>WNGL01001022.1_pt1 | contig 33929 bp, 19 predicted proteins | sample 5400591 | NCBI WGS metagenome assembly WNGL01 (sample SAMN13153377, study PRJNA577476) | soil metagenome | isolation source: 80 cm soil or saprolite under Garry oak tree replicate 1 | place: USA:California | collected 2016-06-15
TCCAGCAAGCGGGCCACAAAGCGAACACGTTCATCCATAACCGAACACTCCTTCCACGGCATCACTCCCTCCCCTAAAGGGAAAGAGTGTCACCCATGTGTCCGGTACAAACTGTCACCCATGTTTCAGACCGCTCACTGGAAACAAATCACTTACGCAACACTTGGCTCCATCTCAGCACTTGGCTCCAATTCAACTGCAGCATGACGTTCGATGTTCTCGGCCAGCGTTTCCACGGCCCGCCTTTGCGCGTCACCCACAACATGCCCGTACTTTTGAAGAGTAGTTCGGGCGTCGCGATGACGTAGCTGGCGTTGTACCACCGTGAGCGGTGCCCCCTGCTCAAGCAATTCGCTCGCGGCTGCGTGCCGGAAAGCGTGAAGACCCGCCCTCTCGATCTTCAGCTTTTCGAGAGCTGGCCACAGCCCGTATTCGGTGACCTTGCCAATCGAATACGGATTGCCATTTCGATTTGCGAACACATAGTCATTCAAGTTCTCACGATAGCCAGCGCGTAAGAACTCAAGCAGCCTTTTTTCGAGCGCCCCCGGCATTGGCACATCACTCGCGCTGCCTCTGCTCTTCGGCGTTTGCTCTTGCCTTGTCCGCGAATCAATCGAACGCCTGACGTGAATGACCTTACGCGTAAAGTCCAGGTCCGATATCTTCAGCCCCAACATCTCCCCCGCTCGCAAACCTGTCATTCCAAGAACGGCAAACATCGTGGAGTACGGTTCTTTCGCTGCGGCTACAATCTTCCCGACTTGCTCCGCATCAAAGAATCGAACCTCCCGGCTGACGCCTCCGTTTGGAAGAACAATATCGGCGCGCGAAACCGCAGAAGCGGTGCTACCGAATCTGCGTGCGGTGTGAAGGATGGAGAAAAGAGTCTGAAGAACATTCTCGACAGTCTTCCTGGTCCTTCCTGAAATCAAACTTGTCGAGAATGCCTGAACAACTTTGACGGTGAACTCTGATAGCCGCAATGTTCCGAGATGCGGAATGATGTGCTGCTTGAGATGGGATTCCGCTGCCCGAACAGTTGACGGCTTCAGATTCGGCGCGATGTGAATTCGCCAATCCGCCACAGCTTCCAAGAGACTCTTGCCAGACTTTGGCAAGGGCGGGGGAGCTATATTCACACGATCAAGGAAAGGCTGAAGCGTAGCCAGAGCAGCCCGGCGAGAAATTCTTGCCGTTTCACCCAATACTACGCTGCGCCGAATCCTTGTGATCGACCCGTCAGGTTGCACCCTGTCCTCGCGAAAACTGCCGACCCAGACTTTCTTTCGACTGCCCCTTACAAATAACCTCCCTCTTTGAAATCGACGTCGAGGCACAAATACCTCCGTGCTTGTGCTCGACGGCGTTGCGCGTGCGACTGTACTAATTGCATCTTCGGATTGCAAGACTGCACTTGACGGATCATTCTTTTCAGCCGAAACCTGGTCTCTCTTCGCGGATTGAAAGGCGGCGAGCTCAGATGTTTCAGCAAGGAATGCGCTTCCGGTTGCCGTATGCAAATCACCCGGTGTTTCATGTCCATTCGCCATTGTTCTGAACTCCAAGGAAGAGGAATTGGAGTGGGTAAGGGGAATGGGTAGGGGAGAATGGGCGAAGGGCGAAGGGCGAAGGGAATGGACTCCGCCCTGTGGATGTTACAAGGGAGGCCGGGACGCGGCGGCCAGCTGGCCGCCGCGTCCCGGCGCTGATGGCTCTCGTTTTTTGTGGACGCTGTTTCATTGGGTTTGTTGTAGGAACTCGCGAAACAGAGGGTGGTAGAGCTTGTATCGCCCTCGTCCAGTGCGGATCAGCAGGCCCTTCCCAACGAGCCGTGCGAAGTATTCCCGTTGGAATTTGCCGCCGAAGTGGTCGGCTGAAACTTCGCCCTCACCCAAACCGGCGAACTGATGGATCAGTTCGAATTCCTTCGCGCTCAATTTCGAAACATCCGAACGGAACTTCTCGCGGCCTAATTGGTCGAGTATCGTAGGCCATGTTGCTTCGAGCTTGTGCGCCTCAATCTGCTTCGTTGTGGCCATCAAGTACTTACAGATACAGGCAAGAAAATACGGGTGGCCGATTGTTTTTTTGTGGAGCCATGCCGCAACTTTCTCCGAGATGTCGAGCGGTGGGCCGAACAGGGGGCGTGCGTATTCCAGCATCTCTTCCAACGTGAAAGGCTCTAGATAGAATTTCGTATAAAACCGCACTGCTGGGTCGGCCAGGGCCTTTGTTCGGTCAAAATAATCGGGCTTGGCTGAGAAGCAAACGCTGTAATTCATGCCCTCGATGCCGAACGACTGAAATTGGTCTCTGAGCATCAGTGCGAGGTCTTCTTTGCTGATACTGGTGATGTTCTGAAGGTCATCCAGGAAGAAAATCGCGCCATTCAGTCCCGCCGGCCGCAAGAAATGATCCCAGGCCTCTGTGAGCATGTGTCTGAGGAGAGAGCTTCCCGAGCTGAGAAACAGGCGCGGAGATTCACGTTTCAAGCTAACGCCGCCGAAATCGACCCGCTCGAATCTCCAATTTCGAAGCTTGGAGCGCAAGTGAGCTTGCATCTTTGGCGCCGTAAGCAAAACATCTGCGAATTGGCCGAGAAGGACCTCGGCCAATCGCAAGTAGTCGCGGATGTCGGTTGAAACCGAAATGAAAACGGGCAGCATCGCGAACGGCGGTTGAGAGCAGAGGGCAGCTAATTTGAGCAGCAAACTGCTTTTGCCGATTCCCCAGTCACCCAGAATGGCGAATGAAGCAGTTCTGCCCGTCACCAAACCCTGCTGTAAGGCCTGGCAGAAAATCTCGATCTCCCGTATTCGGCCAACAAACTCATCGCGTCTGACGCGGAGATTGGGCTCGGGAAGCATGTCGCCCCTCCAAAATCACGAAACTCACAATCGTCAATTTACGTTTGTGATTTTTGTTACTTTGTGGGCTTCGCCGAGGGCCGCAGGCCTGCCGCCTCTCGGCACAGAGGTGGGAAGAGTCGGTGGTTTGTCTTACTGCTGTGGGTGAAAGTCTGAGTGGTCAGATCGACGCTTTGGGAATGATGGCTTGGTTCTCAAATGGCGCAAGAGGCTGCCCCGCTTTCGGCCTGCTGATTCCGACGTTTGGAGGGGAGTACATCCGTTTTACATGTCCTCATTCGTCTAGGCCGACGTAAGAATCCAGCACATCGCTGATTCGGGCGAAGATGCGATCCCACTCTTTTTGGAGCTTTTTGTCTTTGGCGTGGTTCGCTTCGGTAGCAACGCACTCAGCCAGGTCGTCCAAATCGTCCAAAGTAAAATGAAACACCGCACGCTGGTTTGGGGTTGGCGCTACTCGCAGACGGCCAAGCAATGCTTCATCGGCGAAGGCATGCTGCAAAATTAACTTCCGTTCGCGGTCGCTCAACTCTAGCGGCAGTTCTTGATCAGGCCGAATCCGCTGGCGCGATTTGTCGGGGAAAGGCTCAAACGGTGCTTGCAAGGTCTGAACAACTGCACGCAAATCGTCCATGTTGGGCTTGGCCGTGATCGCTTTCGGCTTTGCGACACCTGCTGAATTTGGCTTGCGCGAAGCGCGGAAGATTTTGCGGAGCTTTTTGTTGACGGCGTCGATGGAAAAGGCTTCGGGATCGAAGCTGTCGATCCAGTCCCGCATATTCTCATGATCTTCGTGGTTCGGATCGGCGAGGGCCTGCAGCATGTGGTAGAAGCCAGGGATTCCGCCGCAGTCTTCCGGGGGAGCAGCAAGCTTTCCCTCAGTACAGAGTGGATAAGGAACGTCGAGTTCGGCAGGCAGGATTTTCTCAACGCTGAGCACGTGTTCCCAGGAATCGCCGAGGTCGTAGATATAAGTCGCCTTGGCACCCACCTTGTTCAGCAAATTCGCAAGGCGTGTCTTTTTTTCGTTGAGGGTGAGCGATCCGCCCAGGAACCTCTCGGTTGGATCAGGAACGCCAAACCTCTGCTTGCCAATGTAGAACTGATGCAGATGGCAATCCTCCCAGCCCATCGCGGTCTGCACGACATCGTGTAACTGCGCCAAGGTGAATTCGGCCGGTACCAATACTCGCCGCCAGATCGACGGCTTTGTGCCGAGCAGAACAATTTTGATCCGCAAAACGGCCAGCTGAGGGTTGACACTTCCTACGTCTATCTTCAACGACCGCATCCCCACGCTTTCCTCCAAACGGCCCGAAATTGGCTTACTGTACCATCCTTCGCTCCGGCGACGAGCCCAAGAGGAGAAAGCCTCCGCAGCCTTGAGCGTGACTTCGAGCGAATGCCGATATAGGCCGCTGTGCTCGCGTCGTGGTGTGCGGCGCTGGCTGGCAGATCGCTCACTGTTACGGCAAACCTTTGGAGCAGCCTCTCAGCCAGCGACCGCACCTGGGTGTCGAACGACAGCAAGTATAAAATCCGTTCCGACATGGTTTCGACGGACTGCATCACCCCTTCACTCGTCCCCATCAGGGACGCCTAACCCGTCCCCGCTCCCGTCCCCATTTACCCGTCCCCAAGGACGGGTGGTAACGGAATGGACAAAGGAGATTCTCGTTCCAACCCTTGGACCAGAAATCTCGATGAACATTCACCGGTTTTCCCTTTCGCCTGCGGCTGCGGTATCGACCTCCGCCACAAGCTGAGGCTCCACGGCGCTTATGCACCGGGCCGAACACCATCAAGGCGACCTCCGGGATCGGTGCCACCTCACGGCATCATTCACACGGGACCACCGGCGCTCATATCTAATCTAATGCCCATCGAGTCGCTAAAAACGATCGCCGCGCCCCAAAGAAATTTTGCTTGGGGAAGGTCTTAGAGGATACGAGCGTGTTAATTCGGGCGTGCCAGCCAAAGAGAGCGGGGCTTCCTTCGAGGCCGCGGGTTTGGCGTGGTGATGCGCGGGAGCTGGCAGATCGCCCACTCTTACGGCAAACCTTTGGAGCAGCCTTTCAGCCACCTGCATGTTCAGCGAGAGCCAGTACAGAATTCGTTCGGTCATGGTTTCAACTGACTGCATGGTTCCCCTGACTCATCCCTATCGGGGATGGGTCGCCCATCCCCGTTGACATCCCCGATGACCCATCCCTAGGGATGGGTGGTAACGGAATGGATAAAGGAATCTCTGCCGTGACTCCTTGAGCCGGAACTCTCGGCGAAGATTCATCGTTTTTCCTTTCCGCCTGCGGCTGCGGTAACCACTCACGCTGCAGCCGAGGCGGAAGCCTCGGCTGGCCTTGGCGCTGCGCGCCTACTGCGAAAAAGAGACCACGGTAGCCCCCATACAGACTGTTTTCTGAGGTGGGTTTTCGAAACTTGTGAGCCTTGCGGAGTGGGTGAGGCAGTCCAGCGTGTGTGGTTCTGTTGAACTAGCCGTTTGAACACACCGATTCTGGAAAAGTTGCTCGTCCCGCAAACATTTTTTGCAGGGGAGCGGCCCAAAACTGGGGGGGCCAGCCTCGGTGATCCAGGGCTAGTCCTCCAGCCACTGGACGAGACGGAATCTTCCCCGGTAGGGAGTCTGTTCCTGTACCCTTCCGGCGTGGCTGCCGTGTGCGGTAAGCCATAGTGGACCGGCCAGCCAGAGAGAGTGCCAAGGTCCGGAGCGTGGGGTCATTTTCTCGAATTCGTTGGAATGAACGTACGCTCCTCTTATGCCTGAGCGCTCGAGAAATGTAAAGTTTACTCGTAGAATTGTGGCGATGTTTTCAGTGTCTTCCATTGGTGGCCATTGTGACCGAAGACGACGAGCTGCACCTATTAGTTGGCAGGCAGCAGGTCAGTTTGAATTTTGGCTTTTATCGTGTCACGAATGGGAAAATTCGAACTGACCCACCACGCGGTTGGACGAACGCCGGTTTGAAGCGAATGAAACCGATTTTCATCAGGAAACGGCTGGCATTTGGGACGGCGGCCGCAGTGTTGCTCGCTTTTTGCCACCAAATTGTCGACGCACAGAGCAGTTCCACAAAACAACAAGACGAGATCACGATTGTCGGGACGGTGCGCGATGGACAGGGAGCCGCGGTCGCGGGAGCGGCCGTACGGCTGGTTGGAAAAAATGTTCCGAATTCCCTGAAGGTGAAGAGCCGGACCGACGGGACGTTCACGCTTTCCATGTCTGCGCCCGGAACTTACGCGTTGTGGGCAGAAAAAAACGGACAACGTAGTAACGCTGTGAGTTCGCTGGTTTTGACCCCGGGGGACAAGAAGCATGTTGATTTGGTGATGGAGCCGTCGCCAGGGGTGATGGAGTTTGATGACAAACCGAATTTCACGGTGGCGGGTGTCACGGACTGGAATAACACAGGGATTCATGGATCGGATTCCAACCAGCGAACAAGCGAATCACTGGCCAAGGAAACACTTTTGTTGATGCCGGGCGACGGAGCACCGACTGGTGATGCAAACGCAAGCGTTAACGGCTCAAAATCACCTGAGAGTGAAAAGGAATTGCGCGAGGAACGCGAGCGCGTGAAGAAAGTGTTGGCTAGCGCGGAAACGCCGGAGGCGCATCGGCGGTTGGGCGAATTGGATGAGCGATTGGGCGACTCACTAGAGGCGGTGCATCAGTATGAGCGAGCCGCGCAAATGGGGCCGAGTGAACAGAACTATTTCGAATGGGGAAGGGAGCTGCTGTTACATCGGGCGGGCCAGCCAGCCGTAGAAGTCTTCACCAAGGGGACCCGTTTGCATCCGCTTTCCGCGAGGATGCGGGAGGGGCTAGGCGCAGCGCTTTACGCGAGCGGGAATGCGGAAGAGGCTGCGCGAAAATTTTGCGAAGCGGCAGACTTAAATCCGGCGAGATCAGCCGCATATCTGTTCCTGGGAAGAATCGAGAATGCCGCGCCCGGAGTGCTGCCGTGCAGCGAAGAAAAGCTCACGCAGTTTGCGCACGACCAGCCCGGGAATGCACTGGCCAATTATTATTACGGAATTGTTTTGTGGAAGCGGAGTCGCGGGACAGAACAATCAGGCGGTGTGCAGCGGGCGGAAGCGCTGTTCGAGAAAGCAGCGGTGATCGATCCCACACTTGGCGAAGCTTATTTGCAGTTGGGGAATTTGCATTTTGCACAAGGCGGGCTCGGACAAGCGATTCGCAACTACAAGAAAGCGATGGAGGCAAGTCCACAACTCAGCGAACCGCATTATCGATTGGGACTGGTCTACCGGCGAATGAAGGAAGAAGCAAAAGCGGGGAAGGAATTTCGTGTGTACGAGGAGATGCACAAAGCGGAAACCACGGCACTCGAGAAAGAGCGGCGGGAATTGCGGCAGTTCCTAATTATCTTGAAAGACCAGCCATCGGCAACGCCACGCTGATGTGTAAGTGAGAAAGGCAATTCCAGGGGCCAAAGCCACTTTGGGCTCACAGGCTCGGTCTGTCGGAGCTGAAGCTCCAACCTCATCAACAGTATTTGTGGAATTGCCTCTATTTTGACCTATGGCCAGCGAGAGAGACGATGCCGGAGCCCTCGCGGATGGTGATGATCTGGTTGGCCTTCACCTGCTTGAACTGTTCCAGTTTTTGCGTGGTCGGCCATTTCACTTCGATGAGATCGACGGTTTGATTCTTTCCGAGGCCGAAATGGAGACGCAGATCGCTTTGCGACATAACGCTGGTGCCGCTGTGGACTTCGTCCATCTGGACGTGCTTGCCGGTGAAGACACGAACGCGAGCGCCGATGGCCGTGCGATTGCATTTCGTGCCAAGCAATTTAATTTTGATCCAGTTTTGCTGATTGCCACCATCGTTGCGTAGGAGCGAAGGCGCGTCGTTCATGTTTAGGACCAGCGCATCCATGTCGCCGTCGTTGTCGTAGTCGCCGAAGGCCGCGCCGCGGCTGGAGAATCTCTCGCTGATGCCCGGGCCCATTTCGGCCGAAACGTCTTTAAACCTTCCGTCGCCGAGATTCTTGTAAACGAGACGCGGATTCTTGAAGGTCTGGCCGGTCTCGTGCCCTTCGATTTCCGGGTAGACATGGCCATTGATCTGCAGGATGTCCTGCCAGCCGTCGTTGTCGAAATCGATGAAGCCACAGCCCCACCCGACATATTGATTGTTAATGCCAATGCCGGAAGAAAACGTGACGTCACTGAACGTGCCGTCACCATTGTTATGGTAGAGGTTGCAGGTATCGTCGGCGAAATTTGTTTTGAAAATGTCGAAGGAGCCGTAGCAGTCGTAGTCGGCAACGGCCACGCCCATCCCAGCTTGCTCGTGGCCATTTTCGCTGTAGGCGCATCCGGCCATGACCGCAATGTCAGTGAAAGTGCCGTCGTGATTGTTGTGGAGCAGCATGCTGGGCTGCGAGTCCACGGCAACATAGATGTCCGGCCACCCGTCGTTGTCAAAATCATAGGAGACGGCCGTAATAGAATAGCGGGGACCGGGCTTCAGGATTCCCGACTTCTCCGAGACATCCGTAAACGTGCCGTCGCCATTGTTGTGAAAGAGTACGTTGGTATCCCCCGGAAGACCGCGCGGGCCGCACATGGTAGGAATGCCCTTCCACTGGCATTGCGGCGGATCTTCTTTCGAAGGAGTGTTTTCCGGATCTAGCTTGATGTAATTGCAGACAAAGAGATCGAGGCGACCGTCGCGATCATAGTCCAGCCAGGTACAGCCGGCGCCCCAGCGGATTTTCTCGTCGTAGATGTTGGCTTTGCGAGTGACGTCCGTAAAGGTGCCGTCACCGTTGTTGTGAAACAGAATGTTGTGTCCCCAGAAGCAGCAGAAGAGGTCGTCCCAGCCGTCATTGTCGTAATCGCCGACGCAAACTCCGGTTTGCCAACCCGTGCGGCCAAGACCGGATTTTTCAGTGACGTCGGTGAACGTGCCGTCGCGATTGTTCTTGTAGAGACGGGAAGTGGGAGCTTTGCCCGGGGGCCATTCGGTGTTGAAGCGCGTTCCGTTGGTCAGATAAATGTCGAGCCAGCCGTCATGATCGTAATCGAAGAAGGCCAGGCCGCTACCCTTCGCTTCGATGATGTACCTCTTGTGATCGACGCCGCCCCAAACATTGGGTGCAATCAAGCCGGCTTCGCGAGCTACGTCGACGAACTGGACGGGAGAGGTTATGGCTCGCTTCGAAACGGATGGATACGGAATTGGAGCAGCTTCAAGGCGCAGAGAGTCGCGCCATTTCCAGAGCGGCGTGGTGAGCGCTTCCAAAAGCGAACCGCCGAGAACGATCAGGGATGAGCCGAGGAAACGCCGCCGAACAAGATTCATTTGCTGGGCACCTTGGGAAAGTTTCGGGGCACGATTCCCTCGCCTTCCTTGACGGCGATGATGCAGTTGATGGGGACGTTCGTGAGCTTGTCGATCTGGCCGCTGGGCCAAGTAATTTCCAATGAATCGATCTTGGAGCGTTTTCCCAGGCCAAAATGAATGCGCGGATCGCTGGCGGACATATAGCCCATGCCACCTTTGGATTGTTCGACGTGGGTGACGCCTTCAGCGGTTAGCTTGAGCGAAGAACCAATCCCATCGCGATTGGACCTGGTGCCGATGAGCAGGATTTCGAGCCAATGATTGGCGTTGCCGCCATCGTTGCGCAGAAGCTCGGGAAAATCGCCACGATTGTTGGTGGCGATGTCGATGTCCCCGTCGTTGTCGAAATCGGCAGTGGCCAACCCGCGGCCAGCGATGGGCCGGATAAAGTCTGGGCCCAAAGAATCGGACACTTTTTCGAACTGGCCTTTGCCTAGGTTGCGAAACATCAGCAAAGGCTCTTTGTAAGAGACTTCGCTGTGGTACAGGCTGACGTTATCGAGCATCGCGCCATTCAATTGCAGGATATCCGGCCAGCCGTCATTGTCGTAATCAAGAAATTTCATAGAAACCCCGCTCAGGAGGATGGCTTTGTTGCCGATACCGGACCGATAGGTGGAGTCGTCAAACGTGCCGTCGCGGTTGTTGTGATACAGACGATTCAATTCGAAATCGAGGTGGGTGACGTAAACGTCCTGCCAACCGTCCCCATCCACATCCGCCGCATCGATGCCCATCCCCGCTTCGTAACGGCCATCTTCACTGGCGGCGAGGCCCGAGACAAAAGAAACATCCTGAAACGTACCGTCATGTTTGTTGAGAAACAGGAAATTCGGCCAAGTATCGTTGGCGATGGCGATGTCCGTCCAGCCATCGTTGTTGAAGTCGGCGAGAACGACGCCCATGCCCTTGGATTCTGGCTTGCCGACGCCAGACTTTTCGCTGACGTCGGTGAATGTGCCGTCGTGATTGTTGTGGTAGAGCTTAGTCTTCTGCCCTTTGTAATTCCCGGGATTGCAATAGGAACGATAGCCGGGACGGCGTTCGCCGCACCATAAGTTTGTTTTCGGCGTCCACTCGATGTAGTTAGTGACAAGAAGATCGAGGTATCCGTCCTTGTCGTAGTCGAACCATCCGGCGCTGGTGGACCAGCCGCCTTCGTCGGCTACACCAGCCCTGGCCGTGACATCGGTGAAGGTGCCGTCCCCATTGTTGTGATATAGGATGGCGCGGCCGTAGCCCGTAACATAAAAATCGGGAAAGCCGTCGTTATCGTAGTCGCCGACCGCAACACCCTGGCCATAGTGCCCCTCTCCCCCGAGGCCGGCTCTTTCGGTGACGTCGGTGAAAGTGCCGTCGCCATTGTTGTGGTAAAGCGCGCAGCGCAACGGATGGGCAGGCTTGTAGATGTCGGTGGCGGCGGATTGCACGAAGAGGAGATCCATCAAGCCGTCCTGGTCATAGTCGAGCCAGGCGACGCCGGTGCCCATGGTCTCGAGATAATATTTTTCGTCAGTTTGGGTGGAGTCCTGGCGAAAAGAGATTCCGGCGGATAGCCGAATGTCCGTGAAGCGCACGGCAATGCGAGGGTCGGGCGATTTGGGGGCCTGTTCCGCAAGCAGTTGTCCGCGGCGGGCAATGCCAATAGCAACGATGAAAGCCAGGATGGCGCCCAAAGCGACTCCGAACTTGCGAGGAACGGTCACAGGGTACGGTCAGCTATGGAAAGAGCGAACAGGAATAATTGCTGCCGGGCAGCTACGGACAGGGGTTCGCCGAGAGAAGAGGAAGTGGCGGGAGCGCTGGCCAGGGCTTGTTCGATGCGATTCACGTCCAGGCCGCCAGCGTTGCTGCCCTTGAAACGGTCGAGAACTTCGCGCGCTTTGTCCACCTGACCGGTCTGATAGTAGAAAACGCCGAGCGTGGAATAGCTGCCAGGCCATTCGGGCAAGAGGTCGACAGCGCGCTCAAGGTTCTGTGTGGCTTGCTGAGTTTTCCCTTCCAGGACGGAAACGATTCCCAAGCCCCAGAGGATTTTTCCAGAGCTGGGAATCCGGGCTAGACCTTTCGCCAACGTTTCTTCGGCTGCGCCTACTTTACTCTGGCGGAGTTCGACGAGCGCCAGCGAAAGGAAATATTGGTCGTTGTCCGGATTGCGCTTGATAGCTTCGCGGAAAATTTCCTCGGCCCGAGCCGCGTCACCAAGATGCGCGTATATATCTCCCAGCAGGGAAAGGAAAGCATCATCCTGCTGGCCGGAGGCGGAAACCAGCTGCGAAGTTTCGAGCGCCTGAGAATAGAGGCCGCGACGAAAATAAGCATCGGCCAAGTCAAACTTCACGTCGTCGGAATCGGGATTGGCGTGCAAGGCCGTTTGGAAATGCTGAATGGCTTCGTCGTACAACCGGAACCGAGCGAGAAGGACGCCGACACCAGTCTGGGTGCGGAAGTCGCCTGAACTGAGCTGGTCGAGCTGCGCGATGGTCTTTCGAGCTTCTTCGAGTTTGCCAAGTTTAAGATACGTTTCGGCAAGAAGGTACAGATCCTGAGGCTGATCCGGATGTTTCTGAATCTGGTTGGTCAGCTCGGTCAAATCCAGTTGCGTGCGGTCTTGCGCGGAGAGCGTCGAACGATTGTCGAGGTAGTCGAAAAGGTGCTGGTAGGGATAAGGACCCGTGGAAGGACCTTTCGTGAGAGTTTGAAAGACTAGCAAATCGCGTTGGGCAGCATCCATCTGGTGAAGGCTGCGCTCGACCATGGCGAGTTTGTAGTAGCCGGAAGCGGCATCGGGAGCGACTTTGACGTAGCGGCGAAGAAGCTGGGCGGCTTCTTCAAGGCGCTTGGCCTCGATGCGAAGATTTGCCAATTCGAGGAGGGCATCGGAAAAATCGGGATTGGAGCGGAGCGCTTGCTGGAATAGATCTTCGGCTTTGGCATGATTGCCTTGACGCTCTTCGATGTATCCGAGATTGAAAAGGCAGGAAGCGTCATGGGGACTCAGCTTGAGACCCTCCTGAAAGTATTTTCGGCCTTCGTCGAAGCGGCCGAGATGGCGGTAAGCGAGTCCCATAAATGTGTACGACCGGGCTGAAGGATCCAGCTGGATCAGGCTCTTGAACTCATCGATGGCTTTTTCCGCTTTGCCGGACATGAAATAGCTCTCGCCCAAGGCGGCGCGAAGATCGGCGCGTTGCGGCGCGATTCTCAAGCCTGATTCGAGCAGCGGAATGGCGTCTTCGAAATACTTCTGCAGCATACTGACGCGAGCCAGGAGAAATATGATGTCGGTATTTTCCGGCGCCAGCTTGTGGGCACGCACGAGCAGGTCCAGAGCGTCTACGGCGCGATTCTGATCGGCGTAAACCCGACTCAGCAAGTAGAGCGCCTCGGGCGAATCGGGTTTCAGCTTCAAGGCTCGATTCAGCACTTGCTCCGCTTTTGGGTATTCCAAGCCACGAAGGTAGACCTGTCCAAGGTTAAAGAGGATTTCGAAAGTTTCCGGCCGTAGAGCATTGGCTCTTTCGAGTTCTAGCTGGGCCGGCTTGTATTGCTTTTCGGCTCCCAGCAGGACGCCGAGAGTGAAGTGCAATTGGATGTCGCCTTTATTCTCGGAGGAAAGCTCCTTTGCCGCCTTTAATCCTTCGGCTGTCCTGTGGGCTTGCAAGAAAGCGCGGATGAGATTGAATCGCGTTTCCAGATTTGTGGGGCGCACACTCTGAAAGCGAGAAATGGCTTCCACAGGCCGATTCTTCGCCATTAAGATGAGGCCCAGATTGTAATTTCCATCACGATTTGCCGGATCAAGGCGAACGACCGCGCGGAACTCTTTTTCGGCAAGGTCGGACTTGCCCTGAGCAGCGTAGACATTGCCGAGATTGTTGCGTGTTCTAGTGGAGCTGGGGTCAAGTTTCAGCGCGTGCTGGAAGGCATCGAGGGCGCCAGGAAAATCTTTTTGCTCGGTGCAAATAATGCCCAATAGATTGTGGGCCTCAACGCTGGAGGGATCCTGCCGGAGCACATCCTGAATTCTCTGCTTGGCTTGATCTAGTGAGCCCTGGCGGACAAGATCTTCGACTTCTTGGAATTGCGGCTGGGGCTTGGAAGAGTGCGAAACCGCGGACTTGCTAGGAACTGGTTGCTGAGCAGAAGCGGCGGCTAACAACATCAGAAGTACCGCTGCTAGCGCAAAGAGTCTTGGCAAATCCGGGAAGGCCACGGTTCTGGTTGAATGCGTGGGTGAAGCGCTTAGATTCATCCCGCCAGAATTCCTCTCCATGGAAATTATCGCACACGCCAATTCACTTTAGCATTTCCAGTTCTTGCTGAGCCACTTTGTGCTGAGGCTGCTTTTGGAGGAGGGCCAGCAACACCTCGCGAGCTTTCTGCTTGTCTTTCTCCAATGCATAGAGGCGGGCCAGATTAAGATAGGCCTGGTCAAAGTCAGGGGCGACTTGAATGCAGGCCTGGAACTTCTTTTCTGCGTCAGAATTCCGCTGCTCGCGGACAAAGAGCACGCCAAGATTATTGAGGGCGTCGGGATAATCCGGGCGCCAGTTCAGCGCGGCTTGCAAATACTGCTCGGCTTGATCAAGTTTTCCCTGGCGGGCAAACAGCATTCCGAGGCTGTAGTTGACCTCGGGGTCGTCCGGTGTGATTTCAAGAGCGCGCCGTAGAAGCTTTTCGGCTTCGTCAAGGGATCCCTGGTGGCGATAGAGGTTTCCGAGATTGACGAGAGCGGTGGCATAAGTGGGTCTCAGGCGCAAGGACTCTGCAAAATGGCGAATGGCGTCGTCCGTTTGACCTTGCTGCGCGGACAGCATGCCAAGATTGTTCCAGGCTTCCGGATAGTTTGGCCGCAGCTTGACGGTTTGTTCGAGGAATTGCCGCGCTTCAGGCAGGGAATTCTTGCGGAGGTAGAGAGTGCCAAGATTGTAGTAGGCTTCTGGATCCTGCGGCTTGGCATCAATGACTTGCTTGAAGGAAGCGGCGGCCTGGTCGAGGTAACCGTGCTGAAACATAGCCACCCCGTAAGTGAAATCATTGCGTTGGAAGACGTCCTGGTAGAGGGTTCCGGCGAAGGGAAGGGCTTTCCGAACTCGATCGGCCTGAGACAAGGGGACGAAACGCAAGTCTTCCGTGAGCCGTTCAGGATTCACTCTGCCCTGGTAAACCTTGACGACCAATCCTTCTTTGTCAAGGAGGAAAGAAGCGGGGAGAGGCAGATCTCTGCGACGATCGAATAGATAGCGGTAAATGATGTTGTAGACCCCGCCGACTTCGGGCGTGGCGAACAGAGTCGGAAAGGACAGCGATTCTTTCTCTGCGAATGCTCGCGCCATTTGTGAGTCGCGCAGATCATCGACGTTGATGACCAGGATACGCAAGCCGTTTGCGGCCAGCGTCTGCTGATGCTCATGGAGAAGGCGCAGTTGATCAGCGCAAGCAGGCGAAAGTGCTGACCAAAAATGGAGAAGCACGGCGCCGCCTCGCAACGAACGCAAATCCTGCATGCTGCCGCGGAGGTCAGGCAAAGAGAATTCAGGGGCGCTCAGGGGCTGAATAAGCCAGGTTTCTACCGCCGAAGGCAAGATTTCCGGTTTGGGCGATTCGCCAGACCGCGCATAGGCAGGAGGGGAAACCGCAAAAGGCTTGGCGAGAAAACGGGGAGAGCTCTCTTGGAGTTGGATGCGATGGTTGATGGGCAGATGCTCGAAGACCTGCGTCAATCCGCTGGGCCAGCGGACGGAGGCGCGCACCGTGCCGGTGAATTTGCCAACGCCAAAGAAAAGTTCCTTGGAATGCTGAGATAAAAATCCGGCCCCTGCCTGAAGGTATTTTGTCTGGCGATGACCCTCTAATTCAACAGTAACTGCCGCGCCAATCGCATCGCGATTGCTCTTTTGTCCGCGCAAGCGGAACGAAATCGAGTTGCCGACGTCCTTCATCGCATTATGCAAAATCCGGAGTTGAGGAGCGTTCCGGTTTTTGAGCACCACTTCCAATCGTCCGTCCTGGTCCAAGTCGGCGAGCGCAAAGGAGCGGCCGTCTTCCAGAAAATCCAGGCCGACGACGCCCGAAACTTCCGAAAATGTGCCATCCCGATTGTTGGCATAGAAAACGTTGCGCTCCTGGCCGTTCCAGGCACTGTCGGAGCGAATGAGCTCGTTGATAGCGTTCCACCCCTGCTCGTACTTCAAAGAAGGGGTTTGGTTCGGAGGCGATTTCGCGGCGAGTTGGCGCCAAAAAAAGCTGGAGAGGTCAGCGGGATCGCGCTGCGAAGTTTCAGGAGCCGAGATGTAGCCGTTGGCAATGTAAATGTCCGAGTAACCATCGTGGTCAAAGTCCCAGGCGTCCGAACACCACGCCCAGCGGCCCATTTTCACGCCCGCTGCGCTGCTTACATTTTGAAACTTGCCGTTTCCGAGATTTCGATAGAGCGAATTGCCGCGGGCGTGCTGACGATAGAGCGAGCGAATATTCTCCGGCTCCCGTTCGTGAAAGCGGTCGTACTGTGAAACGCGGATACCCGCGGCAGACCACATGGCCGCGCTGTAGAGATCTGGCCTTCCGTCGCTGTCGAAGTCACACCACGAAGCGCTCATTCCCGCGCCGACGTCCTCCACGCCGGCTTCGGCGGAGACGCAGGTAAGTGTTCCGTCGCCATTGTTGCGGTAAAGATTGTTTCGGCCGAAATCGTTAGCCACATAAAGGTCGGGAAAGCCGTCAGAGTCATAGTCGCCCCAACTGCAAGCAAAGCTGTAACGGTCGTTGTCGACGTTCAGCCCGGCGGGTTGCGTGCGATCGACAAAAGCCGCATTGCCGGAGTTGTAAAAGAGAAAATTGGGGGGACCATTGCGTGCGTCGAAATAAGGAGTGGGATAGTGATATTGGCCCAGGCCGACGTAATAGGTGTAGAGGCAAAAATAAATGTCTAGCCGCCCATCGCCGTCATAGTCGGCAATGGCAGCATGCGTGAAGACCCCTTGCGGGGGCTGCGCGAACTGGAAGGCGTCACGCTTGAGTGAAAACTTCCCATTGCCCTGGTTGAGGAAGAGCAACGGGCCGCTGCCGCAGACCACAAGAAGATCTTGCAGCCCTTTGTTCTCAAAATCCGCGAACAGAGCACAAGCGGTGCTATCCAGCACATCCACACCCGATTTTTCCGTAACATCCTCAAACGTACCGTCACCGCGGTTGCGATACAGCCGGTTGGGAAGTCCCGCAGGCTGGCAGATGTAGAGATCATCCCACCCGTCGCCGTCGAAGTCGCCGACCGCCAAACCATTGTTCGCATACACATCGATACCGCAGCCACCATCGAGGACGGTTCGCCAGTAGTCGACACCGTGAGCCAGCTGATTTTTGTAGGAATCAATCTGTCCCAGAGCTTGCGAAGTGACGTCGATGAAAAAGGGTTGGCTCGCGCGGCTTAGAGTTTCCTCCGTAGCCTCCCAGCGAAAGGCGCGCCATGAGTTCGAACCGTCGCGCTCCCAGAGCGTGCGCCAGAGCCCAATGCGCTCCTCTCGTCGCGTGTCTGTGCTCGTACTAACAAGGTCGTAGCGAATGTCAACTCGGAGTTTCTCTGACTTCCCCGCGAATTCTTCGATGCCAGTGATTTCGAATTCAGCCGTCTCCACGCGTGCAATCGGTGCCAGATAGTTTTTGATCTTCTGGAGAAATCGTTCGCGGCCTGGGGCCACGGTTGCTGAGAACTGCCTTCGCTGGATCTCGAGGCCACTCCCGGAGCGCAGCCTCTTTTCCTGAGATGGAACCAAAGAAGCGCCTTCGATTGAAGCGCTCAGGAATTCCGCCAAAACGGACAGTGCTGGCGGCGACTCCTTGAGACCGCAGCTCCATTTGTTGAGGAGCCGCATGATCTCAAACGCGTATTTTTCGGTGACGTACTCATCCGTGCCTGGAACAACTTGCCTGAGGACATCATCGAGGGGGGACTTGGCAGGATAGTGAGGGCTGAGGCGAGAATCAGCAAAAGGAAACGCGGAGGCCGCGTCCTCGAAGGCCCCCAGACGCATTGATGGAAACGTCAATCCATGTAAGGGAGCCGGAAGAAAGAGGAGAGGTGACCACCGCATTCTTCGGAGGAAGGTCCGGCGCGAGAAAATATCTATCTGGTTCTTGCGTCGCACAGGTGTCCCAATTCAGTCTATCAAGGAATGACTATTCGACGGGAGCCGGCCCCGAGGAATCGCCCAGAATCAACTCGGCGGGAACTTGGTATTCGCGGCCATGCGGGTCGGCCGCGCGGGAAAGTTCGTGAAGAGCATCCGCGGCCATCTTGCCGAGCAAATCGCGGTGAATGTCCACGGTGGTGATTGAAGGGTTGCTGTACTCGGCGAGGCGCGTCTTGTCAAAGCCCGTGACGGAAATATCCTGCGGCACGCGGCAGCCTGTTCTGAGCAAGCCTTTGACAACGCCGACGGCCGTCAGATCATTGATGGCCATAACGGCGGTGGGGCGGGGGGAGTGCTTCGCGATCGCCAGGCCCGCTGCCAATCCGCCTTCAAAGCGCAAGTCGCCGCGGAGGATCGGTCCCGGCTCAAGCCCCAAGTCCCGCATGCACTTTTCGTAGCTTTCGAGACGAACGTTGTTGGATTTGAGCTTGGGCCTGCCAGCCACGAAAGCAATGCGCCGGTGGCCATTCTTGTAGAGATATTGGACGATTTGCTCGACCCCAGAGAAATAATCGATTCTCAGGTTGCTCATGTATCCACGAACGGGAGCGAGGTCGAGGAAAGTCACCGCGATCCTCCTGCGCGCCAGTTCGTGGATCAGGCGCAAACTGATTTCTGAGGTCATCACGGCCACTCCCCGGACGTTATGCTCCATCATTCTCTCGGCGGCGTCCCGCGTGCGCCGGGGATCATAATTGGTATCGCTGAGGATCGCGTCATAACCAAGTTGGCGCGCACGGATTTCGAAACTCTTGATGACCTCGGGAAAGAACGGGTTTTCAATATCGGAGACGATGATTCCAAGGGTGCGGCTGTCGCGGGAAGCAAGGTGGCGTGCATGAACGTTTGGGAAGTAGCCGAGGCGCTTCACGGTGGAGAGTACCAGCGCGTGAGTGCTGCGGCCTACCTTGCCCGTCTTGTTCAAAACATTGGAGACTGTGGCAGTGGAGACGCCCGCAGCCTTTGCCACCTCTCGAATGGTTAAACCATGGTTCAAGGACTCAGTGCCCCCCCCTCGTTACAGGGAAAAATCTCCAAATCGAAACGGTGTCGACTTCACGCGAAGTATAAATGAAAGAAATCGCTTGACTCGATGCTATGAAGAGTGTATCAGAGGTCCACAAGGTTAAGCGTTTAAGTTGGTTTGGGGGCCTCGATGTGGGCAGTTGTTCATCCCTCCCGTGGCCTTGGGCTTCAAGAATTAAAGTTGGTGCCGTGGAGCAGGATGTTTCTTTTGCTTCGCAAGTTTGATGTTCTGTTGCCATATTCGAGGCGGCAAGAATGAAAGCGCTTGCGTGACATACTTCCGGGTGCAGAGAAACTGAGGAGGACCGGTTTATGAAACCTAAGGCCAATTCATCTGAGATGCTAAGAGCTTCTTTGGCTGTGAGCGCGTTCTTGTTGGTTTTGTTCTTGAGCGTGCCGCCTCTCCAGGCTCAAGTGGACACCGGCTCCATCTTGGGCACCGTAACGGACGCGTCGGGTGCGGCCATTAGCGGCGCCAAGGTCACGCTAACCAACGAAGGCACGGGCGCCGCGCTCTCGACGACGACGGGAGCCGATGGCGTTTACAAGTTCACCCCACTCAAGATTGGGAGCTACAAAGTCACGGCCTCCTACCAGGGATTCCAAACCACCACGCAAACGAATATTGAGGTCAACGTCGGTACGGATGTAGTGATCAATTTCAACCTCAAGCCCGGCTCGGTGACGCAAACCGTGGAGGTCGTGGCGGCGGTTCCTGTGCTGCAAACGCAAAACGCTTCCGTTGGGCAGGTCGTCGACTCTCGGAGCGTAAATGATCTCCCGCTCAATGGGCGGAACTTCACGTTCCTGGCACAGCTGTCCGCCGGTGTGAATACGCCACAGGCCGATACGCGCGGCAACGCGGCAAACGGCGCCTTTGCAGCCAACGGTTTGCGCCCCGCCCAGAACAATTACCTCTTGGACGGCATCGACAACAACTCTGACACGGTGGACTTCCTGAACGGTACGAACTTCGTGGTTCTCCCTCCTGTGGACGCCATTGAGGAATTCAAAGTGGAGACGTCTGGATTCAGCGCGCAGTATGGCCGCTCTGGCGCTGCCGTGTTGAACGCTACAATCAAATCCGGCACCAATGAGCTTCACGGCTCTGCTTGGGAATTTTTCCGAAACGACAAACTCGACGCCGCCGACTTCTTCGAAAACGCTGGTGGCATCAAGAAGGGCGCTCTTCGCCAGAATCAATTTGGTGTGTCCGCGGGCGGCCCGATCATCAAGAATAAGGTCTTCATCTTCGGCGACTATGAAGGCTTCCGCCGCGTTCAGGGCACCGTTCTTACAGGGTCAGTGCCCACTGCGCTCGAGCGCAGTTCAGGTTTCACAAATCTCACCGAACTCTTAAAGCAAGGGGGCACGAATACCGACAATCTAGGTCGTGTCTTCCCTGCGGGAACAGTTTTCGATCCCTCGACTACTCGTTCCGTCACGGCCGGTAGCGTCGACCCCGTCACGGGATTGCTTGCCCAAAAGACGGGGTTCGCTCGCGATCCGTTCAGCACCTGCCCGAAAACTACTACTGACTATACGAGCGCGGGTTGCCAAGCAGGCCTCAACCTACTCCCTGCAGGACGCTTGGATGCCAACGCTCTCAACCTGCTGGCGCTTTATCCCAATCCGACCAGCAGTTCGCTTTTTGGCAACTTCACCACCTCCCCAAAGCTCTTCGAGCACAAGAATGCGTTTGATACCCGCATGGATATCAACATGAACGAGAAGAACCAGGTGTTCTTTCGCTTCAGCTACGCGGACGACCCGCAATTCATTCCCGGCATCTTCGGCGGGGTGGCGGATGGTGGTGGCTTCGCGCAGGGAAATCAAACCGCCAACGCTCAACAGAGTGCCTTGGGTTACACCCACACGTTTAATCCGAATTTAATCAACGTGGCTCGCGCCGGTCTCAATTACCTGCATACCACGCGCAACATTCCAGCGGCGAACGACCTGAGCGACCTCCCCGGCAAGTATGGCGTTCTGGGTATTCCGCAGGCACACGAGAACGGAGGCTTGCCCGCCTTTGGAATCGGCGGCCTGCAGACATTGGGTGGTAACGCCTTCTTGCCCTCGGATGAGGTGACCTCCACATTCCAGCTAACTGACGACTTGACCAAGATTTATGGCAAGCACACCTTTAAGGGCGGCTTCGAATGGCAGCACGTGAAGTTCTCCACACTGCAGCCACCCTGGTCCCGCGGCCAATTTAACTTCGACGGACACTACACTGATGTGCCGGGCAAAGGGGGCGACAACACTGGAATCGCACAGTTACTTCTGATTCCTCAGGCTTCTTCGCTGCTGCCCGGACAAAACGGAATTGACTACGTCGGTGGACCGAACTCGGTGTTTGTGTCCAACATCTCCTTAACCGACAACGGCAAGAACTACTACGGTTTCTATGGGCAGGATGACTGGAAGGTTACCAGTAAACTGACCCTTAACCTCGGGCTACGCTGGGATTACTTCCAACCGGTCTATGAGCACCGCGGCTTCCAAGCTAATTTCATTCCAAGCGGCCCACCGACAAACGGCCCGGCCTACCTGATCCCAAGCGGGAAAACCGATCTCACCTTTCTCACTTCAGTGGATTGCACCAATCCCGCCAACGCGAATTTCCTGACTTGCCTGCTCGCCAAAGATGGCATTGCACTGTCCGTCGGCAAGTACGGCAAGAGCCTGGGCGTCGGGCAGAAGAGCAATATCGCTCCTCGCTTTGGGTTTGCGTATCAAGCCACGCCAAAACTCGTCGTTCGTGGTGCCTTCGGTATTTTCTTTAACGGCTTTGAAAACCGTGGATTCTCACCGAACCTCGGCGAAAACTACCCCTTTCAGTTTAACTTCTCCTTCTTCGACCCCGATGCCGGGCACGCAATTAACAACTTTGCGGGATGCGCCACGGCGACGCCAACAGGAGGCCCCACGTTTGAGACCGGCTTCAGTTGCACGCCGCTTGACCCCAAGCTTGTCAACGCCACCGGTTTGGCGCTGCGCGGCATTCAGTATAACTATCTGACTCCGTACTCGATGGGTGGCAACCTGAGCGTGCAATACCAACTGACTTCATCAATGTCGTTCCAAGCGGCGTACGTAACGACGCTGGCCCGCCACTTGGAATCCTTTCCGGGCAACAACCGCCCCACTTCCATTCAGCCCAATACAGTGAATGCGACCACTCTCGTGCCTTTCCCCGACTTCGGACGTAACAGCAGTCAGGCACAAACAGAAGGTAGTAGCTACTACCACGGTTTGCAGACCAAAGCCGAAAAGCAATACAAGAATGGCCTAAACTTCCTTGCGACTTACACCTGGTCTAGGACCATGTCCGACGCCGGCGATTTGTTGAACGGCGGTAGTGACAACGTCGGCTACCGCGCGCCGTACGTTCCCGGGTTCGGGATCCAGAAGGACTACAAGCTGGCGAACTTCGACATCCGCAACGTGTTCCATTTCAGCGGCGGCTACGAGCTGCCGTTCGGCAAGGGCAAGAAGTTTATGTCTGACGGCAGCGGCATCACCGACAAGATCGTCGGGGGGTGGAGGACACAGTGGATCGCCACGCTGCAGGGCGGTCAGCCCATCACTTTCAACTGCGTAAACAACACTCTGCAAAGCGTTGGCTGCGGCGCGCTGCACACCGGGCAGCCCCTGAAGGTCGGTCTCCACAACGATAGCCTCGGAAAACTCAGCTGGTTCAACTATGACCCTGCTTTGGATCCGACGGGAGCTGCGAGTCCCCTCGCGAATCCAGCCACGTGCGCTGTCGGTGCTTGCACCTTTGCGAACCTGGGAGGCATCACGCAGGCCCCCGGCCCCGGCTTCCACCGACTTGACTTCTCCATCTTTAAGGACTTTCCGTTCAACGAAGAGCGCAAGCTTCAGTTCCGCACGGAAATCTTCAACGTCTTTAACCACCCTAACTTTAACGCGCCCGGCTTCGGCGGTAACGGCGTCGTGTCCATCGGCGGCTCCACCAACTGGACCAACAACAACTTCGGCCGAATCGGCTCGACGCGCGATGCGCCGTACGACCCGCGGCAGATCCAGTTCGCTTTGAAGCTGCTGTTCTAACAGTTTTGACGACCCACACCCCGAGTGGGAAGGCGCCCTGCAAGAGGCGTCTTCCTAGTTTTCTCCAGGGCGGCGCATTGCACCCAACGAGGTGCTACCATGCAGGCATGGCGACTCCAAGAGTTTCCTCGATGGCTTCTGCACTTTTGGTTCTCTTCGCATACGGAACCCCGGTGCCTGCGGTATATGCAAAGCAGCAGGATTTAGACCGCGACTTTAAGGCGGCCGTTGGCCTGTACGAAGCGGGCAAATACCCCGAGGCGGCAGCACAACTTGAGAAACTAGTTCGCAAGGTTCCGGAAAGTTTCGAAGTCCAAGAGCTGCTGGGATTGGTCTACTCCGCGCAATCGCAGGACACTAGAGCCACGCAACATCTTCAGAAGGCTGTCACCCTGAAGCCGGACTCAGCGCCTGCCAGAACGAACCTGGCAACGAATTTGGCGCACCTCGGGAAAACAGAGCTGGCCACGGAGCAGTTCCGGAAGGCCGTCGAACTCGATCCGCAGAACTTCGAAACCAACCACAATTTGGGTGAAGCCTTCGCACGCTCCGGAAGAGTCGCGGAGGCCGCTCTATACCTGGAGAAGGCTCAGCAGATCGATCCTTCTTCCTACGATAACGGCTACGACCTTTCGCTTGCATACCTGCAAACCCGGCGGCTCGCGGACGCTCAACGCCTGCTCGAGAACCTGTTGAAACAGAAGAATACGGCGGAACTGCACAACTTGCTGGCTGAAGTAGAAGAAAAAGACGGAAAATTTGTCGAAGCAGCTAACGAATACGAAGCCGCCGCGCACCTGGAGCCAAGCGAAAGCAACCTGTTTGACTGGGGCAGCGAACTGCTGCTCCACCGCACGCTTGACCCGGCCGTGGAGGTTTTCAAACAGGGTGTTCAGCGGTATCCGGCGTCGCAGCGCATGGTTGTCGGCCTTGGAATGACCTACTACGCGCGTGGCAACTATGACGACTCAGTCAAATCTCTTTTGAGAGCGGCCGATCTGAATCCGTCCGAACCCAGCTGCTACTTCTTTCTGTCCAAGGCCTACGACAGTTCCCCAAGCCGGGCCGATGAGGTCATCCAGCGATTCCGCCGCTTCGCAGAACTGCAGCCGAAAAACGCGCGCGCCCTCTACTACTACGCGATGAGCCTATGGAAGGGCAGGCGGGCCCAAGATCCCGGCTTGGATCTGCATCAAATCGAATCGCTGCTCACCCAGTCGCTGGAGCTCGATCCGAAGCTGGCGGAAGCTCACCTGCAATTGGGCAATCTCTACTCCGACCAGAATAAATATGTGGAAGCGATTCCAGAGTATAAGCGCGCGCTGGAACTCAATTCCGATCTGGCCGATGCTTACTACCGGCTGGGGCAGGCGTATGTTCGCACCGGCGAAAAGGGCCGTGCCCAGGAGCAGTTTCAGGTCTACCAGAAAATTCGCGAGCAGCATCTGGCGGACCTCGAGAAGCAGCGTGCGGAGATTCGGCAGTTTGTTTATTCGGCAAAGGATGCCCCCTCCGCTAAACCGTGACTTAGCTGGAACCTTGCGGCACCGGCAGGGAGAAAAAACGAGATTCAGCGCGACTCCTAAAGTCTTGACAAGGATACTGCCGCGCCGTAGTTTTTGCGGAAAGCGTTGAATGCTGAAATGAGTTCTCAATTCTTGCCGCGCAGCGCAAAGGACCGAGTTCGGTTGGCCCCTTACGAATTGGCCCGCCAACTCGCCTGGACACGCCGTGAGTTTCTACGCTGCACGGCAGGCATCGCACTGGGCAGTTCTTTGCTACCTTCCAGCTTGTCCGCTCGAACAGGCATCGCTGCCAGCAAGCGAAAAGTAATCGTTATCACGTTCGGCGGTGGTGCTAGGGATCAGGAAACGTTCGCTCCGGAAGGGCAGGAAAACATCCCACACCTCATGCGCGAACTCATTCCTCAGTCGGCCTTCTTCACCCAAGTGGTGAATCGTGGAATCCTCGGTCATTATGTGGCCACTGCCAGTTTGGCAACGGGCGTCTACGAGACAATCAACAACTTCGCGTCGCTCCCCCCCGAACACCCCACGATTTTCGAGTATTTTCGCAAAGACTTGAAGCGCCCTGCCTCTGATGTTTGGGTCGTTGCTCCAAGCAATGGGTTCAATCGCATCGGAGAGAGCAGCCACCGTTCGTACGGTCTTGGGTTGGGCGCACGCGTAATTCTACCGAAACATCTTTTGACGGCAGCCACCTCCGGCGGCACCGACTATGACCATTTGCTCCGCGATAACTACGAGACGCCTTACTACACCCCGGAACTCGGTGGCAACGGATTTGAACTCCAGCAATTAGGAACCATGCTCAAGCTCTCGGTCAACGATTTCAAAGCCCACGCGCGCACTTTGTCAAGCCCCGACGAACTCTCCGTCTATATCGTCCGCCAATTGATGCGCCAGCTGGCGCCCAGCCTGCTGTGGATTACCATGCACGATATCGACATCGCCCATGCAGGAACCTACTCTCTCTATATTGAGGGTATCCGGCGAACCGATCGTCTCTGCGCCGACGTCTGGAAGACCATCCAGAGCGAACCGGAGTATGCCGGCAAGACCACTCTGTTCATCTTGCCGGACTTCGGCCGCGACTCGGACGACGATGCCGGCGGCAACGGCTTCCAGCACCACCGTACCGGCGATGCACTTTCTCGGACGACCTGGATGATGGCCTTGGGCGCTGGCGTTCGCGAGGGGGTGGTATTCGACCGCCCGATGGAGTCGATCGATCTTGTCCCGACGCTCGGCTCCATACTCGGTTTTTCGGCACCGCTTGCGCAGGGCAAACCGATACGGGAACTCTTGTAGATTCTATGTTTCCGTCGGACCTCAAACCGGAGCAATTCAATGGCTATCCGCCAGAGGCGCGGAAGCTCGTCTCTGCCTACGTTGGCGTTCTGCGGGGTTTGCCCTTGAGCTTTTTGCCCAGTCTGTTGCGCGAGGCCATTGAATACGACTTCAAGTTTCCTGCCGAGCGCCGCGCGCTGGAGAAAGAACTCGCTAATCTGGAGTCGCTCTCCGACGAACAGCTAAGGGATTGGCTGCAAGGATTCGCTCAAATCCATCTTTCGGCGCAGCTTGAACATTCGGATTGGATCAATGCTCCTGCGCAGTTTGTGGAGCAACTTTCTTCTTATCTCTGGACCACGCATCAACTGGATGCCTTCCGCAACGCGGCGCTCGCCTACGCGGACCGCTTGCGCGAAGCCGTCCCGCCGGAAAAACCGTCCGCGCCCCGCGTCGGAATTACCATCATCGGTCAGGGTGTTACTACCAATGGCGCGCCCCTCTTCCGCAAGCTCCGGCCTCACGGCGCCTATTTTCGCGCAGTCAAGCCGGAGAACGGCCTGCAGTTGCTCTTGAATGTCGTTGCGGAACGCGCGAAAGCCCATCCCGTTCCCTACGCCCACTGGTACATTGATGGAGGACGAGCAGCCCCTCACGATCCGGCCCTGACCTGCGTTTCCTATCACGGGTTGGAACCGGCGCGCTCTGTGCTGTCGGCAAAAATCCGCTCGGAGATCGAGCGGCCCGGCATGGGGCCTGAAAATCTGCGCACCGTTCTTGCGCAATTGCGCCCCGGGGATCTCGGCTTGCCGAAAGACGGCGATGCCGTGATGGATCGTTTTCAGGTCAAGATGCTTACAGAAGGTTCTGGCACGCAAATTTTCAGCACGACCTTCGCTCAATGGACTGCTCGTGAAGCTCTGCGCCGCGCCCAACCGCTCACGCTGCTGGTCCGCTTCGCCCCGCGCCAACGGCAGAAGCCAATGAACGAAATGCTATCGGCAAGCCACGAGGTTGCCGAATTAGATCCACTCGGGTCGCTGATCGACGCCGACATGGGTGCCTATTACAACTGGCTGAACCTGCAGCGCCTTCCGGGAGCCGAGCAGTCATCTTTCCTGGTGTGGCTTGAAGATCACAGTGAAGCCGTCGCCATCGGGCCTTCTCTACCCCGGGGCACGGAGTCCACCACGCCTACGGCATTGGATCAGTTGTTGAGCTGGGCCAGCTAACCGCATGAAATACCGCTTTTGATCGAAAGGACAATCATGGACAGACGTGATTTTCTGAAAGCGACTAGCACGATGGTTGCCGGCGCGACACTGGCACCCGGAGCGCTTTTGGGCGATTCGCCTCTTGCCGCCGACTCCAAATCGGCAGGCCGCTTGGTCCTTCCTATCAATCGGAATTGGCGTTACAACAAATCGTTTGTGGAAGGCGCCCACGCTCGCGATTTCGACGACTCCACCTTCGAACGCGTCGTCGTTCCCCACACCAATGTCCGCCTGCCTTGGCACAGCTTCGACGACAAGTCTTACGAGTTCGTCTCCATTTACCGTCGCCGCTTCACCTTGCCTCCGGAAGCCGCAAGCCACCACGTTTTCGTCGACTTCGAAGGCGCGATGACTGCCTCCACCGTGTGGATTAATGGCGAACGCCTTGGCGAATACAAAGGCGGCTACACGCCCTTTTCTTTCGATCTCACACCGCACATCAATTTCAATGGAGAAAACATTCTCGCCGTCGATGTCGATTCCACCGAGCGTTCCGACATCCCTCCCTTTGGCCACCAGATCGACTACCTCACTTTCGGTGGCATCTACCGCGAAGTTTCCTTGCGCATCGTTCCCGGCACGTTCATTGAAAATATCTTCGCTAAGCCCAGGGACGTGCTGGGTGGCCACCCAGATGTGGATGTAGATTGCTTTCTCCAAAATCTCGAACCGTTGCGTGAACCTCTAACTCTGGTGGTGGAGCTCCGGGACGGCGAGACTGTGTTGGCCAAAGGCGCCCAAAAAGTTCCCCCTTCTGACGCCGCCACGGATCCCGTGGTTCACACCGTACACCTGGAAAACCTCGGCGCGATCAAACTGTGGGACCTCGCCAATCCTAATCTCTACTCGGTCCACGCGCGCCTCATGCGCGGCATTCAACTGCTGGATGAGGACAAGCGCCCGGTCGGATTCCGCGAAGCGCGATTCACCGACCACGGTTTCGAGCTAAATGGTAAAGTGATTAAGCTCCGCGGCCTCGACCGCCATCAAACGTTTCCGTTCGTCGGTCAGGCCATGCCCGGCCGTTGCCAGCGCAGCGACGCGCGCATCCTCCGTCATGAACTTCACTGCAACATCGTGCGCACCTCGCACTATCCGCAGTCCCGTCACTTCCTCGATGCTTGCGACGAAATGGGTCTCCTGGTACTCGAGGAAATTCCCGGATGGCAGCATATCGGCGACGAATCCTGGAAGCTAATTTCCTTTGATAACGTTAGCCGCATGATCCGCCGCGACTGGAATCACCCCAGCATCGTCCTCTGGGGCGTGCGTATCAATGAGTCGCGCGACGATCACGATTTTTACGTCCGTACCAACGCCTTGGCTCATCGCCTCGACCCCACCCGGCCCACCGGTGGCATCCGCTACTTCCAGGAGTCGGAATTCCTCGAAGACGTTTTCACCATGAACGATTTTGGTTTTCCATTGAAGCCGCCCAATCATCCGCGCTACCTCAACACCGAATTTGTTGGGCACACCTATCCCACCAAAACGATTGACCAAGTCGAGCGCTTGACCGAGCACGCCATGCGCCATGCGCGTATTCACAATCAGCTCGCCTCCAACCCTCAATACGCGGGCGGCATCGGCTGGTGCGCTTTCGATTACAATACGCACGCCGATTTTGGCAGCGGCGACCGAATCTGCTACCACGGCGTCACCGACATTTTCCGGGGGCCAAAGCCGGCCGCCGGCTTTTACAAATCGCAATGCGATCCCACGGAAGAAATCGTCCTCGAGCCCGCCTTTCACTGGGCCCGTGGCGACGAATCCATTGGCTTCACCAAAGCGGTCGTCTTCTCCAATTGCGACCATCTCAGGTTCTTTGTTGCGGATAAACTTATGGCGGAAACCGGCCCCAATACGACGGAGTTTGCGCACCTTCGCTATGCCCCGTTTATCGCTGATTTCGGAAGGGCCATCCGCGACTGGGGGGATTTGCGCGTCGAAGGCTATATCCAAGGCAAGCTGGTCATCTCCAAGACTCTTTCCGGTCGCGGCGTCGATCAAAAATTCACCCTTCTTCCTGACGACACGACTTTGAACGCCGATGGCGCCGACACCACGCGTGTGGTCATGCGCGTCACGGACGAGTTCGGAGCCATCCGGCCTTTTGCCAACGACAGCATCAATTTTCAGCTCAGCGGCCCCGCCGTGATCGTGGGCGACAACCCCTTCGCCTTGATTGGCGGCACGGGCGCCATCTGGATTCGCGCCATGGAACAACCGGGCACGGTGAAACTTACCGCCACGCACCCGTATCTTGGTTCGCAGCAACTCCAAGTTGAAATCGCGCCTGCAGCCCCGGAAATCGCGTAGGGCCGCCTATCGCGAGTTGATGAAAGGGGATGAATAATCGACATGAAATCTTCACGGATTGTGTCTCTCTTCCTGCTCATTGCTGTTTCCTTTTCATCCTGCTTTGCGGCCGAAGCGCCGAGGTTTGTTCAGAAGGACGGCCGGTGGGCGTTGCTGGTTGATGGTCAACCGTTTCTCATGCTCGGAGGCCAAGTCCACAACTCAAGCGCATGGCCCTCCGAATTTCCTGCCATATGGAAGGCATTTGCGGCGCTGCATGCGAACACCATCGAGGCACCGGTTTATTGGGAGCAAATTGAGCCTCAGCCCGGTCGATTCGATTGGAGCAACGTGGACCTCTTTGTGAAAGGTGCTCGAGAGCACAACCTCCACGTCGTACTACTGTGGTTCGGCACATGGAAGAACGGAAACATGCACTACGTGCCCGAGTGGGTAAAAACGGACACGAACCGCTTCCCTCGGGTGGTGCGCGCCGACGGCGAATTGACGGACGTTCTCTCAGCAAATTCGCGCGCGAACCTGGACGCGGATAAAGCGGCATTCGTTGCGTTGATGCGCCATCTCAAAGAGCTTGATGGAACAGACCATACCATCCTTCTGGTTCAGGTGGAGAACGAGTCCGGGAACATCGGCAGCGTGCGTGACTTCTCTTCCGAAGCGAACACAAAATTCGCCGGCCAAGTTCCGCCGGACATGCTCGCGGCGACGCACAGGCAGGGAGGCACGTGGAGCGAAGTATTTCGCGGCGATGCCGACGAGCTTTTCCAGCTTTACTACGAGGCGCGTTACATTAACGAGATTGCCGCCGCCGGAAAAGCGGAATTCGACATTCCCGTCTACATAAATGTGTGGCTCAGTTCGCTGACGGCGGAGCTTCCGCAGCGCCAGGTTTACCTGCCGGGCATTCAGTATCCGAGTGGCGGAGCGGTACAGCAATGGGTTGGATTGTGGCGCGCGTTGGCACCGGCACTCGATGCTTGCGCTCCGGACATCTACAACAGCGATCCGGAGTTTGTTCGGAGCGTCCTGCGCGCTTATCACCGTCCTGACAATCCTTTATTCGTTCCTGAGATCGCCAAGACCGAGGGATTCGCTAAGTACTTTTTTGCGTCGTTAGGAGAGGGTGCGTTGGGTTTCGCGCCGTTCGGTGTGGATCCTCATGGCTGGAATATATTAGGCGACTCACCCCCTAAGGCTCATGCCCGAAACTTTGCCCTCCTCGGGCCCATGAGCAGGGAGATAGCGCGTCTAAACTTTGAAGGGAAGTTGAAAACGACGGTTGAAGAAGCCGGCCAGCCGCAACAAGATCTCGACTTTGGCGCTTGGCAGGCCACCATCGCATACGGATATCCGCAACGTGATGGCCGCCGCGCGCCGGGAACAAGTGATGCGCACGGAGCCGCTCTGATCGCGCAGCTCGGGCCCGACGAGTTCCTGGTTACCGGTGTAGACGCCAGCGTCAACTTTCATCTTCCCGGCCGATTGCCGGGAATGCGCATGCAGATTCTCTCGGCCCAGGAAGGAACATTTGAGAATGGGGTCTGGAAAGCGATGCGCCTGTGGAACGGGGATGAAACCGATCGAGGGCTGCAATTCCATGAAGATGATCCGACAGTCGTGCGAGTGCGTCTTGGAAAGTTCTGATCGGGATATGGCAACCGCACAATCGTTGGAGGAAATGCAGGTTAAGCGCTTTACAAAATTCCTTCCAAAACGTACAGTGCCCTTCGCAACCAAGCTTAATCCGGCTTCTCATCTCTCTTACGCGAGGAATGCATTTCCATGAGCGCTCTTCAAAGAATGTCTCTCCCGTGGTTGACCGTGCTTGCTGCACTCTTGTCCCTGGTTCTGGTTTCCACCGCCTTCGCCCAAGCCAGCTACGACCTTCGCTCCCCGGATAACCGCATCGAAGTCCGCATCCGTACGGCTCCCAATCTGCGATATGACGTTCTCTTAAAGGGTCGGCCCTTGCTTCAAGATTCCACTCTTTCTCTCGATGTGGACCACAAGACCCTTGGCACCAGCCCCAAAGTCCTCTCCGCCAAGAAACGCACATACGGCCAGACCATCGAACCTCCCGTCCGCCAAAAATTTGCCAAGATTCGCGAGCACTACAATGAATTGCGCCTTGAAATGGACGGCAACTACGCAGTTACCTTCCGCGCTTTCAATGAAGGCGCGGCCTATCGCTTCGAAACCACTCTTCCACAGCCTCAGGTGAAAATCTACGGCGAAGAAGTGAAGCTCCGTTTCACGAGCGATACCACCGTCTTCTATCCGCAGGAAGACAGTATGTTCTCCCACAATGAACGCCGATATCTTCAGCAACGTCTCAGTCAGATCCCGCCAGAGTTCATCGCTACCATGCCCGCGGTCCTCGACGCCGGCGAAGGCGCCAAACTCGCCGTCGCAGAATCCGATGTCGAGGACTATCCCGGAATGTGGCTGCACGGCACCGCCGGGCCTGGCCTCGTCGGCTTTTTCCCCGGTTATCCGCTGAAAGAAAAGTTGGAGAGAGACCGAGATTTCCGGGTCGTGGAAGCCGCCGACTACATCGCCGTAACATCCGGCACACGCACGTTTCCCTGGCGCCTGTTTGGCATTGTCGATCGCGATGCCGACCTTTTGACAAACCAACTCGTGTGGCTTTTGGCCAAGCCTTCGCAATTGCAGGACACTTCCTGGATCAAACCCGGCAAAGTCGCTTGGGATTGGTGGAACTTCAACAACGTCTACGGCGTCGACTTCAAAGCCGGAGTGAACACGCAAACTTACAAGTACTATATCGACTTTGCCGCCAAGTACGGCCTCCAGTACGTCATTCTCGACGAAGGCTGGTACAAGCTTGGAAATGTTCTGGAAGTCGTTCCCGAAATCAACATGGAGGAGCTTGCCGCCTACGCCAAGGAGAAAAACGTCGGGATCATTCTCTGGGTCATCTGGAAGTCGCTCGACGATCAGCTCATTCCCGCGCTCGACCTCTATGCCAAATGGGGCGTCAAGGGCATCAAGGTGGATTTCATGCAGCGCGACGACCAGAAGCTCATCAATTTTTATTACAAAGTTTGCAGCGAAGCAGCCAAGCGCAAAATGCTGGTCGATTTCCATGGCGGCCAGAAGCAGGTCACAATGACTCGCACGTGGCCCAACATGATTAGCGGCGAGGGCGTTCGTGGCATGGAGTGGAGCAAGTGGAGCGCCGAATCCGAACCCAAACACAACGTCACTTTGCCCTTCACGCGGATGTTCCTGGGCCCCATGGACTACACGCCCGGTGCAATGCGCAATGCCACACGGGCCACATTTGCGCCCATCTTCCAGCAGCCCATGGCTTTGGGGACGCGCTGCCACCAATTGGCCATGTACGTGGTCTACGATTCACCGCTGCAGATGCTCTCGGACAGCCCCTCGAACTATTTGCGCGAGCCGGAAGCCATGGAGTTTCTTGGGCCGGTTCCCTCCGTGTGGGATGACACTAGAGCGCTCGATGGCCGCATCTCCGAATATGTTTTGGTTGCGAGAAGGAGCGGCAACGACTGGTATGTGGGCGCGATGAGTGATTGGACAGCGCGCGAGTTGGAAGTCGATTTTTCCTTTCTGCCAGACGGCAATTTCACGATGGATGCTTACCAGGATGGCGCAAACGCCGACCGCATGGCTGGTGACTACAAAAAGATAGAAATGCAAGTCAACAAGAACACCAAGTTGAAGATAAAATTGGCTCCCGGTGGTGGCTGGGCAGCGCATCTCCACCCATAAGAATTCGCAGATCGGTCTCATAGAGCCTTTGGGTGATTGGTCCGTGGGGCGAGTGTGGCAGTTCGGGACCCCTCAAAAAATATACGTGATTGTGGCGCCGCGCATGGGCTTAGATCTTTCTTCGTTTCGCAACGAGGCGTTTCCAAGCCTAGGAATGCAAGTTTGAGTAATGGGTACAAGAATGTGCTGCATAATTTGGCGCCATGTTTGGGCGCGGCGTGCTTCGGCGGAGCCGTTAGAGTCGAGTGGCATGCGCCAACGTAGGCACTGCTCGCGATGCACCGTTTGTACCAATTGGCAGGAGCGTGGGGCTGCAACGCCTCAAGAGCACAAGCCTTAGTGGATTAGTTTGTCCTTTCGACTCCCACACGCTTCCGCCATACCAATTTGATCTGATGGAAGTTATAAAAATACGAGGCGGCATTAAGGTCAGAATCGTCCGGCTCTTGTATTTGACTTAGCAGCGGGGCGGGTGACCGCCGGACTTTGTGTAAGCCATATTTCTGCTGTGACAGGCAGCAGTTCGAAGAAACTAGAAAGGGACTCAACGGTTCTGCTCTCGCATCATGGTCTGGGCTCGGCGCGGCGACAGTTTGCTTCGACCCCCGCCGCCTCAAGGGGTCAAGGGGAGGAGCGGGAGAGAGCTGAATCCAAGTTCGAAAATCGTCTGCTAGGGCCGACCAACTCGCAATCAGGCAACGGGGCGCTCCCGAGCCAACATAACGAATTTGACTCCACTTGGCTCCATTTGAATCTGAAGGGGGCGGCAACGCCATCAAAACACAAGGCTTTTGGATTGGGGATACAATTCGATTCCCATCGCCCGCTCCAGAACTCACGATGATCCAATTCGTCTTTCACGGCTAGCCTTGCGGCTCCAATGTCTATTCCTGTGCCGTCGGGATTGCACCCTTCTTCCGACCCGGTGTGGCTGCCCGCGCCCATCGCGCGGCCGATGCGCGATCAACTACGGCGGTGCCACGGCAAAGAGGTTTCAGGCCATCCTTCCGCCCTGGACACGCGCAAGTCGTGCATTCCAAAAGAGATACGTAGAGACTTAAAGTTTTTCTTTAGGGATGGCATTGTTGTATCCCCCCACACCCCCGGCATTTTGCATGAATGCCAAAACAAAGGAGTTGCTGAAATTGCAATTCGTAAGCGCATGAAAAGAAAGAGCGAGAATTTTGTTGGGTAACAGT
>WNGL01001023.1_pt1 | contig 33921 bp, 32 predicted proteins | sample 5400591 | NCBI WGS metagenome assembly WNGL01 (sample SAMN13153377, study PRJNA577476) | soil metagenome | isolation source: 80 cm soil or saprolite under Garry oak tree replicate 1 | place: USA:California | collected 2016-06-15
AACTCCGCATTACCCGCCTCGAAGACTTACGATATATCGCAATCGCAGTAGAGATAGGGTGACGGAAGTTGTCATGGCGGCGACCGACGGGGCGCCGCGGCCCCGGTTACGCGCAGGACTTCTGGATAGGCGCTTAGCTAAATTTAGCTTCAAAAGCCTACGATTGACTGTTTGCCGCATCGCGCAGATATCGACGGTGTGAGTAACAAGAATGCCCGCAGCAACCGATAAATTGCATAGAATTCGGCAGCCATCTGCAGCGGGTAGTGGTTTCCGGTTGGCTAACACCTTGATCATGTCGGTGCCGACGAGGGCGCAGCCTGACTCTCGACTTGGCTCCCACCTGCGGACGACGTGAGCCCGGCAGCGGCGGACATCTGTCCTTACCCGGCGGGGGGCGGGCGATGGGACCAGCGCGTCCCGGCTTCTCGCACGCGGCGCGCTGGCCGGCATACAAGTACCGGCGCCGGTGCCGATCCGCTGCTGCCTGCCAGCCGACAACAGGACTGCTTCCCTGCTACCTGTGCACAAACGTGTGGATGACTTGTGCGCAACGGCGCCAAGCCTGTGCATAGGCGGTGGAAATGCTGGGGATTCCGCAGCCTAGCCGGAACCAGGAGAGGGCGTTTACCTGGGAGAGCGCGAGTCATACCTGTGCATACAGAAAAATCAAGTAATTATCCACATGCCATGCCGTAATAAATGGTAAATGAGCCGAATGTTTATCGGAGGTTTATCCGGTTGTGATATAACGTGGGGATCGTGATAATACTTAAGCCCAGAGAGGGTGAGTTCGCTTTTGAAGGGGGGTCCAAACGTAACGGCGGCGAACGCCTCCCGGACACGCTGTGCTCTCGCTGACGGCAGGTCGGCATGTCCGGTACAGGCTCATCACAGCGCCCGACAATCCCGCAGTCGGGTGTGATCGGAGCCCGGCCCGCCTGGGACCCGCAGCGGTCGCCCGGTCCATCATTCCGCTGCGTCGCTGTCCCTGGGCAGGGTTATCCCCGCTGCCCGGCGCTTATCCCTGGATCGACGGGAGACCTGACATGAGGATCAAGATCCGCCAACACGACGGCAGCATGCCCCAGGAAGACGACTGGTCCCAGGTGGGCGACTGGCTTGCCGAACTCGGCGACGATAGCCGTACCAAGCCGCCCGGCGATGCCCACGCCGAAGCAGGCGGCACCGATGATCCCTGGCCCGAAGCCTTCGCTCAGGCCGATGCCCGCGCTCAGGCCGATGCCCGCGCTCAGGCCGATGCCCGCGCTCAGGCCGATGGCCGTGCTGAGGCGCATGGGGAGACATCCGTGACGCCGACCGCAGTAAGGACGACATGCCTGGAACCGCGACCGGATCAGAATACGACCACTTCTGATCCAGCACCGGCGAGACCGGCGACAGCTACGCAGCGCAACCAGCCCCGGCCATTGGAGGTAGCCCGGTGCTCCTTGTGCGGCATCGCGCTTCCGCTAGGCCTTCTGGTCCCCGATGGCGGTCAGGCGTGCGCCGACGTCCGCTGGTACTGCAAGGACGCCATGTCGTGCGCGGAACGCTGGACAACAGCCAGTCCGCCGGTGCGCGCACATACGCCAGCGGCTCCCGACGATACTTCTCGTGGTGCCGGGAAGGCGGCGCCTGATAGAGCGTCGGCGGAACTGCCGGGCAGCATGTCCGAAGCGGCAGGACCACCACCTCGCACCGTTCGTGCTCTTGCCGAGCCACGAGATAGCTGATCGGCCCCAGCTCGCACCGCTCGTCTACCGCGAGCAAGTCCATGTCCAGCACAAGTAGATACCGCCGCACGTCCATCACCTACCTGAAGGCATTCAGCTCCCGAGGGTTGCCTACCCGTTGGCCGCACTCGAAACATGCGGTGCCTCCTCGGCCAGCCGGCGGGATCAGCCGGCGGGATGAGCCGGCGGGCGGCCGGTGCGGCGGCGGCGCCCGCGAATGTCTAATTCGTGTGCGCGTTCGGCAGGTGCTTGCCGATGTAGCCTACGTAGATCTTCCCGGTCTTGCTGGCGTCATCGTGATAGTGGATCCGGGGGGAGACCAGGCCCTTCCGGGCTATCTTGAAATGCGCATCCATGAAAATGGCGCCGTCCGGATGTATGTCCCTGGGAACCGGGAATACTCGCAGCTTCCGGAGTTTGGGTGAGCGTTCGACCGGCTCGGACTCCTGAGTGGAATGCGCGCCCGGCGAATAGCCGGGCCGCCCGGGGGGAGTATGGCCAAGGTAGGCGTGGACCCCTTTGCTGAATTCACCGCGGCGCCGCGCGGCGGCGTACCCGTCGAGGACCCGCAGCACGTCCCAGGATTTGGCGGCCCAGGTGCCGAGCGGGTCAAAGTCGTCCAGTTCTAGCGCGTTCTTCGGGTCACCGGTGAATACGACGCAGGTAAGCACGTGCTCATCGAGCCGCTCGAGTAGCTCGCCGAACGATCCGGGCGATTGCGCTGCCGCCGCAGCGGCCCGGGTCTGATCGACGCGGCCGACTCGGGAGAGAATGCCGCGCAGCCGGTCGAGCTCCAGCTTCGCCCTCAGCAGCTCGGCCTGCGTCTCGGCGTGAGCCAGCTGCTCATCCTCCAGCCGCGCGCGGACCAGATCACGATCGTCTTCTACGTCTTCAAGCACGTCCTGGAGCGCTGCGAGCCGCCGCGATATCTCCCGATGACCGCGCAGCACTCCCCGGCCTTCGGCCAGCAACTCCCGGAACCGGGCGGTCATGTCGTCAGGCCCGCCCGGCGCGTCAGCGCGGGAGGCGCCAGACTGAAACTCGCCGACAAGACTAGTGAGCAGCTCACCGGCGATGGCGACCTCGCGGACCGCCGTGGTCGCCGCCTGCCCTGCCGGAGCCAGGCCAGCAGCCCCGTCATCTGGCCCGCGAGCGAAAGGGTCTGATGGCGCTTCCTGGATGGCTCGCAGGACGGCGGCCGGCTCCTCCCTGGACAGCGAGCGATCAACCTGGGCAACATGCGAAGGCAGCGGCAGGCTCAGTGCCCGGCTTCGGTTTGCCCGGCCAAGCAAATGCGCGAGCTTGCCGGGAGGCTGCTCGGCGATCGTTCGGGCTAGCAGCACACGGTGCCGCCGGGCATCGACGGCGCTGGCCGGATCGACCTCAGGCAAGAACGTGCGAACCGCTCCCAGCGGCACCGAGTGCGAGGGCGCGAACGATTCCTCAAGCCTCGCGGCCGCCCCGGTGTCAAGGACGTAGATTCCGGACAGCCCGACGCACTCGCGGGTCAGCCGCTCGACATGGCCGATCATCCCCGACACGGGAACATCCGGGATAGGGGCGGCAACCAGGGCGGTGCCGCGGCGACCGGGATCGCAGATCGCCGATATCAGGCCATCGACGTCAGCCACGGTGACCAGGGTCGGCCGGGCGGACAGGATCATCTCGCCGTCGTGGGCGTCTGCCGCCGACAAGGTCGCCCGGACCATATGCGGGACCCCCGTCCACCACGCGTCCGCGGCATCAACATCCTTGACGAGGCGCTCGGGTGATGCAACCGGTCCGGACGTTGATGGCGGCGCGTTGACATCGACCCAGACCCAGTCATCCTCCCGGCCGTCCTGGTGCACCGTCACGGTCGTCACCCATTCCCCCGCTTCCGCCGCGGAAGAAGACTCGGTCAGCCGATACCGCAGCGAGCGGGAGCCATCGTGCGGATGCAGTTCGGTCACGACGAGCTGGGCGTGTTCGGCTACCTCGTGAACTCCGGGGGCAACAGCCACGAGGCCGTATCCCTTGAGCGCCAGCCAGGAACGGAACTGCTCCGCTGTGAGCCGCACCGCGTCCTGGCCGTGCCGCAGCGAGAAGATCGACCGGTACCCAACTGCCATCCAGATTCCAATGACTTCCCGGAGCCCCACCCGACGACGGCGCTTGGATCACTATGGTATCGCCATAGCGGATGGCCAGGATGTTCGATTGGTTATCGAACTACTGTTCAATCTTCCCGGGTTCCCCTCGGTGCTGAGGGGCCGAGAGGAACCCGGTGGGAGCTGCTGGTATCAGAAGGCCCTGGTGACTGGTTCCGCCTCGTGGCTCGCCGCGTCCTGGTCCACGCCGTTCACGCCGGGGCTGGCGGTGTGGCCGAGGTGGATGGTGCCGAAGTCGTAGGCGGTCTCGGCGTGCTGCGTGACGTCGACGCCGGTCGCCTCGTCCTCCCCGGAGATCCGGAAGCCCATCGTCTTGTCGATGATCTTGCCGAGAATCCAGGCGACGGTGAAGGAGTAGAGGCCGACCGCGACCGGGCCGAGGGCCTGCACCCCGAGCTGCGCGACACCGCCGCCGTAGAACAGTCCCTTGCGCTGCCCATCCAGCAGCGGGTATGCGGCCAGGAATCCCAGCGACACCGCTCCGAACGCGCCGCCGACCAGGTGCACGCCCACCACGTCGAGCGAGTCGTCGAAGCCGATCCGGTGCTTGATCCCGATCGCGTAGCAGCAGACGACGCCGGCCGCCAGACCGACCAGGATCGCCGCCCAGGGCTCGATGAAGGCGCAGGCGGGCGTGATCGCGACCAGCCCGGCGACGGCGCCGGAGGCAACCCCCAAAGTGGTGGGCTTGCCGTCACGGTACCGCTCCACCAGGATCCAGCCGCCGGCCGCGGCCGCGGTCGCGATCTGGGTGTTGATGAACGCCAGGGCGGCAGTCCCGTCCGCCGCCAGCTCGGAGCCGGCGTTGAAGCCGAACCACCCGAACCACAGCAGCCCCGCGCCGAGCAGCACCAGCGGGAGGTTATGCGGCCGTGTCGATTCCTTACCCCAGCCCCGTCGCTTGCCGAGCACGATCGCGAGCGCGAGGCCGGCGGAGCCGGCGTTGACATGGACGACCGTGCCCCCGGCGAAGTCCTCGATCCCCAGGCTGCTGAGCCAGCCGCCGCCCCACACCCAGTGGGCGACCGGGAAGTACACCAGCGTGGCCCAGGCCACGGTGAACACCGCCCAGGCGCCGAACTTGGTCCGGTCCGCGATCGCGCCGCTGATCAGCGCGACGGTGATGACGGCGAACGTGAGCTGGAAGGCGGAGAATATGAGGTCGGGGATGCCCGATACCCGGGACGCGTCGTTCACCAGCCCGTGCTCGCCGAGGTACTCGAGGCCGCCGATGAACCCGTTGCCCTTCCCGAACGACAGCGAGTCCCCGTACAGCACCCACGCGATCGTCACGGTGATGATGGCGACCCACGACATCATCATCATGTTCAGGACGCTCTTGGCCCGGGTCATCCCTCCGTAGAAGAAGGCCAGGCCAGGCGTCATGAGGAGGACCAGCGCGGTACTCGCGAGCATCCACGCGGTAGAACCAGTGTCGATCTTCACTCAGGTCTCCTTTACCTGTCAGTCTCACAGGCTCGGCAGCGCGGATTTCGTGGGATGCGCTGACGGATTTCGTATCCGTGAAAACAAGGAGCCCTATGTTTCATCGGTGTTTCACGGCGCGGAGGACGCGAGCCAGTACCCTGCTGCCGGGAGGAAACTGCAACCGGATCGGTGAGGCGTGTCTGAGAGCATCAGCGAGAACCCGATCGTGATCGTCGGCGGCGGACTCGCGGGGGGCAACGCGGCCGCCACCCTGCGGGAGGAGGGTTTCGCCGGGCCGGTCGTGATCGTCAGCCGGGAACCGGGTGTCCCGTTTGGCCGGCCTCCGCTGTCCAAGACCTACCTCCGGTCGGAAGAGGATCTCGAAGGCTGGTATGTCAGGCCGGCCGGCTGGTACGCCGAACACGGCGTAGACATTCGCAGCGCGAACGTTGCGGGCATCGATCCTGCCGCGCATACGGTCGTCCTGGGCTCGGGCGAGGAGGTCAGCTACCAGAAGGTCCTCATAGCCACCGGAGGGCGCAATAGGCGGCTCGGAATTGGCGGGGCTGAGCTGCCCGGAATCCACTATCTGCGCACGGTGGCCGAGTGCGACGCGATCAAGCAGGAGGCGGTGGCGGGTCGGCGCGCGGTCGTGGTCGGCATGGGGTTCATCGGTTGTGAGGTGGCGGCCTCGCTGACGCAGCTCGGGGTTCAGGTGACTGCGGTCTTTCCCGGCCGGGCGCCGCTGGACCGGGTCCTGGGCGGACAGGTCGGCGCGCTGATCGGCGCAATCCACCGGGCGAACGGGGTCGAGCTGCTGGCCGGAGAGCAGGTGGCCGCGTTTGAAGGGGCCGAACGGCTCGAGGCGATCGTGACCGCCACGGGCCATCGTGTCCCGTGCGATTTCGCTGTCGCGGGCATCGGGGTAGAACCCGATATCCCCGCCGTCGCGGGGTCATCGATCGCGGAGGACAACGGAATCGGTGTCGACGAGCTCTGCCGGACCAGCGCGGCTGACGTCTACGCGGCCGGCGACGTGGCGAACCACCTCCACCCGCTTTTCGGGCGAATCCGGGTCGAGCATTACAACAATGCGGAAAAACAGGGCGCTGCGGCAGCGCGGTCCATGCTCGGCTCGACGGCCCAGTATGACTACGTCCATAGCTTCTGGTCCGATCAGTACGAGCACACAATCGAGTACGTCGGCCACGTCACGAAGTGGGACGAGTTCGTGGTCCGCGGCAGCGTGGAGGAGGGCAAGCTGGTCGGCTTCTACCTGGTGGACGGGGTGGTGCGGGCCGCCATCGGGCTCGACCGGGGCGGTGATCCCGAACTGGACCGCGATTCCGAGATGGCGGCCAGCGCGCGCCTGGTTGCCGCGCGCGCCCGGCCGGCTCGCGGCGTGCTCGCCGATGAACACGCGGACCTCTGGTCGCTGGCCTCAGGTCGAAGTAGCTAGGCGTTGGAGAACAGGGGGATGTTCGCGCCGCTGGCCGGGGCCAGCGGGCTGTCAAGCAGCGCGACGATCAGCTCCGCGACATCACCGGGGGTCAGGCCGGGACGCAGCGCCGGGTTAGCCCGGCGCAGCATCTCGGTATCGACGGCGCCGGGACTGATGCAAATAGCACTGATGCCGTGCTCTTTACCCTCCACCGCGATCGCCTCGGTGAGGCCGATGACCCCGTATTTGGAGATGTTGTACGCGGCCAGCCCGGGAAACTTCTCGGTGGCGTAGACGCCGGACAGCGAGGCGATGTTGACGATCCGCCCTTCACGCGCCGGGAGCATGGCGGTGAACGCCGCGCGACAGCAGAGAAAGGAACCGGTCAGGTTGACCCCGAGCGTCTGTTCCCAGATCTCGGCCGTCGTTTCGGCGAACAGCGCCCGCGTCAGCACCCCGGCCGCGCAGACCAGCGCCGCGACCGGGCCCGCCGCCCCGGCCACGGCGAAAAGGCGCTCGACATCGGCGCCCTTGCTCACGTCCGTGGGCACCGGTATAGCCTCGCCGCCCGCGTGCCGGATCTGGCTGGCGACGCCGTCGAGAGCGTCGCGGTCACGGGCGGCCAGGACGACCTGAGCGCCAGCCGCCGCTATGGCCGCGGCCGTGGCCGCCCCGATCCCGCGGCTAGCGCCCGTGACGACCGCCACCCGTCCGCCTAGCCAGTGCACCGGATCACCCATCGTCTGCCGCCCCGGTTCCGGAACTAACCACCTGCCGGTAGAGCCGCTCGTGAGCGTCCAGGCTCTGTTCCAGGTCGAGATGACCTTCGGCATGGTCGCGGCAATCCGGACGAGAAATCCTGGCCGTCCGCCCGACCGCCTGCGCGGCAGCCTGGATGTCATCGGGCGGCACCAGGAAGCCGGTCACACCGTCCGCGATCACCTCACCGAGGGCCCCGCACCTGAACGCCACGACGGGAGTCCCGCACGCCTGGGCCTCGGCGGCGGCCATCCCGAAGGGTTCGGCCCACCTGGCGGGAAACAGGACCACGGCGGCGCGCGCCATGGCCACCCATAGCGATGCCCGCGGCACAGCATCGTGAACCGTCACGCCTGGCCAGGCTCGTCGCGGTCCGATCTTGTCCCGGCTGTACTCAGCGTCATAGGCATCGCCGTAGACGTCGATCGGCACTCCGGCCGCGCGGGCGATATCGATGGCTTCGGCGGCGCCCTTCTCAGGACTCAGCCTGCCCGCGAAGATGGCGCCCTCCCCTGCCTCCCGCGACCAGGGGATGACGTGTGTGGGCACGTAAGGCGGGAGGATCGCGTCGACACGGACGATCCGGCGCCAGGCGCTCGCCTGGAATACCGATACGGCGGCCACCGCCGGCGGTCGGCCGCCCCGGGCCGCATGATGAAGCGCCGCCGCCACCGCCTCGTCCGGGGGCAGGTGGAGCGTGTGCACCACCGGCGCCTGCAGCGCCGCCGCGAGCCGGACGGCGGGCGCGTCGAAGGCGTGATTGTGGATCACGTCATACTGGATCTCCTGCACCCTGCGATAGGCGCGGGCGAAAGCAGACCCGGCCGCCGCTGGTTCGGGCCCGGCTGGCCTGGACCCTGCTGGCCCGGAATGGCCGAAAGCCCGGTAGAGCGTGCCCGCCAGAGACTCAGGATCGACTCCGGTGTCGATCACCTCCACGCCCGGGATCTCCGATCCGGAGGCGGCGTAGACGTGGACTTCGTGCCCCCGGCCGGTCAGGCCGCGGGCCAGATCGGACACGAAGGCCTGCGAACCGCCGCGCTGAGGCTCACGGATGGCCGTCACGAGCGGCGCCATGATGGCGATCTTCACTGTGCCATTCTCACTGTGTCATTCTCACTGGGCCACTCTCATTGGGCCAGCACCTTGAAGGCAAGGTCGCGTGGCGGGTTAATTCCCAGCACCTCGAAGGGAACCTGCCGCAAGCCGCGCCGGGCGACCTCTTCGGCCGCGCGGGGAAAGAAGATCCCGGCGAGCTCGACTGCCTCCTCGTGGCTGGAGAACTCGACGCACATCGGCCCGTCGAAGCAGACGTACCGGTAGCCGCGGGCGGCGAGCCATTCGATGTTGTTCGGCCAGATGATGGCGACGCAGCCGCCCGGCCTGCACACGCGCTCCATCTCGGACAGGCCGGCCTCGCCGCCGTGTCCCGAGGAGGGCGTGAAGGCCGAGCAGGCGATGACCAGGTCGGCGAAAGCGTCGGGGAGGGGCAGCTCGTCGAAAAACCCGTGGATCACCCTGGCCCGGTGGCCGTGACCCGCTATCGTGAGCTTCTGCCTCAGGATCTGGCGCAAGGGCATCGCGGGCTCAACCGCTACCACCTCCCGGCCACGCTCGAGGAGCTCGAGCGTCAGCCGTCCCGAGCCCGCGCCGACCTCGGCGATCCGGTCTACGCCATGCGGCAGCCAGCCCAGCACATCCGGATGGAGCCTCTCGACGCTGGCCAGCCGGTCATAGAGCTCCGGTTCGAGCCGGTACAGCAGCTCCCAGGCCAGGGCCACGTCAGTTTGCGGATCACCACCTCCATGGGGGACGAACCGGCTCGCCTCGTCGCGGGTGAACACGCGAAGGTCGGCGGTGGTGTAGCGCCTGCGCAATTCCTGACCCGCCCGGGCCGGAACCTCAGGTTTGCTCACCGACCTCAGCCCAGTTCTTATCGGTCTCCCAGACGCGGACGGACCGCAGCAACCCCTCAGGAAACTCCGGCTGGAGCCGCTCCCAGAAGGTCACCGCCAGGTTCTCAGCGGTCGGGATGCGTCCTTTGAGCCACGGCACGTCGGTATTCAGGTTGCGATGGTCCACATCCCGGATGACCTGCCCATTCATGATGTCAGACAGCACCTTCAGGTCCAGCACGTAGCCGCTGGCCTGATCGACCTCGCCGGCCACCACCACCTCCAGGACGTAATTGTGCCCGTGCAGGTTCGCGCACTTCCCGAACAGGCGCCGGTTCTCGTCATCCGACAAGCCCGGGTCATACAGCTGGTGCGCGGCATTGAACGTTTCGCGGCGGCCGACCAGCACCGTCATCGCGCCCGCCGCGGCCTTCGGCCGGCCGCCGCCAAACCTACGTCGCTGTATGCCTGATTAGCCATGTCATACCTCCTGGGCCGATCTTCACGGTAGTCCGCGTCGTGCTGGGGTGCTAGCCAGTACCCCGGCGCCACGGCCGGCCCGCGCGGCAGAGCCGGACACCGGCTGGTGCCGGGCTCCTCACGGTCCAGTGATTACGATGATGGGATGACCGCTGCCCCCATTAATGTCTCCGCGGCACTGGCATCATTCGACGAGCCTTACAGTCCGCGGATCGTCGCGCGCATGAACGATTACGAGGTTCGCGTGGCCCACACCAAGGGCGAGCACGTGTGGCACGTACACGAAGACACCGACGAGTTCTTCCTGGTCCTTGACGGCCAGTTCGATGTGGCAATCCGCGATGCTAACGGCAGCCAGACCACCGTCACGCTGCGCCAGGGCGACATGTTCGTCGTGCCGAAAGGTACAGAGCACAAGCCCTCATCACCCGGCGCCTCGATTCTCATGTTCGAGCCGTCGGGCACATCCACCACAGGTGACCGGCATGAAGGACCAATCCCGGCCCACGTCGACAGCACTACCGGCCATGAGCTCGACCAACACGGTCGCCGACCAGGCGAGAGCCCGCCGGGCTACTTACCGGCCTCCTGTACGCGGAGCTCGGCTACGCACTCCGCGCTTCCGCAGGTCCGGCCCGAACCCAGGCGAGACCGGCCACACCGGCAGGCGGGCCGCAAGCGGGCCAGCCAGGCGCAATACGCCAGCAGCTCGGCTATGCCGCCGGGGCCCGGAACAGAGACGACCGGCCGGATCCCCCCACCTGGCAACGCCAGCCACTCTCGCGGTCTATCCGTCGCGGGATCCTCAGGCACGCTGCCCATGACCTATTGTCCCCCGTTCCTGAAGCTATGAGAGTACGCGTCCGGGAGCACGCGTCGCGAGACCGGATGTCAAGCTTCAGTGATGCGGAAGACCCTGCCGCACCGGCGGAGATGCATGCTTATTCAAGCTGGCTGACCAAGGGTGTCAGCTGAATGATCGGGGCGAACATGCATGCCGTCGTGGAGCTAACGCCCGTTGCGGATAATCCGGGCGGCGCCGGGTAGCTGCAGGCCGTGGATAGAACGAAAAGAGTAGCTGGGTACGTCATCCCCGGAATCGTCGTGTTCTTCTTCTGGTTGGTGGTCATCATCCTGGTCATCATCCTGCTGGCATACATCGTGCACTGGGCCGGCGGCGGAGTCCTGCATCTGCGGCTCGGACACTTCGACCTGAACGTCGGCTTCACCTGATCGGAAGCAACAGCAACTCATTCCCGGCCCCGACACGACCTCCGGCCCGCTAGGCCCTGTCCGTCTCGTCACTACCGCGCCTCTGGCCCGCCAGCGCCACGGGATACGACATGGTCCCTGCGCTACCCCGGTCCGGGCAGATAAATGTTCCCGGTACCGTGCTGGCATGGGACCCATCTTCTGGAGGAGGATCTGGCCATGACTGACCGCAAACCTGAGCCGGGGAACGCCGGCAGCGAGCCTGACCTGTCGCACACCGCCGAGTTCGCCAAGCTGCGGGCCGTGATGCGCGCATCAGAAAAACACCGGGAAGGCGGGGTTGACCCCGAACTCGAGGACGCGGACGCCGATCCCGCCTCTGATACCTGAGTGCCGGTCAGGCTCAATTCCCAGCGGCCTAACGCGGTGAAACCCGGGATCCAGTACGTCCTGACGCAGTGAAAGTGCAGGTCCATAGCGTTCCGGCCGGCGCTGCGGCCGGGGGCGACGCGGAGTGTCAGGAGCAACGAAAGAAACGGGAGCGGGCGCTGGAGTCAGTGATCCGCCATTCTCGGGGGTGCAGGCACTCGCTGGGTGCGGTTCCACCACAGCGAGAGCGCCACCGCCGCCGCGATGAGCAGGCCGCCGCCGACGGCGAACCAGGAAGCCAGGTCGATGTGCTTGCGGACGATCGTGAAGGCGGCGGGCAGCCGGGCGAGCATCCGGCTGAGCTGGGCGGCATCTTGCGCGCGGTAGAACGTGCCGCCGGTGGTCCGTGAGATCTGCATGAGCGCGTTAAAGTCGGCGTCGAACGGGTTGCCCCCGCCGGGCCGGCCGCCGAACCCGGTGCCCGCGCCGCCGAACCCGCTGTACCCGCCGAACTGCGCGGAACTGCACGCGAGCGGCGCGGGGTTATCGGTGCCGTAGCCGATGGTGAAGACGCGGACACCCCGGTCGGCGGCCTGTTTCGCCGCGGTCTGCGGGTCGACCCCCCGGTTGTTCGAGCCGTCGGTGAGGACCACGATCACGTCATTGGCGTAGCCGGCACCGCGGCTGCGGGAGGCGGTCGCGCCGGCCGGCGCTACCGACGGGTCGATCTGCGCGATGGCGTCGAGCGAGGTCAGAATGCCCTCGCCGATGGCGGTGCCGAACGAGGTCGTGAGACCACCGAGCGCACTGTCCAGCTGCTTCGTGTCCACGCTAGGCGGGACCAGGACGACGGCGGTGCTCGCGAAGGCGACCAGGCCGATGCGCGGGCCGCCCGTCTGGGACTTGACGAAGGCGCTGGTCGCTTGCTCGGCGGCGGTGATCCGGTTCGGCTTGACGTCGGTGGAGCACATGGAGCCCGAGACGTCCAGGGCGAGCATGATCGTCGCGGACGACGACGCGACGGGTACGGTCGCCTGCGGGCGGGCGGCACCGACCGCGAGCACGGCCAGGCCAAGCGTCAGTAGCGCCACGGGGATGCGCCGCCGCCAGCGCGAGCGGCCAGGCATGGCTGTCCGGACGAGCGCAAGCGAGGTCACCCGGACCACGGAGCGCCTGCGCCTGCGCCGTGTCAGCCACCAGGCGGCGAAGACCAGCGGAATGACGAGGAGCGCGAGCAGCGCCCACGGCCAGGAGAAGGACATTCAGACCACCCGGCCCGTCCGGGTCACGGTGAGCACGGCGCCCGCAGCGAGAAGCACAAGGGCCATGGCGATGAACGCGCCGGCCAGCGGCAGCGGCTGGCTGGTGACGGTGAGCCTCAAGTCGATGGACGAGGCGATCCCGTCGAGCTCGCTCGCGTCCGATGCTGGATGGTACGTGCCGCCGGTGGTCTGCGAGATCGATTTGAGGGCGGCTGCGTCGAGCGTGGTGAACAGGTGATAGCCATCGACCACGACGGTGGTGCCCGTGGTGGTGCCGACCCCGACGGTGTCGATGTGCACGCCGGCCTTCTCGGCCACCGAGGCAGCCGCGCCGGTGCCGGCATCGGTCTCGGTGCTGCTGCTGGCGGCCCCGGCTTCGTTCTGCCCGTCGGAGAGCAGCACGATGGTGGCCGAGGGCCAGAAACCGATGTTCGGCTCGCCGCCGCCGCGGCCGATGGCGACCGTTTTGTGCGTGATCGCGGACAGCGAAGCGAGGATGGCGTCGCCGAGTGAGGTGCCGCCGGCGGCCTTCAGCCGGCGGACCGCGGCCGAGGCGTTCGCGTGATCGGCGGTCGGCAGGGCGGCCTCGAGGCCGCCCTGCTGGAACGCGACGACGCCGATGTCCACGTTGTCCGGCTGGGCGTTGATGAACGACAGCGCCGCCTGTTTCGCGGCGGCGAGACGGCTGGGTGCCACGTCGGTGGCGGTCATGCTGCCCGAGACGTCCATGGCGAGGATGACGGTGCCGGAGGCTCGGGAGACCGGGACGGACGCCGCCGGGCCGGCCACGGCGATCGCGAGCACGGCGACGCCGGCGATGGTGAACCACACACCCCCGAGCCGGGCGCGGCCGCGCCCGGGGCCGCCGGCCGTAAGCCCGGCCGCGGCGAGGGCCGAGGCCCGCCGCCGCGCGACGACTACCGCGGCCCAGGCCAGGCCCGCGGCCACGAGCAGGCCGACGGCCAGGAGAACAGGATCGGCGAGGCTCACGCGCGCCTGCGCTGGGTGCTCGCGACGACCTCGATGAGCGCCGTGGCCAGGTCGGCGTCCGTGCCGATGCGGTGGATTGGCACCCCCGCCCGGCGCATTCCGGCGGCCAGGCTGGTGTCACGTTCCTCGACACGAGCGCGGAGCCGGGTGCGCAGCAGCGGATCTGAAGAGTCGATGACGAGCTGCTCCCCTGTCTCGGCGTCCTCGACAACGACCAGGCCGACGTTGGGCAACTCGTCATCGGCGGCATCGACGACGCGCAGGGCGACGACCTCGTGGCGTAGCGCCAGGCGCAGTAGCGACCGTCCCCAGTCGCCGTCGCCGATGAAGTCGGAGATGACCACGACCAGGGCGCGGCGCCTGGCCAGCTTGGCGACCGCGTCGAGCATCGCCGCTAGGTCGGTCGTGCTGCCGTGCTGGCCACGACCGTGGCGGCCGGCGTCGGCGGACCTGGCGAGTTCGGCCCCGATGCGCAGCGCGTGCCTGCGTCCCGTGCCTGGCGGCACGATACGCACTGCTCCGGTGTCGTGCGGCCCGGTGTCGTACAGCAGGGCGCCGACGCGGTTCCCGCCCCGGCCGAACAGCCGGGCGAGCACCAGCGCAAGCTCGCTGAGCACGTCGTGCTTGCCGCGCCCAGGCGGCCCCACCGTCATGGACGCCGAACGGTCGAGCACCAGCCACACGGTGAGCTCACGGTCTTCGGTGAAGACGCGAAGCTGTGGTTCGTTCAGCCGGGCGGTGACGTTCCAGTCGATGTGCCGCGCATCGTCGCCCTCGGTGTATTCGCGCAGGCCGACCAGGTCGGTTCCGGTCCCCCGGTGCGCGGTGCGGTAGCCGCCCGCCAGGCGTCCGTCGAGGCGGCGGACGACCCGCCATTCGAGGCGGGCCAGGAGCCGTTCCGGAGCGGTGCGCATCGGCATGGTCAGCGGCCGCTCAGGACGACCTCGGGCTCGGCCACGGCGTCGAGCACCTTCGTGATGATCGCATCCGCGGTGACGTCGTCGGCGAGCGCCTCATACGACAGCACGATGCGGTGCCGCATCACGTCGAGGGCAAGCTCGCGGACGTCGTCCGGCAGTACGTAGTCCCGGCCGTACAGGAAAGCGAGCGCCCGGGCGCCGGTGACGAGGGCGATCGAGGCGCGCGGGCTGGCCCCGTAGCTGACGTACCGCTTCAGGTCGCTGAGCCCGGCACCGAACGTCCTCCGGGTTGCGGTTACCAGGCGCACGGCGTAGTCGACGACGGCGGTATCGACATAGACGTCGAGCACGCGCTCTTGCATGCTGATCAGGTCCGCCGGGCCGAGCATGGCGCGGACCGGTTCGGCGTGGCGCAGCGCGCGGTCGACGATCGCGTGTTCCTCGGTGGCGCTTGGGTAGTCGACGACGACCTTCATCATGAACCGGTCGACCTGCGCCTCGGGCAGCGGATAGGTGCCCTCGGCCTCGATCGGGTTCTGCGTCGCCATGACGAGGAACGGCTCGGGCACCTGGTGGGTCTCGCGGCCGATGGTGACCTGGTGTTCCTGCATCACCTCGAGCAGGGCGCTCTGCACCTTGGCGGGCGCGCGGTTGATCTCGTCGGCGAGCAGCAGGTTCGTGAAGACCGGACCGAGCTGGGTCTGGAACTCACCGCTGTGCTGCTGATAGACCCGCGTTCCCGTCAGGTCAGCCGGCACCAGGTCGGGCGTGAACTGGATGCGCTGGAACTGCCCGCCGACCGCCGCGGCGAGCGACTTGACGGACAGCGTCTTGGCCAGCCCGGGGACGCCCTCCACGAGCAGGTGCCCGCCGGAAAGCAGGGCGATCGCCATCCGCTCGAGCAGGACGTCCTGGCCGACGATGGTGCGCTTGACCTCGAAGAGCACCGGCTGCAGCGGGTTGGTGTACTGGCCGGGTGACGGGGACGGCCGCTCGTTCGGCGTCGTGGTCATCGGGCTCCTTCGTCCTGGACTGTTGCCGTTGCGTCGTTCATATTTGCGGCCCCTTCCCTGGCCCCTGACCGCTACCCCCGCCGAGGGCGGCGCCGATGGGCACCGCGAACCCGATGCCGGCGAACGCGTCCTCGCCAGCCGGGGCGGCGATCGAGACTACGATGCCGATGACAAGCCCGTGTGCGTCCAGCAGCGGGCCCCCTGAGCTCCCCGGATTGACCGACGCGTCGAACTGGATGAGCCCGGAGAACCTGCCGTTGCTGGTGTCCGCGGTCCGGTCAAGGCCGGAGACCACCCCGGCGGACACGCTGTCGGTCAGGCCGAGCGGATTGCCGATGGCAACGACGGGCGCTCCCACGCCGACGCCTCCGCCGACGGTGGCGGGCACGACGACCTGGGGCAGCTTTGCCGGGGTGAGGGTGGCGATGTCCCGCTTCGGGTCGGCGGCGGCGACAATCGCGGTCGCCGTGGTGCCGTCGGCGAACGTGATGGTGATGGCCAAGCCGCCTGCGATGACGTGATTCGCGGTCAGGATCGTGCCGTCCTCGGCCACGATGACACCGGTTCCGAGGTCGTGAGCGGTGCGGACGAGCACCACGGACGGCGCGAGCCGCTGGTAGATGGCCGGCACGGTCAGGCTGGTAGGGGTCGGGGTGGGGCGTGGCGTCGCGGCCTTGGCCGCTGGGGGCGCGCCGGCGAGCCGGGTCGCGAGTACCGCGATCACCCCGAGCAGGACCACCACGGCCGCTGTCCCGACGGCGATCAGGCGGCGCGATCCGCGAACTCCGGGCGTGCGCGGTCCGGCGCCATCGACGCCAGCAGGCCCGCGGTCCATGACCTCACATTAAGTACAACAGTTAAGAAAAGGGTAAGCATACGCCCAGAAAGCGCGGAAGAAGGCAAACGTGCCATCAGGGCTATTACGTACCCCGCTCCTTCCGGACATGCGCGCCGAACCCGGCCATCCCGGAACCCGTCGGCCACCCCGATGGCGAAAATGGGGCCGGGGCCCCGGGGTGATGGCCCTTCCGTACCGGGGCCGGGGAGACCGACTGAACGCTGTCGACGCTGCAGATCGCCGAGGGGTCGTTGACCGGCCCGAGCACCTGGCTGCTGGTCGGGATGGCGCCGGCCGGGACCCTGTGCCGCGGGGACCGGTCCAGGACCTTGCCCAGGTTCTCGGCGTGAGCGTCCCTGGCCGTGAGCGAGTGCAGCCCGAAGGTGGTCTCGATCAGCTTCAGGGTAGACGCGTGCTCGAACGGGCCATGATGAACCACCTGGCGCCGCGCCAGGTTGGAGACCACGATCGTCGGTACCCGGAACCCGAGTTGCCGGTAGTCCGGGATCAGCTGGCCGTCGGTCGGGGTGGTGCCGTCCCCGGTGTGGTCGACGTCCGCCGGGTTGGTGTCATCGATGACTCGCGGCGGCGGCACGTGATCGTAGAACCCGCCCCACTCGTCGAAGGTGACGACTGGGGATCAGTATGGTCAGCGGCGCGCCCTGACTGCCAGACCGACTGCGCTGCGATGGGATTACAGCGAGGCAAACAGCGGGCAAAGAACACCCGCTAGCTCTCGCCCGGCTTGCCTACGATGAACGGGTGAGCGAGGATCGTGAGCTGGACGTGGTGGTCTTCGGCGCCACCGGTTTCGCCGGGCGGCTGGTGGCCGGGTACCTGGCCGGTCATGCGCCTAGCGGCGTGCGTGTCGGCCTCGCGGGACGCTCGGAGCGGCGGCTGGCCGATGCCCGGGCGGGACTGGGCGCTGGCGCGTCGGATTGGCCGCTGCTGGTCGCCGATTCGGCCGATCCAGTGTCGCTGGCAGCGCTGGCCCGGACGGCCCGGGTGGTGGTGTGCACGGTGGGTCCCTACCGCGCCCGGGGACTGGCGCTGGTCCAGGCGTGCGCCGGGGCGGGCACCGATTACGCGGACCTGACCGGTGAGGTGCTGTTCATCCGGGACAGCATCGACCGCTGCCACGATGTCGCCGCCGCCGCGGGCGCGCGGATTGTGCACTGCTGCGGGTTCGACTCGGTTCCCTCCGATCTGGGCGTGCTGGGGCTGCATGAGGCTGCCCGCGCGGATGGGACCGGTGACCTGGAGGACACGACGCTGGTGGTGACGGCGCTGCGGGGCGGGGTCAGCGGCGGGACGCTGGCATCGATGATGGGCGAGCAGGCCGAGGTGCGGGCCAGCGCGCAGCTCCGCCAGATAGTCGCCGATCCGTATGCGCTGAGCCCTGACCGCGCCGCCGAGCCCGGCCTGGGCGACGAGCGCGATCCGGACTGGGCCCGGTACGACGGCGATCTGCGGATGTGGACCGGCCCGTTCGCCATGGCCGGAATCAACACCCGAGTGGTGCGCCGCAGCAACGCGCTGCAGGGCTGGGCTTATGGCCGCCGGTTCCGCTACCGGGAGGTCACCGGGTTCGGCGCTGGCCCGGCCTCGCCGCTGCTGGCCGGCGCGGCCAGCACCGCGCTGAAGGCCGCGGGGGCAGGGCTGGCGTTCGGGCCATCGCGGGCGATGCTGGCCCGGCTGCTGCCCGCACCGGGCCAGGGTCCGGGCGAGCGCACCCGCCGCACGGGCTATTTCCGCATCCAGATTCATACCCGGACCTCGGCCGGGGCCCGGTACCTGGGCGCGGTCGAGGCCCAGGGCGACCCGGGATATGCCGCCACCTCGGTGATGCTCGGCGAAACCGCCCTGTGCCTTGCGCTGGACCGGGACCAGCTGCCCGACTGCGCCGGCGTCCTGACACCGGCCACCGCGATGGGCGCCGCGCTCACCGCCCGGCTCAGGTCAGCAGGCCACACCCTGACCACCCGGCAGACCACTCAGTTATCCGGCAGCTCGGGCCGCTTGCCGCACACTGGAGGAATGATCCGGCTCGGAACATCTGCTGACCTGGCTGCCGCCAGTGGTATCTACCGTCGCGCGTCGCTGTCGAATGCGGGCGATCGCGACAATCTGCTCGCTCATCCGGAATACCTGGTCCTGGGGCCAGAAGGGCTAGCCGAAGGCCGTACTCATGTCGCGGAACAGGACGGCTCGGTTGTCGGGTTCGCCACCTGGGCCGAGACCGCCGGCACTATCGAGCTGGAAGACCTGTTCGTGGACTCGGGCTATAGGAGGCGCGGTATTGCCACCGCGCTCGTCAGCTGCATCGCCGAGGTCCTGCGGGCGCGGGGGGTAGAGCGCCTGGAAGTCACCGCCAATCCTCACGCGATGGGTTTCTACCGCGCCGCCGGCTTCATCGACTGCGGCGTCGCGGAAACGACCTTCGGCGCCGCGCCTCGCCTGGTGCTCGTGCTCTCCTGACTCCGGGGTCAGGGAGCCGGTGCCGTCATCCACGCTTAGCCGACTGAGCCGCGCTTAGCCCGGCTGAGCCGGTTCGAGGTCTGACTAAGACCCATCTCAGCAGGCAAAATAGGGCTTTCCTCCGATGCCGCGAGCAGCGCCTTACGGCGAGAATCGATAGTGACCGGCGAACAGATAGCCGGAACTGAGGAGGAACGATGAACCACAACGTGACGCAGGACGTGCGGGGTCCGCTGGCCCGTATCGGCCGGCGCGTCGCCGCTATCGTCGCCGAGTGCAACTACGCCCAGGCCCGGCTGACCAGCCTGCGGAACACCCCTGAGCGTTTCTGACCGGGGGAACGAGCTCCGACACGAACCAGCCGCTGGCCGGCCGGGCCCGCGCCCGGCCGGCCAGCGCGGTTTCCGTACGTCAGCCACCGATTAGCGCGAGAACTCGGGGTGGTACGCGGGTCTGCCAAGCTGGGGCTGTGAGTCCGAGGGAACCAGGGACGGCGGTGGCGCTGCCCGATCCTGCGCTGGTGGTGCTGGCCGGGGTGTCCGGGTCCGGGAAGTCGGCCTGGGCGGCGGAGCATTACCGTCCGGACGAGGTGGTCTCGTCGGACCGGCTGCGCGCACTGGTGGGCAGCGGCGAGCACGACCTAGATGCGTCGGCCGACGCTTTCGCCCTGCTCGACCAGATAGTCGCGGCCCGGCTGCGCCGCGGCCTGACCGCCGTGGTGGACACGCTGGGCCTGGACCCGGCGCGGCGCCGTAGCTACCTGGCGCTCGCCAGGAGCAGCGGCACGCCCGCCGTCGCCGTGCTCCTCGACACCGATCCGGCGGAGTGCCGTCGCCGGAACCGAGCGCGCGGTATGCCGGTGCCGGCCCCTGTGCTGGCGGGCCAGCTGCGGCGGATGCGAGCGGCCGCCGAACAGATCCGCGGCGAGGGATGGGACCTGGTGACAACCGCCGGGCAGGCTCAGCCCGAGGCTTCGCACACCCCGGGCGCGAGGATGGCGGCCAGCCAGCAGCGGCAGCGGCCGGTCCGGATGGGCCTGGTCCTGCAGCTGTCTCGATTCCCCTGGGGTGAGGACCCGGCCGGGCCGGCGCGCTGGCTGGCGGCGGTGGCCCGCGCCGCGGCCGAGGCGGGCCTGCAGGGAATCGCGCTGATGGACCACCTGATACAGATCCCCCAGGTTGGCCGGGCCTGGGAGCCGATCCCGGAGCCGTGGGTGACGCTCGGGATGCTCGCCGGCCTGGAGCCGGGTCTTCGCCTGGGCACGCTGGTGACACCCGTGACGTTCCGCGCGCCGGGGATCTTGGCCAAGACCGTGGCCACGCTTGACGTGCTGAGCGGCGGGCGATCGTTCTGCGGCATCGGAGCAGGCTGGTGGGCGCGCGAGCACGCCGGGTTCGGCCTGCCCTTCCCGCCGGCCCGGGCCAGGCTCGACGAGCTGGAGTCGGCCATCGAGACGCTTCGCGCCCTGTGGCAGCCCGGCACCAGGCCATACCGCGGCGCGCGGGTCTGGCTGCCGGAGACCACCTGCTACCCGCGGCCGGTGTCGCGGATCCCCGTGATCGTCGGCGGCAGCGGCGAGAAGCGGACGCTGGCCATCGCGGCCAGGCTCGGCGATGGCTGCAATCTTCCGTCGGACGTCAGCACGCTGGACCGCAAGCTTGCCGTCTTCCGCCAGCACTGCGTGGCGGCCGGGCGTGACCCGGCGCAGGCCGAGGTGACCGTGCTCGACGTCCCGGTCATCGGCCGCGACCGCGAGGATGCCGCGTCGATCGTGGAGAACCTGCGCGGCCGGACTCCGGCCGCCGCCTTCGCCGAGCGCCACCACGCCGGCACCGCCGACGAGCACATCGGCCGCTACCGGTTGCTGGCTGACCGCGGCGTGACGACCGTTTTCGTCGCCCTCCCCCACCTGGCCGACCCCGAGGACATCGGTTGCCTCGCCCCGGTGGCAGCCGCGTTCGCCTGAGCACCGAGTCCGTTAGGCCCGTTCCAGGCCCTGAAGTCCGTCGGCCATCGAGCGGAACAGCGGGTCAGTGAAGCTGGTCAGGGCCGCATACACCGTGTTGATCTTCTGGTAGGCGCGGGCGGCCGTTGTGTCGGGAGCGAACTCGCCGCCGACGGCGACCATGGCCGCGGTGGCCTGGTCCCAGTCCGGGTAGACGCCGTGGCCGACCGCGGCGCAGATGGCCGCGCCGAGCCCGGCGGCGTCGTTGACCGCGGTGCGGCGAGCGGGGCGGTCGAAGACGTCGGCCACGATCTGCATCATCAGGTCCGAGCTCGACCCGCCACCGGACACGAGGACCGGCGAGAGCCGGCGCCCCAGCGCCTGTTCCATCGCCGCGGTGTTATTCGCCATCGTCAGGGCGATGCCCTCGAGGATCGAGCGGTAAATGTGGGCGCGGCCCTGGCTGCCGTCGAAACCCAGCAGCGCGCCCCGCCGCCAGGCCGCGTGGCCGGGAGCGAGCCAGTCCGGCAGCGTCAGCAACCCGTTGCTACCAGGCGCGAGCTCGCTGGCCTCCGCGTTGAGGACATCCTCGAGGTTCGCCGCCCCCTGGCCGGGCGAGCCCTCCAGCACGGTGCGGTACCAGCTCACCGTCCACATGCCGCGGCGGATCCCCGTGCTCTCGTACAGGTATTTCCCCGGCCGCGCTGCGAAGTTAGCCCAGTAACTGTCGCCTGCGCTCCGGGACGAGGAGCCGATGGTCATCGCCGCGATGTAGGTGCCCAGCGACAGCAGTACGGCACCGTCTTCTTTGAGGCCACTGCCCAGCGCCTCGACGGCCTTGTCGTTGGCCGTGGCGTACACCGGCAGGCCGGCCGGGATACCCGTTGCCCCCGCCGCGGCCGGGGTCACGTCGCCGAGGCGGCCGCCGGGCGGGACCAAGTCGAAGAGCATGCCGCGGGCCATGCCGGCCGCGGCGTACGCGGCGGGATCGCCCGACCAGGCGGCCGTGTCCTGGTCGATCGGCCACACACCTTGGTAGTTGGCCGCGGCGTCGGTGAACTGGCCGGTCAGGCGGTGGGTGATGTAGCCGGAGGAGGTGGTGACGTAGCGGACGAGGGGGTTGCCCGGCTCGTAGGGACGCGATACCCGCTCGTCCATCCAGCTCAGTACCGGCTCGGCCAGGCTGCCGTCCGCCGCCAGCAGGGCCCGGCAGAACCGGATGGTGCACAGCCCGACCGCCACGATGCCGGCCGGGTCGCCGGCGAACCGGGCCATGGCGGCGCGGCAGGCGTCCCGGATGGAGTCCCATATATCGTCACCGGGATGGATGGCATGTCCCGGCACCGAGGTGTCGTACGGCTTGAGCCGGCGGCGGGCCGAGGCGACAGGGTGGCCCCGCGAGTCGAAGATCGTCACCTTGGTGCTCTGTGACCCGTTGTCGATGGCCAGCAGGTAGGGCGTCATGGTCAGCTCGCGGGATCGTGCACGCCGGCTTCCGGCTCCAGCGGGAAGATCGTGCCCGCGTTCATCACGCCCTCGGGGTCGAACGCGTGCTTGAGGGTCGACAGCAGGTAGTAGGCGCTGCCGTGCTCCTGTCGCACCCACGGCGTACGGTATTTGCCGATCCCGTGGTGGTGCACCATCGAGCCGCCCACCCGCAGGGCTTCGGTGACGATGATCGCGTTCAGCGGCTTGTGGTAAACCTCGATCTCCTCGCGAGGGCTGCACCTGATCGTGTAGTCGTAGACGAAGTAGAGGTTCGTTCCGGTCTGGTAACTGTGCGAGGAGTGCGCCCCGAGCATGGTCAGGTCACCGGCCCGCGGGAACTCGCTGCGGATCCGGCTCATGACGGCGTCGAACAACTCGCTGACGCGTGACCAGCTGACGGATACCTCGGTGGTGAATCCGAGGTGGGCGTGCGAGAGCATGTCGGCCTTCTCGGCGTCGATTTTGTCCTGGCCCCAGTTGAGGTTCTCGAACCATCGCCGGATCAGGCCGCCGTCGACGCGCTCGTGCGGGCGGTCGGCGAAGAGTTCCCCGATCGCCTCCGCCGTGGCATCGGCGATGCCCTTCGGGCCCTCCGCGACGAGCACCACGACGTTTTTCCCCTGGTAGAACCCGGCGAAGTGCTGCCGGGCGTCCTCGGGCGAGTAGACCCGGCACACCGAGGGGCAGTAGCCCGCGGTGATCAGCTCGCGGATAGCCGCGATGCCGTCGGCGAACTCCTCGACCAGGAAGCCGAAGTACCGGTTGTGCTCCGGCTGGTAGCGGAAGAGCTTGACCGTCACCTCGGTGATAAAGCACAGCGCGCCTTCGCTGCCGATGACGACGTGACGGATGTCCGGACCCGCGGCCCGGCGGGGCACGTTCTTGATGCGGGTGACCGTCCCGCCCGGGAAGACGCTTTCCAGGCCGACGACCATGTCCTCGATGCCGCCGTACAGGGTGGAGAACTGGCCGATCGACCGGGTCGCGACCAGGCCGCCCATCTGGGCGAGCGGCTTGGACTGGGGTGAATGCCCGGTGGTCAGGCCTTGGGCGCGCAGCGTGTCCTCCAGTTCCTGCAGGCCGACGCCGCACTGCGTGGTGGCCATCATGTCGACCGGATCGATCGACAGGATCGCGTTCATCCGCGATCCGTCGACCACGAGGCTGTCTTCGACCACGGTCTCCAGGCCGCCCTCGGTGGCGGTCTGTCCGGTGCGGGGAACGAGGTTGACGAGGTTCTCCGCGGCGAAACGCAGGATGGCTGCGACGTCCTGCGTCGAGGACGGATAGACGATCGCGGCCGGGATCGGCCCGTCATAGATGCCGTGGACGGAGGTGTACTTCCTGAAGCGGTCGACGCTGGCCGCCTTCAGTTGCTCGTCGCCGGTCTCGACAGCGAGGGGCCCGAGCAGTTCGGTCATCGCGCGGACGATCGCTTGGCGGTACAGCGGAGATCGGGATGGGGCCATGTCAGCACTGCCCTCTTTCTTTCCGAACGGCCGGGGCGTTGCGCCATTGTCCCGGGAACCTGTCTCAGCGGACGAGGTAGCCCCCGTCTACGACCAGGACGTGGCCGTTGACGTAGTCCGAGGCCCGGCTGGCCAGGAAGACGGTGGCTCCCATCAGGTCGGCGGTCTCGCCCCAGCGGGCCGCCGGGATGTGCTCGACGATGCGGCGGTCGGCGCCGGGATCGGCCCGGGTCGCCTCGGTGGTCGCCGTCTTGAAGTATCCCGGCGCGATGGCATTGACCTGGATGTTGTGGTTCGCCAGCTCGTCGCAGTAGGCCTTGGTGAAGCCGACGATCCCAGCCTTGGTCGCGGCGTAGGCCGGTGAGCGCTGGCCGCCGAGGAAGGAGAACAGCGAGGCGATATTGATGATCTTGCCGGACCGCTGCCCGATCATGAACCGGCCGGCCTCGTGGGCGAGTTCGAAGGCGGCGGTCAGGTTGACCGACACCATGGGATCCCACTGGTTACGGCCGAACTCCTCCACGTCGGACAGCAGGGCGATGCCGGCGGAGTTGACCAGGATGTCGACCGAGCCCAGCGTCTCGACGCAGCGGCGGACAACGTCAGCCGGGACGCCGGCCTGCGTGATGTCGCCCACGACGAACTCCATCCGGCGTCCGGCGCGCTCGATCAGCCGGCGGGTCGTCCCGTCGTCCTCGGCCAGGCCGACGGCGAACACGTCAGCGCCGGCCGTGGCCAGGGCGACGGAGAAGGCCCGGCCCAGGCCGGTGTTGCCGCCGGTGACGAGCGCGTTGCGCCCGGCCAGAGAGAACAGGTCAAGGCTGAAGTCGGAGATGTCCATAGGGCAGTTGCCATCCGAGGTGGGAAGTGAGTGTTTGGGTGCAACACATCGGCGGGGGTGACGCGTCTTCAGGGTAGGCCCGAGGTGGTGGCATGCATCTGGACGATGTGCTGACGGAGCTGGTCGAGCATTCGAGCTGTGGGCCGCGCTCGGGGCGCTCAGCGAACGGCAGCGCGCGGGAGCTACGCTCATCGGGCCCCCTGGGTGCCTGCCAAGCCGACTGGCATCGATGGCCGCTCCCGCCTGGTGCCGCAGATCACGCCCGGTTCGGCGCTGCTCTGCGCCTACCGCGGCAGCAACACAGCGAAGCAGCAGGCCGGGTGGGCGCTGTCGGGGCGGCGGTCGCTGGCCGGCGGACTCGCCAGCCTCGCCGGCCAGCTCACCTGGAAACCACACAGTCCCCGTCAGCCGATCGCCTGCACGCTCGTGGGCGGGCCGCAGACCAACTACCTCATCGGCCTCGCCTACCCGGGCGGCGCGAGGATCTGGGTCGCCGCCACCGACGAGCCCAACGAGTGCGTCGGCGCCTCCAACGGCGAGTTCACCAGCTCCGGCATTATCGGTCCCGCCGTGAGCAAGGCGTTCGCCTCAGGCCGGTGGCCCGCCCGGACGCCGGTGTCGTGCAACCGGTCTTACCAGGACATCGGCCGGCTCGGCCAGGGCACGGCGATGGTTCCCGCGGGCTCGACGTCCGTGACCATCTGCGCTCCCAATGCGCGCACACGCACGCTCACCTCCGGCTACCAGGCCCTGGTCTCGGCGCTCAACCGGCTGCCGACCCGCCCCTCGACCCACGGTTGTTCCGGCACGCCCGGCCCTTCCGGGGCCTACGAGATTTTCTTCTCTTACCCTGAGAGGCCGCCGGTCCTGGTCTCCATCCTCATCGGCTGTCATCCGGCCATCGGTAATGGCGACTTGCAGGCCACCAGCGCGAGCAGCGTTGTGCCGGTCGTCCGGCAGCTACTGAAACCGGCATAGCAGGCAATCGCGGACAAGAATTGTCCGCGATTGCCTGTACCGTGCCTGCATGGCTATCGCACGCTTCCCCAGCATCGTCATCGACTGTCCCGATCCTGGTGCTCTCGCGACGTTCTACGGCGCGATGCTGGACTGGAAGGTCGAGATCTCCTCCGACTGGGCTGACGTCCGCGCGGATTACGGTCAGTGCGTTTCCTTTCAGCAGGTGAAGGGCTATATCCCGCCTCGATGGCCGACTCAGGAGGTGCCTCAGCAGATGCATCTCGACGTGATCGTCGACGACCTCGATGCCGCTGAGGCGGCGGTGCTCGATCTCGGCGCGACCAAGCATGAGCACCAGCCCGGCACATCCTTCCGGGTATTCCTCGATCCGGCGGGGCACCCCTTCTGCCTGTGCCTCGACTGACCTCTCCAGCACCTGCCCGGCCTGGCGGCATCCTGACCCAACGCGACCACCTGCGGTCAGGCGCGCGCCAGCCAGGGTGCCGCCCGATCCCGGTCCAGGTTCTCTGGTGCCCGCAATGTGGCGATCATGAGCTGAACGGCGGACTGGACATCCCTGGTCAGCTGGAAGCACTCCACCACTGACTGGCACTCGACCGGTCCGAACTGCCGCGCGGCCGCTACTACGTCGCCAGCCAGGCCGGGGAGTTCCGCGGCGTCAGCGGGATCGATCGGCCAGCCCGCTCCCCCGGCCGCAGCTCCGAGGCTGCTGACCTGATCTCCTAGCCAGGTCCATGGGTCGGCGCTCAAGGCGGCATCCCAGCACCGGGCAGACGGCTCGTTGCCGTTGAATCGCGGATGGAAATGCGCAGCGGAAAAACTGCCCGGAGGATCCGCGAGCCGGTCGAACAGATCGGCCCGCCACAGCGGGCGATCGACGGTGGTGAGCTGGGACGCTGATTCGCTGCCTCGATGCGGATGGCAAGCCAGCTCCCGGATCTCGATCCTGGCACCGTGCTCCATGGAAGCGTCGTCGAGGTTGATCTCGAACCAGTGCCGGATGATGACGGCTGAACGGGAAAGAGCCAGGATGTGCTGCACAGCGCCCCGGTCATCTCGATCTGGATAGTGAGGCCCAGTATGCGGCGGGGTCAGCGGCGTGGTCAACGCGACGGATGCCGCGGACGGCGGTGCCTGGTTACCGGTAGCGGAAGCCGTCGAGGAAACGGCGGAAGACGCCGCCTTCGCGGGTAAGGGGGGGACCAGGCTCGGGCGCGGCGGCTCGCTGGCGGGCGACGGGCTGGTCGTAGTCGGTGCGGGCGATAGCGTCGACGACCTGGGCCTCGTCGAAGTCCTCGGAGCCTTCGATCTGGGGCACGAAGCCGATGAGCATGCCGTCGCGCATAACCTGGGCTTCGAGGCCGGCCGTGCCGTCGGTGTCCCACTCTGCCTCGCGGCCGCCGGTCAGCGACACACGGATGCCGAACTGGTCGATGCCGCCGCGGAGCAAGTGCGCGTTGACGCCGCGGTCACGAAGGGCGTCGACCACCCTGCGGGCCCGGAATTCGTCCATGCCAGAAACGGTAGCGCGCGTTCCTTGAAGTTGGCTGAGCGTTCGCTCCAGATCATGGCCCGTGCCAGCGCAGGCCCTCGCCTTGATGCCCCTTCATACTGCCTGGATGCCGCGTTCATTCAGCTCCAGGGGCGCGTAAGAAAATAACCCGTGTCGTTTCGGCCATGGGGCCCGCATCAGGTGCCACAACTGTCACGGCGCCCGTGATTGGGGGTCGAAATACCCGGTCGGGTGCATTAGGCCTAGGGCACGATCACGACGGGGACCGGTGAGTGGCGGGCCAGGCTGACGGTGACCGACCCGACCACGCGGTGCGAGAGGTGGGACGAGCTCCCGACCACGATCACCACGGTCTGGCCGGGGCCGGCGTCGCGGAGGCCGCCGGCCGCGGCGATCAACTCGTCCGCGATGATTCCCTGGCGTCGCTCGAACCCCCAGTCCAGGCCGCTGCCGTCCAGCTGGACAGCGGCCTGGTCGCGCATTTCCGGCGCCACCTCGTCGAAGCTTTCTTCCATCTCGGCGACGGCGCCCGCCGACATCATGACGGTGCTCGACAGGTGAGCCACCCAGACGACCTCGATGCGGCCGACCCGGCCCCGCAGCAACCTGACCGCGGCGTCGAGTGCCCGGCTCGCCGGAGGAGAACCGTCATAGCCGACGACGATGTGCAGGAATTCGCCGGATGGCGCGGCAGTGGTCACAGTGACCAGCCTAGCGACAGCGGTGGCGCGGCCGGCAGGCGGCTGCGCGCCCGCGCGGCTACCAGATCCGGTGAGCCACCTCCGCGACCAGCTCGAGCTTGCGCTGCTGGGTCTCCTCGCTGATGAGGTTCCCGCCGATGGACACCGGTGAGAACCCGCACTGGGTGGACAGCGCGAGCCGCTCCTTGCCGACGTACCGGGCCGCCTCGTCGATGCGGGCGATGAGCTCGTCAGCCGGCTCGATCTCCGGGAGCTTGCTCGACACCAGGCCGAGCACGACCACCTTGTCGTCGGGCACATTGGCCAGCGGCTCGAAGGAGCCCGACCGCTCGTCGTCGTACTCGAGCAGGAACACGTCGAAGTTGTCCGACCGGCTGAACAGCTTGTCAGCGGTGAACTCGTACCCGCCGGCCGCGATCCAGGTGCTTTTGTTGTTGCCCTTGCAGATGTGCAGGCCGAACGTTACCCCGGGCACGTCGGCCACGGAATTGATGATGTCCACGCCCTCGGTGAGCGTGCGCTCGGTGGAGATGCCCAGGCTCTCGCGGAGCGCGCGGTTCTCCGGATCGACGAGCGTGCCGAAGTCGGGCGAATCGATCTGGATGTAGGTGCAGCCGAGCCGGGCCAGTTCGGCGGCCTCGGCGCGGATGATGTCCGCGGCGTCGGCGAACAGCTCGAAGGGATCGGAGTAGGCCGGGCGGGAATGCTCCGGTGACCACGCCCCGTACATGACTAGCGGGCTCGGCATCGTGATCTTCACCGGGACGCGGGCCCGGCCGCGCGCGTAGCTGAACTCCTCGATGGTCATCATCGGCCCCTTGGGCCGGATCCGGCCGGTGACGGTGACCGGGGGCTGCCACTCCCAGTCCTGCGCGGGGTCCGGGCCGTGGAAGGTGATCGACGCACCTGGGATGTCGGCGACCCCTTCCATGTCCCCCAGCAGGTGGTCGAGGAACGAGAACCGGCGCAGCTCGCCGTCGTTCACGACGTCGAGCCCGCAGCCCTCCTGCATCGCGATCGCCTGATCGACCGCGCGGTCCTCGATTCGCTTGAATTCGGTGTTGCTTATCCGGCCTGCCGCCAGCGCGGCCCGCGCCTCCGAGAGGTAGCGCGGGCGCAGCAGCGAGCCGATCACGTCGGCGTGGTACGGCACCGTCATCCTCCAGTTGTGCTCGGGAACCCTCGCTACCTTCAGTACACGCGGGCGGCCCGGCGGGAAAGGGCAACGGAGCCAGGACCCGGCGGGCTTGGCGGCGGCCACAATCGGCGTGGCGCTTCACCACGCGCCGGGCACAAGGCGCCGGGCGTCAGGGCTGCATGGCCGCGGGCAGCTGCCGGCCAGGGCGACGCCGATGAAGCCGATGACCGGGGCCAGGATGAGGCGGCCGGCCCCCCGGGGCTCCCGGCCGTGTGCGGGGGCGGTTCACCCCCGTTCGTTCGGGACGAATTGATCTTTTCCTCCGCTACCGGGACCCCGCCGAACCCGAGTGTCTCTCTAGTGACGAGGAGGATCAAGATCCACGGCGGGAGCAGGGCGAGGATGACGACGACAGTTCCGGCATTCTCGTGATTAGGCGCGTGGCAGCCGCCGGCTTTCCGCGGACGCGAGCAGGGGCTCGGCGAAAAGGCAGATCTCCTCGGCGGCGTCGAACTCCTGGGGGCCGGTCTGGGCGGCCCCGGGGAACGGCTTGGCACCGGGCCAGGTGTGCCCGCCTCCGAACACCGTCCAGGCGGCGACCCGCGTCCCGCCGACGCCGCCTGCCGCCGTGATCCGGCTGGAGAACTCGGTGGCGGTGGTGTCGCCAGGGCCGGGCGGGCACCGGTCGACGGCGCGCCAGAACCCGGCCGTCTCCGCCAGCGACAGCGTCCGGCCGCGTAGTTCCCCGTTGGGGCCGAGGTGCCGCGAGTAGCCTCCGTCGATCGGGGAGACCGGGTCGGCCGTGCCGTGAATCAGCATCGCCGACACCGCGTGGGCGGGCCGCGCGTCGCGCAGGCTGGCCGGCAGGCCGCCCGCGACGGCGGCGAACACCGCCACCTTCCCGCTCGCCTCGAGCGCGATCCGGTGGGCCATGAACGCGCCGTTGGACACGCCCGCCACCACCGTGCGGTCGAGGTGCGTGCCGTGCCGTCCGGCCACGGTGTCGATGAGCGCGCGGAGGAACGCGACATCGTCGACGCCCGCCTCGTCGGCCGTGGTGACGCCGCGGCCGTCGGCCCAGCAGCCGCCGATGCCGTCGGGGTAGGCGACGGCGAAACCGAACGCACCGGCCTGCTCGTCGAAGGTGGTCCAGTCGCGCATCATCTGCCCGGTGGCGTCCGGATGGTTGCCGTGCAGCACGATCACCAGGGGAATCCCGTCGCTGGACCCGGTCCGGGGCAGGCTCAGCGCGAAGCGGCGAGGCCGCCCGCCGGACGTCAGCTCTTCCATGTCAGTCGGCCAGCTCAATCGGCCAGCTCAATCGGGGAGCTCGAGCGGCGCGAGGCGGGCGAATGCGTCCCCGGGCCCCGGGTTGTCCGGGTGGGTCGTGCCGCCGAGGTGGTGCAGGATGCCCCAGACCGCGTTCAGCGAGGTCTGGACGGCGCCCTCGACCCAGGCGGGGGTCCAGGAAACGTCGTCTCCGGCGAGGAAGATCCCCCGCTGCTCCGGCGGCAGGTCGTCCTGCATGAAGTGGGCGTACATCCGCTGGTTGTACCGGTAGTGCCCGGGCAGCGCTCCCTTGAACGCGCCCAGGAAGTGCCGGTCGGCTTCCCAGGACACGGTGATCGGGTCGCCGATGATGTGGCTGGCGATGTCGACGTCGGGATAGATCTTGTGCAGCGCGCTGAGCGCGAGCTGCACCCGGCGCTCGACCGGCTCGGGCAGCATCTTCAGCGCGTCGCTCATCCAGGAGTAGGTCAGGCAGATCACGCCCGGCTGGCCGTCGCCGTGGTCGAACAGGTAGGTGCCGCGGGTTAGCCGGTCGGTCAGCGTCATGCTCATCACGTCACGGCCGGTGCGCGGGTCCTTGTCCTTCCAGAACGGCCGGTCGACCAGCACGAAGGTCTTAGAGGACTGCATGTAGCGGGTGCGGTCCAGGGCCGTCCACAGCTTCGCGGAGAACAGGCTCTCCTCGCATTCGATCCGCGTCGTGAGCAGCCAGCTCTGGCATGTCACCAGCACCGCGGCGTACCGGCGGGTGGTGCCCCATTCGTCGGTGACCGCGAGCTGCCCGTCGGACTCCCGGGCGATCCGGGCGACGCCGGGCCGGGGCGCGCCGGAGTGCAGCGAGGCCAGTGAGGTACCGGCCGGCCAGTGGGCGGGCCGGGGCGCGGCGCAGCGCCAGAGCCCGCGGGGCACCTGCGCGGCGCCGCCGACGATCAGGTGCTGGTCCGTGTCGCAGTTGGTCATCACGACCCGGAAGATCTCCAGCATGGAGTTGGGAAAGTCCGAGTCCCAGCCGCCGGTACCGAACCCGACCTGGCCGAAGACCTCGCGGTGCCGGAACGTGAGTTTCGAGAACGCCTGGGATGTGGCGACGAAGTCGTAGAACGTGCGGTCGTCCCAGCTAGGCACGAGGTCGTTCCACAGCGACTTGAGCGTGGCCACGTCGCGCGCCCGGATCGCGTTCTGGATGTCGGTGAACCGCGCCTCCTCCAGAGCCTGCGCCCAGGCGTCGGCGACCTCGGTGAACAGCGGCGGAAGGTCGCCAAGCGAGCCCGCATAGTACGTCGCGCCCTCCAGGTCGACGACCGTGCTTCCGGCGGCTTCGGTCAGCGGGTTGGGGAACGGGCGGGTCTGCAGGCCCAGCTTGTCCACGTAGTAATAGAAGGACGACGATGAGATCGGGAACCGCATCCCGCCGAGCTCGGCGACCACGCCCTTGGCGCCCTCGAACGGCTGCGAGCGCAGCCGCCCGCCCATCTGCGAGGCCTCGTAGACCACCGGCTTGAGGCCGAGCTTCATCAGCTCGTAGGCGGCGACCAGACCGGAGATGCCGGCGCCGATGACGGCGACTTCTTCCCCGTGCCGTTCGGCCGGAATCGAACCCAGGCCGGCCCGGTGCGCGATCCAGTCGTCGAACGGGAACGGGAAATCCGGGCCGAAGATCGTGACCGGGCGGCCGTCGCGGCCGCCGGGTGCGTTCGCCATCAGAGCCCCTCACCGTTGATACCTGGTGCGCCTGCTACGCCGGAGGATACGCGCCGGTTCAGAGCACGGTTCCGGTCAGGCCCGGCCGCGTGCCGTCGGCCCGGGCCGCCGTGACCGACCAGCAGGCCTGGAGCAGGGACTGGGTGAACAGCTGCGGCCTGGTCACGCACACCGCGTGATCCGCGTCCACTTCGTGCACCGAGGCGCCGGGGATCGCGCGGGCCAGCCGGAGCTGGCGGCTGACCGGGACGATGTGGTCCCGGGCCGTGACCACCACCGCGGCGGGGACGTCGACCTGGCCGATCCAGCTGTGCGAGGTGAACTCGCAGACGGCCTGGATGGCCGAGATGGCGGTGCCGAGGCTGGTCCGCCTCAGCTGGGCGCGGGCCAGCCTGGCCGTGGCCGGGTCCTCGACCGGGCCTATCAGGGCCATGCCGAAGAGCTCGGCGCTCATCGGCTGCAGGAACGGGTTCCACCGGATGGCGGCGGCCGCCGTCGGCAGCGCGAGGGCAGCCAGCCTCTCCGCCGGTGATCCCAGCACGTTGCGGGCGGTCGCGCACAGCACCAGGCCGGATAGCAGCGACGGGTGCCGCCGGTACAGCAGCTGGGCGACCATGCCGCCCATCGAGTAGCCCACCGCGACGAACCGGCCGATGCCGAGGACCTGTGCCAGCGCGGCAATGTCGTCGGCGCAGTCCTCGAGCCGGAACCGCGCGCCGGCGCTGATCCCGTCGCCGTGGCCGCGCAGGTCGATGGCGACGACGCGGAAGTGGGGGGCGAGCGGGGCGAAGACCCTTCCCCAGTTGAGTTCGGCCGTGAAGGTGACCCCGTGGATGAGCACGAGCGTGTCGGCGCCGCGGGGGCCGGGGCATTCCCAGACCCGCGTGACGCCGCGGCCGGGCAGCTCCACCAGGCGCGTACCCACGGTCACGGCCATCCCCGGTACCTGCCGCACGGACTCACTCTCCTGCGATGCAAGTCGGCGGGAGCCCAGCCGACGATCCATCCCTGCATCTGGAGTGTGCCTGCCGATGCGCGCAGCGCGATAGGGACCAAAGGCCCGGATACCTAATGGTTCTACCCGGGCTGATGGGGAATATGCTCGCGGACTGACGCGCGTGGCGGCTGCGCTACACCGGCCGATTCACCCCGGCTTTGACGCTGGCGTGCGGCCGGTCATGACATAGCCGCTGCCGAACGCCAGCTCCCGGACCTGGACGTCCTCGACCAGCTGCTCCAGATGCCGCCACGGGCGATCGAAACCGCTGAAGTCCCGCACGTACGGCGCGTGCAGCAGGCTGACCATGGAGTTCAGGGCCACCATCATCGGCGCGGCCCACTTGCCTCCGCCCGCGGCCACCCACGCTCCGGGGCGCAGCCTGGTCACGACGTTTCGCAGCGCGTCCGGGGACTGCAGGATGTCGTGCACGGCGCAGAACAGGGCGGCATCGGCGGCCGACCCGATCTCGGCATCCTTGGCCGGCGCCTGCACCACCGTGACGTTGTCCCAGCCCGCGCACGCGATGTGCTCCCGCGCCACCGCCGCCATCTCGGGCGACTCCTCGATGCCGACGACGCCTCCTCCCGGGCCGACCTTGTCCCGGAGCAGGCCGCAGCACAGGCCGGTCCCGCAGCCCACGTCGAGGACCACCTGCCCGGAGCGGAGCGGGAGCGCCTCGACGACCGCGCGGCGGTAGGGCTGGAACGCCGCGGTGTCGCGCTCGTAGGAACGGGCGCGCTCACCGTAGGCCGGCTGCCGCCGCGAATTCGGGGGCGTATTCATGGCTCGGCACCCGCCTTCTGTCGACTTGAAGTGTCCACGGTAACCGCGCGTCGCCGCATCCGCGTAAACGGGGTGTGTGCGTCACGTTACAGACTGCCTC
>WNGL01003218.1_pt1 | contig 33920 bp, 19 predicted proteins | sample 5400591 | NCBI WGS metagenome assembly WNGL01 (sample SAMN13153377, study PRJNA577476) | soil metagenome | isolation source: 80 cm soil or saprolite under Garry oak tree replicate 1 | place: USA:California | collected 2016-06-15
TGATCTCGCAGTTTTGAAGTCAGAGACAACCGCCTTCGGCGAAACAGCCCTTCCTTAAATCGCCGGCGGTTGTTTTTCTAAACGAAGAGAATTTGATCATGAATATTCGAAAACTATTTCCTTGTTTGGCGACCGTGCTCTTACTGGCCGGTCTGTCAATCACAGTCTTTGCGCAGGGCAGAGCCAGCTTGCGCGGGGTAATTAACGACGAGTTCGGCGCTTCGATTGTGGGTGCGGCCGTAACGCTGACCGATGCTGCCGGCACGCAAAAAACCACGACGACAACCGCTGATGGCACTTATTCATTCGCCGGACTCGCGCCGGGCAAATACAAAGTGCACGCGGCTGCAACCGGATTTGCGGCTTCCGAAGATACGGAAGTTGACGTGACTGCGGCACGACGCGACCCTGTGAATATCACGCTAAAAATCGCGGCCATCGAATCGCAAGTCAAGGTTAACGCGGACACGCCGCTGAGCACGGAGTCCGCTAACAATGCGAACCAGACAGTGATTAGCGGTAAGGATCTCGATGCTCTGCCGGACGATCCGGATGAGCTGGCGGCTGCGCTGCAAGCACTGGCTGGGCCATCGATTGGTCCTAACGGCGGCCAAATTTTTATCGATGGCTTCTCTGGCGGAAACATGCCGCCGAAGGAATCGATTCGCGAGATACGTATCAATCAAAACCCATTCGCAGCGGAAAACGATCAGCCTTCCGGCGGTATTAATATTCTCACCAGGCCGGGAACTGACAAGTTCCGCGGTGGCCTCAACCTGAACTTCAATGACGAGAGTCTGAACTCGCGCAATCCGTTTGCGATAAATTCGAGCAAGCGAACGCCCTTCCAGGTAAGGCAGTTCGGCGGCAATCTAAGCGGTCCGTTGAAAGCGCACAAGGCGTCGTTCTTCCTGGAGGCCAATCGCAACGAAACCGACGACAACGAACTCGTCCGCGCCACGATTCTCGATCCGTCTTTAAATGTCCTTCAGCTCGGACAGGTCATTCTGTCGCCGCGGAGGTTTACGAACATTAGCCCGCGGATTGACTACGCGATCAACCAGCAAAACACGCTGGTGTCGCGTTACAGCTACAATCACAACGTTCAGAGGAACATTGGAGTCAATGGGTTTTCATTACCGGAGCGTGGTTTCAATCAATCGTCCACGTCGCAAGTGTTCCAGGTAACGGAAACCGCGGTACTCAATGCCACGACGATTAATGAAACGCGGTTTCAGTTTTCACACAACCATTCTGAGAGTCTGGGAAACAGTTCAATTCCAACCCTAAATGTTAGCGGTGCTTTCGCCGGAGGAGGCCCGTCTGTAGGTCACGCGATCAGTAACCGGAGCTCGTGGGAGTTGCAGAACTTCACGCAAATTCAGAAGGGCATGCACACAATAAAGTTTGGCGGTCGTGTGCGTGATGTGCATATCAACGATATCAGCCCAGGTAACTTCAACGGAAGTTGGACGTTCAATGGAGGGACTACCGGTCTGACCAGCCTGCAGCGCTACCAAAGGACGCTTCAACTAATGCAGCAGGGAGGGCTGTCGCCGGCGCAGATTCGCGCACAGGGTGGCGGGGCAGCCGCCTTCACGATCTATACGGGAAATCCGCTGGCGACGGTGAGTCAGTTTGATATCGAGCCTTACGTTCAGGACGATTGGCGTTATAAACCGAATCTAACCTTCAGCTACGGGTTGCGCTACGAGATCCAAAACAACGCCGGCAGTCACTTTAATTTTGCCCCGCGCCTGGCGTTCGCCTGGTCGCCTGGCGCAGCTAGTGCGACCAAACCACCGAAGACGGTCATCCGCGCCGGTCTTGGCATTTTTTATAATCGGTTCAGCGAGGGCCAGACCCTGCAAGCGAATCGATTCAATGGCTTCAACGAACAGATCTTCTCAATCGCCGAGCCAATTCCGGCAGCCTGCTTGGCGCATCCTGGCAGCCCCGATTGTCGGCCTCCGACGGTTGCCGAGCAGGCCGACCCGTCCGTGGCTGCGATTTTTAACTTGCTGAACTCCTATCGCTGTGTGAATGGTTCAGCGACGCCGGATTGCGTCGCGGTCGTTCCATCGCTCGCTGGCATCTCCTTAACGCAGCAGACTATTTGGCGAGTCCAGCCGCAAATTCGGATTCCCACAGTGTACGTCGTTGGTGGGCAAGTCGAGCGACAACTACCGCATAATTTTACAGTGACCGTCGGCAGCTATGCGTTGCGCATTCTGCACGTGATTCGCGCGCGCGACATCAACGCGCCCATTCCGGGCTTGGGCACGCGCCCGGACCCAACTCATGGGGAGATCTATCAAGTAGAGGCGACCGGGAAGTATCGACAGGCCCAGGTGTTCATTGGCTTCAACAGCCGCCTCAATCCGCAGTTCTCTTTGAGTGGTAATTACAGTTTGAGTAAGACGATGAATGACACGGACGGACAGGGCGCCAGTTTGTTTCCCCGCGACTCGTACAATCTGAATGGCGAATGGGGACGGGCGACCTTCGATGTGCGCCATCGCTTCTCGATCTTTGGCACCTACAATTCGAAATTGTGGAAGTTAGTGTTCAATCCTTTCATCGTGGCGAGCTCCGGCCGACCCTTCAACATCATTACGGGCATCGATTCGAATCTCGATAGGCAGCTCACAGAACGTCCCACCTTTGCGGCGCTAAATTCTTACTGCGCGAACTTCGCCAGTCGATGTGGCGGAATCAATCTGGGCGGAAACACTAGCGACCAGATCATTCCACGCAACTTCGGGCAGGGGCCCGGTTCGCTGACCGTGAACTTGCGGATTAGTCGTACGTTCGGCTTTGGCGATGTGCACAAGAACTCAGCATCGGGCCAATCGAAAGGCCAGCCCACTGGCAACGCCGCGAAGCGTGGCGCTCAGGGTGCGCCGGGGCCGCGCGGCCCGATGATTCCCGGCGGTGAAGGCGGTGGAGAAAAGCGAGGTCCGGGCGGCGGCGGCACGGGAATGGGCCAGTTCGGCGGCGGCGGCGCAACTGAGAAGAAGTACACCCTGAACGTCGGCATCTTCTTCCAGAACCTGCTCAACAACGTCAATCTCGATCCGCCCTTCGGCAACATGTCTTCGCCGTTGTTTGGCCAGTCAGTCAGTCTCGCCGGCAGCTTTGGCGGATTCGGTGGTTTCGGCGGTGGCAGTCCTAACGCGGGGAATAGACGAATCTCGCTGAGCATGAGATTTAATTTCTGAACTTTATCAGTGTCGGCGCGTATAGGTTACAGAACCGCGAGCGGTAGCGACCGATCTGTTCCAAGGAATTTATCTTTATTTGATCCGGTCGCTACCGCTCGCGGTTCTGTAACCGAAAAGGAGTCCGCCATGAAAAATAGCGCACCGACCCTTGCCGTCCTAACATTCTTGCTGAGCAGTGCCGTTATGGCTCAAGGGCCAAACGCGGCAAAGCCAACTCCAACCAACTCAACCAGTACTATTAGCGCGCCCCCTGCGATCACGGCGAACAGCCCGCCGCTTGAACTTGCGCGCGCGGCTTTGGCCGCGCAGGGCGGTGACAAATTCAAGAACCTGAAGAGCATGATGATCATTGGCACGGCTGATCTTTACGCCCCGAACAGCACTCAATCCATCCCTGGTAAATTTGTGATAATCACCGTCGGCAATAAGGTGCGCATCGAAATCGACGCGCGTCCGATATTTAATTTTAAGCAGATCTACGATGGCCAACAGTCCTACAGCTCAATGCCGGGGGTGCAAATGCCGCCCCCCAGCAAGTTTGGTCTCGCGGTGTTGGCTAAGTTCGATCAACCCGACTATACCGTTTCTGCTTTGCCGGACAAGAAGAAACTGCGCGGTTTTCGCGTGGTAGATTCCGAAGGCAACACCACCGACTTCTACATCGATGCTGCCACGGCTCGGGTCATGCAATACCTGACTCCTTACAACGGATATACGTTCGGCACTGAGAATTCCAAGTTCAAGGAAGTCGAGGGCGTGCTTATCCCCTTCAACTTTTCGCAACGACTTGAGATGACGCAGGGAGCTTTCTTCGCCGAATACAAAGTCAAGGAAGTGAAGCTCAATCAACCAATCGGTGATGATGTATTCGTGATTCAGTAGCAGTGTCAGTACCGCGAGCGGTAGCGACCGGCTAACAACCTACCGTTCATCGAATCCGTGAAGTGAATCCGACGTTGCCGGTGTTGTTAGGCGAGGTTTGGCTTAGATTGCCTGTAAACGTCCACTTGATGTTCGTAACGTACCCGGACAATGCGCCGCCACCGCCGCTCACCGGCGTGTAGGTCCAGGTGCTCCCGTTGTCGTTCGAATAAGCCACACTTACGGTCAAGCCCGTCGTCCCCAACGAGCTGGTCACCGATCCAATTTTGAAATCAGTATTCCCGGGTATCGGGTCGGTGACGACTAGACTGGAAGCGCCCGCTGTGCCGGTGTTCGTGAATGCGATCGTGTAAGTTAGATCCGCGCCCGGTATCAATTGCGCCGCGCTGTTCGGGGTCACGGATTTCTGGAGTCCGACGTTGGGTACCGGCGCCGGGACTGAAGTAATCGTGATCGAGTTGATACCCAGACCGTAATCACTGTTGTAGTGATAACTGCTGCCAGAAAAATCCATGATCAAAGTCGATGCAATGGTTACTCCGGTCGATAAAACTTTGACCGTATACGTCGTGCTGATTGTTCCGCCCGCCTTGCCGCCCACATAGTTCTGGGGGCCGATACAGCTTCGATAGGTGGCGCTGAGGGGATTATTGTCCCAGCCGCAAGCGTCGGCGTAGAACTTGTCGTTGGTAGCCCCTGCTGGTGAGCTGTAAGTCGTGGAGATCGCTAAAACTTGAAAGATGATATTAGGCAGGTTCAGAAAGGCCTCGAGTTGTTCGTAGCCTTGAGTCGCAGTGCTGGCATTCACTGTATAGTTGTAGGTTTGCCCGACAAAGACTGTGGTTGGACCCACAATGGAATTCACTGAATTGCGGTTTTGCGAGATGATTTTCTCGACGTAAATCTCGCGCGGTGTGGGCGTGGTGATCGTCGAGATGCCCGTCGCACTGACGGCGATGTGGTAGCTGCGAGTCGCGTTGTAAGCCAGCGAACTCCGAGTAATGGTTACCGGATAGTAAAAGTCCGTACAGGCGCCGGCATTCAGCGAACTGAGGTTAAGAGTACTCGCGCCGCTCAGATTGATAAAGGCGTTGGTGCTGTCCCAAATGAAATCGCCGACGATGCTGTTTACCGCGGTCCCACCGGTGTTACAAACTCGCGCGCCAACTTGAAATGTGTCTGGCCCGACCGTGGGATTATTGCTGTCGAGACCGACGACGTTCCACGAAACAGGCGTAACGGTGAGCCCTGCATAGGCGCTCTGTACGCCGCACACTCCCAAGAACAGCGCCGCGAGAAAAACTCGCCGGACAAGCACCTTCAGGCTGACGCGAGATAGTTTGGAAAGTCTGGATTTCATCACGACGTTCTTCCGATAGGGTCTGAATTACTTTTCTTTGTCGGCGCGGCTCGGATTATCTGTCGAGTTCGCAAGTCCTGCTTTTGAGGTTCCAAAGAGATCGAAAAGATTCGACAGCTTTGAAGAGATGGTGAAGTAGAAGCCCCGTCGGCTCGGGAGAATCAGCGCGCCGGCAGGTTCTTTCGCCGAGGTGAAATTATAGCCGGCCGCCAGTCGCATGTCCGGAAGGAGCCAGAATCCGAGTTCAGTGGCATAGGTGTGGCGCGTGGTGCGCGACGAAGGCTGGAACATCATCCGTGTCTCGACCGCCCAATCCCATCGGCGCGCCAACAGGTATTGCGCGCGTGCTTGCGTCAGCAGGCTCAGCGTCGAAACAAAAGGTAGCTGAGGTTGGCCGTCGGCGCTGAAGCGCAGCGCGAATCGTCCGTATAGTTCGAGCCGCTTAGTCGCCTGGCGGTAACCATCACTCGCCAGCGAATCGATGCGAGTGCGCGTCGGAGTTTTCGAGGTTGCATCCTGAATCAGCGAACGATGCGTATAGCTGAAAAGGATGCCGGTGCGATCGGAATCGAGTGGGCGAATCGCCAGCGCCGCGGTACCTTCGAGCGCAGAGTTTGACTTGCCGCTAAACGCGCCACGTGAAAATTGAAAACGAGAGAGCGCCGTGATGCTTTCGCTCAGTTTGCCAGCCACACCGGCAGCGAACAAGTGTCCGATGCCGCCGCGATCGCGGTATTCGTAACGCGCGGTCGCGCGAAGATCGGAATTCGGCTGCCAGCCAAAACCAAACGTAGCACTATTAAAACTCTGATTTGGACCCAGCAGATGAAAACCACGCTCAAAGCCTAAATCAAGCGAAAGCTTCTTTGTCAGTGGCAGACGATCCTGCAAGCCAATCACCGCAAAGCTGTCCGTGCCATTGATTCCGTTCTCGAGTTGATAACGCCCGGTCATCGAGGTGTGCTTGCCGAAACGCGTCTCGACACCGAAAGCCGTTTCGCGCCGAGCCGAAGAGGATGCGAAGCCGTTGGCCGTGAAATCACCAATCGGAGTGATGGGTGCGGCGGCCAACCTTTGGGTGAAGAAAAGCTTGGTCAACGCATTGACCTGATAAGTCGCGCCCAGCGTCGTCTGTGTCGGATAAGTTGGATCGGCGTTGCTCAAATTCTGTTCGCGCTTCACCGAGAACTGCAGCTTGTCCGTCGCCTGCACTTCCGCGCCCGCAGTGATAAGGTTTGAATCGGTCGTCTTGTCGTTCAGGTTGTCGGTGAAGGCGCGATGATCGAAGCCGAGATGGAAACGAATGCGATCGCTTAGAACCTGGTCCCAGGCGGCAGAGAAAGTAAGACGTCCGTTATCCACATTCGCCGTCTTGTTACGTTCACTTGTAGCACCGAAACGAAGCGTCGAATTCTTGAGGGGCTTCATTTCGAGCGTCACCTCGCCACGACGTGAGCCGGGCGTGATCGTGCCGCCGAAGGGATTGAAAAAACCCGAGGAGGCGCTCAGGTAGCGCGCCCGCACGGTGGCACCGAAGAACGGTAGTGGCTGTGCCAGCGTTAGTTGATACGCCTCGCCGTCATGCTTGTCTCCGGCCGTGGCCAGTACATTGCCAGTTCCCAGAATCTCACCCTGGCTGCGCGCCCAGGCGAGTTGCAGCGAGCCGCCGCGAGGCAAGGTCTTTTCTGCGTCAACTCCGCCGAGCGCAAAGTCCGCTTCATCCGGTTGCCGTTGTAGCACGGCTGACAGTCCCAGCTTTAATCCAATTCCCTTAAACTCCCGGCGCGCACGAGCGGTGTAGACGGCTGAGTTCAAGCTGGTCGCGCGATGTTCATAAGTGACGACGAGTTGCGTGAGATTCAAGAGTGAATCGAAGGTCGAGATGTACCGAAGCAGAAACAGGCGCCCGGTTAGTGCGTCGAGATTGTAATCAACCGATCGCGTCAGCGTTTCACGCGAGATGATCACTTCCGGGTTGCGTCTATCGCGCACTTCGAGCAAGACAACTTCCGAGCCCGGTAGAATCTCGGCGTTGGAAAGCTGCCTGATGCCGAAAGTTCCCGCCGGAAAGACGTCGCGAGCGAATGCGGTGTCTGGACGCGCGCCCGTAATCGTGACAAAGTCGCCCCGCGAATTTTCAAGGTGCGCTTTGACGCCGGTCAGTTTGCGCCCATAGCCCATCAGGGGCGCGTTCAAGTCCGTCTCAAAGTCGCCGAACATTGCGTACGAACGTTTATGATCGATGCGCAGGTAAAGTTTTGAATTGGATGCGGCGGCTTCATAACGCGTGGACGAGTCGCCAAACAGCGGATATACGCGCTCCAGCGGATCGAGCTGGAACATCCGATCGCCGCCCGCGGTACGGTTGATGGGACGTTGCGAATCGTACGAGAGGGTCAGCATGTTGTTGCCAAGTACGCGCCCGCTGTAGAAGAGACTCACGCGCTTGCGGACGTTGCCTTGCTCGCCACGCAATCCAACTTCGGGAATGCTGTTCCCGAAACTCATCTCGCCGAAGCCGACCAGAATACTCTTGCGCATTTCGGAGGTGACGTGAACTTGCCCTTGCGCTTCGAACTGTCCGGTTTGAGCGCGCAGTCGTGCTTCTCCGGGCGCGCCCGCACTGAAGAGCTTGAGCCTCGCCTCGCCGCCTTCGAGTTGGACCACAACCTGTGAACTTGCGGGCCCAGCCGCCGCGATGGAGTTTTGTTCGACGGGCGACGAAGAAGTTTGTACTTCACTTGGCTTTTCATTAAGCCGCCGCAGTTGGCCCAGCGAAGTCTCAATCCCAATCTCGCCATCAAGCGCCGGATTACCCCACTGATCGAAAGCCTTGACCCGGACGATCGTGGAGTCATTCCCACCGGACTGAATTTCAGATTTTTCAGAAACGACCTCGAGACGACGCGCCGGGCCGCGGCCCATAACGACCAACTCCTCGGTGCGACCAACGACGCCGTTGGGACCGATCGCGGTGCAGCGAATTCGATTTGGTCCGGGCTTGACGCTGATGCCGACGAAAGTGAACGTCGACACTTGATTCTTGTGATCCAAACTGCGGACCCCGATGTTCTTATCAGAAACTTGATCGCCGTTGACGTCCAGCTTGACCGACCAATCCAGAGCCACGCGTGCTTCGATTTGCAAACCGGGCGACATCGAAACTGAGTTCGGCGCCGGCGAAATTACGCGCACGGCACCGGGCGGGACGGCTTCAACGTTATCCTTGGCCGCAACTTCGTAAGTTCCAGGTTGGCCGACGAACTTGAGTTTGTCGCTGGAGTTACTAACCGGCGTAGGTGGTACGGAGGGCGAGGTTGACCCACCTGCTAACACAGGTGGTACTGACGAGCCGCTTGAACTACTGACCGACGCAGGCGGTACTGACCCTACCAGCGCAAAGTTCTGTCGCAGTAGGGCCCCGCCGCCAATCGGCGTGCGCAGCAGACGCGTCCAGCTCTTTCCGGATTTTCTACCGCCATCAGACAGCGCATAGCCCGCCGGCACTGTCACTGGATCCAGCGAGATCACCTGCGGACCATCGCCGAGTGAAGGAAAACTGTATAGCCCTGCCGAATCGGTGATTACCGATTGGCCATTGCTGAGATAAAGTCGCACGCCCGGCATGGGCCGATCACTTTGATCGAACTGTCCGTCGCCATTCCTGTCAACGAAGACGCGGCCAATCAAGACCTGCCGGGTCGAGAAAACCCCGTTGGATACGAAAACAACGGCGCTTGCCGGGGCGGTCGTGACTCGTTCTCCGGAAGCGAAAGCGCCCGATGCAGACGCCAGATTTTCCTGCTCGCCTTCATGCGCGTTGGCGCCCACTCGCACGCGATAGAGCACGTGCGCGGTCGCGCCGTGCGGAATCTCACCGAGATGAAACCGTAGGACGTTGCCCTGAACTTCCGGCTCGATTGTCTGATCGGAACCAGAGCCAAAACCGATCAACGCGGTCCCCTCAGCATAATTAAACGAAGGTGGCAGATGGTCCTCGACCGTCGCATCATTTACCGAAGCCGCGGTCGGATTATGAACTTCGATTCGATAAGTGATCGTGTCGCCAATCTCTGCCCGCGCCCGATCGGCTGATTTGACGATCTGCAAACCGCCCGTTTCGAACATCGGCACATTCAGCGCGAGCGTGGCAAGATCGTCGATGCGAACGTCCTCACGCACGAGGTCGAAGCCGCCGGCGATGGCCAGTGGCTGGTTGTCAAGCGCGTGAATCGTCAAAGTAAACAATCCCGGCTGAGTCGGGCGCAGACCAAGCTGCATCAGACGGCTGACATAGCCTTGCGCGGTAACTCGCAAGAAGTAATTGGCCGTTGCGTTCGCACCGCCCATCTCATCGGCACTGAAGGTGAAACTGAAGCGTCCCTGGCCATCGCTCGAGAATGGATTTTCGTTTCTTTCATTCGGTGTAAAACCGGTGTCCGGCGGCAAGCGCAGAAGATTCTCGCCCCCCTGGTCTTGCAATACTTCAACGCGCGCACCTGCAATCGGCGCAGACCTGCCAGCGCGACCCGCGAAGACAAAGCCGAAAGGATCGATCACCACCGTAGCCGGGCTGCTCCGGACGGGAAGCATATTGTCGGCGGTGAAGCTCGCGGTGTTCACGAGTCCGCTACCATCGGCAATAGAACGAGCATGGCGCGCTGCAAAACTGATGCGAAAGGTCTCGCCCGGATTTATGCGAGCTATGAAGACTCGAATGTGATTGTCGCGAACCGAAGATTCGCTGCCCTCGTCGGGAAGACTGCGATCATTCAGTTGTAGCGAACCGCTGACATAGTCGATCGCCGCCGGCAACTGATCGTCGACGACGACGTTTTGCGCCGGACTCTCACCGCTATTCTTGAAAGCGATAGTGTAAGTGAACTGTCCGCCGGAGCTTATCACGACCTGGGCCAAGCCATTGACCAACTTGCTGGGAACAAGATTCAGATTGGCAGGATTAGTCAGAAACGCGCCCTGACCGACGGCATTGATGATTGTACCCGTGTCTTCCGCGCGACCGTTGGCGGCATTCGCGGCGTTCGAGCGCGCCGTGATCCTAATCGTGATCGTGCTCTGCGGCGCTGCGTCTTTGGTATCGATTACCGCGAGCACACCCAGACAACCGCCGAGCGTCAATTGCGGTGAAACGGTGTCATTCAGGCGGACTTGAGTATCGCCGTCGCTAACCGTTCCACTGCCATCGTTGTCGAAGTAAAACGCGTTAATGGTTGCCGGCGCCGTGATATCGGCGCGCGTCAAGGTAAAGCTGTCAGAATAGTTGCCGGTGTTGCAGACGCGAAAGGGACGAGTCACCTGAGCGTGCGGCGAGACCGTGTCGGACGGAGAAGTCTCGTCGGGTGTGACGGCAAGACTTACGACCGTCTGTACGGTCACCGTCACCGTTTCTGAGACGGTGGTAAAATTCTCGCCCGCGTCGTTCCGGTAAGTCGCTTCGGCGCGATTGGAAATAGTCGTGCCGCCATTGGTTGGATTATCGAATGTTCGCGCCCACAATTCCGTTGAACCACTCAGCAATATCGTCGCCAATATCGAGACGATTGCGATTGTCTTTGATCGAGCGCTCAACATGAGAAAGGTAGACGTTTCAAGGGGCCGAGAAACTCTTTCCGGCTGATTCCTATTTGATCAGAAGCGGCCCGTCGGTTTCGACTGCGATGGCAGATTCAGAAACCTCCGCGCCGCTTCCGCTTGCGTTGCGGGACGCGCTAAGCGCGGTCTCAGTTAATCGAACGCTTGAACGTGAAGATCGCTGACACGCCTGGGGCTAGCAAAGCGACGGTGTCCGTGTACTTGGTCGCGCTGACCGTGACCACCGTGCCCGAACCTGAATCGCTCGGCGTGCCGCTGTTGGCTGTAAACGTTCCCCAGTTATTGGGCGCTGCCAATCCGTCTTCCGTGATGACCAGGTTGCTGGCTGTCAACTTGACGCAGTTGACGTCGCCGTTCGAGCTCGAGACGTTCGAATAAGTGATGTTGTAAGTGATGACCGCACCCGGAACCGCGTCGGTGGCGCTCCCGACCCCAGTCGAGTTGCTGACGCTGGAAGATTTGTTCAATAGAACAAAGCCGGTGTAGAGGCGATCAATCGTCTTGTTGAAGGACGCGGGCGTGTTGGTTGAAGTTGCGCGGATTACAGTGTCGTAACCAGTGAGCACGGTTTGGCCCGCCGGCTCCGTGACGCGAACGTTGATATTCGCGGAAGCACCGAAACCAATCGCGAGCGAAACCGATCCACCGCCAGACACTGTCGTATAGCTTGTACCGCCGTTGGTAGAAACTTCGACGGTGAAGCCTGCCGGCACCGTCGGCGCGTCAATTGTGAACGTGTCGTTCGCATTACCGGTGTTCTGAATCGTGTTGACGTAAACGATTTGGCCAGACGCGGTCGTGACTCCGCCTGGGCCAACGCCGGCGATGCCGGTGTTGACGCTCTTGTTGCTGTAGTCATCGTTGTTGTCGGTGGGGCCAACCGCGCCGGGCGCGCTGCTCGGTCCAATCAAAACCGCACCGGCCTGCGTTAGCGTCGTTCGCCAAATCACACCGTGGCCGGGTCCGGCTACATAACCTTCGTCAAAGTTGGCGTTGCCGTCGCCGTTGTTTGGTGTCGTGTCACCAGACTGATCGGTAATATTCGTGCCCAGGCTGTTCTTACCGAACACGTCGCCGATTTCGTCAATCGTACTTGAAGCATCAATACCGGTGTCGATCGTTACGATCATATTCATATTGACCAGCGAACTACAGGCGCCCGCCGCCAGCGTCGAGCCGACTGGAAAAGCCACGCGCGACGTATTCGAAAGCGGTGACGGAGGGGTCGCGCTCCAGGTCGCCGATAATGGCGCAACCGACAGCGGACTACTCGTCTTGTCGGCATAAAGCGTGCCCGCGGGGAAAGTCTGTCCCGACTTCAACACCGTGTTCACTGGAATCGGCACGATGATAAAGACCTGCGTCGAGCCATTGAGCGTGACACCTGAAACTGGTTGCGCTCCCGTGTTGCACACCTGCCACGTGTAGGTAATGTCTGAACCGACAGGCACTGGTCCAGTCGGAGCAGTGAGCGTCAGCTTCAGCAATGCATCGTCAATAACTGAAGCCGAGATGTCGCCACGAGCTTCGCGCTGCCCGTTTACGGAAGAACTAGAAACAGTTCGCACTTCATTTGTGTTGGGTGCGGCAACAGGTTGGTTGTCAAAAGGCGAACTTCCGCCAGCGTCACCCAGCAACACTTGAACGCTTTGGCTGGGCGTAGCACCGGCATTGACGCTCACTTCGACGAGGACGTGGATCGATGCGTTCTGTGCGATAAACGCGGAATCCACGGCAGCGCCAAGGATGTCGGTGTCGCCCACGTTGATGGTGCCGCTGTTGTCCACGTCGATAACGGCGCGGGTAATCGTGGCGGGACTCGTTCCGCTCAGGTGAGCACTTCCCGGCACAAAATGAACCTTGTCGCTAAAGTTGCCGGTGTTCGTCACGGTGAAATTGAAGATCACTCCCGTCTGTCCGGCAACAATACCTGAATTGGTCCCGGCATCTGGCGTAATTGCCAGGCCCGAAACGTTCGAAACAGTTACCGTCACGGTGTTTGAAACCGTCGAGTAACTGTTGGTGCCATCAGAATAGGTTCCGCTGGCCTGGTTCGAAATCGAAGTGCCACCGGGCGTCTGCGCTGCAGTTTGCGCTGAAAGCGCACCGGCGATCGCCAAAGCAATCAGCACGCGCAAAACCGCTGGGCTCACAAATGTTCTTCGGTTCTTCATAGTAGTCCTCATTAGAAATTGGCGGGGCAGGGTTTCGTGAGTAGGCGAACCGACGAGGCGCAGGTATTCGCCTTGAGAATCAGAGGGCGTGCTATTTCACGCGCACTTTGTAGGAAGCGGAAAGCTTGCCACCCGGTGCGAGCGGATCGGCCCACTCATAACGAACGTCGGTGTAGCTCGAAACGGGTGCGGGCACACGCTTGCTGGACCCATCGGCCTGCTTCTCTTCAATCATGGGCTGGCGTGAATAAGATTTGCCGCCGTCGTTGCTGTAGAAGGCCTTCGCTCCATCAGCTTTCGCGCTGTCAGCGACGAAGGTTGTACCGCGCGGAATATGAGCGACCGCCTTATACTCGACCGCCGCACCATTGCCGTCATTCTCAGCGGTGATGGTCCAATCCAGCACGTCGCCGAGATTCACGACCGTGTCCTTTGATAACGGCACGGCGCCCGACTCGCGCTCGACCGCAGCGGAGAGCTGCATCTTCACCTCGGGACGCGCCACATTCGAAAGCATGAAATGCCGTTGCGCAAAACCAGCCACCCCGGCAGCCATCAATGTCAGCGCGGCCATCAGGGACACACTGAATCGTTTCTTCGATTTGATCATCGTATTCTCCTTAAAGTCGTTGGAACGTGAGAATCGCCGCGTTGGTCGGAGATTCGCTGATTGGTGCCAGACAATCAACCCCACAGCACGTTACAAGCACTGTGCCGCGCACATGCTTTGATTGATCCCGCGTAGCTAAAGTGAAGAAGCAGCGAAGCTTTACCGTGGTTTGGCAAAGAATCGCACGAGGTTGTGACAGCATTGCCCAGCATGACAAAAGCGCTGAGGTTTTGTCAGCGGGAATGACAATTTGTCAGCGTGAGTGGCTGATTGCGTGAAACGCTTGTACTACCGATCTTTGCCCAAATTGAGATTTCGGCACCGACTGGGTAGCATTGACATCTTTGGTTTGAAGTAGTACAAGGCTGCGGAAGTTAGTCATAGAGCTCTACTCAAGTTCTTCAGACTTAAGCCGTGGTTTGTCATTCAATTCCTTGTTGCTGGCGTTGCTGCTCGTGGGCTTCGCCGGACTGACTTTTGTGACGCGTAAGCCCGGGGCAGTACCTCATCGTGCCTGGCTTCGCGAAGACGAATACAATAGCTCTGGACCGCCAAGCACAGTTCCCCCTTCATTAACGTGATTGTGTCGAGTTCGATAACGCAATCAGGCTCGATGATCGCCGGTGATATTCCAAAGTTGGCTATTTGTCTAATCTCGGCTAAGACGGTAACGGGAACGGTAGTAGGGGTAATGTGTCAGCAACCGTTACAGCTTACAGGGGTGTCAGACCATGTAGCAATCACCTAGCCGCCCCTCGAGCAGTTACCGAGAAATTCTTGGGTTGCGGTTTTTGGCGGAGGTCCAAGACTGGTCACCAAGCAAAACTTCTGTAAGCTTATCCCGCCGACAATCGCGGGCCGGCAACCTCAAGAATTTCTCAACCACCATTGCAGTAGAGTACGGCCACTATGTACGCCAAGAGTTCCTCAACTCCTTTTTATCACCTGCTCACAGAGAGTAAGGAACTGACGCTGTGTGGTCGAAGCGTAGTGCCAATCGTGATTGATCGCCTGGCGAAGACATCGTCGCTTCACCTGACCTCCGACCGGCCGACTGATCGTGAGTTGTGTAAGGAATGCGCCAAAATCGACGAGGACCAACTGAGCGGTGAAACACTAAGCTAAGCGCGCATAATCTAGCGCAATCTTTTAGCCTTCCGTGGCCAACCCATCCGATCGGGTTTGTGTTTTGCGTTTACGCCACTAGCCTGTCTACCAACGATTGCACGTTTTGATTAGAGTGAATCAGCTTAACCGTTGGAGCCGTGTCTCTCAGCAACGCTTCTGCATCCTCCGGCGGAAGTGGGCGCGAGAAGAAAAATCCCTGGCCCCGCTCGCAACCGAAGGTCCTCAGTTTCGTCGCTTGCTCCAGCGTTTCAACTCCTTCTGCCGTCACGTCCATACCGAGATTGCCGGCTAGGGACATGATCGTGCGGACAATTTCTGTGTTCTCGTTGTTGCCGTTCATGCGCGTCACAAATGACGAATCGATCTTCAGAGTAGAGATAGGAAACCTATGCAGTGAACTTAAGGAAGAATAACCGGTGCCGAAATCGTCGATGCTCAGGCCCACGCCCAGGATGCGTAGCTGTTTGAGCATTTCACTCGCCGCTTCTACGTTTTCCACAACCACGCTTTCCGTGATTTCCAATTTCAAAGTGCAAGGATCAAGCTTTGTTTCCTCCAGCACTCCTTCTATTCGTCGAATAAGATCCGGCTGGGCAAATTGCTTACCAGAAAGGTTGACGCTGATCGTAAGCGGTTCATCCGCTGGAAATCGTTCCTGCCACTCACGAGCTTGAGCGCATGCCTTACGCAGTATCCATTCGCCAATCGGAATTATTAAGCCCGTTTCTTCGGCGACTGGGATGAACTGACCTGGATTAATCAACCCATATTCCTGGTGTCTCCAGCGCGCGAGAGCTTCAAAGCCAGTAATCTCAAAGGTATCGAGTGAAACAATAGGCTGGTACTCAACGAACAATTCGTCTTGTTCAATCGCCCGTCTCAAATCATTCTGCATCTCGAGCTGCTCTACTGCGCGAGCATGCATGCTCTTATCGAATACCTGATAACAACTGCCACCGAGCGACTTGGCGTAATACATCGCAGTGTCGGCGTCGCGTAAAATATCTTCGGGCCGATCATACCCGATTACGCTCGGAGCGATGCCTATACTCGCCGAAGTGAACACCTGGCGGCCCTCCAGCTCGAATGGCAGGGCAAGCTCTCGCTGGATGCGTTCAGCGACATGGATCGCCTCATTGTTGCTCCTTAGATCCTCCAAGAGGATTGTAAACTCGTCTCCTCCCAGCCGAGCAATTGTGTCTGTCGGGCGCAAACAGCTTTCAATTCTACGGGCTATCGTCATCAGTAGTTCATCGCCGATGAGATGTCCGAGACTGTCGTTCACCACCTTGAAGCGATCGAGATCGAGGAAGAGCACTGAGAATAGCTGAGAGTCGTTACGAAGACTCCGAGCTATGGCGAGATTCAAGTGATCGACAAAGAGGGCACGGTTAGGCAGTCCGGTTAGCCCGTCGTGAAAGGCGTCGTGCAACAGTTGCGCCTCGGCCCGCTTACGAATGGTGATGTCCTGAATCTGAAAAATGAAGCGCGGCAATTTAGTTTCTAGATCACGAACACGCGAAACACTCAAAAGGGTCCACACCTCATGACCTAGCTTATGGATGAATCTCTTCTCTGCCTGGTAACCAGCAACCTGGCCTTTGATCAGCCGCGACTGTTGCACGAGGAGCTCTCCGAGATCTTCAGGATGAGTTAGGGACTGAATATCGGTCGTAAGCAGCTCATCTTCTGAATAGCCGACCAGCTTACACAGAGAGCGGTTTACCTGAAGCCAACAACCGTTCTCGGACACTAGCGCCATGCCAATGGAAGCATAGTCAAAGGCGCTGCGGAATCGCTCTTCACTCTCCTCGATCAATTCCGCGTGCCGTTTGGCTTGCTCAGCTTGCGCAGCTGAAACCTCAATATTCCTTAAGTAGGTTTTGTACGTGATATAAATGATCGCCATGATCGGCGTGATCATCAGAATGGCGTAGATCGAGAGACCTTTAAGAACGTGGACAGCAACACTCGCGATGGAAGCCCCGGCGAAGTAACTAATGGATGTCCAAAGATAGGAAGTTCGCCAGGTCGCGAAGATGGGCTGGTCGGTCTTGAGTGCCGTGTATATGGCCACGAGTCCAGAATTGGTAACGTACTGAACCAGGGCCATAACACATATCCCGCCGAGAAAGACCATCGAATAGCCGCCATGATCGAGATCCCGGATTGGTCCCAGACATAAGCGCACCGTCCAAACCGTCAGGAACGTAGAAAACGCCATTTGGGCCGAGTTGAACACCCATACCCTTAGCTTCTTGGTTACGTATAAGGAGGAACTCAAGCCGTCCACTGCCGCGATTAGGACTGCCGCTTCGCCGCCATAAAGCATCATCGTGAGGAAGATAAGCGTGTCACCTACCGTGACTTCGCCTTTCACATAGGGGATCGGAACGCTCAGGCGTGCGGCCACGGCTGCCATGGCAACGAGCAACAGCAGAAAACGCCAGTCAAGCTGATGAATGGGCAAGCGAGGCAGGGAAAAGACCAAGGCGGCCACCCCGGCGGCCACGATGAAAACCAAGAAAGGCTTGAAGCAACGTTGTCTGCTCATGGTCCTGATACGTGATCAGTTGGCGAATGTTAGTGCTGGAGGTAAAGCGTGTCGTAGTACTCACGGAACTGGTATCCCGCTTTCCGGTATGAAGCCTGCGCCGCCGAGTTCTTTTGGTTAACCAGTAGGCAAACAGACTTGGTGCGCTCAAGCAGATGATTCGTTAGCTGCGTCATACATCTTCCGCCATAGCCGTTTCCGCGGTGCTCTGGGCTGACATACACGCCTTCGAGATAGACCACATTTGGCGTATCACTGACGATGTCGGCTTTGAACTTCAAGCGCCCATCTTCGATGGCCACCCAGGTTCTTCCCTGCTTGATGCGACGTGCGCAACGTTCACGGAAGCCAGAAGGATCCATCTCCAGTGGGTTTACGCCGCTTTCTTCGAACGCCGTCTGGGCATGAATCGGGACGACTAGCTCAAGATCTTCAGATCTCGCCGGTCGCAACGATTGCACCGTATTGAGATTCTCGGCGATGCATTTTTCGAGCAATAATTCGCGGCAGACGAGTCGCGGTGGGGCGCCACCGTTCGTCGTGTAGTCACTCCTGAACCGGCTGATCTTTTTTCCCTCACCCAGCACGGCGTGCGGGGATGCGCAACTCTGGGTCAGCTTTGCGAACGCTGTCAGAGCGGCATTGCTCTTTGTTTCAAACAGGGTGATGTGGCCAATCAGAGCGACACCTTCAAGCGCGCCCTGGGTATCGCGGCAGCCATAAAAAATACCGCGATTAAAGGAACTAACCAGGCCGTTGTCGTTTATCCAGCTCGACATGATGAACGTATGTACCGGACGCGCGTCAAGGAAATTCAGGACCTCTTCCCGGTGCCGATTGTTGAGTGGATGGATCGCCTTGTGACCAGTCGGTATCGCCGCCGCTTTAGGATTGTTTGGCGAGACTTGAAGCATTTTTTGAGTCCTTATCTTGTGTAGGGGTAGGTTAAGGAACAATCTGAACTCAAACCTTAGTAACCTTTAGTAGCTCAGGCAGTCAATGCCAGTATCAATCACCACCGGCAAAACTGAAGTAGGATCGCCGTCAATCGTGGCAGCTTGCGCCTGGAGATAAAGGTCGCTCACGATCGTGCCGTCGCTGGCGATAGTACCGTCGGTGGCTATTACACCGTCGGTGACGATGGTGCCGTCGGTGACAATGGTGCCGTCGCTGACAATGGTGGCCAATCTGAGGAGCAGCACGCCATCACTCATGGTGATACCACTGCTGAGGAGGATCTTATCGCTGACGATGGTGCCGTCGGTGGCAATCACTCCGTCAGTGACAATCGTGCCGTCGGTCATAATCACACCATCAGTTACGATCGTGCCATCTGTGACAGTCACGCCGTCGCTGACAATGGCGCCGTCGCTGACAATGGCGCCGTCGGTGACGATGGTGCCGTCGCTGACGATGGTACCCAGCGCATAGACAGGCTGATACTTGGTAATAAGGCTTGTGCCCTTCGCCCAATGCTGGCCCAGCAGGATACCTTGTGACCAGGTGAACGTGGATCCCGCAAGCGTGGTCTGCGGAACCGGCAGAACAACTGTGTTCAGCAAAGCGGCCCCAACAGGCTTGGTGGTGCCGAAATTCGTGCGCACCAATCGAGCCAGCCGCACGGCGCCTTCAATATTGACCTCGCCTGCGCCCTGTTCGAGCATGTTGAAGCCGGCCAGCGGCTGCGCCGTGTACTCGAGAATGACCTTCACCATATTCGGTGTCAGCGTGGGATTCGCTTGCAGCAACAACGCTGCCGCACCAGCGACTACCGGAGACGCCATTGAGGTGCCATTTAGGACCATCTGGTCGCGCGTAGCAACCGGACTGACGTTGGCCGCCAGTTGCGGGTTCTGTGTTACCAGGAGATTATTAATGGCCTTTGCCTCGATAATTTTGTTACCGGGGGCAACGAGATCCGGCTTCATCAAGTGGTCGTAATGCTGGACGCCCGCGGCATCGGTCCAGGAGCTGCGTGTGGGACCGCGCGAGCTGTAGGTAGCCACGCCATCGTCATTGCGCGCATCGGTGCCAAAAGTGTTCGCGGCGCCGACCGTAATCGCTGACGGTTCATTGCCGGGACAGTGAATCTGTCCATAAACTTTCTGGCCGGCGGCGTTCTTGCCATTGTTGCCGGCGGCGACCACGACAACCACGCCTGAATTAACTAGGCGTCGCACGGCGAGGCAAATCGGATCATTCTTATAAGAATCAATTGCGGCTGTACCCAGGCTCATGTTGACGACGCGAATGTTGTAAGTCGCCTTGTTAGCAGCGACCCAGTCCAGAGCCGCGAGCGTGCTTGATACTGTGCCCGTGCCTTGCGAGTTCAGCACGCGCAGGTTGAGGAGATTTGCGTTGGGTGCGATTCCCAAATACCCGGCGTTCGATACGCGACCGGAACCGGCGACAATGGCGGCGACGTGGGTGCCGTGGCCGTAAGGATCATCGGTCCGATTTTCGCCGGTGAAGTCCTGGCTATAGACGACCCGCACCTGATTGCTCTTGTCCAGAAAATCTGTATGACTGGTATAAATACCCGAGTCGAGCACGGCGATTCCTATGCCTGTCCCATCCACCCCGGTGACGTTGATGCCGGTCGTCGTACGCACCGCATCCGCTCCCGTCGTTGCCGAAAGATGGCCCATGGATTGGGTCGGCCTGTCAAAAGATACGTAGGACACTTCGTCGAAAGCTGCCAAGGTATCAACAATGCTTGCCGGCAGCTCTACTGCATGCGCGCCGAGCGTCTGGAACGTCTTCCTGACGTGAACGCCATTGCTATTCAGCAGTGAGTTCAAGCTACTGCTCATGGGCGCGCGTAGCTGAACGATAACTTTGACCGTGTCCGTATTGCTTAGGCTGTGTGCTTTCTTCAGCAGGTCCGAAGAGGCTTTCGCCGGGTTGCCGAGCGATTGCGCCTTGGCACGTTCGCCTACCATGATGCCGCCGCCCAAAGAGAGGACCAATGATAAGCAGGTTAGCCATGCCACCATTTGGAAACGTTTGATCTTAGCGCGCCTAAAGGCATCTAAGGCCATGATGCCGGATAACGAAACGGCAAGCTGAGCGCGGTGAATTAATCGGGGCGTTGGGGTTGAATTTGTTGTTTCCATTTTCCTTTTCTCACTGAAGCTCTAGTTGAATAAACTTTCTTTGTTAGACCGCTTCGCAGCCGAGGCGGCTTCAATCGGGGATGAAAGTTCAAAAGAACCTGCCTGACAGACATCAGGCGATGGGCTGGTAAGCGACTAGTGTGCCGAAAGCTTCGAGATGAATGGAAACTGTAAGAACCCGATAAATACTAGGCGAAATGCGAAACGATGCTATCTGGCGCAATCGGTCAGAATGGCGAGACTGTCAGAGTGACAGGAATCAATTGTCGCTTTGATAGCTCAGGAGCCGAGTTGTCAGGCTTCGGTGGCGAGGTCGGCCGACTGGGTGTGCGTTTCGTATTCACGCAGTTTTCGATAGAGAGTTCGTGATGAAATTCCGAGGATCGCCGCGGCGCGTTCGCGATTTCCGTCGCTCTCTTTGAGGATGCGAAGGATGTGCTCTCGTTCAAGTTGTTCGAGGGTAACGGGAGCGGATTGCGGCGCTGTCGCGGTGGCCTGCCCGGAGCGACTTCCGACGACTTCGCTTTTCTCGGCGCCTGACAGGATTTGACTGGCTTCGATCATATCGCCATGAGAAAGCGCGGCCGCGCGTTCCAGACAATTGCGCAATTCACGCACATTGCCTGGCCAGGAGTGGCCTTGTAGAAGCTGCCGAGCTTCGCCGGCTAGATCGAGATTAGGCCGATTGAAGCGTTGTCGATAAATTCCCAAAAAATATTCGATCAGTTTGGGAATATCTTCAGGACGTTCACGTAATGGCGGCACCTGCAAGGACAAAACGTTTAATCGATAATAAAGGTCGGCGCGAAATCGCTGTTGGCCAATCTCTTCAGGAAGACTTCGATTGGTCGCGGCGATCACGCGCACGTCGGCATTCTGATCGCGGGTCGAGCCTACGCGCCGAAAACGTCCCTGCTCGAGAAAGTGCAGGAGCTTGACCTGCATCACCAACGGCATGTCGCCAATCTCATCGAGGAAAAGCGTCGAACCATCAGCGGCTTCAAGCAACCCGCGCCGCAGAGAGCTGGCGCCTGTGAAAGCGCCGCGCTCGTGGCCAAAAAATTCCGATTCAAAAAGCGTCTCGGGAAGCGCGCCACAGTTGACCGTGAGCATCGGCATGCTCTGCCGCGCGCTCTTCGAGTGAATGAAGCGTGCCAGCACGTCTTTGCCGGTGCCGGACTCGCCGGTAAGCAAAATCGTCGAATCAGTTCGCGCCGCGGTTTCAGCGTGGGCAACGACCGCGGCCATCCCGGAATTCTCATGAATGATCGGAAGTACTTCGTCGCCACTACTCGTGGGCCTTGCCACCGAACGCAGCGAAGCATTCTGCTTTATCAACCGCCGCTTTTCATCGGCCTTGCGAATTACTGCTTCCGTTTCGTCAAGGGTGGCCGGCTTGGTGAGGTAATCGTAAGCGCCATGACGCATCGCCTCGAGGCCCGTCTGAAGCGATGTGTCCGCGGTAAGCATGACGACTTCGGGCGGGTCCTCTAACTTTCGAATTTCGCGGAGCGCATCGAGACCCGAAAGGCCGGCCATCATAATGTCCAACAGCACCACATCAAAATCTGACTCACCCAAAATCTTTAACGCTTCGTTGCCGCTGGCGGCCGGCGCCGCATCAAACTCCGCGCGAGAAAGCTGCTCGGTCAGCAGTTTGCGCAAAAGGCTGTCATCGTCAACGACCAGTACGCGAATTTTTCTGTTCATGATCTCTGTCTTTTTCCCCGCTCCCGCTGGGAGAGGGCTAGGGTGAGGGTTTAAGGCAAAGCAAAGTGTTCAACTTTACTCTCGCCCGCCACGGGGCGCCCGGATGAAATGAGAAAGAGAGTAATCTCTTAAACACTCTCGGCTAGGCCCTCACCCCAGCCCTCTCCCAAAGGGAGAGGGGGTTAGTTATCAAATTGTTGGCATACTACTAAAGTCTATGCTACTCCTCGGGCGCGCGACGTGGAATCCAGAGACGAAAGCGGCTGCCTTCACGTTCTTTCGACTGGACGGTAATGGCTCCCCCCAGAGACTCAGCGAGTGTTGAGCAGATCGCCAGACCAAGACCATAACCCTTTCCGGGCCCTTTCAGGCTGAAAAACGGATCGAAGATCCGCGTCAACGAATCAACCGAAATACCAGATCCGGTGTCGGCCACTTCAAGCATCAGGCGGTCCCCGTCGCGCTTAGTTGAAACATTTATCTTGCCTTCGTCCCCTTGCAGCGCATCAATGGCATTGCTCAAGAAGTTGTCGAGTATCTGTCGCAACATCGCTTCATCACTCGCAACTTCGCCAATGTTTTGGTCCAGGTCAATTTCGAATTCGATCGCGGGACCTGCCCGTTGCAATGCGACTTTGGCGCACTGTTTAGCGATTAAGTTGATGTTACAGCGCGCTCGCTGAGCCTGGCGCTGCCGGGTAAGATCCAACAGACCGCGGGTGATCTCTTTGCAGCGAAGCGATTGGCGCACGATCTCTTCGAGGTAGTAGTTCCATTGATGACTCTGTGCCAGCGCCTGAGTTTCGCTGTTCTGGCGCAGATCGCGCATGGTGGCTTCGGCGCAGGTCGTGATCGCCGCCAGCGGGTTATTGATTTCGTGAGCGACGCCCGCCGCCAGTTGACCGACACTGGCTAACCTCCGTGAGCGTCCCAATTGTTCCTGCATTTCGGAAATCCGAGTGACATCGTTCAAAGTCACCACGCGGATAGACTTCCGATCGGGTTGCTCAATCGGAAAAATTGAAACCATGATCCTTCGTCCACTCTCAGATCTGACCTCAAATGTGGAAGACGTCTTGCGATCCTCGGCCAGGAAATAGCCGGCAGCCTGTTTGCCAAATAAGCGCGCGAAAGCATCGCTGAACGAAAGTCCAATAACCTCGGGCGGGTGCAGCTCCAACATTTCCGCCGCACGCGCGTTACAACGCACGATGCGCTTGCGGTCGTCGTAAACCATGATGCCTTCGCCGATAGCGTCGAATGTTTCCTCCCAAATCTTCTGGCCGCGCCAAGCGCGTTCTTCGCTTTCATGTAGCGCAGCTTCGGTGCGTTTACGCTCGGTGATATCCCTCGCGATGCCTTGTGTTCCGACTGGCTGGCCGTTCTTCACGATCAAACGGCTGCTGATTTCGAGCGTCAGCACTCGTCCGTCCTTTGACTCAAGCTGCACTTCGTAATCGGTTCTCCCCTGGCCGGAAAGCTTTCGCTCCAACATTTCGCGAGCTGATTGCATCGAGGCGGGAAGGAGCAACTCGCGCATGTTAATCTTCATCAACTGTTCACGCGAATAACCGGTGAGTGTCTCCCCTGCTTTGTTGATTGAGGTCAGGTTGCCGTCAAGGTCGAGCGTGTAAACGGTGTCGTTGGCGTTTTCGAAGAGTTCTCTATAGCGCTCTTCGCTTTCGCGCAGCGCATTCACGGCGCGCCTGCGCTCGGTGATATCGCGCAGGATCACTGTGAACAGCCTGTGGCCGTCAACCTCCGAGTGCGAGATCGACGCTTCGATGGGGAACTCTTCGCCATTGGCACGGACGCCGCTCAAAGCGCTCAGCGCGCCCATGCGACGGGCCGTAACTCCCATTTGACCAAACTTCTCGATGTGACTGCGATGTTGTTCGCGAAAGCGCGTGGGAATGAATCTGTCAAGCGCACTGCCGAGCGCCTCCGCAGCGGCACAGCCAAACATGCGCTCAGCGGCTGGGTTGAAAAGCACGACGCGCTGCTCCGTATCTACCGAGATCATCGCATCCATGGCCGAGGCTATAAGGCCGGCTATGCGCGCCTGACTCTTGCTTGTCGTCTCGAGGAGCCGCGCATTATCGAGTGTCAGCGCCGCCAATTCTGCCAAATCTTGCAGCAGCTTTTTTTCTTCGGTAGTGAACTGGTGAGGACCGCGGTAACCCGCGACCAGCCCACCCAGCGTTTGGTCTCCGGCCTTTAGAGGCGCCACTGCCAGATCACGAATCCCCTCAGCCGCGTGCACAGGAAATCCATGAACCGGCAGCTCGTTCTCCACTCCGATGCCCTGGAGAACGAGAACTGAATCGGCGTTCACGGCGCGTTGCGCAAGCTCGTTAGTGATCGGGTGGACCAGTGGCTGAGTGTCATCGATAGCGTGGGCGCGAAACCCGCTAACGGCTCTCCAGGTGATGGTCTTGTCGACCAGCGAAAAACTGACCACGCTGGCCACGTCGGCGTGCGTGATTCGGCGGACCAATTCGACGATGGTGCGTAGCGTGGTGGCGCTTTCCGTTTGCGAGGTTTGGGCGTCGTTTACTTCAATAGATAGGGCCATCAGCTCGGATTCACCGGGTGCAGCTTAAATCCGCAAAGTCGTCGGGGGCTCGGAAATCTTCTACGCGGAAATCAAGCTACGGTCAAGTGCTGAAACTGCTATGGAGTGCGACGGCAGAGCGCAGCGGCCACGGCCCTTTGGATTAATATTGATTCTGCCGGCCCAAAGAATCCAAAGCGCCGTCGCCGCTGCGCTCTGCCGGCGCACTCCAAAAACTGCTTGATGCCCGGCCTCTGTGCTAACTTCAAGATGACGATGTCGCAAATAAGGATCTCAACTCGCGGTGCGAAGCGGATTCGCAAGGGTCACCTCTGGGTATATCGCAGCGATGTGCGGGACGTGACGGACGCGAAGGCGGGTGACATCGTAGCGGTAATAGACGATACCGGAAATTTTGTTGGGCAAGCGCTTTACAGCGAGCTTTCGGAGATCGCCCTGCGTTTTCTCACGACGCGGGAGGAGACGATCGATCGCGAATGGTGGCGCGAGCGTCTGCGTAATTGCGCGGAGCGGCGGCGGCCCATCGCGCGCGAAACTAACGCCTACCGATTGGTTTATTCAGAAGGTGATCTGATACCGTCGCTAATCGTCGATGTCTACGATCAAGTTTTCGTGATGCAGACCTTATCTCAGGGTACGGAACGGTTGCAGAGTACTCTGGTTGATTTGCTGGGCGAAGAATTTAACCCGCGGGCAATCGTCGAGCGCAACGATGCGCGCGTGCGTGAATTTGAAGGACTGGAATTGCGCACCGGCGTGCTTTATGAGCGCGTTAGAGAACCGGGAGCGGTAGCGACCGGATCCGACTATGCAGCGTCAAAAAGTGAAGATCCGGTCGCTACCGCTCGCGGTTCTGTAACGTGTGATCGTATCGAGATCAATCAACATGGCATTCGCTTTCTTGTCTCCCCACTAAGCGCGCAAAAGACCGGCGCCTTTCTCGACCAACGAGAAAACTATCTCGCCGCGCGACACGTCGCTCACGGCCGCGCGCTTGATGGTTTTACCTTCAATGGCGGCTTCGCGCTTCACATGGCGCCAGCATGCGAAAGCGTGCTTGGAATAGACATCTCGGCTGACGCCATCGCCGCCGCGCAACGCAACGCCGATCTCAACGCCGCCCGAAACGTTGAGTTTCGCGCCGCCAATGTATTCGATGCCTTGCGCGAAATGGAATCGGCCGGTGATAAGTTTGACACGATCATTCTCGATCCACCCGCCTTTGCCAAGAACCGTTCAAGCGTAACCGCGGCCGCGCGCGGCTATAAAGAGATTAACCTCCGCGCGTTAAAGCTTCTGAACCCGCGAGGGATACTGGTCACCTGCACCTGTTCTTATCACCTGAGCGAGGAAACGTTCCTCGACATCATCGCCGAAGCTGCGCTTGATGCTCATCGTCGTATGCAAATCATCGAGAGGCGGGGACAATCAAGCGATCATCCAGTGCTGCTGGGCATGCCCGAGACGCATTACTTGAAGTGCGTGATTGCCCGGGTGGTTCTGTAGGTCTTCTACAAATGTGAAACCCAGGTTTCGTAGCGCTGCTTAGAGATGACCAGCCACACATGAACGGCATGCGAATCTAGGGTTGCTTTCGCGGTTCGAAATCGCTGGATTTCGCTGAGCAAGTCTTTTCGCACGCCTCGCAGCGCGATCTCGATTTCATTTCTTAATTGTGACTCTGATTTCTTATCGAGACCAGGAAACTCGCTCGAGACTTCCTGTACTACGGATGGCTCGGTCTCAACCTTCAGAGCGGCAACATCATTACTCAGCAGGTCCAACGTCTTTAGTGGATCGGCGTTTTCGTCCTGCAAGGCGGCCGCAAGCAGTGCCACCACGCGGCCTAACTGAATCTTTCGGCCTTTCACGAAACTGTGAAAAGCGATTGCGGGTTCGATGTCACCTTCGAACGAGCCGTCGTCGAAAACTGCGGTCGAGACTTCGATATTCAGATTTGGCAGCGCGGTGGGTTGGTAACCTGTGCCGGTCGAAGCAGCTCGAGTGGGCGCGGGTTCGATGAACTCGGAAACTCCGCCCGCGAGGATCAACGGTTCGCCATCATGTCCCTGCGGCATGCTGCTCAGTTCAGTTCGCGGGCCTTGCAGCACACGAATGGAAAGTGCGCTGACATTCTTGCTGGATAGATTTCGGAGCGCGAAGCGATAAGAAGGAAGGGTCGAAAGGTTCGGTTGGATCGTCACCAACTCAATTGATTTCGCCTTGCTGGTAACCTTTGGAACCTCGTTGACGGCGAGGCCTACTCTGACTAACGCGAGATCGAAAGGCTCAACGCCAAACTGAGTCAACTCCTGAATGGTCGTCTTTTCGCCTTCGCGGAGCGAACGAACCGCAACTGTCTTTTCCAGTTCGTCGAATTTCTGTCCCACGAATACTGAGACCCAGATTTGCACCAGGTCGCCAGCCAAAATCGATTTGATGTTTACCGCGTGAACAGGGTAGGAACCGGCAGGTGGCGTCCAGCGCGGTACACGTTCAAAACGCGCATACCAGCCACCAGCGGCACCTGAAGTGGAGGGCGGAACTGCCTGGTAGGCAAGGCGCTCCTTCGGGTAGTAAGTAACTTCGAGAACGAGATTGGTCGGCTGAGACGCGTTCTGTGCGAAAGCGTCCGCAGGAATCCCGAGCAACGAAAGAGCCAAAGCCAGCGGTGCAATCCAACGAGTCATCAGCCTAAAGAATTTAAAGGCCCGCAGAGTATATCACCCTGCGGGCCAGTTTTGTTTACCAGGAGTACCTTACGGTTGCATTCCCGGGTCGGTTTCCACTACAACTTTCGTCGCGTAGTCCTTTCCGTTTACCGACAACTTCACGTTGTAAGTTCCCGGTTCAATAACGGGGCCGAGATTGAAGAAGCCGCCGAAGCCGCCGCCACCTCCACCGCCGCCACCAAATCCGGGCGGCAGGTTGGCGGGACGCTGAGGTGTCTCGCCGCGCAGGTTCCACTGAATGCGATTGATACCGACGTCTTTCGTTCCCACGAGGGTGCGAATCGCTTTGCCTGAATAATCAGTGATTGTGATCTTTACATCACCGGAGGGCGCGCCCTTCAGGTAATAACTGATCGCGGTACCAGGTTGCGGGTTGGCGCCGTGGAACATCTTCGAGCCGCCGGTATTACGACTAAGCCGAATGTCGTTCATCCATTGCGTGCCCGGGCGAACCTCGAATAGAAACGCATCGGCATCCGTGACCTTGCTCGAGAGCTGCTGCAACGCCGTGATGTCATCCAGAATGTAGATGCCCCGGCCGTGCGTGCCGATGATCAAGTCGTTATCGCGCGGATGGACCAGAATGTCGTCGACGCGAACCCTCGGCAGACCGGACATGAATTCTTTCCATTCTTTACCGCCGTTCAACGAAACAAACAGACCGAATTCCGTGCCGACGTACAGCAGTTCTTTATTCTTTGGATCTTCGCGAATCACGTTGACGTTGCCGATTGCAGGCAGATTGCCAACGATCGAAGTCCAGGTAGCGCCATAGTCGCGCGTCACAAACAAGTAAGGCTTCAAATCGTCAAATCGATGGCCGTCAACCGAAAGATAAGCTGTACCGGCGTCGTAGTGTGACGGCTCGATGCGCGTGATGTGATAAAGCTCGGTTGCCTTGTCAGCCAGCAGGGGCACGTTCTTCGCCATATTCGTCCAGGTCGCTCCACTGTCGCGGCTGAGCTGAACGTTGCCATCGTCAGTTCCTACCCACAAGATGCCGGGAATCATTGGTGACTCGGCGACCGTCACTACATATCCGTAACTGGTGTAGCCATCGTTCTTCGAGGCCATCGGGTCGCTTCCCTTCACGCCCATGATCGAAAGCGTGTTGCGATCTATGTGCTTAGTCAGATCGGGCGTAGAGGTCCAGGTGTCGCCGCGGTCGAGCGATTTGAAAAGCCGGTTACCGCCGGCATAGAGCAATCGAGGATTATGCGGTGAAACAACTAGCGGTGTGTTCCAATAAAAACGATACTGTTCGGTCTCGGCAGGTGCGGGAACGACATTTGATGTCGCCAGGTTGGCCCCACCAAAACCGCCGAACCCTCCGCCACCACCTGCGGCGATCAGGGCGGCGAGTGCCGCCTGCGGATCTTGAGCTGAAGCGTTGGCCGTATCAGCCGCCACCGGCGCATCTCCCCCTGCACGTCTGCCACCGCCGCCTTGGCCTCGCCCGCCGCCGCCGCCGCCGCCGCGACGCTGTGCCGTGCGCGGTCGAATGCTCTGCGAACGCCCAGTGCGAAGATCGACCCGGCTCATGTTACCGTTCTGCGACTCGGAATAAAGTATGTAGGGATCGGAAGGATCAGCCTGAGCGTAGAAGCCGTCGCCACCGCCAATGCGGAACCAGTCAGCGTTGATAATACCCGCTGTTGGATTCCGCGTCTGGCTGGGACCTGCCCACGAACCGTTATCCTGCAAGCCGCCGTAAACGTAATAGGGTTTTCGCATGTCCGCGGCGATCGCATAAAACTGCGAGCCGACAATCGTGTTGACGAATTCCCACGTGTCACCCTGATCATAGCTCACGTCCAATCCGCCATCGTTTCCAATGCGGAGATGTTTGCCGTTCTTTGGATCGATCCAGATCGCATGATGATCGCTGTGCACAATTCCCGGTTGCAGCGATTTGAAAGTCTTGCCACCATCGGTTGACCTGCTGAAGTTCAAGCCGCCGACGAAAACGTTCTCAGGATTACTGGGATCGACGCGAATCTGAGTGTAGTACATCGGTCGATTATTTTCGGTGCAGTTGTTCGCGTTGAAGCAAGTAGCAACCACGCGCCACGTTTTGCCTTTATCGTCCGAGCGCCATACTCCTGATTTCTTTGGATCGGGAGCAGTCGGTGTGGGCGTCGGTGACGCTTGCGGATTTGGTCCTGTCTGCTCTTCACCTCCGGTGCCCGTGCTGGCGCCAACTTCAATTTGCGCATAAACAACATTCGGATTTGACTGACAGACATCGATTCCAATGCGGCCCAAAAGGCCCTCAGGCAAACCGTTGCCTTGCAGCTTTCCCCAAGTCTTGCCAGCGTCTACAGTTTTCCAAATTCCCGATCCCGGCCCGCCACCATTGAACCCCCAGGAAGTTCGGCGCCGCTGATAAGAAGCGGCGTAGAGTGTCTTACTGTCAGATCGGTCCATTACCAAATCGGTAAAGCCGGTATCTTCGTCGATGAATTTTGATTGGCTCCAGGTCTTGCCTCCATCGGTAGACTTGTAGACACCCCGCTCTTTATTGGGGCCAAATAGATGGCCGAGCACGGCGACGTAAACTATATTCGGATCTTTCGGATCGATGACGATGCGGGCAATGGACTGTGAATTCTCGAGACCCATCTTGGTGAAGCTCTTGCCAGCGTCAGTTGATTTATAAATGCCGTCTCCGAAACTCGAACTCTGCCGATTGTTGGCTTCGCCGGTTCCGACCCAAACTATATCCGGGTTCGATGGCGCAATCGCTATATCCCCGATCGACGCCGTCGAATACGTATCGAAAATGGGCGTGAAGGTCGTGCCATTATTCGTCGTCTTATAAACGCCGCCAGTGGCCAAGCCCACGTAATATATGTATGGATTGCCCTCGACCGCGGCGATGTCATCGATACGCCCACCCATGCTCGCCGGACCGATGCCGCGAAATACGAAACGTTTCAGCATCGGATCGTCCGACCAGTTGATTGGAGTAGGGGTAGGACTGGGCGCCGGAGCCGCCGCCCTTTGGGTTTGTGGCGCTGGAGTTTGTGAAGCTGCCGGAGTTTGCGAAGCGTTTGGATTTTGGGCGTGGACGGCGAGCGTGCCCAGAACGAGCGCACACGCACCGACCAATAACCACTTCCATTCGCGAATAGCACGAAACGTTTCTTTCATTGGGGAATTTCCTTTCGGTTGAGTTGTGTTGCTAAAGAAACCGCAGACGCGTGGACTGCTGATGTGAATACTTAGAATTACGAAAACGCACGAACCGTCTAATTGGTTACAACGGACCGCAAAAACTGTCGGGGGCTATGGCGAAGACTTTTAGCGCATCGAGTGAGGTTTAGTCAATTCAACTCCTGATGAATTCCCCAGCCAGCGATCCGATTTCGTGATCTAAAAATCACTACCCGGTGACAAAGATTGCTGTTCTTGGCAAATTTTTCCTGTTGACATTCCGCTCAATAGATAATAAACATTCGTTGAAAGGAGTTATCCCCGAATGACTTACGTTGTTGTTGAACCGTGTATTGACTGCAAGTACACCGACTGTGCCGCGGTCTGTCCCGTTGAGGCTTTTCATGAATTGCCCGATCGTCTTTATATCAACGCCGACACTTGCATCGATTGCGATGCGTGCGTTCCGGAATGTCCGGTCGAAGCGATCTTCGCCGACAGTAATGTGCCTGAGCAATACGCGCACTGGACGCAGATTAATATTGACGAAGCGCCGAACTATCCTGTGATCAGCCAGAAGATTCCCGCGCTGCACGGACCTGCCTGTACGGGACCGGCAGAGTGACTTTCAGAAGCTTTCCGAACCAGAATCTTCAAACTCGCGCAAAATACGTTGGGCTTCCTCCGAGAGGTACTCGTGCGCCTGTCGCTGGAGCGCAATGTGGGCCATTGAAGCGTCGACAGGATCGCGAAGTAAGGCAGCCAACAGGCGAGCAGGCATTTGGGTCAGGGCTTCATGCGCCAGAGCGCGCACCACAACACTATTTGATCGCGCGAGTTCACAGACTTCGGTGGGCGCGAGCCGCTCAGGCAAAATTCCGGCGAGCTCGTCAACCCGCGCATAGTCCTTTCGTTCGTGCGCGCGCTGAATCAGTTGGGCGAAGACTTCGGCAGACTGCGTCTGCTGTGCCAGCACCGTCGCGCAAGCGTCCGCCAGGCGCCGGGCGCGGTGGGACGGCTCGTCTGCAGGGGGCTTTTCGGCTTCGTTCGCGCGCGCGTCAAGCGCTGCCAGCAGGCGGCTCAGCTCATGATCGGCTCGCGGATCGTATTGAAGCGAACGAGCGACCTGCACCGCCGAGCCACTGGCCGCCGACCGCCAGGCTCGTTCCATGAGGTTGCGCGTAGTCGACCGGAGATCGTTCCAGACGCTAGCCACCTTTGGTCCAAAATCTTCAATCATCATCGATACTTTGTTTCGCGGATCCTTCGCTTAAGTTTGCCGGGACTCTCCGTCGCTAATTGTACTACACGCGCTACAACAAATCGTGCAATGCTGCTAAGCTTTCTGTCCGATGGGCTCTAGCTTGTCGAGATCACTCCCTCTTCCTGTGGGTGTCCAGACGGAGAGGGTTGGGGTGAGGGACTAGTTGAGAGGAATCAAGAAACCTATCCTCGTTGTCACTCTCGAAGCCTCTCGACTGAGAGGTGATACGTAATCAGAGGGTTGGGCACAGCAAGCTAGGCCCTCACCTCCGGACCTCTCCCAATGGGAGAGGATGACTCAGTGACACGCCAAAGCTTGTCGAACACTTGAATCCAGAGGTTCAGACCATGCCCATAAGCGAACAGTTACTTGAGATTCTGGTTTGTCCCGCGTGCCACGCCAAGGTTGAATTGAAACCCGACGGCAGCGGCTTGAAATGCGTCGAATGCAAACGTGTCTATCCAATTCGCGACGATATACCCGTGATGCTGATCGACGAAGCGAAGATCGAAGATGAAGAGTGATGCGGTACGGACGCTTTCAGCGTGCTGTCTATGAGGATATGAATAAGACGGGCACGCTGGAAGCGTGCGTACCCAGAAAAACTGATGAACAGCCTGCGGGAAATAATTGAGTCGTCGCCAAGCGTTCGTCATCTCGCCTTCACTACCGAACGCGAGAATGACGAACCGCAACCGCTCGGGCCGCCGCGCTGGGATTGGTCGAGCGTGCAACGCGTGCTGGTGGTGCGCTTGCGTTCGATTGGTGATACCGTGCTGACGACGCCGTCATTGTTCGCGTTGCGCCGGTTTTTGCCGCACGCTCGAATCGATATTCTCTTGGAAGATTGGGTCGCGCCGGTGCTCGATGGTTCAGACTTGATTGATCGAGTCGTTATCGCGCCGCGCGACGGTACCTCTGCGCGCGCGCGTGTCGCTCGCGAACTGCGGGCGGAGCAGTATGATGTCGTTTACAACTTGCATGGCGGAACTACGGCGACACTTTTTACCCGCGCAACGGGTGCAAAGCACCGGGTTGGATTTGGGCATTATCAATACCCGCGCCTGCATAATCATGTCGCGCCTTCGGCTTGGGAACTTTGGCAGCGGCCAACTCTGCATTCCGTCGAACAACAACTGGCTTTGATTGGCTGGACGGGCGTTCCGGTGAGCGATCGACCGGCAACGCTTTTGACCGTAAGTGAGAAAGCAGTTGTGAATGTTTCTGAGAAACTTCGGGTCGCTGGTTTTGAAGTTGAAAAGAGCGAACCGTTTGCGGTCATTCATCCGACTGCGGCTTTCGATACCAAGCAGTGGGCTACGGACAAATTTGCGCGCGTCGCCGAAGAATTACACGCGCGCGGGTTGACCCCTGTCGCGATCGTATCGGCTGAAGAAAAGGCGATTCTTGAATCGCTTATCAAACAAACGCCAGTTCGCTTGATCGGACTTAGCAATCTTTCATTACCCGAAGTTGCGGCACTGACTTCGCGCGCGCGCTTGTTCATCGGCAACGACAGCGGCATCGCGCACATCGCAGCGGCTGTTGGGGGGTCCTGCGTCGTGATTTTCGGTTCATCGAATCGCGCGCATTGGCGGCCGTGGACGACTCGCCCGAACGAAGTAGTATTCGAAGAGATGCAGTGCCAGCCATGCCCCGGATATTTCTGTGCTGAGTTCGAAGAGCCCGAATGCATTCTGCGGGTGCCGGTCGAGCGCGTGGTTGCGGCGATTGATCGCTTGTTAGGGTGAAGATTTTGAACTATAGGGTCCAGCGTTGATTTTTCTCAGGATCGAAACGACAATAGATGCCATCTTCGAAG
>WNGL01002108.1_pt1 | contig 33915 bp, 35 predicted proteins | sample 5400591 | NCBI WGS metagenome assembly WNGL01 (sample SAMN13153377, study PRJNA577476) | soil metagenome | isolation source: 80 cm soil or saprolite under Garry oak tree replicate 1 | place: USA:California | collected 2016-06-15
ACATGGCCGCCCGGTCCCTGGTGCCAGCAGGCGCGGATAAACCACTGCGGCTGTGCGCCGCGCTGGCTGGCGCGCACGTTCACCACCATGCCGCACGCATTGAGGTATTCACGGGCCCGCCGCAGATCGGTACCGGAGATACCCGGGATCGCCTCGCGGATCAAGGCCGCGAGCGGACCCTCCCACAGCCAGCCGGTGACATCATCACGGGTCTCCGGCGCGAACTGCGCCGGCATGTCGCTGGCCCGGCTGCGCACGTGGTCCCAGATACGGCGACCCAGCCCGGCAGCGTCCGGCGTTCGGCTACGAGGGGCCATACAGCGACGCTAACCCGCCCGCGGCCCTGGCGCAGGTCCTCCAGCCCACGGCCTTGCCCAGGCCGGGAGTTCCCGGACTGTCCCTGGCAGCGGCAGCGGCCGGCATCACCAGAGATCGACCGCGGTCGTCAGAGGGCCGGTGCCTCACGGGCCTCCAGCAGCCGTCAGTGGCCCGTCGATAACCCGGCATCGGCGGCATGCGCAGGCGCGGAGGGTGTCCGGCAGCCGACGATCGCCGGCGCCTCGTGTATCAGCTCGTCGTTCTCCAGGGCCGCCGCCATGAACAGGGCGAAGTCCACGCGGCGCGTGAGGTTGCCCGCGAGGATGGGGTCACCCACGTGCCGGCCCCACACCGGAAGGCCCTGGCCGGGCCCTCTTCGAGCTCGCTTCCGCGCACGACGGTCCACCGCGTATCGCTGGCGAACACCCGCCGGCAGGCTTCGACCTGGTCATCTAGGTCCACCGCCCGGGCTAGCTTGCCCAGCCGGCCAAGGACAGCGACCTTCCACTTGAGCCTCCACGAATAGACGTCCTAGCCATCATGCGAGATGTGCCACCCGGAGGAAGACACCAGCCGCGCGCCCATTGACGCCAGGTCGAGCACCGCCTGAGCCGTCCCCGTTGAGTACCCATGGACACCCCGGGGGGACCAGCACGGTGAGGACCCCGTCGCACCCTGCCACCGTTTTGCTGCTGAACCCGCGCTGTCTGCCAGGTGCCGGAAAGCAACGTGACAGAAAATCAGAGCAGCTGCCTCGTCCTCTTCCACATCACACTAGGCGGAGTCAGGAGCGGCTCGAACGCCCCCTGATGCCGGGTCATCCAAGGTTGGCTGCCGGACTTGCCCATACCCGCCGCTAACGCTTGAGCTTCTCCCGTTTCCCGGACTGATGTGCCCCCGGGTTTCCCGGAGTCGGGTTGCCGGATTCTGGTCACGCTACGGGCTGATCTGGCTGGCTCGACGTTCGTAATCGATCTAGGGGTGAGCATGCCCAGGGATCAGTGACAGCCGCGCCGGTTCGCCGCGACCGATCCCGGCGTGCCAGGCGCGGGGGTCGGTGCACGGCGCCTTCGCTGCGGGCCGCCCGGCCGCGCGGGCAGGCCCACCGCTGAGAACCTCGCAGCATCACCACGACGGTCGCGCCGCGCCTGTGGTCACCGCCCGGCACCGGGTGAACCGTGGACGGCCCGGTCAGCTAGCGTGACCGGGATCCCGGATCGGGCCGGACACGCGCCCCCCGGCCGGGGTGTTCGCTCCAGCCGCACTCGCTGGACGAACCGGGAAAGGTTCCAGCTGCCGGGCAATTAGCCGGCCACATGGTTCCCAGGCCCCGCGCGTTCCGTGACAGGCTGGCAAAGCAAGTGGCGAGCGCGGCCCCCAGCCATGACGGGGCGCCGCATGCACAACCAAGAGGTCAAGATGACGCAGGGCACCGTGAAGTGGTTCAACGGCGACAAAGGCTACGGCTTCATTGCGGTCGAGGGCGGCCCGGACGTGTTCGTGCACTTCAGCGCGATCACCGGCGGCTACCGCAGCCTGGAGGAAGGACAGAAGGTCGAGTTCGACATCACCCAGGGCCAGAAGGGACCCCAAGCGGAAAACGTCAGGGTCATTGCCTGACGCATCGGCAGCAAGCGCCATCCCCGACGCCGCGCAGCCCTGAGCCGCGGGCCGGTGTACTGACCCCAGGTGGCTCCGCCAGCTGACCCCCCGTTTGCCCGTCCGCCAGCAGGTCACCGAGCGTGGTCGAGCCGCCAGGCCAACAGCGCGCGTAGCCGCCCAATTGCGCGGTTCTCAAGCGCGGACTCTCTGGGGTCGTGGCCGCGCATAACGGATAATCGGTCGCGCTCCCCAGGAATTGTCCTGTGATGACGGTGAACGCAGCAGCACCTGCGGGAAGTTGCCTTCGCTGGGTTTGGGCACTGGCATCGGCCAGGTAGGCCGCGAGCACGACCAGCAGCACGACGCCCCAGCCCGGCCTGCGGCGCTGCCTGAGCCGGAGGGAGCGGGCGGCCCGGGCACGTCGGCAGCGGTGCTGGGCTATGGCGTGCGGTGGCCGGAGTCGTACTGCCGGACCAGCGGCTCGCTGTCCACGCCCGCGGCACGAGCGATGGCGCGGATGTGCCCGCGCGCAAAGAAGCCGCCGCCGCAAGCGGTGAAGTCGTCCTCTTCGATCCCCCGGATGATCGTCTCCCTGATGCAAGTCCGCTGGCTGACCTGCGTAATGGTCAGACCGGCCTGGCGCCGTGCCGCTGCCGGGACCTCACCGATGCTCACGCGGCGCCTCCGCTGCCCGATCGCGCCGCGGCCCGCCTACGGCGCGGTTGCGGTTACCGACTCATTCTCCCCCGGTTCCCTCATAGGGAACGCTCACCAGGCTCCGGCATCCGGCTGCCAGCCGGCGAGAACCGGGGTGGTCTCCCGGCCTGCCCGTTGCCGAGTGTCCGCGGCCACGAGAACACGGCCACTATGGCACCCTCAGGCGCCGCCGCCGCGGAGCGAGCCCGGCAGCCCCGCGAGAGCCCGGGCACGTCCATGGCCTTCGGGCGGTGGTCATCGGGCTCGGCGGCCACGCTTCCCGTCAGGCTCCGGCGACCGGCGTCCGCAGGCTGGTCCCGTACCGGTCAGCTGCAGTCTCGCGCCGGCGCCGGGAAGGAGGGCCAGGACGTCGCCGATGGCGGGTTCCTGGCTGGCGGGTTCTGGTAGCGGGAGGTACGCCTGGATCTGGTATCGGTTGCGGTGGCCGTCTTTTCTGCGTGACCGCGTAGTCGGCTGCGGCCAGGTCGGTGACGATGCCGTGGGCGCCGCGTTCGGGATGCCCAGGTTGACCGCGACGTCGCGTAACCGCGCGCCCGGATCGCGTGCGATGCACGGCAGCGCCCGGGCGGGGCTGGTCAGGAAGCTCCAGTTCGCCACCTTGAGACACTACCAAAAATTCTAGAAATACATTGCTAGTTTCTGATTGCCGCTGTAAGCTGAGGGCAGACACCGGAGAAACAGCCGCCGACGGCGACCAGCTACCCCCGGGGTCGCCGAGGGGAGCCGCCCATGGGTTACCGGCCAGGTCATCGTCATCGCCGTGTTCGCGGTGCCGCGCACTATCCGGCGGAAGCTGTAGGTGCCGGAGGGTCATTTCGCCGGGCCAGATCCCCTGGCCCGGCGAAATGCTGACCGGAGCGGCGACACGATGAATACCTTCACTTCCCGTGACCTCAAGGCAGGCGCGTTCCCGCAGGTCGGCGTCGATCCGCTCGACGTGCAGCGGGTGGATCGCGAGCCGGCGCTCGTTCCGCCAGTGGCCTGCAAATGCGGGTGTGACAAGGCCTGCGGCTATCAGTGCCGCGGTCCGCGCGGGACTGCCGCCGCGACGTCGATGACTTGCGCGCGCAGGTCACCAGGCTGGAGGCCGGGCCTGCCAGCCGCGGCAAGGCCGCCGGCTAGAGGCGGCGCGGGCTGGCCGGCACCGGGACGGCCGGGTCGGCCGCGCCCTGGCTGCCGCCGCACCGGGCGCATCGTCGGGATCTTGCGCGCCGGGGTGCTGTGATGGCCGCTGGGGACTTGCCGGCGGCTGACACGCGCGGGCGGCCGCTGCGGGACTTGCGGATCTCGGTCACTGACCGCTGCCAGTTCCGCTGCACCTACTGCATGCCCCGCGACATATTCGGCCGTGACTTCGCATTCCTGCCCCGCCAGGATCTGCTCACCTTCGAGGAGCTGACGCGGCTCGGGCGGGTGTTCGCGGGCCTCGGGGTGCGCAAGCTGCGCCTGACCGGCGGCGAGCCGCTGCTGCGCCGCGACCTGGAGCGGCTGGTCGCGATGCTGGCCGGGATCGACGGCGTTGAGGACATCGCCCTGACGACGAACGGGGCGCTGCTCGCCCGCAAGGCCCGGTTGCTCGCGGCCGCGGGCCTGCGCCGCGTCACGGTCAGCCTGGACTCCCTGGATGATGCTGTGTTCATGGCGCTGAACGATGCCGCCTTCCCGGTCGCGGGCGTGCTGGACGCCATCGCGGTGGCCGCCGGCGCCGGGCTGCCGGTGAAGGTCAACATGGTGGTCAAGCACGGCTGCAACGACCAGTCGGTCCTGCCGATGGCTGAGCATTTCCGGGGCAGCGGGCATGTGCTGCGCTTCATCGAGTTCATGGATGTCGGCACGACCAACGGCTGGCGGCTCGATGACGTCGTTCCGGCCGCCGAGATCATCGCGCTGATCGGTGAGCGGTGGCCCCTGGAGCCGCTCGCGGCCAGCTACCCGGGGGAGGTCGCATGCCGTTACCGGTATCGGGACGGCGGCGGTGAGATCGGCGTGATCGCCTCGGTGACCCAGCCGTTCTGCCGCGGCTGCACCCGCGCCCGGCTGTCGGCCGAGGGATCGCTTTACACCTGCCTGTTCGCCGGGGCGGGCCACGACCTGCGCGGCCCGCTGCGCGGCGGCGCCAGCGACGAGGCGCTCCGCGCCCAGGTCGCCTCGGTCTGGACGCGGCGCGCTGACCGGTACTCCGAGCTGCGCTCGCTCGCAACACGCCCGAAGCAGAAAGTGGAGATGTCGCACATCGGCGGCTAGGAAGCCGCGGTGTCAGGAAAGGCCCGGCCGGACTCCCCGTCCCGGCGGGCCGTCTGGAGGTGGAGCCGGCCATGACATACGTGATCGCCGAGCCATCCTTGATGTCAAGGACAAGGCCTGTGTCGGTGAGCGCCCGGTCGACTGCATCTGCGAGGGCGAGCGGATGCTCTATATCCACCCCGATGAGTGCGTGGAATGCGGCACCTGCGAGCCGGCCTGCCCGGCGGAGGCGATCTTCTGGGAAGACGACGTGCCCGAGCAGTGGGCCCAGTTCACGGCAGAGAACGCCAGCTTCTTCGACCCGCTCGGCTCGCCCGGAAGCGCGTCCAAGACCGGGCCGCTGCCCTGCGACACCGACTATGGCGCCAGCTGCGTCACCAGCCGGTAGCGGCACCGTGCCCGGACCCGGATACTCAGACGGCAGCGCAACCGCCGACCAGGCAGCCGACGGAATAGGGCGACCTCGATGACGCCGTACCCAGGCCCCAGATTGCGAGCCCATCGGTCCTGCCTGCCGGCGGCGCGACCGGTCCCGCCGATGGGCAGGTGACCGGCATGCGCTTCCGGCTTGAGGTCCGGCTCACACCTGCCGATGTCGGCCAGCGGGTCGTCATCCGCTGGCGCCGGCCCGCACCGGGTGACGGCGACCAGATCGCCGACGTCCTAGGCATCCTCGAAGACGCCGACGCCGAGTCCTTCGCAGTCCGCACCTCAGGCGGAGAACTCGTGCTGATCCCTGCCGGGCGCACGCTCGCCGGCAAGGGTGATACCGCCGCCGCCAGCCCGCCGGCGCAGCGCCGGGCAAGAGGAACCGGACCATGGCGCAGGCTAATGCGCTGACGCCAGGGCCCAGGCGTCTTGCCCGCCAATATCGATGAACTAGCGCAGGTCAGCGGGCACACCTCTGCGCGCCCGGCCCTCTCCGATGCGGCGATCTCCCCGCTCGCGGTGGAGGCGGTCGATCTCCGCCAGGTCGCAGTGCACGCCGACGAGGCCCTGCGCGCGCCATCTACGGGCTTCGCCCAGGGCTGCTGACGCCTGCCCTGACGGGCGTCGGTTAACGCGCGCATCCCGTGCCGCCTGCGCGTCCCGGTCAGCCGCCGTCGCAGCGGTGGCCGGGACGCGGCACCGGTCCCCACTCGCGAAATGACCGCATCGCCGCTGGCAAAGGACTGCCAGTGCACGACGCGCCGGGCAACCGGACGTCATCGAAACCAGCCCCAGCCGATCGCGTCCATTCACAGCAAGCCGTCCGTGCCAGGCATCCTGGCGCCTGCGCGAGGCGGCCGGGCACATTGCCCGCTGGCACGGCTCTGGGGCCTGCCGCGACGGCCGATCCCCGGGTCCGACCGGGCGGTGACGTGGCCTGGCGGCGTTGCCGCCTCGCCGTGGTCAGCGTGTTGCCGGCCGCGCGGGCGGCAACCCGCCTGGAGCCCGGCGAGGAGCGTGTCGAGGCCTGCGGTGAATCGCTGGTCGCGGTTGGCGGCCCAGACGTGCTCGCCGATGGCGGCCAGCGCCGGGAATCGGTCGGCTGGCCGGGACCGGAAGAAAGCGTGCAGCTGGCGCCTGGTCGCGGTGTCCTGGACGCGCTGCCCGTTGACGGTGGTGCGGTCGCGCCGCGGAGAGGGTCCACCGTGCCGAGCGCCGCTACGGCGCGTTCCGCCGGTCGATCACCCTGCCCAGCCATGTGATGGCCGAAGCCATCGAGGCCTCAGTCCAGGACGGCGTCCTGCAGATCCTGGTGCCCAAGGCGCCCGAAGCACACGCCAGGCGCATCCAGGTGCGCGCCGGCCAGGGCAAGCCCGCCGTGACGGGCACCGCGGTCAGCAAGGGCGCCTGACGCCGTCGGCCCGGGCGGGTCACACCGCCAGGCCAGAACAGCAGGGCAGGAACGTCTCCTGCCGCCACTACCGGTGGCAGCAGGCACAGTCCTGCCCGGCCGGCGCCCACATCGCGCGGCCGGCGCGCCAGGAGCCGCCCGCTGGGAGCGGCCCGGGCGGCTCCTGGCGTTCGGCGGATTTCAGCGGGCCGATGACGCTGCCGGAGGCGCGGACACATCTCGCCGCGGCAGACCCCGACCACCAGTTCAGTGTGCGGCCCGCTCAGGGTGACAAGCCCGCTGTGGTCTCATCGCGCGGTGATACATAACAACACCCCGAACGGCGCTTTGGTCCGACCTTCCCTCGACTTGACGAGCGCAGAGTAGGCGCTCGGCGCTCTGCGCTCGGCGGCCAACGTGGGCGGCTCGTCGGCGTAATCGCGCTCCGTGATCGGGCTCGGCGTCAGGACGCACACCCGAGCCGCCGCTATGGCGCGGCCGCGGCTGCGCCCTGTCGGTTATGGCTGCCGCTCAGATCCGGCGCTTCTGTATGCCCGCCAGCCCAGCCCAGCGGAGTTCCCTCCTTGCCCCTGTGCCGCATGCCGGGGCGGCCAGCATCACCAGCCCAACCCCGCTGATCTCGCCGGGCAGCTCGGCCAGCGAACGAGAAACGGCCCGGCGTGGTGACAGCATGCGGAGAAGGGCAGGCAGCTAAAAGGAGACGCCCATGACCCAGGCCCCGGGCGGGCAGCTCAGCCAGCGTGAGCGTGCCCACTGCCACGAAGTGATCCGGGCACAGTTCGGCGGGTACGAACGCTGCCACCGCAACACTGGCCACGAGCCGCTGCCCCACCACGTGCGGGGCCGGTCCTGGTCGGGGAGCTGGTCAGCCGGAACAGCACGCATCCAGTTCGGGGTGGGCTGCGATGACGGGTGCGTGTTCGGCGGCGAAGTGTCGATGTGGGGCGGCTCGGGTGAGGCATCACCGGTAGCGCCGTGGAAGCGTAGGAGCCCACGCTGACAGCCAACAGCAGCACGTCAACAATCCAGCGAAGGGAGCGCGCCGCCGACGTGCATCGGGTGTTTGCCGTTCTGGTGTCTGCATGTGAGGCGTTTCACGAACTAGCAGCCATGCAAGTCGTGTTACAGCGGACGTGAAGACGAAGTCGGCGGGGCGCCTTATGGCACCGCGCGGTGCGGCCGCCGCTCAGCCGGGTAGTGAGGTGCTGCCCGGGGAGTTCTGTCTGCGAGACGGCACGCCTGCGATGATCTGGCCGCTGCTGCCTACCGATGCCGAGACGCTGCGCGAGGGGTTCCGCCGACTGTCGCGGGATTCGTGCCGGCGACGGTTCCTGACGTCGCTCGGTGGACTCGATGACTCGATGATCCGGCGGCTTGTCGGCAGCGTTGATGGTGTACATCACATTGCGCTCTTGCTGATCGTGTTGCCGCCCCAGGGCGAGGAGGGGCCGGTCGGGATCGCTCATCTCCTGCAGTACCCCGACGATCCGGCCACCGCCGACATCGCCGTCACCGTCGCCGACGACTGGCAAGGACGCGGCGTCGGCACAGCGCTGGGCTCGGCGTTGATGGAGCGGCGCCCAGCGGCGGTCAAGCGGCTGCGCACGGTCGTCGAAGCCGACAACCGCGCATCGCTGGCGCTGCTCGCCAGGGCCGGGCGCATGTCGCCGTGCCCGGCTCACCTGGGGGTCCTCGACGTCACGGTTGAACTCACCGCGGTCTGCCTGCTCCTGGCCCCGGCGCAGCCCGGGAGTGCCCATGTTGCGCCTCTCCCGGGCGGCGGCCGCGACGTGCGCGGTCGTACCAGATGAGTGTGTCCGGGCAGCCGCTCTGGCACGCTCACGGCCGTGGTCAGGGGGTCCTGCGCCATCGAGAAAGACCCGGCCGTGAGGGGTGGGTAAGGTGCTTCCGGCGTTCCCTTCGCAGGCCACGTCGTCGCCAGGCTCGCCGGCGGCAGCGAACCCGTGCAAGCCGCAGGTGTGAGAGGAATCTTCGTCGGCCCGGAGGTGACCTGGCGTAGCCGTCGGCCAGGCGGGCAGGGGAAGAGCCTGGCCCTGCCAAGGGCCGGATGGAACCCCGGAGGACGAGAAGCGATGACCATCTCAGAAACGGGCGATGACACCGTTGATCTGGGCGAGGCCGCCCGTCAGCTGGAGCAGGCGGCGCACGACGCCCAGGTGGTTTATGACTCCATCGGCCTGGGCAAACTCGACCGGGCTCACACCTACGCGATCATGGCCCGGGCGGCGGTGGAATCCGCCGAGACCTGGCTGCGGGCCGCCCTGGGCGACGCGCCTGCCGGTGGGTGCTGAGCGGAGGGGCTCAGTTAGCCGGGCAACGGTGCACGCTGGAGGAGGTGGCGCTTGCCTGCGCGGCCGCGGCGCCGCGAGAGTTCTTTGAGCTTTCCTTCCCCGGTGCCTGCTGACCAGGACAAGCGGCTGGGACCCGCGGCACACCGTCTGGCGGGCGCGACCCGGCTGTCCGATGGCGAGCGCAACCCGCCCGGCTACCGGACGTCTGTCGTGCTTCCCTGCCCCGGCGTGCCGGGAGCCGGGCCGTGGCCGGCAACGGCACGGTGCGGGTGGTGGCCGCCAGGTCGGGCACCTTCTACCGCAAGAAGGATGAGAGCCGGGGAGATGTGCCCGATGTGCATGATGTGGGCCGGCGGCGTCAACGGGTCGCGCATCACCTCGCCCGGAACCTGGATCTGGCGATCGTCGCGGCGGCTGACCCGCCCGCGCTGCGGGCCCATGCCAGGCGGCGCGGCTGGCACCGGCTCCGCCTGCTGAGCGCGGGGAGTGGAATGTTCCCGGCCTCACGCCACCAAGAGGCCGCGGGGACTGGCATTCGGCCCTCGGCTTACGGCCCCTGATCTGCGGGTGCTGGCCGAATGCCCTATTCAGAAAAACCATGTGATATAAGTCACAACATAACCATTTGCTGACTTGAGTACGGCTCCGGCAGCATCCCGGGGACGGTGCCGGCGCGGTAGCTCTCATCGGAGGGATGACAGATGAGAACCGCAAGCTGCCTGACGTTACTGGCCATCGGCGCGATCCTCACCTTCGCGGTAACGGGGCACCCCAGCTTCCTGAACCTGCAGGTCGCAGGCCTGGTCATCATGGCAACCGGCGTGGCCGGGCTGTTCCTTCCCCGGCGTGGGTCCGGGTGGCTGCAGAAGATCAGGCAGCTGAGCGGGAAAGCCCCGGTGATCGGTTCCGCCCCGTGGCCTCAGAGGTCGTGGAGGAGTACATCGAGGAGTGATTGTGCGATCGAGCGGCCGCCGCGCCCGGCAGTGATCGAAGCCTTCCCGCGAATGAACGTGGTCGTGAGCTGGCCCCCCTTGGGGATCAGGGAGGGGGCGACCAGTGTCGCAGGCCACCCCCATCGGGGCCAGCAGCCGGTGCAGGTCGAGCACCAGGCGACCTGGTGTGTGGCCGGACGTCACAATAACGCCCGGATTGAAGGTGCTAGAGCCGCAAGCGGCAATGGCCGGCATGCCAGGCACGCCGAGCTGGCGCAGCTCTCCGGTCAGGAATTGCGACCGCCACGGGCACCTCATATGGCAGCACGCCGCACAGCAGGCCAGCGGTCGTCCCGGCTTCCGCGCGCCGCGAGGGCACCCTGCTGACCGCCCCCGGTCGGCGCGCGATTTCAGGCAGCAGCACGGGTGAATTGCGCAGCCCGTGCGCATTCCGGCGGCAGGATGTGCAGCCGACCCCGATCCGCGCGTGACAAATTTCACGGGCCGGCCAACAGTCTCTGCCGGAGGCCGGTCAGGAGGTGCGGACCCGCCCGCTCACGTCAGCGTCAGCGCCGGTACTGGACCTGCCCTGCCCGTCACGCATCTCCGCGGCGGGTGTCACGTCGTCCGCGTCTGCCCCGGCCGCCGAGGTCGTGACCTCCGGCTTCCGGCGGATGCGGACAACAGCCGCTACCGCGCCAGCGGCCGCCGCGAGCATCAAGACGCCGACCAGCTTGCGCCAGCGCCGGCGCCGTGGCTTCGCCGGCTCGAGCCGCCGCGCGGCCGCGGACAGCCGCGCCGAGACCTTGGGCGCGACGCTGTCTTGCAGGACCTGCCCCGCGCGCTCGACCTGCGGCGCCGCCCAGGCGCGCGTTTTGTCCACGCGGCGCCTCGCCGCTGCTCCGGTGCTCCGGGCAAGCGGCTTCAGCTCACCGGCGACCGGCTTGACCTGAGCCGCCCCTGGCGCGCGCGGTCCCAGGGGCTGCTGGCCTTCGTGCCGGGCTCGTGGTTTCTTCTCGTGCGGGACATTGAGACCTCCGCGAGTGTGCTTCCGCCTGACACACTTCCCGTGGCGGGCCACGTCAACCATTCGGGGGCAGTAGCAAGAGGCCCGGGGGGTTCGCATCCCCGTAGCTCCGTGTAGGTCGTTTAAACTGTTTCCGGACACTCCAGCGATGACTGTTTCCGCCATTGAGTGGCCACAATCAGAGATTGGCTTCGCCCGCGGTCACCGCCAGCGGCTCCCACTGGTGCCTGGCCGGCTCGCACGCCAGCACCAGCCCGGTGAACCCCGCCCGCGCAGCAACCGGCTCCGCCAGGATCTGCTCAATCCACCACGTCGACCCGGTGAACACCCGGCGCCCCAGCACCACCGAGTCGTGATCACACGCGACCGCGGCCGGCTTCCCCGTCGCAAGATCCACCGCCAAGGATCGCCAGGTCCGGGGTGACCAGCTCACGCGGCGCCGTCAGCTTCGCATTCCGCCGGGCTACCCCTCTACTGACAGCTCGCCTGCCGTTGGGCACAACATTCTCCTCGGTCTCGCTTCGCCCTCCCGATCGACACCTGCACCCGCATTGCGGCGGAAGCGGACTGGCGTGCCAGCTGCGACGGACCGGCCGCCGGCATCCCCGAGCCCGAAGTGCGTATGGATGGGGTGCCCGCAACGCGCCGGGGCCGGTGGGCATGCCCGGGAAAGCAGGCCGCAGACTCGCCCGGGATGCAGTGGTAACGGTGCCGAACCACCTGAACCACGGGGGGTCGTCCTCCCAGCCGTGGGAGGACTTCGCTGACGTGCCAGTGAATTCCCCGCCCCTTCTGGGATCCGAGCCGGGCGCCGGCCACCGAAGGCCAGGACTCACCATCGGTGATCGCCCTCCTGATGCCCGCGCGGAGCGGTGATATGCGGCCGGCTTCGCCAAGGTGATCACCGGCGCGGCTGCCGCAGGGGCGCGATGGCCGCGGGCGCCGGAGCCGCGTCACCACTCAGCCTGGCTCGCCGGGCCGCGCCATCGGCGAGCGCGGCGGCGAGGACCGGGCATGGGCCACGCGGTAGCGGCTCACCTTGCCGGCGACGAGCCCCGGTGGCATGCCACGGCGGCCGGAACCCACGACCAGCAGGCCAGCGGGGCAGCAGGCCACACTGACCAGGACCCAGCCAGCCTCGCCGCGCGGTACGACAGGCCGGACCGGCGGGGTCGCCGGGGACCTCCCCCCAGAGGGCTCGGGGCGCAACGCCGGATCGGACAAGCGTAGGTTCGGCAACTGCAAGCGCTGCCCGGGGCAACCGAAGCCGCCAGCGCAGCGGCTCCAGGCTTGCCCGCCGCGCCGTGCCCGGCGCCATCAACCGCAAGAGGGACTGACGTGCACAAGCAAGACCACAGGGACCGTACGATCCCAGCCGCCGTCATCGTGGTGGTGTTCTTCGTCGCGATCCTGGCCGCCGCCCTGATCTGGCTGGCGGCGAGCTGAGGCGGCCACCTGATCAAGGGCCTGGTCGTTGTCACCACGGCCCTTACCTTTGACGACTCATGCCGGCCTTCCTGCGTGCTGACCGGCCGGCCGTTCCCGGGCGCACGGCACGGTGATCGAGTCCGAGATATCGCGGAGTCGGAGCACGCGCTGCTGCGCGTCGCCCGCGCCGCCCGGGCGGCCCACCCGGGACCGCGAGGACTACAAGAGGTACCGGCCCAGCGTGGAACGGTCATCCCTCAGGCTGCCAGCCGCGGCGGGCGGCGCCTCAGACTCCGCTACCTCGGCGCCGTCAAGGACAACGCCTGGCTCAAGCACCGCGCCGCCGCCGTCAACCCGCGCAATCTCACCGGCCGTGGCCTGGCCCGCGACAACGGGGCATGGGCACTGGCCTCATCCCGCCCGGCGACACCAGACCCGCTTGCAGCCATCCCTGCATGCCTGCCAGGCCGGGGCGAGCGGGAAGAGCGCGCTGGCAGCGCTTGAGGCCCGGCCCAGCCGCCGGACAGGCGGGCGATCGAGCTCACCGGCCGGATCCGTGGCGGGGACGCGAAGGCGGTACGCCGCCGGGCAGGCGAGCTGATCGAGGCGGTCGACATCGGCGAGTGGGCACACACCATTGGCCAGCGCCTGTCGGGTGGGGTCAAGCGGCTGGCCGGGTTTGCCATGGTGATGGTCTGGCAGGGGCGGCCGGTGATCCTGGAGGAGCCGGCCAACGATGTCGATCCGCTGCTGCGCAGGCTGCTGTGGGCATATCCGCGCCTCGGGCAGCGGGGATGCGCGGTCGTCCTGGTCACCCACAACGGATAAGCCGGCGGACCTGCTCGCCGTCATCGCGGCCGGGCGGCTGGCCGCGGAGGGCACGCCATCGGCGCTGAAGGCCGCAGACCGCGGGCATCTGCGGCTGCAGGGCATGCTGGTGCCCAAATCGGAGACGCCGCTTCCCCGGTGGGTGAAGAGGCATGTTCGGGTTCCGGCTCATCCCCATCTGGCGGCGTTACTGGCGGGGAGGCCGGGCAGCTGGCGGCGCCAAGGTCGGCCGAGTCCCGCCGGGGAAGCCCGCACCCGTCGCAGGCCCGGCATGTGGTCATGGTGCGTGCCACGCGGGCTAGCGGGTAGGACTGCCTCTTCTCTTCCTGCTCCCGGGGAGAAGGCTCACGGAATGGAGTGACCCGTGATGCGAGCCACCGTGGTGTATGAGAGCTTGTTCGGCCGCACCCGGGAGGTAGCCGAGGCGGTCGCGGAAGGCCTGCGGGCCGCGGCACCGGGCGCGGCGGTGGACTGCAGTCCGGTGGTGGATGCCGGGCCCGCCCTCGGCCAGGTGGATCTGCTCGTGGTGGGCGGGCCAACGCACTTTCTGGGGATGAGCTCGCAGCGCAGCCGGCGCATCGTGCGCCAGTATCAGGAGCGGGCCGCCGGGCACCGTCCCCGCCAGGCGCCGGGGAAACACCCCCCGGTCCCGGGGTGCGGGAGTGGCTGGCGGCCCTGCCCCAGGCGGCAGGCCGCCGCCGGGCGGCGGCGTTCGATACCAGGCTGACCACCTTGTTCCCCGGCAGCGCCGCCCGGCTTATCGCCCGGAGCCTGGAAGACCACGGCTATGAGGTGATCACCCGGCCGGAGGGGTTTCTGGTGGAGAACATGCTGGGGCCGCTGAGTGCGGGGGAACGCGACCGGGCGCGGGCGTGGGGATCGGCACTCGCCGGGTTGCTTCGGCCGGCACACCAGGCGTCATCGCAGGGCTCTGGAGAACCCGCGCCGGGGGCGGGACGCCCTGTCCGGCCGGGCGCATGACCGCGGCCACGATCACCTGCACGCGCGGCCGGTGGACCAACGCCGCGCCTGCCGACGACAACATCCGCGTTCGAAGACACGACCGGCTTGGCGGCCTGCTGCACGAGTATTCGCAGGTCGCGTGAGGTGAAAGCATTTCCGGCACCCACAGGGTCCGACTTCGGTGTAACTGATCACTTCAGCGCGCCACCGGTGGGGTGTGCGTCTGGCGAGGAGTAGCCAGGGCGAGCCCCTTGAGCCGTACCGATCGGAGCCGCACCGATCGTGCGCTCAGACTGCCTGGCCGAGTTCGCCGGACACGATTGCGGGACGCAGGGTTAACGGCACCTCTGCGGTGGGCGGCGGTGAGTTCTTCCAACGCGGGCCGTGCCCGCTACTGGTCTGTCTTGCGGGTGAATAGTGTGTCAACTGAGCAAGGTGAGCGCATGATGGTCGCCAGCAGACCCAGCGCAGGGAGGTGCCCAAGGTGACCGTGGGCGACCATTTCGAGCGGGTAGCCGCCGTCTACGAATCGCTGCGCACCACCGACGAGGCGCCGGTGCGCAGGATCCGCCAGCTCCTGCCCGACCGCCCCGTCACCGGCCTCGATATCGGCTGCGGGACGGGACGGTACTCGCGGCTGCTGCGCGGGCTGCTGCCGGACGGCTCGCTGCTGGTCGCCAGCGACGTCTCGGCGGCCATGCTGGCACAGCTCAAGGCCGACAACCACGGCCACGCCCTTGGGGTGACACCGCTGCTATCAACCGCCGAAGAGCTGCCGTTGCGGACCGCCAGCCTCGACCTGGTCACCGCGTTCAACTGCGTTCACCACTTCGACCTCGGCCGCTTCCTGACCGCCGCCGCCCGGGTGCTGGCACCCGGCGGCCAGCTCTTCATCTACACCCGCACCCCGCAGCAGAACGCGCGAACGATCTGGGGCCGCTACTTCCCGGGTTTCACCGAGCACGAGCAGCGCCTGCACAGCGAGGCAGCGTTCCGGGACGCCGTCCGGCGGACCGACGGGCTCAAGGTAGTCGCAACACAGACCTTCAAGCATCCGCGCTCGAGCACGGCCGGGCGGCTCAGGGCCCAGGCCCAGGGCCGCCACTACTCGACGTTCTCCCTCTACACGCCGGAGGAGTTGCGCGCGTCCATCGCGACCTTCCTGGCCCGCCTGCCCAGCCCCAAGGTCTCCTGGGTTGACGAGCACCTCCTGCTCCTCGCCGGCGGGAGCCGCCGCAACCAGGCCGAGCCTGGCGGTTCGGGCAGCCAGGCAATTCAAGGGTAAGGCCCTCCAGATCAGCGCCGGGCGCGCCGGTGAGGCTCCCAAGAGGCGTCCTGGCGGCCGCTCGACGACCAGCTCCTCACCGACGGCAAGCGCTCGGGAAGCGCAAGTCCGGCCGGCGCCGGAACACCACCTCGCCAGGCCCGGACGTGGCGAGTTCAAGCTAGCGGCCTAGCCGCTGGCAGCGCCGGACGGGCAGCGGGACGAAGACCGCCGCGAGCACCAGCGCCCACACGGTGGCCATCAGCAGCGGGTTGTGACGACGACCTTCAGCGACCCCCTGCCACCGCGACCTGCGCTGGTTGGGTCCGTTCGCGGCCGCCGAGCTCAATCACAACTGCCGGGTAGCCCGTGCTACCGCCGGACCGTAGACGACAGCACCCCGCGCCCGGTCAGCGGCATGAGCACTATCGATCGGTGCGATCGCTGATTCGCTCGCCAGTGCAGTTTCATCACGATCCGTGGTCATTGCGGTGGGGCCAACATTCACGGGATGGATCTCGGCGGGCCGCCAGCCCAATGTCACCTTGATTCTCGAATGAATACGCGAAGTAGCTTCTGTAGCGGGCAATTCCAATCCCCGGCCTCTTGCGCAGCACGCATGCGATCGAGCGGCCTTTCGGGGCGGCTCACACGATGGCCGAGCCGTTTCCCCTGGTAGCCGGGCTAGGAGTTGCTCATGCATGTCTCCGAGCGCATGCCTGGCGTCCTTTGTTCGCTGGGACGGGAGCCGAAAGTCTGGCACCGTAGTCACTTGATTGTCACTTTTTGTCGAACAAACGCACGAAAAACCGTGGAGCTAAGGGGACTCGAACCCCTGGCCTCTTGCATGCCATTCCTGGCGATTCTATCCGGCACCGTCGCAGGGAGTCGAATGCCCGCAGTTCAGAGCAGATGCGCTGTCCGAATGTGTCCGTCTCTGCCTGCCGCAGTCTGGGTGCGTAGTCACTTGGTTAGTCACTGGTTTTGCAGGCCACCAAAGAAGGTGAAGTATCCAGGGCTGGCTGAGCTACCTTGATTGGTTCCGTCGCCGGCGTGGGCAACGACGTCTGCGGTGCCGCCGAGGGCTTCGATGTAGGCGCGGACAGCGTCCATCTCGGTGATCTGGGAGATACGGGCCTGGGACACACCCATGGCAGCGGCCCCCGCGCCTGCGTTAGCGTCAGCCCCGCGCCGTTGGGCAGTGAGCGAGCTGGCAGCCGCGCTGCCCGCGCAGTTCCTCCCGGCTCCGCTCACGCGCCACGATGCGCTAGTCCCAGTCCGGGCGGATCTCGCGGATGCGCCGCTTGGGGTCCTCGTGGTATCGGGACGCGCTTTCTCGGAATCGATGGCTACAGCAGCGGCACAGTGGAACAGGACGGCACACTTGCCCAGTGCTACCACGGCAGCGCCTATTACTACACGTGGTGGGAGATGTATCCCACCAACAGCATCCAGACGGTCGGCACTGCCGTGAGGCCGGGAGACAGCATCAGTGCTTCGGTGGTCAGAAGCGGCTCCACTTACACCCTCAAGGTCACCGATTCCACGCGCTCGGGCGACAGCTTCTCAACGAGTCAAAGCTGCTCAGGCTGCGCCAACTCCAGCGCCGAATGGATCGCGGAGGCGCCAAGCGGCCGTCAGGGGATTCTCCCGCTTGCGAACTTCGGCACATGGACAGAGTCGGGCGCGACCGTCAACTCCGGCGTCATCTCGTCGTTCCCCGACGATGAGATCACCATGGTGAATTCCTCCGGAAGCGTCAAGGCCCAGCCGGGTCCACTCAACGGCAGTGGCAGTGGGTTCACTGTCACCTGGGTGAGCGCCTCTTGACCCAGGGCCTGCCAGCCTTGTCCGCGGGTCACAGCGCCCGGCAATAGGGCGCTGTGACCTTGGCGGCATCAAAGATCGGGTCGATCTCGGCCAAACTCGCCGGATAGCGTCCTTGCGCTAACACTGCGAACGGTGGCGGTCTTCGCAAGGGCCTGCGCGGAGGCCAGGTCCGGGCAGCTCGCCGTACCGCCCGGCGCCTGGGTCGACAGCGCACCCACAGCACAGCCCAGCGCGGCCGCCGCTGGCAGGGCAAGGCCGTGCAGCAGCCCGGCAATCAGCCCGGCGTTGAAGCAATCTCCCGCGCCAGTGGCATCGACGGGCTCAATCGGCGGCAGTTCCGCCCGGTGCCAGACGGGACCATCCGCGCAGAGCACTCCACGTTCGCCGAGCTTTATCGCCAGCTTGGGCCCTGCCGCGGCCAGGGCTTGCGCCGCAGCCGACAAGGTCGGCTCGCCAGCGATCCGCAGTGCCTCCGCTTCGTTGGGGAGCAGCACATCAGCCTGTGCCAGCGAGGCGGAGAGTCGGTCATCGCCCCACTTCCCGGACGGATCCCAGTTGGTATCGAGCGAGACGGTAGCTCCCGCGGCCCGCGCCGCTGCGAGCATGGCCGCCAGTCCTGTCCCCAACGAATGCTCAAGCAGGAAATACGAACTGACATGCACGTGGCGGGCTTGGGCGAGCAGCCCGGCAGGGACATCTTCGGCAGCCAGCGTGGCCACCGCGCCGAGAGCGGTCAGGATCGCACGATCAGCGCCACGGGACAGCGCGACGGTCATGCCGGTCGGCACATCGTCGCGCACGGCCATGGCAGTGGTGCCCACGCCTTGCCGGGAAAGCTGGCCCAGCAGGAAATCCCCGGCCGGATCGGCTCCTACGGCCGCGACCAGCTCAACGCTCAGCCCAAGCCGCGCGGCCGCCACCGCTGTGATCGCCGCGGACCCGCCGATGACCATCCAGATGCCCTCCACCAGCTTCTCCCGCTGGCCGAAGGACGGTGTGACGTCCGCGCCAAGCACCAGCACGTCCGGGTTGCAGTCGCCGACCACTACCAGGTCCGTGCCGTCGGTATCAGGCGATGGCACCAACGGCCCCGATCACCCTCAGCAGGCGAGTTACCTCCAGCACAACCGCATCACGCCCTGCCGCGCCGTACCGCCGCGGATCGACCTGGGCGGCATCGGCCCCGAGGCACTCGCGGACGGCGGCTGTGAATACCTTGTTCAGCTGTGTGGCCACATTAATCTTGGTCATCCCAGCGCTGATCGCGGCCGCCAGCATCACATCGGGAACTCCCGACGAGCCGTGCAGGACGAGCGGGACGCTGACCGCACTGTGGATCCTGGCGATTAGCGCGGTGTCAAGGACCGCATCGCGTGTCAACATCGCGTGAGAACTGCCGACCGCCACGGCCAGCGCATCTACGCCCGTGGCATCGACATAGCGGGCCGCCTCGTCGGGGTCCGTGCGCGCGCCCGGCGAGTGCACGCCGTCCTTCCCGCCGATCTCGCCGAGTTCGGCCTCGACCAACATCCCCCACTCGTGACACCACTGGGCGGCCGCGGCTGTAGCGCGGACATTCTGGTCGTAGGGCAGCGCCGACGCGTCGCACATGACCGACCCGAAGCCGAGACCAGCGGCTTCGGCGACCAGTTCCGTGCTGGTGACGTGGTCCAGGTGCAGCGCCACCGGCACGGCAGCCGAACTCGCAATGGCGGCGCAGGCCCGGCCCAGCGGGCCGAGTGCGCCATGGTAGGCGACACAGTTCTGGCTCACCTGAAGTATCACCGGTGCGCGGGCGGCTTCGGCGCCCGCGACGATCCCCTCCGCGTGCTCAATGCCGATGACATTGAAGGCGCCAACGCCGCGGCCCGCCGCCGCGGCCGGCCCGACGATCTCTTTCATGTGCGCCGCGGGCATCCATCACCCTCGCTGCGGTTCACCGTGACTCCAGCCAGCACGGCGGCGTAGTCGGCCTGGCTGAACTCTCCCGCGACCGGCGCGGTGGCTGAGGCGATGCCGAGCGCGACCGCGTGCCGCAGCCGTTCCTGCCACGGGCGCCCCAGGACAAGCCCGTGCACCAGACCCGCGGCCACGGCATCCCCGGCGCCGATCGGATTCCCCCGCACTTCGGCCGGTGGCACCGCCAGCCAGCCGCCATCGTCGGTGGCGGCCCACAGCCCGTCGGCCCCGAGCGTGACCACAACCGCCTGCGCACCATCGGCCTGGAGCTCCCGTGCGGCGAGGGCTACCGCGTCCTTGTCCGCGCCCCGCCCCGCGGACAGGCTGCGGCCAGCGAGAGCTTCCAGTTCAGCGAGATTGGGCTTAACGATGGCCGGGCGGGCCGCCACACCACGGAGCAGCGCCTCGCCGTGCGCGTCCAGCAAGGCTGGCACCCCGGCCGCGGCTGCCATGGCACCCAGCTCCGCGTAGGTATCCAGCGAAAGGCCTGGTGGCAGGCTTCCGGAAAGGACAACGGCCGCGCATCCCGCCAGCGCTCTTTCATACATAACGGAAAACTTGGCGTACTCATCCGGCCGCACCCGCGGGCCTGGCTCGTTGAACAATGTGGCATCGCCGCGGACGGTGTCCACAACCGCGAAGGTCCGCCGGGTCTCGCCACTGATCCCGGTGAAAGCCGTCGGCACCCCCAGCTCCCGCAGCCCGGATCTCATCTCCTCGCCGGTGATGCCGCCCGCGAAGCCCATCACTTGCACCTCGGCGCCGATCGCCCGCAGTGTGCGGGCCACGTTCAGCCCCTTGCCTCCTGCCCGCGCGTGAGCCAGGGCTGGCCTGTTGACCCCGCCCCAGTCGATGCCTGCCACGTGATGCGTGACATCGAGAGCCGGGTTGAGGGCGATGACGAGGATCACTGTGATCTGCCCAGCTCAGCGCCAGGTGACGGTGACCGGACGGGCAAGGTTGGGCAGGCCGGAGTCGTGCCTGCGGGCTCACGCATCCACGTGAATCTACCGGCCTGGTGGCCCAGGCAGCAAGACAACGACCAGAAACACCCTTGCAGGACGCTTGAGTGTGCTCTAATATCCGCTCATCCGAGCGAAAACAAAACCACCACGAGCGCTCTTGGACCGGGGCGGCCGGCCCAGCCCTGTTCGTGTCACATGTGAGCCGATGGAGGGCTGATGGCCACGTCCCTCGACGAGGCGACTATTGCCCGGGATGCCAATCGCCGCATCCGTCGTTCGGCCAACATCGCCGGCTGGTCGTTCGCAGGCCCATCCGTGTTCATCGTGCTCGGTCTGTCCTTCATCCCGATGGTCTGGGCGGCCTACCTGTCGCTCACGGACTCGAACCTTGTGTCGGGTGGCCACTTCATCGGGCTCGCCAACTACGCCGCGCTCAGCAAAGATCCGATGCTTCGCCAGGCGTTCACGAACACGCTTCTTCTGGCCGTCCTGTACCTGCCAATTGGTCTGGCGGCAGGGCTTGGCGTGGCGATCATGCTGAACCAGAAGATCAAGCTCATCGGCTTCTACCGCACCTGCTTCCTCGTACCTTTCGTGGCGTCGACAGCAGCCGAGGGCCTGCTGTTCGGGTTCATCTTTGATCCGGACTTCGGGGTCGTGAATGCTGGGTTGCAGGCGGTGGGCCTGCCACGCCAGGGTTTCCTGCAGAACCCCTCGCAGGCCCTGGTTGTGTTGGCGATCGTGTATTTCTGGACCCAATTCGGCTTCAACATCGTGATCTACCTCGCGGCCCTGCAGGACATCCCGCAAGAGGTCCTCGACGCGGCGTCGATCGATGGCGCGGGCAAATGGTCCAAGTTCTGGAACGTCGTCGTGCCGACCATCCGGCCGGTTACGGTGTTTCTCCTGGTGTGGGGGCTCATCGATATCTTTCAGTTCTTCGACCTCGTCTACACCACCACGAAGGGAGGCCCCCTCAACTCAACGCTGACGCTCGTTTACTACATCTGGGAACTGGCGTTCAACTTCTTCACGGCGGGCTACGGCGCAGCCGTCGCCTACGTCCTCTTCTTCACCAGCCTGATCGCGATCATCGTTGCGCTCGTCTACGGCCGCCGACACAGGGTGGCGCTGTGACCGGCGGGCAGGAGCTGCGGTTCATGCCCGAAGTCGACATCGAGCTGCATCTTTCCCGGATCGAGGAGGCCGAGCGGCGGATGCGCCAGCGCGGCTGGCGCCGCCGCCTGCCGCAGCGGGCGCATCTGGTTCTCATGCCTTTGTCGATCATCATGGTCCTGCCGTTCGTCTGGATGGTCCTCACGTCGTTCATGACGAACAGTGAAATCAACCGCATTCCCCCGACGATCCTGCCGCATCACCTGTACACGGGCGGTTACTCGACCGTCCTCGCCAGCTCGGACTTCCCTTACTGGTTCCTGAACAGCCTGATCGTCTCCGGCGCGGCAGTTCTCGCCCAGTTGGTTCTGTGCAGCCTCGCCGGTTATGCCTTCGCGCGCATCCCCTTCCGTGGCTCCAGCGTGATGTTGATCCTGCTGCTCGCGACAGCCCTCATCCCGTTCCAGCTCACGGTGATCCCGACTTTCCTGATCTTCCACCGCATCGGGCTCATCAACACGCTCGGGGCGCTCATCGTGCCGCAGCTGACCTCCGCACTGGGCATCTACCTGATGTACTCATTCTTCGTGTCGTTCCCGCGAGAGCTAGAGGAGGCGGGACGCATCGACGGCTGCAGCCGGCTACAGGTCTTCGGGAAGATCGTGCTCCCGCTCGCGAGGCCCGCCCTGGCCGCCCTCGCGATCATCACGTTCATCTATGCGTGGAACGATCTGTTCTGGCCGCTGATCGCCATCACGTCGAGCCACACGTTCACAGTGCAGGTGGGCCTCACGACATTCCAGGGGGAACACGTGACCGAGTGGGCGGCCATCATGGCGGGCACCGTATTGACGACGGCGCCGGTGTTGCTTGTGTTCCTTGTCGGCCAGCGCCGGTTCGTGCAGGCGATCACCGGCGCGGTCAAGGGCTGACCGGCGGGCAGCTCAGCCAGCACGAATCCCTTCCGGGAGCAGATGGCCGTGGGCGTCAATCAGCTCATCGCACACGTGAACAATCTCGTCAATCGACAAGGTGGCTGCCGTATTGGGGTCGAGCAGCGCCGCTTGGTAGACGAAGTCTCGCCGCTCCTCGAGCGCTGCCCGTACGGTTAGCTCGCAGACATTCAGGTAAAGGCGGTTGAGTGCCGCGAGCTGCGGCGGGAGGCTCCCGACGCGGGTCGGCTGGACCCCAGCCCGGTCCACCAGGCACGGCACTTCGACGCAGCAGTCCGGTGGCAGGTTGTCGATCGAACCGCCGTTACGAACGTTGCCGTAAATCATCCGGCGCGCCCCTGTCTCGATGGAGTGGATGATCTGCGGGGCGTATTCGGGACCGCGCTCGAGCTCGAGCGGTTCACCCGCCGTGAGCTTGCGCTGGATCTCCGCGTAGGAATCCCGGTTTCGCTCGCTGCGGTGCAGGTACTCGTTCAGCGGGATCCGGAAACGCCGGACCTGGTCCGCGTGGGGGAGGAACCAGGGCACGAGGTCGGCGTTGTGTTCGCTCGATTCCGTCGGAAAGTAGCCAAACCGCTTGAAAATCTCCACCCGGACCCGCCGCCCGAGCCCATCGGGGTCGTCCTGAACGATCTGCCGAAGCTGTGGGTAAAGGTTCTCCCCGTGGTGTTCCAGCCGCAGGATCCACGACTGATGATTGATCCCGCCAGCGATGTAGGCGATCTCATCGAAGGGGACGCCGATGATGTCCGCGAGTTGCTGCGCGGTGTTCTCCGGCGACATGCAAACCCCGGCGACGCGCTGGTGGCCGCTCCCCGCATAGACCGCCCACACAAGCGCCGCCATCGGGTTTGAGTAGTTGTAGAGCCAGGCGTCGGGCGCGACCTCGTGCAAGTCTCGCACCAGCTCCAGCAGCGCCGGGATCGTGCAGAGGGCACGAAAGATGCTTCCGATGCCCATGGTGTCCGCCATTGTCTGCCGCACGCCGTGGCGCCCGGGGATCTCGAAGTCGAGCTTCAGTCCTTCGTGCCCGCCGACCCGGATCATGCTGATCACGTGATCAGCTCCTTCGAGCGCCGCACGGCGGTCCAAGTGAGGCTCGATCTTGGCCGGAACGCCAAGCGCGGCCACGGTCCATCGCGCGATGGCCTCCGCGGTCGCGAGGCGGTCGCCGTCGACGTCGAACAGGGCAATGGTGGACCCGGCGAGGTCAGCGAAGCTGAGGATGTCGGCCAGCAGCTCCTTTGTGAACTCTGCGCTTCCGGCCCCATTGAAAACGATCTTCGTCACCAGACCTCCAGGTGAGGCAAGACATGCTTCGCCCACAGTTCCAGCTGCGTGGTCGATGGCTGCAGGGTGTGAAGAATCAGGTACTCGACTCCGATGGCTATCCTCGCCCGGAGCTTGTCCACTATCTCCGGGGGCGTCCCTGTCAGGTACACCTGCTCGAAATACTCGAAGGGCCTGTTCGCTCCCATGATTGTCGCGAAGGCGCGCCGTTGCCCGGCGAGGGCCTTGTCACGGTCTTCGGTGGGAACAAGATGGAGAAAGTTCTCATGGGCGATGGTGAACGTTTCCAGGTCTCGGCCGGCCGTCGCCAGCGCCGGCCGGATGTCCGCGAGGTCTTCCTCGATCTGTGACGGAAGGGAGGTAGGCCGCGCGATCCATCCGTCCGAGGCGGCAATTCGCCGGAGAACGGCGGGTGCCAGGACGGGCCGCTCCGGAGAGGCTGCATGCGGGAGCTGCCGGCCTCCAGCGCTCCAAAGGCACAGTGGCGAGCGCATCGCTGGGCCAACCTCCACGTCCCGCAGACGGTAGAACCGACCCTGGTGGGTCACGGATTCGCCGGCGAGCAGCCGGCGAATGATCGCGATCGATTCGTCGGTTCGCGCGCCCCGTTCCGCTCGCTGCTGTCCGACGGCTTGGAACTCCCGGTCGTCCCAGCCCGTTCCCACGCCGAAGATGTAGCGCTCATCCGCGAGAGCCTGCAGCGTGGCTACCTGCTTGGCGAGGACGACTGGCTGGCGGGTGGGCAGAACGAGGATCGAGGTGCCCAGGCGAAGCCGCGATGTCGCCGCGGCCACATAGGTAAGCGAGACGATCGGATCGAGCCAGGGGACCGCATAGAACCTGCTCTGATGCAGCAGGTGATCAGTCGCCCATACGGAGTCAAAGCCCAGCTCTTCGGCGCGCCGCGCGAATGACGCGAGCTCGTGCCCGGTGCGCCCGCGGGGCCCGACGAACGTGGGCAGGAAGACGCCAACCCCCCGGAGGCCCATCAGAGAAGACCTGCTTCCTTGAGTCCCCTGTCCACGAGCTCACAAGCATCTTTGGAAAGAGGGCGCAGCGGGGGCCGGACGTGCGCTTCGTCGATGACTCCAAGACGCATGAGCGCATGCTTGATGCGAGCGCGGTAGTCTCGCACGGGCCGAGCGAAGATCACATCGCACAAGGGCTGGAGCATGTCGCGGAGCTCGAACGCGTGCGCCAGGTCGCGGTCACGTACGGCTTGGTGCATCTGGACTTGCTCACGTGCGGCGAGCGTGCCGAAGCCGAGAAGCGCGCCCTCAGCCCCAAGGAGATACGCCTCGAGAAGGAAATTGTCGTTCCCGTTCAGCACCGCGGGGTGGGAAGGCAGGGACTTCACCAGCCTCGCGGTCTCCACGAACCGCTTGGCGTCGAAGGAGGCCTCCTTGATGGCCACCACACCATCGATACTCATGGTCCGCTCGATGGCCTCGGCTGAGAATGTCACCCCGCCAAGCGCGGGCTGGAGCTGGAAGACAATGAGGGGAAGACCCGAGGCCTCAGCAACCGCCTGGTGATAGGAGGCGGGTATCTCCGGGTCCAGCGGTTCGCCCTGGTAGGCGGGGATGGGGAAGACGAGCAGTGCGTCTGCCCCGGCCCGGGCGGTGTCGGCGGCAATCTGGCGGGCCTGCTGGGTGAACGAAGCCGCGAGCCCTGCGACCACTAGCGCCCGGCCACCGACCTCTTCAACCACCATTTCCAGCAGCCGCAGACGTTCCTCCGGAAACAGGTGGGGTCCCTCCCCCGTGTCCACGTTCACGGCCAGGCCGCGTACGCCCTGGGGAACGAGCCAGTTAACGTATCTTCGGAGTGACTCCTCGTCCACTGACAGGTCGCTCCGCATTGGGGTGACGATTGCCGCGATCAAACCGTTCAGGTCCGGCTGGTCCATGCGCTCCTCCTTCGTTGCGGTCGCCTGGCACATCGCGCCCCGCATCCGTGATGGCCGTCCACACCCGCTCTGGGGTCATCGGCGGATCGACGTGGCGGACACCAAGGTGGGAAAGCGCATCGATCACCGCGTTGTGGACCGCGGGCCCGGCGCCGATTGTGCCCCCCTCACCGACGCCCTTTGCCCCGAGCGGGTTGCGGTCAGTGGGAGTTACCAGCGGGATGGTGTCGAATGCGGGCAACTCCGCCGCGCTCGGCATCGCGTATGTGGCAAGGCTGGAAGTCAGGGGGTTGCCCTCCTCGTCATAGACGAACGACTCATACAGCGCCTGGGCAGCGCCCTGGGCAGCCCCTCCGTGGATCTGTCCCTCGACCAGCATCGGGTTGACGCGGCGCCCGCAATCGTCGGCTGCAACGTGACGGACCAGCTTCACCTTCCCGGTCTCGGTGTCGACCTCCACCACCGCGACGTGTACACCGGACGGATATGTCGAATCCGCCATCTCGAAATCGTCCTCCGCCCGCAACCCGGTTTCCATGCCGGGCGGAAGAGATGAGGGGTCCGCGGCGGCAGCCGCGAGCCCGCCCCATGAAAGTGACAACTCCGGGGCACCCCTGACTCCGATCCGTCCGCCGGAGAACCGGACCCCGCTCTCGCCCGTCTTCAGCAGATGAGCCGCAAGCCGCCGTGCCTTGCCCCGCAGCGCCACCGAAGCCCGGAGCACGGCCGAGCCGCCCACCTGGAGCGACCGCGACCCCATCGTCCCCTCCCCGCGCGGGACCAGCGCCGTGTCCGAGTGCCGGACAGTGACGGCGTCGAACGAGACTCCCAAGGTGTCCGCCACTATCTGCGCCCACGTAGTCTCGTGCCCCTGTCCGTGAGGGCTCGTCCCGGTCAAGACTGTGAACGTTCCTTGCTCGCTGGCCTCCACGGACGCGTACTCACTGCCCCAGCCCGTGATCTCGATATAGCTGCTGATGCCAATGCCGAGCTGCCAGGTTTCCCCGCGCTCGATGCGTGAGGCCTGTTCCTGCCGCAGTTCGCGGTATCCGGCCGCACGAAGCGCGGCGTCAAGGGCACCGCGCAGGTCCCCGCTGTCGTAGTTGGCGCCGGTCGGGGTGCGGTAAGGAAAGGCGCTGGAAGGGATGAAGTTGCGCCGCCGGATCTCGGCGGGATCGATCCCCAGGTCGTCCGCCAGCATGTCCAGGGCGCGTTCCAGCAGCCAAGTGGCCTCTGGCCGGCCCGCGCCCCGGTAGGCACCCACAGGGGTCGTGTTTGTCAGGACCAAGACCGCATGGAAATCGATCCGGGGAATCCGGTACGGGCCCGATGCCATGAGGCCGGTAAGCGGTGGCAGCGTCGCGGCCTCGCTGGCGTAGGCCCCGATGTCCTGGATCACGAAGACGCGAAGCCCGAGCAGCCGGCCGTCGCGGGTGGCGCCAAGCTCGACGTGCTGCACCTGTCCGCGGCCGTGCGTCATCGCGACCATGTTTTCGCTTCGCGTCTCCGACCAGCGAACCGCGGTTCCCATATGCCGGGCGAGCCAGGCGATCACAACGTGTTCGGGGTAGGTCGGGATCTTCCCGCCGAATCCGCCGCCCACCACCGCGGTGCGGACGCGCACCTGGCCGGGGCCCAGCCCCAGAACCTGGGCGACGATCCGGCGCGTGTCTTGGGGCGCTTGCACGGAGGCCCATAGCGTAACCGACGGCTGACCGGCGGCCGTGCCGGCAATGGCAAGAGCGCCATTTGGCTCCATCGGCACGGGTGCCACCCGCTGGTTGACGAACCGTGCCCGCATGGTGATCTCGGCATCCCCGAGGGCGCGTGGGTCGTCAGCCACTTCGTCGACGCGAAACGCAACGTTGGAGCCGTGGGCTTGGAACAGGACTGGCGCATCAGGCTGGAGCGCCGCCTCAGGGTCGATCACCGGTGCCAGCGGCGCGTAATCGATGGCGACCGCTTCGGCGGCGTCCATGGCCCGCGCCCTCGTCTGGGCTACCACCACGGCCACCGGCTCGCCGACGAAGCGGACCCGGCCGATGGCGAGCAGCGGCCTGGCGAACGTCTCGGGGGTGTCTTCAACCGGGGGCATGCGCAGCCCGCCCATGTCCCCAGCGACGAACACACCGGTGACACCAGGCATGGCGCGGGCGTCATCCACTTCGACCGACTGGATTCGGGCGTGTGCTATGGGGGACCGCACAAACACCGCGTGAAGCGCCCCTTCGCAGGGGACGTCAGCCAGATACCGGGCCGCTCCGGTGAGCAGCGCACTGTCCTCGCTGCGGAGCATGGGGCTGCCCAGAACCCGCACGGATGAGGCCTCCGCCAGCGGGTCAACAAGCCCGGTGGCCATGCCCGCATCCTCCAGGCCGCCCTGATCCTGCCGCGAGCCCGGAGTTCACCTGTTGCTCCGCTGTCTGGCGGGCCTGGCCACGCTCACTTGTTTCCCCGTATGCCCACGGGCATTAGGGCTCCGTGGGCCTCGATCAGCTCGTCGCACAGCGAGACGATCTGCTGGGTCGTCAGCGTGGCTGCCGTGTTCGGGTCAAGGAGTGCGGCCTGGTACACCAGACTGCGCCGATCCTCGAGCGCTGCGCGAACCGTGAACTCCACCACGTTGAGGAAGGTCCGGTTCAGGGCGAGGCACTGCGGGGGGAGGGTGCCGATCCTCGTCGGCTGGACGCCGTTCTTGTCGACAAGGGACGGAACCTCGACGCAGGCGTTGCCGGGAAGCCCCTCGATCAGTCCGCCGTTTCGCACGTTCGTGTAAACCTCACGGACGGTGCCGGTCTCGAGCGAGTGGATGATCTCGGAGGCGAGCTCGGAGGTCGGCTCGATCTCGAGTTCCTCGCCGGCGTCCAGGGCCGCCTTTGTACGCTCCCACTCCCTGAGGTTCTCTTCGCTGCGGCGCACGTATTCGTCGATCTCGCACCGGAATCGTTCAACCTGCCCGTCGTTATGCAGGAACCAGGGCACATACTCGCTCGAGTGCTCACTGGATTCAGTCGGGAAGTAGCCGAAGCGCCGGAAGATTTCCACCCGCACCCGTCTCCCAAGCCCGTCCGGGTCAGCCGAAATCACCTCCCGCAGCCGCGGGTACAGGTCCTCGCCGGTGCCACGGTGGCGAAACCGCAGTACGAAACATTGATGGTTGAAGCCGGCCGTGCGAAAGGCGACGTCCTCCTCTGGCAAGCCAACGGCCCTGGCCAGGAAGGCATGGGTGTCCCGCACCGAGTGGCACACGCCGACCACGTTGCTGAACGGGGTTCCCTCGTAAACGGCCCACGGCAGCATGGCCATAGGATTGGCGTAGTTCAGCAGGAGCGCGCCCGGTGCAAGCTCATGGAGATCGTTGCCGATGCCCAACATGACCGGGATGGTCCGAAGCCCGCGGAAGATGCCGCCGATGCCGATCGTGTCGGCGATCGTCTGGCGGAGCCCGTATTTCTTCGGGATCTCGAAGTCGGCGAGGGTTGCCCGGTACCCGCCGACCTGGATCTCGTTGATGACGTAGTCCGCGCCCTCCACGGCGGGCCGGCGCTCCGCGCTGTCTTTCACCCGGTATCCGGCACCGGTCCGGCGCACGATCGACGCGGCGGCACGCTCCGCGTACGCCAGCCGTTCCGCGTCGATGTCGTGCAGGACGATGGTCAGCGCGCCCTCGAACTCAGAGAACGAGCACAGGTCAGCCACCACGTTGCGGGTGAACTCCACGCTGCCGGCACCAATGATGGTGACCCGAATCATGAGCGAGAGTGTTTCATAACCGCTCCAAATGAGCAAGTCCGAGCATTCGGCGAGCCAGACCGACGTTCGGATCTATGGTTGGCGTGCATGCTCTCGCGGCACGGCGATCAGACGGTTGTGACCGTCACGCCAGCCTCGGTGAGCCCCGCCAGGACGCTGGGGTCGGCGGCGCGGTCGGTGATCAGCTCGCCGACCTGTCCCACCTCGCAGATCCGGGCGAAGGCCACGCGCCCGATCTTGGAACTGTCCGCCACCACCACGACCGAGCCGGAGCGCTCGATCAGTGCCCGGTTCGTGTGGGCCTCCACCTCGTGATGTGTCGTGAGCCCGGCTTCGAGGGAGACCCCGTCCGCGCCTACAAACACGACGTCGAGGTTGAGCCCCGCAAGGCTTGCCTCGGCGATGGGCCCGACCAGTTCGTAGGACTCGGATCTTGCCACTCCGCCGGTCACCACGAGCTTCAGACTCGGGCGCACCGCCATCTCGGACGCGATGTTCAGCGCATTCGTGACCAGCGTGAGACTCTGATGGTTGACAAGCGCCCGCGCCACCTCTGTCGTGGTTGTTCCACCAGTGAGCCCGATCGCGTAACCTGCGGCGACGCGTGTCGCGGCCTCGCGAGCGATCCGGAGCTTCTCCTCCTTGTGCTGACCGCCCTTGTAGCGAAGCGGGAGCTCGTAGAGGACCCCGTGCGCGACCGCCCCCCCGTGTGTTCGCGCCAGCAGGTGCTGGCGCTCAAGAAGGTCGAGGTCACGCCGGATAGTGGCAGCCGAAACGCCCAGGTCGTCCGAGATGTCGGCGACATTCACGCTGCCGGTCCCCGACAGCCACTCCAGGATCGCTTCCAGCCGCTCCGCTTGCCGCACCGGACCCGGTCCTCAGGATCCCGCCAGCTGCCGCGAGGTGCGGGGTTCGGGACGGGTCATCGCCTCACCCGATTCGGCGTCGAAAAGGTGCACATCTTCCAGTGACATCCCAAGTGTGATCGTCTCGCCAACGGCTGGCTGACGGCGTGCGTCGAGCCGGGCGATAACGGTAACCCTTTCGGGCGACAACGATGGGATCCCGGGTGTAGTGGCGGCGGTTGCCACGCGGCGGCCGCGAATACTCCCGTAGACGATGGTCTCATGGCCAAGCAGCTCCACGACTTCCGTGTGCACCTGCATGGCCGGTTCTTCGGTGGCGCCCGTCACCAGGCGCATGGCCTCCGGCCGCACGCCGACCACCAGCTCACCACTGGGTATGCCAGGCACCTCCAGCCGGAGATCGCCCGCAAGCACGCGGCCGTCCGTTGCGGAGCCACTGAGCAGGTTCATCGGGGGGCTTCCAATGAATCCTGCCACGAACACATTCGCCGGGCGCCGGTAGATCTCCTGCGGCGTCCCAAGCTGAAGCAGCTCGCCGCCGGACATTACGGCTATGCGGTCCCCGAGCGTCATAGCCTCGACCTGATCGTGGGTGACATAAATAGTTGTGGTGGAGAAACGCTGATGCAGTTGCTTCAGGTCAGCGCGAAGCTGGGTCCGAAGCTGTGCGTCCAGATTTGAGAGCGGTTCGTCCAGGAGGTAGACGCGCGGGCTGCGGGCGAGCGCCCGCCCCATCGCCACGCGTTGCCGCTGGCCACCGGACAGCTGGGCGGGCTTGCGATCCAGCAGGTCATCAAGCGTCAGGAGAGAGCTGACCTCCCTGACCCGTTTCGCGATTTCCGCGTTCGGAACCTTGTGCTGCCGGAGCCCGAAGGCCAGGTTCTCGAGCACAGTCTTGTGTGGATACAGCGCGTAGTTCTGGAACACCATCGCGATGTCGCGATCCCGGGGGGGCACGCCGTTCACGACTTTTCCGCCGATGGCGATCGCCCCGGAGGTTGGCTCATCCAGTCCCGCCACCATCCGGAGGGCGGTGGTCTTCCCGCACCCCGACGGCCCGACGAGGACCATGAACTCGCCGTCGGCGACATTGCAGGTCAGCGCGTCAACCGCCGTCGTGCCGTTCGGGAAGATTTTCGTGACCTCGTGGAAGGCGACCTCGGCCACGATCAGGACCTCCCGGGTGCGCCGCCGCGGCTCACGGCAGCACGACCGAACGAGTCAGGTGCTTCGGACGGTCGGGATCCAGGCCGTGAGCCTCCGCGAGCTCGACAGCCATTCTCTGGACGAGGATAAGCTCGGCCATCGGATCTGACCCCTCGTCGAGGATGGTGGCTCCGGTTTCCGCCGCGTCGGCGAGCAGGCTGCGGTCGACCGGCCCGATAGCCCACACAAGGGTTCCGGGACCGGCGGCGCTGATCGGGCCGTGACGGTATTCCATCGCCGGGTATGCCTCGGTCCACGCGGACGCGGCTTCGCGCAGCTTAAGCGCCGCCTCGTTCGCGAGGCCCACTGTCCAGCCTTGCCCCAGGAAAACGAAGTGCCTGAACTCCGTGGGATCCACCGGCAGCGCCCTCGCGAGTGCGTCCTCCCCATCGGCGATCGCGGTTTCGAGCCGGTCGCCGATATGTGCGCGCAACAGCGCGAGCGCGGTGGTCGCAAAGCGCGTCTGAACGACCGACTCTTCGTTGGCAAAGTCCAGCACAATCGCGTCGGCGGCTGAGGACACTGCCGGCGAGTCCGGGACGGCTGTGACCGCGACGGCGGGAGTGCGCCCCCTGAGCCCATCGAGGGTGCGCAGGACCTCCGTGGTCGTACCCGAGCGCGAGATGGCGACCACCCGTCTATAGCTGCGGTGTGACGACAGTTCCGAAGCGATCGCCGCATCCGTCGCACCCAGGCCCCTTCCCTCACGGAGCACAGCGAAGGCACGCGCGATGTGGTGGGAGGTCCCGCAGCCGATCGCAGCCGCGGACTCGCCAGGTGCCGGGAGAAGGCCCGCGACGGCCGGAGCCAGTTCCGCGGCCTTCCGCCACAGGGCGGGCTGGCTGGCGATCTCCCTCGTGATGGCATGCACTCACGTGAATGTACCGTCCCAGTCGCTCACGCAGCAACACTACGACCAGAATCGCTCTTGCAGGACGCGCGAGCGTGCTCTAATATCCGCACATCTGAGCGAAAACGAAAACACGCAACGGCCATCGCATCGGCGTTGCTTGTGTCCGTTTTGCCGGTCAGCGCCGGTTTGAGCCGGCGATCGCTGGCTGTCGAGGTTGGCCACCGGGTGGCCGGGGCCGACGGGACGAGGAGGCCAATATGAAGCGGACGGCGCTGGCGGGATTGGCGGCGTTGACCCTGGCCCTGGTCGGCTGCACCGGGTCATCGGGATCGGGCTCGTCGCAGCCTTCCTCGGGAGCCAGCCCGACGGGCACAGTGACTATTCAGTTCTGGCACGCACAGACCGATGAGGACGCGAAGGTGATGCAGAGGCTCGTTAATGCTTTCAATGCCTCGCATCCGAACATCGTTGTGCAGGCGAGCACGGGCGGGACGTCCACGGGAGATCTCCTTCCGAAGGTGACGACGGCGATCGCCGCGGGAACCTATCCGGACATCGCCTACATCTACGGGTCCTACGCGGCGAACATCGCCCAGAGCGGCAAGACCGTGAACCTGGCGAACCGGATCAATGAGCCCGGGTTCAACTGGAACGATCTCTACCCGGCGTCCAGGCAGATCGTGGCGCCCGGCGGCAAGGTCATCGGTTTCCCCGCGCTCATAGACAACCTGTCGGTCATCTACAACAAGAAGCTGTTCGCCGCCGCGGGCGTCCCCGCTCCGTCGCCTGACTGGACCTGGAGCGACTTCCGGAACGTTGCGAAGGAACTGACCAACCCCGCCAAGCACATTTACGGCGTGAACTATCCCATCGGCGGGGACCTGCTCGACACGTCCTGGAGGTTCTTCCCAGGGCTGTGGCAGCGCGGGGGGCAGGTCCTTTCGCCGGAACACAAGCAGGCGCTGTTCAACTCGCCGGCCGGGGTGGCGAACCTGACGCTGTGGCAGCAGATGGCAACCGTCGACAAATCGGTGTACCTGGACCCGACGGCAGAAAAGGCCGAACCGCTGTTCACCAGCGGGCACCTGGCAATGTTCGTCAGCGGCCCGTGGGAGGTCCCCACGCTCAACCAGGCGAAAGTCGACTGGGGGGACGTACAGCTGCCGGCGGTGAACACCAACCACCAGACCGTGTCGGGGCCCGACAACTGGGTCGTGTTCAATCACAACTCCGCGCGGGTGAATGCCTCGATCGAGTTCCTGAAGTGGCTGACGGCGCCGCAGCAGGAACTGACATGGATGATGGCCTCCGGCTCGCTCCCCATCCGGCCATCCATCCTCAAACTGCCGGACTACCAGAAATTCCTGCAGAAGTACCCGGGAATCGGGCCCATGGCCGAAAACCTTTCCAACGCCAAGGAGGCGATGCCCACGCTGCCGCAGTGGCCACGCATCGTCAATGCCCTCGGCACAGCCATCGCCTCGGCGCTCCTCGGCAGGGCCGACCCGAAGACGGCGCTCGATCAGGCAGCGCAGAAGGCGGATGCGATCCTGAGCGTACCGAGCTAGCGGGAAGCAACCGCCAGTTACCTAGGAAAGAAGCCCCGCCCCAGGTATTCGCGGGCGGGGCTCCAACCTCGGCCGCTAGTTCTCCTGCCATTTAGCAGGCAGTTTCCAGGCGGAGCCCGGCTATGTGGAGGGCGCTCACGTCACCAAACACCGCCAGGACCAGCAGCCCGTG
>WNGL01001280.1_pt1 | contig 33909 bp, 34 predicted proteins | sample 5400591 | NCBI WGS metagenome assembly WNGL01 (sample SAMN13153377, study PRJNA577476) | soil metagenome | isolation source: 80 cm soil or saprolite under Garry oak tree replicate 1 | place: USA:California | collected 2016-06-15
GGGCATATCGCGAAATCTTGTTTACCACTGCCGGGGCGGGCGAATTTATCAGCGGCGTGATTCTCTTCGACGAGACGATTCGGCAGAAGACTCGTGATGGTCGCACCTTCGTCGAAGCGCTGGAGCAGCAGGGGATCATTCCCGGGATCAAAGTGGATAAAGGTGCCAAGACGATGGCGAATTTCCCTAGCGAGAAAATCACTGAAGGGCTTGACGGATTGCGCGATCGACTAACGGAATATCGGCAGTTGGGAGCGCGCTTTGCAAAGTGGCGTGCGGTGATCGCGATTGATGAGAAAATTCCCACGCGTACGTGCATCGAGGCGAACGCGGAGGCCTTGGCGCGTTACGCGGCCCTCTGCCAAGAAACGGACCTGGTGCCAATCGTCGAACCGGAAGTGCTCATGGATGGCGTTCATACAATCGAACGGCATTTCGAAGTAACCGAGCAAACCCTGCGAAGCGTTTTCGATGCTTTGGCCGAGCACCGCGTCGTGTTGGAAGGGATGCTGTTGAAGCCAAACATGGTCCTTTCGGGAAAAGAATGTCCGCAGCAAGCTTCAGTGCAGGAAGTTGCCGAAGCTACGGTGCGCTGCATGAAACGCGTGGTGCCGGCCGCTGTTCCCGGCCTTGTCTTTCTTTCCGGCGGTCAAACTGACTTGCAAGCCACCGAACATCTCAATGCGATGAATCAGCCGAGCGACCTGCCATGGCAGTTGAGTTTTTCATTCGGGCGCGCTTTGCAAGCTCCTGTGCTCAAAGCCTGGAAAGGCGATGCGGCGAATGTGCCGGCCGCGCAGCAAGCGTTTCATCATCGCGCCTTGTGCAATAGCAAAGCGCGGTTCGGCAAATACAGCCAGGAAATGGAAGCCGCGAAGGTAGCTGCATGAAATCCGGCCTCATAATTGTACGACTGTTCCTCGCAATATCTGTTGCGTGCTTTTTGACGGCGGCTACATCGCTCTTCGCCGAATCCCATCCGCACCCACCAATTCAAAGATTGCCACAGGTAACAACAACGTCCCCGCAGAACACTCCGACGCAGCAAGTCAGCACGGTCGATATTTCTGCGGGCATCAAAAGGCATATCGCGAGCACTCGCAAACAATCCAGCGACAAGAGGTTTCACATCAACTATCAAGGCAAGAATCTCGCGCTCGATTTGATTAAGATCCATGACGAACAGCTTTCCAGTCTAGGAGGCGGCAAATATTTCGCCTGTGTGGATATGAAAGCTACGGACGGCATAGTCTATGACATTGATTTCTTCATGGCCGGACAGCCGGGGAGCATGAAGGTCACGGAAACTTCTGTCCATAAAGTCAACGGCAAGCCGCTTTACAACTGGAAAGAAGAAAACGGCGTTTGGAAGAAAGTGCGGGTCTCGTAAGTGCGAACGCCGGAATCCGTTGCGATCCGCGTAATCCGCGGTCTGGGTAAAAACCGGGTTGCGCTGCGCGACATGAAATTGTAGGGCAGGCACTCCGCCTGCTGATTTGCAGCGTGGCAAGCGAGACGCTTGCCCTACAACGATTCGTCCGCCGTTTGCTTGCCAAGCCCGTAGCTTTAGCGAAGGCTGGTCGCGAAATGCCGAAGATATTCTTTATTACTACGGCGATCGATTACACCAATTCGCCGCCGCACATCGGACACGCTTATGAAAAAGTGCTGGCCGATGTGATCGCGCGCTATCATCGGCTTAAGGGCGAGAAAGTTTTCTTTCTCTCCGGTGTCGATCAACATGGCCAAAAAGTCCAGCAATCGGCTGCCAAAGCCGGCAGTCCGCCATCGGAGTTCGTCAAAGAGATTACGCAAAAGTTTATCGATCTCTGGAAGAAACTCGGCGTCCGCTACGACGAATGGGCCGAGACCACGAGCGATCGTCACAAGAAAGTCGTTCAAGGAATTTTGCAACGGCTGTTCGATGCGGGGCAAATCTACAAAGACAAACAGGCCGGCTATTACTCAGTCCGTCAGGAACAGTTTTTAACCGACAAGGAACGCGGCCCCGACGGCCAATTTGGTCCCGAGTGGGGAGAAGTCGAATTTCGCGAGGAAGAAAATTATTATTTCAAGCTAAGTCAGCACAAGGAATGGCTGCTTCGTTATCTCGAGGAGCGTAAGGACGCCGTCATTCCCGATTTTCGTCAAACCGAATTGCGCAATGCAGTTGGGCGGCTGAGTGGGGATCTTTGCATTTCGCGTCCGAAATCGCGGCTCGATTGGGGTATCGAGCTAACGTTCGACAAGAATTTCGTCACCTACGTCTGGTTCGATGCGCTGATGAACTACATCAGCTTCGCCGGTTACGATCCCAGTCTCTCAACTCTCAAGTCTCAACCATCGACTTTCCGCGACAAATGGCCTGCTTTGCAAATCATCGGAAAAGACATTCTCGTTCCGGCGCATGGGATTTACTGGCTCATCATGCTGCACGCAATCGGCTTTCTTGACGAACAAATGCCGCAGTTGCTCGTTCATGGCTGGTGGAACCTCGGCGGCGCTAAGATGAGCAAGAGTGCCGGCAACATTATCGATCCATTCGACCTGGTCGATAAGTACGGCGCCGACGCGCTCCGCTATTATTTAATGAGAGGTATCGCAATGGGGAACGATGCCGACTTTGACGAGCATCGGTTGATTACTCTTTTCAACTCTGAGTTGGCAAATGATTTCGGCAACTTGCTGAACCGCACACTTACAATGGCTCAACGTTACCGCAGCGGTTTGGTTCGCGATTTGAAGGAACTTGTAAACGATAAATTTAACACGGTGGTCAGGACCGTACGCAGTAAAGCCGAGCTTGTAACGGATGCTCTCACCCTCTGCTGGGATACCTATGAGATCTCGCTCGGTTTAATAGGGATCTGCGAACTTGCAAGCCGATGCAACGAGGTCATCGAAGTTACAGCGCCGTGGCGCCTGGCGAAGGGAGGATTCCAAGGAGAGCTTGATGTAGTTGTGTATCAGCTTTGTGAAGCGTTGCGCGTTATTGCGATTTTAGTTTCTCCGGTGTTGCCGCGAGCGGCGCATCGAATCTTCGATCAACTGAATTGGAAGATGGATTTAAGCGGAAAGGAGGAGCGATTCTCACTCGCCGATGCAAAATGGGGCGGCTTAGCAGATGGTCATGTCGTGGGCAAACCGGTGCCGTTGTTTCCGAGAATCGAGGCGGATTAATTAACCACCAAGAACACGAAGGGGCACGGAGTGGAATTTAATCCTTCGTAAGCTTCGTGCCGTTCGTGGTGATTGATGGGATTACTGCCCGCATTCTTCGAAGGCGGCGGGCTCGCCGTGCAAATGGGCGAGAACTTCGCCGGCGAAATGCAATGCAGTGAGCCCGTAATCAAAATCGGATTTTGTTTCGCGCGCGCGAGATCGAGGGTTCCACCGAGAGACGGCACAATGGAGTGGGGGAGTGATGGAGTGATGGAGGATAAAACTTTTGCCAATGTTTCCGGCGGAGCGGCGCGTTCGCTGCGAATTTTTGGGAGAAGAACCGAGCTTGCGATTGGCACAAGCTCTTCACAAATACCGCGCAAGTTTTTGTCGGAGAGAACCGCTAGAATAAGCGTCGCGCGCTGATCACTGAAAATTTCGCGCCATGTTTTTGCGAGAACGCGCGCGGCACTTGGATTATGCGCACCGTCGATGATTGTGCGCTCGTCCCACTTTTGAAAACGGGCGGGGCATTCGACGGTAGCAAGTCCGCGCGCAATCGCTTTGTCGTCAATGTCGATGTTTGCCGCATGAATCGCGGCGATTGCGACCGCGGCATTCTGTTTTTGGTGCTGACCGGGCAAGGCAATTGGCGAACAGTCGTAAGATTCGGTCACAAATTGCAATGGCGCTTCGCACTCGGCTGCACGAGCACGGATGACTTTTTCGGCTTCGATTTGTTGCGATGAACATACAACCGGGATGTTCGACTTAATAATCCCAGCTTTTTCAGTCGCGATTTTTTCCAGCGAATCGCCAAGCCATTTCTCATGATCGAAATCGATCGGTGCAATGGCGGACACATCGGATTGGACGGCGTTGGTCGCATCCAGGCGTCCGCCCAACCCCGTCTCGAGAATCACGATATCCAGCTTTGCTTCGGCAAAATACTTCAGGGCAAGCGCAGTTGTGACTTCGAAAAAAGTCGGATGCGGATCCCAATCGGCGATGAGATCACGAATTAGGGTTAAACCATTCGCAACTGCGTCTTCGAAGATCATTTCGCCGTTCACACGAATGCGTTCCCGAAAGGTCACGAGGTGAGGGGATATGAACAGAGCAGTGCGATATCCTTGCGCGCGGCAGATCGAATCGATCATGGCACAGACCGAGCCTTTGCCATTTGTGCCTGCGACGTGAATCACGCGAGTCCCACGAAGATCGACAGGCAGCTCCGCGAGGAGTCGCCGGATGTTTTCCAGGCCGAGCTTGATCCCGAAGCGCTGGAGGCTGTAGAGCCAGGCGAGCGCCTCTCGATAATTCACGGCGTCACGACAAAGTAACTGAGCAACCGGCTGATTTGCTCGCGCATTTTCTTCCGATGTACAATCATGTCGATCAAACCGTGTTCCTCAAGAAACTCGGCGGTCTGAAATCGCTGGGGCAAATCCTGGTGAGTGGTTTCTTTAATTACGCGCGGCCCAGCGAAACCGATCATGCTTCTTGGCTCGGCGATAATAACATCGCCTAACGACCCGAAGCTGGCCATGACGCCAGCCGTAGTAGGATTCGTCAGAACTGAGATATAGGGAAGTCTAGCTTCCGCGTGGCGGGCGAGTGCGCCGCTCGTTTTCGCCATTTGCATCAAACTCAACATTCCTTCGTACATCCGCGCGCCGCCGGAAGCGGTAACAATGATCACCGCGCAGCGTTCGGCAGTTCCGTATTCAATAGTGCGGGTGATTCTCTCGCCAACGACCGAACCCATCGTTGCAGCGAGAAAGCCGAAATCCATGACAGCGATTGCGACTTTATAGCCGTCAAGAATTCCGTATCCGCTGATCACAGCGTCGAGCAAGCCGGTGCTCTCTCGATATTTTTTGAGGCGGTCTTTGTATGTGACCATTCCCTGGAATCGCAATACGTCCACAGATTTCAGGTCGGCGTCCATCTCCACGAAGGTCTCCGGGTCGAGCAGATTCTGTAGCCGTTCTTTCGCCGGTTGCGCAAAGTGATAATCGCATCGCGGACAAACTCGCTGGTTTTGGACGAGCTCGATTTCCGGCACGACTTCCGCACAGCCGGGGCATTTCTGAAAAAGGCCGCGGGGAATCTCACGCTTCCTTCCGCTTTCTGCCTTGATTGTTGGCTTTTTGAAAATGGGCATGGGATCTACGCACGCGCCGCCGTTGCGGCGTGAACAGAGATTGCACCCGCGCGCTTCAAAACACGTGCGCACTCACTCAAGGTGGAGCCGGTCGTCAGGACATCATCGATCAATAGCACACGCAAATCTCGCACGTTCGCGGTTTTTCGTAAACGAAAGGCATTGTGCAAATTTTCGATTCGCTCGGCGCGATCGAGCGCCGTTTGTGTGGTCGTGTAGCGAATGCGTTCGAGCAACGGCTTCGATGGGACGGATATCTCCGTGCTTAACAATTTCGCAAGCAAACTGGCTTGATTGAATCCGCGTTCTCGTTGTCGGGTCGGATGGAGCGGCACTGGCACGATGACGTCGAGACGGCGACCGCGCAGCCGCTCGTCATCTAATGCCGCACGCAGCCAGCGCTCCACGAGATGACTCAGATAAATCTGGTGCCCGTATTTAAAGTCGTGAATGATCTCGCGAACAATCCCGCGACTGCGGTATGCCGCAACGGCCGCGTCGTAATGAATGGTGCGATGCGCGCAATTGGCGCAGGTGAACGCGCCCGTTATGGCGCCTTCGAACGGCTCGGTGCACTTCTGGCAAAATGGCGCGACGATGCGGATAGCTTTTCCTTCGCAGTGGTCGCACAGATACGCGTCCGCTCGAATATTTGCTCCGCAGATTGTGCAGACCGGTGGATAAAGAAGCGATACGAGCGCACCTAATCCACTAGACTGGGCGAGAGCGATCATATTTTAACCAGGTTCGCATTACCAGCCACGTCAAGCCCGCTACGCCAAGGGGAACAATGCCCACGAGCAGATTCTTTCCCAGCCAGGGGAAGGCAAGCATTTGCTGACGCGCCACTCGGCTAAAAGTGCCACTACCAAAAATCCAGCCGGCATGCAGGCCAATGGGCAACCATAGCGAGCGTGTGAGCACGCAGGCATCGGCCAGAATCCACCCGATTAAAAATAAAGTCATGAACGCCGCGCCCGCCATGGTCACATCTCCAAATTGCTCAAACGAGTGGGCAATGGAATTGAAACCTGAAGTCCACGTGACGATTGTCGAAGTTTGAGCCGGTGCCTTTAGAAAATGAATTACGGAAAAGATCGCTGAAGCTACAAAGATCGACATGTACCGCCGGCCAGTTCTTAGCAAAACACCCAGAACGATCCCGCGGAAAAATGTTTCTTCGATGAATGGAACGGTTACGGAAGCGGCAAGCGCCTTGCCGAGCGGGACCCAGGCGAAGCTGTGCCGAAACGCGTAAATTCTAAGTGCGATTAGCAAAGCGCCGCAGCAGAGGAGGGGAATCGCCGAGAAAAGAATGCCCGCGAAGAGGTCGCGCCCCCACCGTGAATTTGGCGCGAGGCCAAGATCGGCTGCGCTTCTTACATCGCTGATGTATAGGAACGGCCAGAGCAATGCCGCGGCAGCAATCAATAGCGCGCGGTGAAAAAACGTTTCGAAGTTGTACTTTGCGAGGAACGGTAACAAGCCATGCGCCGCTAGGGAGTGGATCATCCAAAAGAGAAGAGGAGCCAGAAGCGCTCCAATGAGAATGGTGGCAGCGAAATAGGCTGCTAATCTAGCTGCGTCTTTCAAGCGGCCTAATGTAAGGTTTTACACCGATGCCGAGTCAACACATATGGACCGAGAAAGATCGCGATGGAATGAAGCGCGAAGTGCGTGCCACGAAATTCGGCGACAGGTGGCGGTTTCAATCGAAAACTGCCGGCGATGTTGACTGGACATATTACAATCACCCGTTACTCGAGGATTTACTAAGGCTAAAAGAAATTCTCGTGCGAAAATACCAGCGGCGGCGCGCCTCGGCCGAAGACGTCGCCTCGATTGAGAAATTGATGGGGGAGCAAAGTGGCCATGACTAATCAGGCGGAGCGTGCAAGCGAGACGCATGCGCTCCTGAAGAAAGAATGACTGAGTGGAACACAGAGGAACTCATCGCCGCGGACAAGCGCTTCGTTTGGCATCCGTTCACCAACATGCGGGAATGGTGCGCTCCTGAGCATGAGCCGCTCGTTTTAGTCGAAGGGCGGGGGGCGATTTTGCGTGACAGCCGGGGCCGCGAATATATCGATGGCAACTCGTCGATCTGGACAAATATCCACGGTCACAATCATCCGCACATCAACGCGGCGATTCGCCGGCAGCTTGACCGCGTGGCGCACACTTCATTTCTGGGCCTCACTAATCCGGCTGCGATCGAACTCGCACGCGCGATTATCGATCTTTTCCCGAAGAACTCCTTGAGCAGAGTCTTTTATTCAGATGATGGTTCGACAGGAATTGAAGTTACCTTAAGGATCGCCGCGCAGTATTGGCGGTTGCGAGGTTCCCGAAAGCATCGGTTCATCGCCTTCCAGAGCGGTTATCATGGCGATACCGCAGGCGCAGGCAGCCTCGGTGCGTTCTCCATGTTCCAAATCCGACCGGCCCATTGGAGTTTTCCCGCCATTCAGGTTCGAGACGTGGCGGCGCTGAATGCCCTCTCGGCGACTGACGTGGGAAACATTGCGGCACTTGTGATTGAACCGTTGATACAGGGCGCGGGTGGGATGCGTCTTTGGCCGTCGGGGACCTTGCGGGCCGTTAGGAAATGGTGCGACCGGACTGACACATTGTTGATTGTGGACGAAGTCATGACCGGTTTTGGGCGAACGGGCCGAATGTTTGCGATTGAACAGGAGGAAGTCATTCCAGACATGATGGTTCTGGCTAAAGGCTTGAGTGCAGGATATCTTCCGCTCGCTATTACTTTGATAACAGAAAAACTATTTGCCGCTTTTGATGGGTCGATTGCTGATGGCAGAGCCCTCGCTTACGGCCACAGCTACACTGGGAATGCAGTCGGCTGCGCCGCTGCCAAGGCTAGCCTTGAGATTTTTCAAAACGAGAAGGTCTTGGAAGCTTTGCAGCCGAAAATCCGGCATCTGACAGTAGCGCTGAAAGATTTAGCAGGGCTTCCTAGAGTCGTCGAGGTGCGGCAGTGCGGGTTTATTGCAGGAATAGAACTGGACGAATCGAAAGATACGGGGCTCCCGAGCTTTGCCCCGAATGTCTGTATCCGCGCACGAAGCCACGGCCTCCTCACACGCCCAATCCGAAATGTCGTCGTTGTGATGCCGCCGCTGTGCATTACGATTGCCCAACTAACACAAGCCGTAGAAGCGCTTCGTGCATCAATCATTACCGTGTGGAATCGCGAAGCAGCGAAGAACAGAAATGTCAAAAAAGCTACGACTTGATCAACTTCTGGTCGAGAAGGGCTTGTTTGCGAGCCGCGAGCAGGCACGACGCGCGGTAATGGCGGGCGATGTGAAGGTCGGCACCCAGATTGCTGCGAAACCATCTCAGCTTCTCGAGCCAGATGCTACGATCGCATTGAAGCCGACACCAAGATACGTCGGACGTGGAGCACTGAAATTAGAAAGTGCTCTCGATCATTTCAACATAAACGTGCACGGCAAGACTGCGCTGGATGTCGGCGCATCGACGGGCGGTTTTACCGATTGTTTGTTGCAGCGCGGCGCTGCAAAGGTTTACGCGGTGGACGTGGGCCACGGCCAGCTGGATTGGAAACTTCGCAACGATCCGCGCGTGATCGTGCTCGAGAATGTCAATGCGCGATTTCTTTCGCACGAACAGATTCCAGAGCTTATCGATCTTTGCGTGATCGATGTTTCATTCATTTCGTTGACTTTGATTTTGCCGAACGCGTTCGATTTGCTAAGCACGAATGGTGTCATCCTGCCACTGATCAAGCCACAGTTTGAATTACAACGTGCAGACGTGGGAAGCGGCGGAATCGTTCGTGACCCAGCGTTGCACCAAAGGGCGCGAGACAAGATCGTTGCGTTCGTGATCAATCTCGGTCATATCGTGACCGGAATCGTTCCATCTGCTATCAAAGGCGCGGACGGTAACCAGGAATTTTTCGCATGTCTCCGAAAACGATTGGGTTGATCGCGCATACAGGCAAGGTAGGCGTTGCCGATCTGGTTAACAGCATTGTCGAAGAGTTTTCTCGCTTTTCGGTATCGATCTTGCTTGAAAAAGAAACAGCGGCCATTGCTGGAAAGAAGTCTGGCCATTCGATGGCTGAATTAGGCGCGGTCGCGGATCTTCTGGTGGTCGCCGGCGGCGACGGAACAATTCTGCATGTGGTCGGACAGCTTGGTGAAGTCATCAAGCCAATCTTCGGCATCAACGTAGGCTCGCTCGGTTTCCTGACGTGCGTGAGTTCTTCCACGTATCGCGAGGCTGTGGAATGCATCGCCAAGGACCGAATCAACTTTAGTCAACGAGCACTTCTCGAAGCGCGAGTGAAGCTACATGACAAACAAACCGCGAAGATGATTGCGCTGAACGACGCTGTGTTGAGCCGGGGTGAATTGTCGCGCCTAGTACTCCTGCGCACGCGTGTCAACGGTGAACCGCTAACTGAATTCAATGCCGACGGCTTGATTGTCGCGACGCCGACCGGTTCCACCGCGTACTCGCTTTCGGCAGGTGGACCAATTCTCGATCCCGAATCTGGCGTATTCGTGATCACGCCGATCTGTCCACACGTTCTGACTAACCGATCGATTATTGTCGCTGAAGGATCGACCATCGAAATCGAGGCGAGCGATCCGGAGTATCCAGTGTTTTTGACCCTAGATGGCCGTAAGCCGATCCATGTCGAGCGCGGATCAATAGTCACCATTCGCAAAGCAAGGAAAACCCTTCGGCTGGCCTCATTGCCCGACGCCTCATTCTTCAGCGTAGTCCGGCAGAAATTGAAGTGGAGCGGGAGCAACATCTGAGTGGCGTGTTCGCGCCACGGACAGCTTTGCCAATTAGAGCAGCGCGACTTTCGTTACCCGCACCTGTAGTGATAAGGAACGGACTTCTTTTTCTTTGTATGTTTATTCGAGAGCTGATACTGAGGATTGCCTATGAACCTTTCGAGCCTGCCGGATGGCCGCATCATAAATCTCGATCACCTCACTTATGCGGAGCGGACCGGTGACTACGTGATTTTGCATTTCAGTGGTGCGGGCGAAGGCGGGTCCGGGTCGATCATCAGGCTTAAGCAGGGCGAAGGCGCAAGGCGGGTTTGGGCCTGCCTTACGGAAAAATGCACGGTGAAGATCGAGACGCCGCGTTGAAGGCTGCCTGCCAGTCAATGTGGGACTTCAGCGATCTTATCCAACGTGTGTCCCTCAGTCGATGATTAGATACCGGCAATCCTCCAGCTGCGGGACATCTTGGCGGTTGGGGGTTCATATCGGCGCCTGCGTTCTGACAGCTCCGCGCGGATGGTTTGCCAGGGGGGGCACGCTCCTCAGGAGTTTGGATGTTTGGTAACCTGGTGGGCGCCCGGTCCTCAGATAGAAGCATCTCCAGTGGTTATGGGTGTGTCAGCGTGGCGCTCGTGCTTGGAATTCTTGAGCTTAGGCAGATTTTTATCGTGTTATTGTGTAAAATCTCGTTGTCCGGCGTCCGTGGAGATAAATACAATACCGCAAGTGATCCTCAAGATCCCACAGAGCATCAATGACGGTGTTGATTGGGCCAACTATTCATTGCGCACTGGTGCCCTGGAGCACCATTTCCGCGGACCCCGTGCGAGCTCCTGAAGTAAGCTTTCGCTATAGAGAAGCCAGGGATCGGCATTCTGGAGTGTGCAATGTGGTCGGGTTCGGTCATTGCCGTGGATACTGTCACCGGTGGTTGAGAGGTCGAAGATTAATCTGGCCAGGTCTCTAGTGCGTTCATCAGGGGGCAGGCGTCGATTTTATATGACATATATTGTCTGATGTTGTGTGAATGTGTGAACGCCGAGCCAACCGTAGTTTGGTATTTCCGCCGCCCTCCTTGCGAAATGCCTTTCGGGAGGTGCATCCTGAGGGCAATCGGTGCAAGAGGCACATCATTTGGCCCCCTTGACGTTCCAGCGGCCAGTGTTAGCATCGGCGACAATTCAATTTCACCTACAACACAAATGAATTCTTTGCGCAGCGTTTGGATCTCGTCCCTGATAATTAGCCCTTTTTTGTTTTTTAATTCTGTGAGACCGGCTCAGGCAGCTCAGGAGCTTATCTCCGGCAGCATTCAGGAGATGATGTCGCCAGAAGAATTTAAGGCGGCGGGTTTGAATAAACTTTCGCCCGAAGAGCTGCAAAAGCTCGATGCCTGGTTGCAGGGATACCGAGAGGCTACCGAGAAAAGGACCGAGAAGAAGGTTACAAAATCATTCTTCAACAGAGAGCCGGTTGTGAGTCGGGTTGATGGTTCATTTGCCGGTCTTCGCGGCCGTACGCTGATTAAGCTGGAAGACGGCACGGTTTGGAAGCAAGCCAACTTGGACGACCACGTCGGCCCGAGCCCCATCGATCATCCCGGAGCGGCAGTTGTGTGGTCGGGTTTTGGTTACAAAATGCGAATTCAGGGCGTGCCGGAATTCTATGTCAATCCGGTGAAAACGCCTTAACTGATTTACGTCACCGGCTGCGTCGCCGCGGCTGCGGAGAGCAATCGTGCCAGACCGAACTCGGTGTGTATTAGCCGGGCTGCGCGCTGTGCATCTTTTTCATCGATGACGACCGCGATCTTGATTTCCGAAGTGGAAACCAATTGAATGTTGATTCCACCGCGGCCGAGGCATTCGAACATTCGCGCCGCGACACCCGAATGCGATCGCATCCCGATTCCAACCACGCTCAGTTTGGCCACGCCGCTTGACGTATTGAGGCGTTTCGCGCCGACCTCTCCGACCACTGGCATTAGAATTTTACGGGCGTTCTCCAGTTCGCCCTCGTGGATCGTGAATGAAATGTCAGTCATTCCGCCGATAGACGCATTTTGCACAATCATGTCCACAACGATGTGTGCCGCGGCGACGTTGGAAAAAATCCGTCCGGCGATTCCTGGTTTGTCGGGCACTCCTGCTATGGTGAGTTTCGCCTGGTGACGATCCAGGCTGATTCCACGAATCACCACCTCCTCCATGCTGGCGCTCTCCTCCTTTGCGATTGTTCCTCTGCTCTGGTTGAGGCTCGAGCGCACCTCGAATTCGACGCCGAACTTTTTCGCAAATTCCACTGCACGCGATTGCATCACTTTGGCGCCGCTGCCGGCCATTTCGAGCAGTTCGTCGTAAGCGATCTCGTCGAGTTTCCCTGCTTCTTTCACAATGCGCGGATCGCAAGTAAAAACGCCATCGACGTCCGTAAAAATCTGGCACGCATCTGCGTTTAGGGCGCCCGCCAGTGCAATCGCGGTCAAATCCGAGCCGCCGCGGCCCAGCGTGGTCGTTTCACCTTCTGGAGTTTGCCCCTGAAATCCAGCGACGATCACGATATAATCATCCGACAGCAGTTCGTGAATTTGCTTCGGACTAATATTGGCGATGCGCGCCTTGGTGTGGTTGCGATCTGTTAAAATTCCGGCTTGAGCGCCGGTTAAGGAAATCGCGCGTCCACCGATCGCGTTCACCGCCATGGCGGTCAAAGCAGCGGCGGCATGCTCGCCGGTAGAGAGCAGGATGTCGAGCTCGCGCTCTGTCGGGTGCGGAGATATCTGGTGCGCGAGCTCGAGCAGGTTATCGGTTACTCCTGCCATCGCAGAGATGACCGCGACGACCTGGCAACCCTGGCACTGTGTTTCAAGGAGCCGGCGGGCAACTTTCTGAACACGCTCCGGCTTCCCGACGGAAGTGCCGCCATATTTTTGAACCACCAGGCGCATGTCAGATGTAGATTAAACCCAAAGGAAGGCGAACTGCGATGGTTTTCGAGCGTTGGCTACAGCCCAATTGCGTGTCGCACATCGGTCGTGGTCGCGGACACGGGCTTCAATTCTTTCATGCGCTGGATAGTCAAATCGGGATCTTTCAAGCCGTGTCCAGTGACAGTGCAAACAATGCGGCTCGCTTCTGGAATTTTTTGAAATGAGTACGCCGCCTCGCCTGAATCGCAGCATTTAAAAAGCCCGGCAATTGACGCCGCACTGGCTGGCTCGACAAAGATTCCTTCGTGCTGCGCCAGCCAACTCTGCGCCGCGAGAATCTCTGCATCGCTCACCACGTCGATCGCGCCACGCGATTTGGCGATCGCTCCACGCGCCTGTTTCCAGCTTGCCGGATTTCCGATCCGAATCGCGGATGCGACCGTTTCGGGTTTTTCGATAATGCGGTTGTAAAAAATCGGCGCTGCACCAGCCGCTTGAAAACCAATCATCGCCGGTAACTTCGTCGATCTTTTGTATGCGTGATACTCCTGGTATCCAACCCAATAAGCAGCGATGTTTCCAGCGTTGCCGACTGGCAGCAAATGAAAATCTGGCGCATCCCCGATTTCATCGATAATCTCATACGCCGCGGTCTTTTGTCCTGCGATCCGATCTGGATTGACCGAATTTACAATGGCAAAATCGCCGCTCTCGCCGAGGTCGCGCACGATTCGCAGCGCGTCGTCAAAATTGCCATCGATCGCGATGATCTTTGCTCCGTAAGCAAAAGCTTGTACCAGTTTCCCGATCGCAATTTTTTCCGCAGGCAAAATCACCACGCACAAAATTCCTGCGCGCGCCGCGTAAGCCGCCGCCGAAGCAGAAGTATTCCCCGTTGATGCACAGATAAGAGCTTTTGCGCCATACTCCAGCGCTTTGGACACAGCCACGGTCATGCCGCGATCCTTGAACGAACCCGTCGGATTAACCCCTTCGTTTTTCACGAAAACTTCACAGCCGCGGCCGACGCGTTTGCTTAATTGCGAGCAATAAATCAGCGGCGTGTTCCCCTCGCCCAGCGAAACAACCGGCGTCGAGGCAGAGACCGGTAAAAATTCGGGATAGGATTCGATTACTCCCCTGTTCCGCTCCGATTTTAATGTTGTCGAGCCCATCTGATATTTCTAGTCGAAGCAAATCCGGGCGATTGTCGAGGTGCAACTGCCGTGTAAGATCAATACCGTATGCCTGCGCTTGGCAAAGAAGATAAGCTGCGGCTCTTAACCACGATCCTAGAGAGCCGCCATGCGGATTTGCGTGAGCAGAATTTAAATCGTCAGGGCAAGGGACATTTTCATGTTTCTGGCATGGGCCACGAAGGGCTGGCGGCGGTCTCGATCCAAATGGAGCCCGATGATTATATTGTCTCCTATTATCGCGACCGGGGACTTGTGCTCGGGCGCGGCATGACCACACGCCAACTCGGTCTCGAATATTTTGCAAAACGCAATACTGGTAGCGGCGGCCGGCAAATGCCATCGCATTACAGTGACGCGGATTTACACATCTGGAGCGTGCCCACCCCGACCGGTTCACAGCTCCTTCCCGCGTGCGGCATTGCCTGGGGAATTCAACTCGATGGCAAAAAAAATCTTGTCGTGACGACCGTCGGCGATGCCGCGACTCGCCAGGGGGATTTTTTTGAAGCGATCTGTTTTGCCAAGGAAAAGAAGCTTCCCATGCTCTTTCTCGTCGAAGACAACGCCTACGGCATCAGCATGCCTACGCGCACGACCAATCCGCTCGCGTTGAATGTTCTCGAGCCTGACAACTGGCGCCGAATCGATGGACAGAATGTGGAACAGGTTTATGACGCCACAGCGGAGGCGTTCGAGAAGATTCGCGCCGGCAGCGGGCCGTTCTTTTTCTGGATCAAGATGGAACGACTTTCCAGTCATACCAGTTCGGATGATCAAAAACTCTACCGCAGAGAGGAAGAACTGCGGGACTTAGAAAAATTCGATCCGCTCAAATGCTGGAAGGATCAGCTCATCGAGGAAGGTATCATTACCGTCGAGGAATTCGCGAAGCTCGATAATGAAATCAAGGAGCGTATTCGTCGCGAATACAGCAAGGCAGAAAAAGCCGAGGACCCGTCACCTAAAGAGCTCCTTACCAATGTCACCAAACCGCCCCCGAAGATCGACAAGGAAATCCTGTCGCCCGGGAAATACCGCATCGGCGATACGGTGAACAAAACCTTGCGTCTCGGTCTCGAGGAAGATCGGCGACGGATCCTGTTCGGCGAAGACATTGAAGATCCAAAAGGCGGCGTGTTCCGCCTTACGCAGAAACTCTCAACGGAATTTCCAAAGCAAGTTTTTAATTCACCGCTCGCTGAATCGACCATTCTCGGTGTTGCGTGCGGTCTGGCCGCGTACGGAAAGCGCCCCGTATTCGAATTGCAATTCATCGATTTTATTTATCCGGGATTCAATCAACTCGTCACCAACATCTCGAACCTGCGCTGGCGATCGTTCGGCAATTGGAAATGTCCGGCCGTGGTTTATGCGCCTTATGGCGCCTATCTGCCGGGGGGGAGTTTGTGGCACAGTCAGGCGAATGAGTCGTCGCTCGCCCATTACCCCGGGCTAAACGTGGTGGTCCCAAGCACGCCAGAGGACGCAGCGGGATTACTCTGGACCGCAATGCACGGTGAGGATCCTGTGATCTTCTTAATTCCAAAACACTTGCTTTGGGCCGAACACGAATACGCGGAGCCGATCCGGGCCGTTCCGTTGGGACGGGCGCGTCAATGCACGACCGGCTCTGACGTGACGGTAGTCGCATGGGGAAACACGATCGAGAAATCCTTGGAAGTAATCGCGAAGATCAACAATGAAATAAGTGTCGAACTCATTGATCTGCGCTCCATCGTTCCCTGGGACAAGGCTGCAATAGAGGAATCAGTGCACAAAACTCGCCGGCTCCTTGTTGTGCAAGAAGACACCGAGAACTGCAGTGTGGGGCAGATGATTATTTCCCACGTCACGAGCACGTCCGAGCTCTGGAATGCGATGATCAGTCCGCCGATTCTCGTCAGTAAAGCCAACGTCATGATCGGTTACAATCCCATCTATGAGTACGCTGCGTTGCCCGATGTGGAGCGCATCGTCGCTGCGATTAGGCGTTTGGTTGCAACCAAACATGAGCGTGTTGCTGTAGAGGCGGTCGCCGTGGCGACCGCAAAACCGGAGATTGCGCCTGAGGAGAGGCGCCCCTACATCGCGCCTAAGATCGACATCGGCAAGCGGCGCGTGCAAAGCATTACCGTTCCGGTTATGGGCGAAGGAATTCGCAACGCGAAAATTGTTTCCCTCTTGAAAAACCCGGGCGATCCCATCGCGCTGGACGATGAGCTGTGCGAAGTTGAAACGGACAAAGCCGTTTATCCGATCCAATCATCGTTCGCTGGAGTGATGGGCGAATGGAAAACGAAAGTCGGCGATACGGTCGAGATTGGTCACGAGCTTGGCACACTTTTCACGGACGAAGCATCCCTTGCAGATCAGCTCGAGACAGCCTCCAAAGAATCGACAGATCGAAAGCCTGTAGAGGCGGCCGTGTCGGTTGCGGAACCCAGTAGCCGCGGGCGAACCGCCCGCCACTCCAATATCGAGCCGGCACTTTCGCCCACCATCACCCGCAAACTCAGCCGTGTCATTCCTGCTAACCTGCAAATCGACGCGCGGTGGGATGCAATTCGAAGAGCACGCGACGGAGCGAAAGAGAAAGACGGCAAGAACGCCGCCTCTCCTTCCGTGATGATCGCGTGGTCAGTCGTGCGTGCGATGGAAAAACATGCGTCATTCCGCCGGTTAATTCTCGAAGACGATCAGATCGTCCAGAATGACGATTTCGATCTGGGGATTGCGGTCGCGCTCGAAGGCGATCGTCTGGCGACTGCGGTGATTACAAAAGCAAATAAGAAAAGCTGGCCCGAATTCGTAAAGATTTACAATAAAACTGTCGAGGCTACGCGCGGCGGTCGTGTTGACGCCATGAACGCGTCGGTGGTAATCACGAGTCTGGGCGCTTTCGGGGTGAAAGCTGGGGCGCCGATTGTCGTGCCGCCATCAGTCGGGACGCTTTTTGTTGGCACCGCGCACCGCGAATTAATTCCCAACAAAAACGAAAACGAAAGCGCAGAAGTGATCACGCTCTCGCTCACGTTTGATCACCGCGTCGTAAACGGTGCCGGCGCAGCCAGCTTCGCTAACGAGATCAAAAAACAAATCGAAGGATTTAAAATCCCGTCTGAAGAAAGACCCGGCACATGCGCGCACAAGAGCTGAGCATTCTTCTCAATTGCATCCAATCTTCTGCTGCCCTTCGTAGCTTTAGTACGGTCAATGTTCACGACCGAATCAATTAACATCAACGGAGGGAAATCTTATGGCACGAAAACTCGAAGGGAAAAAAGTGGCCCATCCCTGTGGCAGATGGCTTTGAGCAGGTGGAAATGACAGAGCTGCGTGAGGCGCTAGATAAGGCCGGTGCGGAAACGAAAATCGTTTCGTTAAAGCCTGGCAAAATCCAGGGGATGCATCACGCGGATAAAGGCGACAAATTCGATGTCGATCTTACGCTGAAGGACGCACGCTCGGAGGAATTTGACGCGCTCATGATCCCGGGCGGGCTATTAAATCCGGATGCGCTGCGTTTAGATCAGAATGCGCTTGAATTTGCCCAGCACTTTTTCCGGGAGCACAAACCGGTAGCAGTCATCTGTCATGGCCCGCAGGTCCTGATCAGCGCGGACCTTGTTCGCGGCAGGAAGATGACATCGTGGCCGGCAATTCAAGTGGATATGCGCAATGCGGGCGCGCGCTGGGTGGATGAGGAAGTGGTCGTGGATAACGGACTGGTCTCCAGTCGCAAGCCAGACGACATTCCTGCATTCAACAGGAAGATGATCGAAGAATTCGCCGAAGGCCGACACGCGGCAGCCGCTGCGGCGTAAGTCGAAGGTCATGTCACTCCGATCCTCCAGGCGCGGGAGGGGAACTCCCACAGGGATGGATGGATCACGCCCGGCCCGAGCGTGCTGCAAAACCTCGCATGTGAGATCCTTCTCCGGCGACCGCGGGATCAAGATGACAGCGTGATTGCCGAGCGCGGCCAAATTGCCTTGCAAGTTTGAATGGCGGTTTGAACTTTGCTGACCGTTATGACTACGGCCAACAAAATCACCGTCGTTCGGATTTTGATGATTCCGGCTTTCGTAGCAATGGCAATTTATTACGGCCAAAGCATCCAGCGTGGCGCGCCGCTCGAATGGATGCGTTTTACTGCAATTGCTATTTTCCTAATCGCTGCAGTCAGCGATGGTTTGGATGGCTATGTCGCCCGCCGCTACAATCAGCGGAGTTCGCTGGGCGTTATCCTCGATCCAATTGCTGACAAAGGATTGCTGCTGAGCGGCATCATTACATTGAGCCTCAGTAACTGGAGCGAGGTCGATCCCGATTACGGCAGATTTCCAGTCTGGTTCCCGGTTCTCGTGATTTCGCGAGACGCCATCCTTTTCGTCGGTGCAGCCGTCTTGTATTTGCTCATTGGGAAAGTGCATGTGAAACCAAACTGGACGGGAAAGGTAGCGACCGTTTTACAGATGATCGCCATCGGTTGGGTCATGCTGCAGCTGCAGCTGCTTCCCATCCTTTATGTGGTAATCGTAGCTGGCTTTTTCACTTTAATATCCGGAATCGTTTATGTCACAGATGGCATCCGGCAACTGCAGGCCGCAGGCCACGCTCACCCGAAGAAAACTTAAACCCGGTCTCCTGCGTGAATGGCACAAGCAGACCACCGAATGTCGCGATCGTCGGCCGGCCGAATGTAGGCAAGTCCGCGTTATTCAATCGACTGATTGGCCGCAAGATCGCCATCGTGCATGATAAACCGGGGATCACGCGCGATCGCATCTCGGCAATCTGCGCGCGCGGCGCGCCGTTCGTGATTTGGGACACAGGTGGCGTCCTTGGCGCGGGAGAATCTGAACTAGCCACAATAGTCCGCCGCACCGTCGAACAAGCGATTAAGGAGAGCGATGTTCTGCTTTTTCTCGTCGATGCAAAGGAGGGACTCTCGCCGCTCGATCAGGAGCTTGCGCGCATGCTGCGCACAGCGCGCAAGCCGGTCGTCCTCGTCATCAACAAGATCGACCGTGAAAAACACGAGGATCTCGCTGCCGATTTTGCGACGCTTGGATTTTCGCGCAGTCAATCTGTCAGCGCCGAGCACAATCGTGGAATCACGGAATTGCTTAAAACAATAGATCAGGTTCTGCCCTTGCCTGCCGCTGAGCGAGACATCAAACATCAAACCTCAAACATCAAAGCTCCGCTCGCCATCGCGATCGTCGGTCGCCCGAATGTCGGCAAGTCTTCGCTCATCAACTCTATTGTGCAGAGTGAGCGGGCGATTGTAAGCAAGTTGCCGGGAACAACACGGGACGCTATCGACATTTCTTATCGACGAGACGGTCGAGAGTTTCTGTTCATCGACACCGCTGGAATCCGCAGACGCGGCAAACGTTCCAGCTCGGTTGAAGTTTTCAGCGTCATGCGCGCGGAACGAAGTATCCGCCGCGCCGATCTCTGCATTCTCATTGTCGATGTCACGGCGGGCATAACGGCGCAGGACAAACGAATCGCCGGATTGACCCAGAGAGAGCGCAAAGCGGCGATTATTGTTTTGAATAAATGGGATTTGATCAGGCTGAGACGGAATCAAAAACAGACGGTCTCGCAGCTTGCTGCTGAAACGCGAGCGAGAATTTTCTTTCTAGGTTATGCGTCGGCCTTGGTAGCATCCGCCCTTACGGGGGAGCACGTCGAAAAATTATTTGGGCTGATCGAAAAGATCCGACGCGGGGCGCGGCGCCGAATCGGCACTGGAATCCTGAACCGATTGCTCCGACAGGCGTTTGAAGCCAATCCACCGCCGCTGGTCAAAGGCCGCCGGCTTAAACTCTTTTACGCCGCGCAAACGAGAGGAAGACCGGATCGAGATTTACAGCCCCCGGAGTTCGTTCTCTTCGTCAACGACCCACAGTTGTTGACTGAGACATATCGGCGTTATCTCGAAGCTCGTATTCGCAAACTTGAGCCATACCCCGGCTTGCCGATCATTTTGAGTCTGCGCGCTCGTGAACCAAGCCACACGCGGTCTGCTTAATCGAACATTTTACCCTTGGTACCTGTCTCAAAATCACATCGTATGAAATCGACGCAGGAGATTACACAGGAAGTGCAAGAACTTGGCCAATGGATCCCGGCCATCCGCCAGCAAGTTGCTCACGTTATCGTTGGCCAGAAATATCTTGTCGATCGGCTTCTGCTCGGCCTGCTCGCCAACGGTCATCTCCTGCTCGAGGGCGTTCCCGGTCTGGCCAAAACGCTCACCGTGAAAACAATGGCCGCCTGTATTCAAACAGGTTTTCAGAGATTGCAATTCACGCCCGATCTATTGCCCGCGGATTTAATCGGCACGCTCATTTATAACCCGCGCACCGGCGAATTTACGACTAAACTCGGGCCGATTTTTTCCAATCTAATCCTGGCCGATGAAATCAATCGCGCGCCAGCCAAAGTCCAGAGCGCGTTGCTGGAGGCGATGCAGGAGAGGCAGGTGACCATCGGCGAAAAGACATATCCTCTCTCCGATCCGTTCCTGGTTCTCGCGACACAAAACCCGATCGAGCAGGAAGGCACCTACCAACTCCCAGAGGCGCAACTCGATCGTTTCATGTTCAAGTTGAACATTGGCTATCCGCAAAAAAGTGAGGAACGAACGATTCTCGATCTGATGGCGACTTCGGCGCCCGATTTGCGGGTGGATCCCGTGATCGAACCAAAGCAAATCATTGCGGCGCGCGACGTGGTCAACAGCATTTACATCGATGACCGGGTAAAGGATTACATTGTCGATGTCGTCTGGGCGACGCGCCAGCCCGCTGCGTACAATTTGCGGCTCGAAGGGCTTATCCGTTACGGCGCTTCGCCTCGCGCCACAATTTATTTAGCACTCGGCGCGCGGGCGCACGCATTCCTGAACGGCCGCGGTTACGTCACGCCGCAGGACATCAAAAGCATCGGTCCTGATGTGTTGCGGCATCGCATCATCGTCAGCTACGAAGCCGAGGCTGAAGCGGTGACCAGCGAGACGATTATCGAGCGAATTTTCGCCGGATTGCCTGTGCCTTGATTCGAGGTAGCTGTGGACCCGGCTGAGATTCTTAAAAAAATCAGGACACTCGAGATCAAGACGCGGGGTCTAGTCGAAACCGCGTTCGCCGGCGATTACCACAGCGTCTTCAAAGGACGCGGGATGAACTTTGAAGACGTGCGCGAATATCAACCGGGCGACGAAATTCGCGCGATTGACTGGAACGTGACCGCGCGCCTTGGAACCGCGTTTGTAAAACAATTTACCGAGGAACGCGAGCTGACTGTCATGCTTGTTGTCGATGTTAGCGCCTCTGGAAATTTCGGCAGCACCACGCAATCAAAGCGCGAACTAGCGGCTGAGGTCGCCTGCTTACTTGCGTTCAGTGCGATTCGGAACAACGATAAGGTGGGTCTCCTGCTTTTCACCGATCGCGTCGAACTTTTTATTCCGCCTAAAAAAGGCCGCTCGCATACCCTGCGTCTCATTCGCGAGATTCTGTTTTTTGAACCGCAGGCACGCGGCACAGAACCGGCCCTGGCGCTCGATTACTTGAATAACATTGTCACGCGCCGCGCAGTCGTCTTTTTCATTTCGGATTTTCAAGCGCCCGATTTTTCGCAAGCGCTGGCGGTGAGCGGGCAACGGCACGACTTCGTAGCCATCCATATCCACGATGAACGAGAAAGGGCGCTGCCAAACGTCGGCATTATCACGTTGGAAGATGCCGAAACTGGTGATCAGGTCGAGATCAATACTGCTGATCGCACGACACGCGCGCGCTTTACCGATTTCATGGATGCACGCGACACAGAACTATCGCGTGTGCTTCGGCGGAACAACATCGACGCCATTGCGCTGCAAACTGGAAAAGATTATTTGCCGGCGCTGCGCTCGTTCTTCAAACAACGCGAACGCCGGATTTCGATCCGTTAGAAATGCAAATGTCGATCTTATGTCATGGCATCGGCTTCTTGCCGATGGAACATGGGCTGCGAAGCCAATGCCATTTTGGCTTGTCAATCTTCGCGGCCGAAGAATTCCACGACATCGCGCCGCCGGTCGATTACTCGCTGATTTCGCCCTGGCTGGTTTTTCTGATCGCATTTGTCGTGCTTTCGCTTCTCGGCCTGGCGGTCTGGTTTTTCGCTCGGCGGCGAAAACCGCCGTTGCCGCCGAAATTGCCGCGCGAGATCGCACTCGAAGAGCTTGAGCGAATTAGCCGTGAGATTAAAAGGATGAGCCCGTATCAGTTCAGCATCCGTGCATCCGACATTTTACGAAGCTACGTCACGCAGCAGTATGGGTTGCTAGCAACACGACAAACTTCCATCGAATTTCTGACTGCGCTGGCAAAGGCCTCGCCGTTTTCCGCGGACGAAAAATCGCTGCTCGAAGATTTTTTGAACCGGTGCGATCTGATCAAGTTCGCGCGTTACGAAGCGACATCTGCGGACAGCCGGTTGTTACTCGATGAAGCGATCCGTTTTGTAGGAGGAGGTCAACTTGCGACTGTTTGATTGGTGGCCGGCAAACAGCGCACTAACGTTTGCGCGGCCGTGGTTGCTGTTGTTACTGCTGGCGATCCCGTTGCTCGCCTGGTTGCGAGGGAAACGCGGCCCTGCTGCTGCATTGACATATTCATCGACGGCCAGCCTTCGCGCGATCGGGAAAAGGAGCGCAGCGCGCGCGGGCAAGATTTTACAAACGCTGCTGGTGGCAGCGCTGGCGATTTTCGTTGTCGCACTCGCGCGTCCGCAGCTTGGCAAAAGCCTTACCCAGGTGGAAGCGAGCGGAATCGACATCATGCTCGTGCTCGATGTCTCCGGCTCGATGCTTACGAAGGATTTCACAATTGGCGGTCAGGAGGCGACCCGCGTGGATGCGATCCGCGAAGTGACCCGCAAATTCATCGAGGGACGGCCGAATGATCGCATCGGCATCATTGCATTCGCAGGCCGTCCATACGTCGTGAGTCCAATGACTTTGGACCACGATTGGCTTTTGCAGAATCTGGAAAGAGTACGCATCGGTCTTGTCGAAGACGGCACAGCAATTGGGTCGGCCATGGCTGCCGCGGCCAATCGACTTAATGACAAACGCTCAAAGAGCCGCGTGCTCGTGCTGTTAACCGACGGTGAGAATAATGCTGGGAAAATTCCGCCGAGCACCGCTGCAGAAGCGGTAAAAGCATTGAAAATTCATTTCTATGCTATAGGCGCTGGAATCAATGGAATCGCACCGGCACCGATCTACACATCCAGAGGGCCGCTCACAGATGCACTTGGCAATATTCTCTACGAAAATCAACGTGTGGAATTCAACGAAACGGGTCTGAGGGAGGTCGCTAAAATTGCTGACGGAAAATTCTTCCGAGCGACGGACACGAAATCGCTCGAACAAATTTACAGCGACATCGACAAACTAGAGAAATCGACGGTGAGTGTCAAAAAATATCAACAGTACCGTGATCTATTTCCCCTATGCCTTATGGGTGGATGCAGTTTGTTGCTCGTGCAAATGGTTTTGTCGCAAACGATTTGGAAAAAACTGCCATGACCTTTGGCGCACCACAATGGTTTTGGGGATTGGCTCTGGTACCAGTTCTGATTGCAATGTTCATTCGCGCGGAGCATCGCGGACTCAGGCGTTTGCAGGAGTTTGTTTCGGCGCGATTGCTACCGCAGTTAGCGGGAACGGTAAATCATCCGCGACGCGTGTTGCGATACGGGTTGCAATTGCTTGGTCTTTCTCTAGCACTGATCAGTCTCGCTCAGCCGCGCTGGGGTTACACGTTTGAGGATGTGAAACGGAAAGGCCTCGACTTGCTGATCGCGGTCGATACATCTCGGAGCATGCTTTCCAACGACGTGCAGCCGAACAGACTCGAGCGCGTCAAGCTTGTCACTCAGGACCTGATCAACGAACTTCAGGGCGACCGTGTCGGTCTGATCGCCTTCGCGGGACGCGCTTTTTTGCAAGCTCCGCTAACCATTGATTACGACGCCGTAGTTGAGGCAATTAACGATCTGGATACGAAGACGATTCCAGAGGGCGGCACAAATATCTCCAGCGCCATTACTCTTGCCACGCAGAGCTTCGGAAAAAGCGCAGTAGGCAATCGTGCACTGATCATCTTTACCGACGGCGAAGAATTGAGCGGGGACGCCGTCAAAACGGCGAAAGCCGCGGTCGATGCTGGCGTGCGGATTTTTACAGTAGGTGTCGGAACCGCGCAGGGCTCCCTCATTCCGATCGGCGGTGACGAAGGCCAAACGGCTTTTGTTAAAGATTCAGCCGGTCAAGTCGTCAAATCCAAGCTAGACGATAAGCGTTTGCGTGAGATCGCGCAGGCGGCGGGCGGATTTTATCTGCATTTGGAGAATGGTCCGCGCGCGATGCGGCAGCTTTACGATGAAGGACTGGCAAAGATGCAAGCAGCCGAGGTGGACGTGCGTTTGTCGCGCCGGCCGATTGAACGCTACGAATGGCCGCTGGGCGCCGCGTTAATCGCTCTGGCCTTGTCGATCTTGATTCCAGAGCGCAGGCGAGCGCGTGAAAGAAGTTACGTTGCCACGCCTGCCAGAGCAACAACTGCTGCCGTGATGATTCTAATCTGTTTCTCGCCTTTCGTTTTCGCCATCGCTCCAGGAATCGACGCGTATCGTGAAGGCAAATTCGAAGATGCCTACAGCCAGTTCCAGCAGACGTTAAAATCGCATCCGCAATCGCACGTTGAGGACAAGCTCCAGTTCGATTCAGGTGCAGCTGCTTACAAATTAAAAGACTATAACAAGGCCTTGGAATCCTTCAGTCAAGCGCTGCTCTCCAAGGACACGACCTTACAGAGCAAAACTTACTACAACCTCGGCAACACTCTTTATCAGCATGGAGAAGCACAGAAAACTGATGAGAAAAAACTTAGCGATTGGACAAATGCACTCGATCAGTATGAGCAAACACTCAAGCTTGAACCGCAAAACAAAGAGGCGAAGGAGAATTACGATTACGTAAAGAAAAAGATCGAAGAATTAAAAAACAAGAAACAACCGGAGCAGCAACCCTCCCCTTCCCCGTCCCCGCCGCAGAGAAAGAACAAAGACCAACAGAAACAGCAATCTGGTTCAGGTGGGCAAAACCAACAGCAGCAAAATCAAGAACAGCAACAACAACAGCAGCAGCAGCAGCAATCGAGCCAGAGCCAGCAGCAAAAAGACCAGCAGCAAGCACAAGGTCAGCAATCACAGAGCCAATCCGGGAGCGGGAAGGATCAAAAACAGGGAAGCAAGAAAGATGAATCCCAGGCAAAGAGCGAACCTCAGCAACCAAGACAGCAACAGGGCACGCAGTCTTCACCATCGCCGTCTCTCGGCGAACAAAAATCGAATCAGGAACAATCAGGCGAAGGTGAGCAGCCGTCTCCGACGCCTGACGAGAATGGAAACGGAATGCCATCGTCCACGCCGGGAGAGGGAGAAAGCGCCGAACCTTCAGCCACTCCAGCGGAATCGCCGCAGAAAAAATTTGCCGGCGAAGTGAAGGGAGCGGGCCAGGAGAAATCAGAAAAACCGCCAGACAAAAATGCGCAGGCGACCGAGGCCGAGTTGGAAAAGGAAGGTCAAATGAGCGAACGTCAGGCGGAAGCGCTCCTGGAATCAATGAGAGACGAGGAGGCGCGAGTTCAACTTGATGAACGCAAAGCAACGCGCCATGTCTATAACGACTGGTAAGCGAATTTGAACTTTGATGTTCGATGTTTGATTTAAAATGGGACGCGCATTCTTGATTGGGACCGTGGCCGGAATTCTGGCGACCAGTTTCGCATTTGCCGATTCGCCAAGCGTCACAGCGGTCTTAAGCAAGTCCGAAGCCGTAGTCGGTGAAGATGTCCAGCTAGAGATTCGTCTGACCGGAGCACGCGGCGCAGATGCACCGGAACAGATTCCGGTGGATGGCCTCGAGATTCATCGAACAGGAACGTCTCAGCGCGTCGAGATAAACAATTTCAACCTTACAGCAAGCGTGAGCTACGACTATACCGTCCTTCCGTTGAGAGCGGGCATGTTTACTATTCCGCCTCAAACGATTCGCGTCGGCAGCAACTCGCTGCGCACGCCCCCACTCACGCTGCATGTAGCTGCTTCCTCAAATCAGCAGGCTACACAAAATCGCCGTGGAGCTCGGCCAACCACCGATACGAGCAAGCTTGTTTTCGCCGAATTAATTGTGCCGAAAAAAATTGCGTTCGTCGGCGAAATGGTGCCCGTTCAGGTTCGGCTCGGATATGATCCGCGCACCCACCCACAACTGACAGAACCACCTGAAATCACCGGACAAGGATTTACTGCGCAAAAGTTGCAGCAATCCTCCGAAAATCTCGAAACGATTAACGGTAGGACGTACAATATCGTGACATTTAAGAGCGCTATCGCTGCGGTGCACTCGGGAAAGCTTGAGATCGGGCCGGTTAAAGCGAAGGCACAGGTCGTCGTTCCGCGAAGACTAAGTTCGCCGCGCTCACGTTCGCCATTCGACTCGTTCGATCTGGATGACCCGTTCTCAGATCCGTTTTTCTCGAATCCATTTGGCCAATTTGGGGAGCGCCGCGAAGTGGAAATCAGCAGCGAGCCTGTGACGCTCGACGTAAAAGCGTTACCGCAAAACGCGCCACCAAGTTTCTCGGGTGCGATTGGGAATTTTACGATGACAACCGAAGCCAAGCCCAAGAGCGTTCAAGTGGGCGATCCGATAACTGTTACATCGACAATCTCGGGACGCGGCAATTTCGACAGGGTCAATGCGCCTGTGGTCGAGGATGAGCATGGATGGCACAAATATCCGCCATCTTCCAAGTTCAAACAGGACGATGAAGTCGGAATCAGCGGAGCGAAATCTTTTGAAACGGTACTTTCGCCCAATGAAAAAAAGCAGAGCCTGCCGATGCTTGCATTTTCCTATTTTGATCCGGTCAAAGAGCAATACGTGACACTGCGCAGTGAGCCGATTGCGATCACTGTGCAAGGCGGTGCGGCTCCGACGCAAAACGTCGCCGCGTCTCGACCAGCGTCGCCGACCCCGGCTCCAGCAACCCGACCGGCGGCTACAGCGAAGCCGGCGGATATTTTGTACCAGCTTACGGAACAACCGGCAGCGACAGAATCATTCGCGCCGCTCTATACGCGTCCAGTTTTTTGGACCGCACAGTTGATCCCGTTTCTCGCACTGATCGGATTGGCGGGCTGGAAAATTCGTCAAGCGAAGGCCGACAATCGCGAGGCGCGACGCATCACGGCGCTACAGCATGAACTGGCCGAACGGATGCGCAAATTACATCGGGCCGATGCTTCGCTGCGAGAATATTATGCCGAGGCTTCCAGAGCTGTTCGTGTGAAAGCGGCGTTAGCATCTGGCAGTCGCCAGATCGACCCAAACGTAGTTGATGCAGAGACAGCGGCGGACACGTTTGGACTCAACGGCGATTCGCGAGAGCGGTTGCGCCGACTGTTCGAGCAAAGCGACGAGCTCCAATACAGCGGTGCGCATAATGGATCGGGAAAAATTTCCTCGGAAGATCGCCGGGATGTGCTGGAATTGATCGAGAATTTGAAATGATAAGAAACGCAGAGCGCGCCTGGAGGTCGCGATCCGTCCGTGTTGTCTTCCTCACGGCGTCGCTCGCGGTTTTTCTGGCCATGTCCCTATTTGCTCAATCGGACGCTGAGTTCATGAGGGCCAACCAGGCCTACGCTCAGGGACATTTTAAGGAAGCGATCGACGGCTATGAAGCCCTCGTTCGCTCAGGACGATGGAACGCCAATTTGTTTTATGATCTAGGCAACGCTTATTTCCGCACCAGCGATTTCGGACGCGCGATTTTGAATTATGAACGCGCGCTCGCGCTGGAGCGGCATCATCCAGAAGCAACGGCCAATTTGCAGATGGCACGCGACGAGGCGCACGCGCTGGAGCTGCAGCAAAGCTGGCCGGAACGTTATCTACAATTTGCGAGCATCAATCAGTACAGCATCACAGCAGTTATCGCTTTCTGGATCGGAGGTTTTTCTCTGGTGGCGTTGATTTTCGCGCGTCGGCGATCGGCTGCGACGATCGCCTTGCTGTTCCTAGCGTTTTCAGTTTTCGCTGGAGCAATCTTCGCGATTTGGCAACTCGACCGTGGCGCTAAAGGCCGCGCTACGGCAATCGTGACGGCCGAAAATGTGCAAGCGCGAATCGCTACGGCGGACACCGCGAACAGCGTTTTGGCACTGTCTCCAGGCAGTGAGATTAAAATTCTGAGCACGCGCGGCGACTGGATCTACGCAGCGCTGCCAAACAATCTGCGCGGCTGGATTCCAGCCAAAAGCGCGGAACAGGTACGACTGTAAACACTGGGTCGCGCATGCGCATCTCGCGTGCTGGCTTAGGCGTCGTGCCGAAACAGTCTCAACACAGTATCGCGGCTCAACAGGCGGAGTGCGCTTTACGGGTTAGTCTCAAATGTAGTACAACGGGCGATGTGAAGGAGGATAGCCAATAAAGAAGTTAGTCGCCCTTTTTGTGTTCGCGCTTGCGTTTGGCTTGATGCCAAAAGCAGACGCCGCTAATGACGAAGTGGAAATTCGGAAGGTGTGGGACCGTTGGGCCAAGGCTTTCCGCGCCCACGATATTAATGGCATCATGTCTTTGTATGCGCCGAAAGTGATCGCGTACGATATCGTGCCGCCGCTGCAATACGTCGGCAAAGATGCATATCGAAGGGACTACGAAGAATTCCTCGCTCAGTACGAAGGCCCAATTGAGACGGAATTTCGCAGCGTTAGCATCGTTGCGGGAAACAACGTGGCCTTTATCCACAGTCTTGAACGCATTAGTGGTACGCTAAAGAGCGGGCAGAAATCGGAGGTATGGGTTCGTGCGACCAGCGGCTTGCGCAAGATCAACGGCAAATGGTTGATCGTCCACGACCACATCTCCCTACCTGTGAATCTCGAAGCTGGCAAAGCGGCGCTGGACCTCAAACCGTGACAGTTGGAGGCGGATTTAACTGAAAGACCTGACTATCACGTTTGCGGCGTGGCAGCGCTCTCCAGCACAATTGTAGCCATCGCGTGATGCTCAGTATGGCTGAGCGTGATTAAGGCAGTCTGCACGCCGCGCCGTTCCGTCAGCTCTTTTGCCGGCCCGGAAAAGACTAGAAACGGTTCGCCGCTTGGCTTTTTCCGAACATCGATATCGCGCCAGCCCATCGCTTTTCCAATTCCTGTGCCGAATGCTTTGGAAACAGCTTCTTTCGCTGCAAAACGGGCAGCCAAATGCCGCGCCGGAAACTTCATCGACATTGAATACTCGATTTCGCGATCGGTAAAAACGCGATGTAGAAAGCGATCGCCAAAACGATCGACTGCACGCTGAATTCGCGCGCATTCGACAAGATCGACACCGATGCCGATTACGCTCATCTCTAAAAGCCTCCGCGTCCGCAAGTCGCAGTCCAACTGCTCTCTCTCATCCGCGATAATTCTCCATCGCCGCGAGCATCTCTTTCACGGCGGTTCCAAGCCCCACCCGGACTGCACGAGAAACGATTGAGTGACCAATGTTGAGTTCAGTTAGATTCGGAATCTGATGAATGAGCGCGATATTTTTATAGTTGATCCCGTGGCCAGCGTTGACTTGCACCTTTGATTCTGATGCGGCACGCGCGGCCGCCCGCAATTTCTCCAGCTCTTCCTTTTCGATCTTTTCTGTAAACGCGTTCGCGAGTCGGCCAGTATGCAACTCCACCATCTCCACACCGAGCTCGGCGGCCGCATCGACCTGCTCCAGAGTCGGATCGATAAACAGGCTCACGCGAATCCCCGCAAGTTGCAGACGCTTGACGGTCGCACTCAGTTCCTTGTGCTGTGTAATAACATCGAGCCCACCTTCGGTGGTGACTTCCTCGCGCTTTTCGGGAACGAGACAAACTTCATCGGGCACAGTGCGTAGCGCAAAATCGACAATCTCGGGCGTATTGCCCATTTCCAGATTCAGCTTTGTCATGATGCTTTGGCGCAGACGCTCGATATCGCGATCTTGAATATGCCGGCGATCGGACCGCAAATGCGCAACGATTCCGCCGGCGCCTGCCCGCTCACAAACTGAAGCTGCTGCAACCGGATCGGGCTCCGCATTCTTGGATTGCGGCATGGTGGCGTAACGCGCCTGACGCAAGGTTGCCACATGATCGATGTTCACTCCGAGGCGCAAACTACTCATTTGTTCGCGCCAAATAGGACTCACTCGCCGGGCCTGAGCAAGTCCGAAAGATAGGGACTCCAGCGGCGCTCTATGCGCGCCGCCGACATGAAGGGAAGTCCGATTCGTCGGCGATCATCCACCTCTGCCGAGCTTCGGCGCGGCAAGCAGACCGCCGCTACACCGCTGAAACCGGTTCTAACAAGGCTGCGCTTTTTTCCGCAGCAATCACCCGGAGAAGGTGTGCCGCGCCTGCGATCTGTCGATCAATCGCCCGTAGCTTCTGCCTTCGCCTTTTTCACTGCTTTTTTAGTTTTATGGCCCGCCGTTTTCGCGCCCTCCTTCGTTTTTTCGCCTATGGTTTCAACGGTTTCTTTGGTCTTTTTGCCGACGGTTTCGGCGGTTTCCTTCGTTTTCTCTCCTACTGTCTCAGCGGCTTCCTTGGTTTTTTCGCCAGCCGTTTCAAGCCCGTCTTTAATGGTCTCGCCAGCTTTCTTTGCTCCCTGTTTTACGTCCTGCAGTGTTCCTTCCTGCGCAAAGGCGGCGAGTGCCGTCGCTGTAGTCAAGACGATAACCAGGCTTGTAATTCTCGTAATTCCCATAATTCCCTCCCTTCACTGGTTAAGAGTATCCATAAGAGATACGGATCGGGTGCCCAGGTTGCGCGCACGGCTTGATGCTGTCGGCTTACGACTGCCAAATTCGGAACAGCTACAAGTTGAGATCGGCCTTTGTCGGCGGGCCTTCCACCCAGTTAACGTCCCACGCGCCATCCACGGTGATGAATGTGAGCGAGTTCGCTGGCAGCCATGCTTCGTGAATCATTTTAGCGGGCGTGAAATTGAAACCGCCCGGGCTGAGCTCAAATTTCTTGCCGTCACATCCGAGCGTCGCTGTGCCATTGATCATCGTGTGTGACTATAAAATCTTGAACGGCGAGGCGTCGAACCCGCAGGATTTCAACATTCTCATCGTGGTTGAATATCCAAGCTGGGCTGTGTTCGACAATTTGCGCGACAAAACGGACCCCCATCATCGAAAAGGTGATGGGATCCGAAGATCAACGCCGCGCCACTGCTGTGAAACGGATCGACACCTGCGAAATCCTCGGCACAAAAACCATGCGCGAGATTACGCTAAAGTAATCACCTCATCGCGGGCGGTCTTTGATTAGCCATTTTTAGTGGCCACCATGGCCATGGCCCATGCCACCCATGCCATGAACGGGTCCTCGGCCGGATTTGGTGCTCGGGCCGTGTCCGATACCCTTCATCGTGCTCGTGTGACCTCTGCCGATGTGAGTGGCGCTTTTGCCATGAATACCGCTGCTCTTGCCGTGCACGGTTTGGGTGTTTTGCGCGTGTAACGCTGCCTGGCTGGATCGATGAGCATCGCTCACGATCCTGCCAAGGTTTAGACCGTTATCGTGAGCAATCTTGCCCCAGCCCTCGCCAGCTTGGTGCATTGCCACGAGGTCATTGAAGGTGAGATTAGACCCATTAGCAGCCAGCGCATTAGCCAGCAGGTGCGCGTTCTCCAATTCACCCCAGCCAAGCCCGGTCGATGCCCTCTCCGATTGCAAAGTAGCCACGGGAACGCCCGTCTCGTTGGAGATTCTCGTGACGACTGCTCCGTTGGAAGCAACAGCGCCGAACACGAGAAAGAATGCCGCTGTAATTAAACTCAACATTTTCATATAATTAAACCCTCATAGAGAAGTTTCGGTTTTGACGCGGCCGATGGTTCCTATGCCGTGTAAAAAATTCAAAACGACGCAGCAGCTCGCCGCACCGCGATTCTCCCACACTTGCGATTGACGCGACGATCTCACTCGCCGCCTACACGCATCACGGGCGGACCGTATAACCTCCAAAAGTAGTAGGTCGCCACCGGAAAACCGATCCCAATGACGATCGAGCGTACAACAACAGCCCGGTTCGCGCGATGCGACGCGAGCCCCCAAAGTAGCCGCCCAAAAGGCCACCAAGCGCCATTAGCGCGCCGTACCTCCAATCCACAATACCTTCGATGACAAGCACCATGACCGCTACCGCTCGCAAGCAACCCGTCAAAAGATTCTTCAGCGCGACCACGTGCCGGATGTCGCCCGGCGTCAGCAAGCTCAAGGCACCAATCATCAAAATGCCGATGCCGGCACCGAAATACCCGCCATAGAGCGCGACCACGAAAATGATCGCCATCACGATAGGCCACAACGCTGCCGCCAAATCAGGTTCCTTGCTATCGCCTTCTGTGCGTCGAACGAGAATCGGCCGCAGCAGAATGACGAGAGTGGCCAATAGCACTAGCCACGGCACTAACACGACGAAACTACGGTTCCCGGTCCACTTTAGCAGCAGCGCTCCAAGCAAACCGCCGAGCAAGCTGGGAATAAGAAACAACCACAACCACCGGGGAGGCAACGCGCGGGCCAACTCACGGCGCGTGCGCCAAACTGCGGTCGGATAGGCAGGCAACAACGCGACAGCGCTTGTAGCGTCCGCGGTCACCGGCGATACGACCAGCATTAGAAGGGGAAAAGTTATCAGCCCACCGCCACCGGCCAGCGCGTTGATCACGCCCGCTGCGATACTGGCCAGAAAAAACAAGACATCAGTTTCCACTGTCTTTTCTTCCTCTTGCTCATGCTCTTGCTCTTGCTCTTAGTCTTTCCTTTCTCCTGCTCGTTGCCCTGCACGCTGCTCTTGTAGTCGGCATCGTGGAATTTGGACAGAATAAACAGAATACCCAGAATTTTACGCAAGTGATTCGATTCATTTTGTGCATTCTGTCAAAGAATGATGGTTGTTTCGGAATCCGGGTCCCCAATGATTCGTTTAATCTGCGTAATCCGCGGTTAAAGATCCCATTACTTCACCCACGGCAACGCATCGAGATCGACATTGCCGCCAGTCAAAATGATCCCTACGCGTTTCCCGCTGATGTCGATCTTCTGCTCGACGACCGCCGCATACGGAACCGCCGCTGACGGTTCGACAATGATTTTCATCGTCTCCCAAATCGTGCGCATCGCCGAAACGATCGCTGCTTCGCTGACGGTCACGATGTCGTCTACGTAACGTTGGACGATCGCAAAATTTGGTTCGCCGATGTTTGTTCGCAAACCATCGGCGATTGTGAACTTCTTTTCGGTGACAATGCGTTTGCCTGCGCGAAACGATTGCGCTGAATCATCGACGTTCTCCGGTTCGGCCGCGACTACCTTGATTTTTGGCTGCATCGATTTCGCCGCGACGGCTGTGCCGGAGAGCAACCCCCCGCCGCCGACGGGGCACATCACGAGATCGAGATCGGGAACCTCCTCGAGCAATTCCATCGCGGCTGTCCCCTGCCCTGCCATCACATCCGCGTTCTCAAACGAGTGA
>WNGL01002262.1_pt1 | contig 33880 bp, 29 predicted proteins | sample 5400591 | NCBI WGS metagenome assembly WNGL01 (sample SAMN13153377, study PRJNA577476) | soil metagenome | isolation source: 80 cm soil or saprolite under Garry oak tree replicate 1 | place: USA:California | collected 2016-06-15
CCGACTCAGCAACGTTTTCAAGAAAGGCAATGACGTCGTGATTTGTTCGTTTTTCGATCCTCGCGATTTCAGCAATTGAGAAGCGCGCCCGCTTCCGAATTTCGGCTGCGTCTTCCTTCGGAATTTCGCCAAGTTCGGCGACCAAGTTCGACAATCGCGAAAGCGAACGGACTCTTGATAATCTCTTTAGCGGCTTTCCACCAAGCTGCCGCCAGAAAACCGAAACAGTTCCTGCCGAAAGGGCTCTGAGTTTTCATCCCGCTAGAGCAGGGATGTTAACGAAATTAACAAAACGCTTTTCGCTCAAGCCGCTCGCTTTTATCTTGCTAAAGTGATCGATCGTTATTCTCAGCCTGAGATGCGCAAGATTTGGTCGGACGAGCGCAAGTTTCAGATTTGGCTGGAGATCGAGGTACTTGCCTGCGAGGCGATGGCCGACCTTGGCCAAATTCCGAAGGAGGACGCAGCCGAAATTCGGAGGCGGGCGCGCTTCTCAATTGCTGAAATCGCGAGGATCGAAAAACGAACAAATCACGACGTCATTGCCTTTCTCGAAAACGTTGCTGAGTCGGTGGGACCGGCAGCGCGCTGGATCCATCAAGGGTTAACTTCGTCAGATATCCTGGACACGACGCTGGCGGTGCAACTTACAGAGTCGGCCACGATTCTCCTCGATGATCTCAAAAAACTGCGTACGGCAGTCGCTGGCCAGGCGCGGCGGTTCAAAATGACTCCAATGATCGGACGGAGCCATGGCGTGCACGCAGAGCCGATCACGTTTGGACTAAAGCTCGCGTTGATGTTCGACGAATTCGGGCGCGCGGAAGAACGTCTCAGCCAAACACGCGAGCGGATTCGCGTCGGCAAAATAAGCGGCGCAGTCGGCACGCATGCTCATGTCGATCCTGCCATTGAGCGCGCGGTCTGCGAGAAGCTGGGATTAAGACCGGCCACTCTTTCCACGCAAATCGTGCAGCGTGACCGGCACGCGGAATTTTGTGCCACGCTCGCGCTTATTGCTTCGAGCATCGATCGTTGGGCGACTGAGTTTCGTCATCTTCAGCGGACTGAAGTGCTCGAACTGGAAGAATTTTTTGGTGAAGGGCAAAAAGGCAGCTCGGCGATGCCGCATAAGCGCAATCCGATAACCAGCGAACGGTTGAGCGGCTTGGCGCGCGTGATTCGCGGGAATGCGATTGTGGCGCTGGAAAATGTAGCCCTTTGGCACGAGCGCGACATCAGTCACTCAAGCGCCGAGAGAATTATTCTGCCGGACTCATCCATATTGCTCGACTACATGCTGGTGAAATTGCGCGAGATTGTTGAAAAACTGCAGGTTTATCCGGAACGGATGGAGCAAAATCTCGCTCTTACAAAAGGTTTGTATTTCAGCCAGTCGATCCTGCTCGCGCTCACACGCGCAGGCGTGGAACGCAAGACTGCTTACGAAGCGGTACAACGAGCCGCCATGAAGACTTGGAAAGGCGAGGGGACATTCGTCGATAACGCGAAACGCGAGCCAGCGATCACGAGCCGGCTTTCCGATTCGGAGATCGATCGGCTTTGCTCGCTGGATGTTCATTTCCAGCACGTCGATGCCACCTTCCAGGCGCTCGGTTTGGAGTAAAAGGAGCGCGGGCAGTTACCCGCAGTTCGCAGCGTTCTGTCGCGAAACTCAGCCCGCGAATTCGTGCTCGTGCTCCTGCTCGTAATCGTGATCGAGGAGTAAATTGTCGATTACGAGTACGATTACGATCACAAGCAAGAGCAAGAGATGCTCGACCCTCGTTGAAAAGTGCGTGCGGTCTTGCGATATGGATTCATCATTCGTAGCGCAGCGCTTCGATGGGATCGAGAGCGGCCGCCCGATAGGCGGGATATAACCCAAATCCGATCCCGATGACCGAGCAGACGACTAGCCCAGCAATTGCCCAGCCGAACGGGAAAATGATGTCCACCTTCAACCACATAGCGAGCAAATCGCCTCCGAGCACTCCAAGAATAATTCCCAGAATTCCGCCAGCTTCCGAGATGAAAACAGCTTCGGTGAGGAATTGCCGCAGAATATCGCGACTCCGGGCGCCGATCGATTTGCGCACCCCGATTTCTTTGGTCCTCTCTGTGACGCTAACGAGCATGATGTTCATGATACCGATGCCTGCCGCCAGCAAAGCGATAAAGCTCACGACAAACGCGCCGATGCGCACTACGCCGGCAACTGAAACGAATACGCTCTTGAGCGAATCGTTGGAATAAATCTCGAAATTATTTTCCTGGCTGGGGCGCAGTCCGCGCGCAATCCGCATGGCGCCGATGCCTCTATCGAGCGTCGCGTTGTAGGTTTCCTGCGAGAATGATTGCGTAGCGATGTTGATTGTTCGATTTGCTTCGCCGTAATTTTCGAAAAATCGAGTGATCGGCAGGATGCAAATATCGTCCTGGCTTTGCCCGAAGGAGGTGCCTTTCTCCGCGAGCACGCCGACAATTGTAAAGCTGTGCCCGCTCAGCCGGATCACCTTCCCAATCGGCGATTCGTGAGGAAACAAACGTTTCTCGATCATTTTGCCGACAACCAAAACACTGCGCGCGAATTCAACGTCTTCGTCATTGAGGTTGCGGCCATAGCCCAGAGTGTAGGCATTGGCGGCAAGAAAGCTTCGATTGGTCCCGACGACCGTCAGGCTGGGACTTGTTTTCACTCCATTATAAACCGCCTGCCCATTGAAGTCGAAAGTCTTGAGGCAAATCTCGCGCGCTCTGCCTTCCATCAGCGCGTAATATCGCAACGCCTGGCGATAAGTGATGTTGTGGCGGTTTTGATACTTCTTCTGTACGTTTCCACTCGCATTGATGTTAGGCGGATATTTTGCGAACTGGAAAATATTTGATCCGAGAAAGCTTATACCGCTCTCGATGGAGGATTGCAGAGCCCCGATAGCGGTCATCACCGAAATAACCGAGAAGACGCCGATGGTAATTCCGGTCATGGTTAAGGCAGCGCGCAATTTGTTCGCCCCTAACGAACTCAACGCCATCGTTATGATTTCACGGAACAGCATGACGATTTTTATTTGTAGCGGCGGTCGTTGACCGTCGCATTTACGCGACCCCTAGGCTTGCGACGGTCGCAGACCGCCGCTCCAGGCAAATAGATTCTACTCATACCTGAGCGCCGTCACTGGATCGAGGCGCGACGCCGACCAGGCCGGGGCAAAGCCTGAAAAAAGGCCCGTCAATATTGAAACGATCATGCTTACCACGACCAGGTTGAAGGAAAAATGGATCGGAAAAGATGGGAAAGCTTTGCCGATGCCGAAACACATTAAATAAGCAAACGCGAGCCCGATGAATCCGCCGAGCAGACAAAGCGCGGTGGATTCGATAAGAAATTGAAGAAGTATTGTCCGTCTGCGCGCCCCCAGCGCTTTGCGCGTCCCAATTTCCTTCGTGCGCTCCTTCACGCTCACAAAGGTGATGTTCATAATGCCGATTGCCCCGACGAAAAGAGAAAGACCGGTTACGAAAAGGCCTGCAATCGCGATCGAGTTTTTGATCGGATCCAGCGTGCTCTTCAGCGCCTGTTGTTCGTTGATGCTGAAGTCGTCTTTTTTTTCCGGCGGCAACCCGCGCACGCGACGCATTAATCCGGTAAGCTCGTCCCTTGCTTCAGCCAGTTTGGTCTTGTCTTTCACTTTTACCAGGATGTCCGATTCGCTCTTGGCGCTGAAGTACTTCTGGAATGCTGGCAACGGCATCACGACAATTGCATCCAAACTGAAAAGTCCGAGAAATGATCCTTGTCGCGAGATCACACCGATTACTTTGAACGGCTGTCCGCTGATCAGCACCGACTTGTCGATCGGACTTTCGGAGGGAAAAAGTGCGTCAGCCACGTCGTAGCCGATCACGCATACATTGGCGCCGCCGCGAGATTCCAGTTCGTTGAAAAAACGCCCCTCTTTGAAATCGAACGTGGAAGTGATGATGTAGTCCGACACCGTTCCTCTGATCAGAATGTTGCTCACCTCGCTGTCCCCGTATTTAACGCTGCGAATCAGGCTCGACGTCGGCACCGCCTCGAGGAGATTTGAGTTGGGCGCTGCCGCAATCATGCGATTGATTGGCTCGGCATATTCCGTCTTGATCTTTTTGCGGTCGCGATAATTCCACCAATCATCTACTTGCTTCCATGGCCATTGCTCGACGTACAGAACGTCATCACCGAAAACCGCCATGCTCTTGTCGAATCCGATCTGAATTCCGGCAATCGCGGTCCCCATTAGCGTCACTGCAACGATTCCGATGATGACGCCAAGCGCGGTAAGGATTGAACGCGTCTTGTTCGAACGCATTTGCGTCGCGGCAATCTTCCAGCTTTCGCTTAGTTCGTAGACGAAACGTTTCACGTCGTGGCGGCGGCCGCCTTAAGTTAGCGCCAGCGCCTCTCGTTCGCGCACGACGGCTCCGTCGTCGCTTTCGATCAAGCCATCACGCAGGTGCACCGTCCGCCGTGCATGGCGCGCGATATAGGGTTCGTGTGTCACGAGAATGATTGTATGCCCGCGTTGGTACAGATTTTCGAAGAGCACCATAATCTCCTGGCCCGTTTTGGAATCGAGGTTGCCGGTCGGTTCGTCGGCCAGAATGATTGAAGGATCGTTCACCAAGGCGCGCGCAATCGCCACACGCTGCCGTTGACCGCCGGAGAGTTCGTTTGGCTTATGATCCAGTCGATCCCCGAGTCCCACGTCCCGCAAGACCTGCGCCGCGCGCTCTTCGCGAGTCTCCGGGTCGACGCCCGCGTAGATGAGCGGCAACTCGACATTTCGCAGACTGCTTGCGCGCGGAAGGAGGTTGAATGTCTGAAACACAAACCCGATTTCGCGATTACGAATGGCGGCCAACTCGTCATCGTTCATAGCCGAAACGTTCCGGCCGTTAAATTCGTAGTGTCCAGACGTAGGCGTATCGAGGCAGCCAAGCATGTTCATGAGCGTGGATTTGCCGCTCCCACTGGGACCCATGACGGCGATGTATTCGTTACTGTGAATTTGCAGTGACACGCCTCGCAGCGCATGGACAACTTCTTCGCCCATCACGTAATCCTTGGTGATGTTCGCGATGTCGATGATAATCGGACCGAGAGGTCGAATTACACCAGCGTTCATTTCTTCAGCAGTGAATTGTAAATGACGAGGCGCCTTGTGACCATTTACGATTCACTCATCACTATTCGCGCTCACTTTGGCCCTTCCTTGTCGATCGTAACTTTGGCTTCGTCCTTTAGTTTCCGACTGATGGCGCTGTAGCTGCCCGAAATTACTTCTTCGCCCGGCTTGATGCCGCTCTTTATTTCCGTGTAAGTGTCATCGGAAATTCCCGTCGTGACTTTGACCATGTGCGCCTTGCCGCCATTTTTGAGAAAGACAACTTTGGCGAGTTTTTCGCGCTCCTCTTTCTGGACCGATTTCTCCAAACGCTCGTTGACGAATTCCGCGTTATTGTCACCCTTGTCCTGTGCTGCCGACTTCTGTTTGCGTTTCTCGATCTCCTCCGGACTCAAGTTGCTGTCGCCAGTACGGATCGTCACACTCTGCATCGGCACGGCGACCGCATCTTCGACCATGTTGGTTTCGATGTCAGCCGTGCAGCTGAGACCCGGACGCAACGCGACGTCGTGATCGTCGATCCGAATCTTTACTTCGAAATTCGTCACTTCCTCCTGCGTACCGGCGCCGGTGGTTTTTCCCGTGTTCGCAATTTGCTGCACGATGCCCTTAAACTTGCGATCGCCATAGGCGTCGATCTTCACTTTGGCTTTGTGGCCGAGTTTCACGTTGACCACGTCATTCTCATTAACATCGACAACTGCCTGCATGTGGGCGAGGTCGGCGACCCGCATCACCTCCGTCCCCGCGAACTGATTTGTGGCGACGAGACGCTCGCCGAGTTTGCTGTTTAAAAGAGTGATCGTCCCGACCATGGGCGAATAAATGGTGGTCTTGGAAAGCTGATCGCGCGCCTGGCTCGAGCTCGCTTGTGCGCGTTCGATTTCGTGCAACGAGCTTTCGTAAGTATTCTTGGCCACGTCAATGGCCGCTTCTGCCGCGTTGTACTCCTGGGCGGAAATCAGTTTTTTGTTGAACAGATCTTTAGCTCGTTTGAAGTCCTGCTCGGTCTTCATCATCGTCGCTTTTTGCTGCAGATTGGTTGCCTTCGCCGCGCTGATCGCCGCTTCCTGCTGCTCCAGCAGAGCCTTGTAGGAGTCGGGTTTAATTTTTACCAGAAGATCGCCCTTTTTAACGCGCATCCCGTCCTCAACCGGCAATTCAATAATTTCACCAGCCACTTCCGGCGAGATTTTGACCTCAGTTTCGGGCTGTATTTTTCCAGTTGCAGAGACGGTCTGTAGAATCGTCTTGCGCACGGCTTTCTCCGTGGTGACCGGGATCGGCTTCTCGCGCTTGCTTACGATGACCGAAAAAATGATCACAAGCACTACCAGGCCGATGGAGCCGAAAATGATGTAACGCCTCCAGCGCAAACGGCGTTTCTTGGCTCCTTGCGAGGCAATGGAAGGCGTGGTCAAGGCTTGATGCATTAAGACGCTCGTCGGGGATGGGGGCACGGAAATTATCTCTTTTCTTTTGCAAAGCAAACGCGTTCACGACCTCTACGGTGAGATACAGCAAGTGTCATTATGGCTTCAACAAACGTGAGGCGCCGGCATTTTGCACCGTTCGTGAATCCGCTCGATCGCCCATGCAGCATGCTCGGCAACCAAAGGATCAGGATCGGCCGCAGCGTGTTCCAGCGCCGGCAGATCGGACAGATCGCCCACATTCCCCAGGGCAACGCAGACATTGCGCAAAAAACCGCAACGCTTGATTCGTTTGATCGGTGAATTCTTGAATAGCGCGCGAAATTCCGAATCGCTCAGTTTCAAATAGTCCCGCAGCGACATGCCCGCCGTAGATCGACGCGCCGAGAACGCAGTTTCGCGAGATACCTGAGCGAAGCGATTCCAAGGGCAGGCATCGAGACAATCATCGCAACCAAAAATTCGATTTCCAATGAGGGGGCGAAACTCCAGCGGGATGGACCCTTTCAGCTCGATTGTTAAATAAGAAATGCAGCGGCGCGCATCGAGCCGATGCGGAGCTGTGATTGCCCCCGTTGGACAGGCTTTGATGCAACGCTCGCATGTTCCACAGCGATCTGGGGCTGGCTTATCCGGCGGCAGTTCGAGAGTCGTCAAGACCTCTGCGAGGAAAAACCAAGTTCCGAGCTGTTCATCGATCAGCATCGTGCTTTTGCCGTGCCAGCCGATTCCGGCCTGCGCCGCATGATCACGCTCCAAAATTGGGCCGGTATCGACATAACATTTTTGCTGCCCGCCGAAGTCACGAAGAAATCTGTCGATCTCGCCTAGTTTCGCTGCGATTACATCATGATAATCGTCTCCCCATGCATAGCGTGCGACCCGTCCGTGCGCGGCCCCAATCCTTGAATTTGCAGGCGGTACGTCTGCCCCTACATTTTGAAAATAATTGAGGGCCATAACGATGACCGATCGCGCGCCCGGCAAAACCTTTTGTGGATCACAGCGTTTTTCTTCGCCGCGCTCCATGTAACTCATTTCTCCCAACGCACCGTCTCGCAACCAATTTCGAAACTCGCCTGTGTGGGGCGGGGGAGCGGAAGCTGCAACGCGGCACGAATCAAATCCAAGCTCGCGCGCAAATGCGCTGAGCTCTTTCTTCAGTTCTTCGCCCGATTTTCGCGGCGACACGCTCTCGATTTCGGATAACACGGTTATTCTCCGACAGGAAAATTCCTAATGTTCTGCAAGATCAATTCAGTGATTTCTTCGGGATTCCTTTGGGAAATGTCCACTCGTAGATCGCCCACCTTCCTGTAAAGCGGTTCACGCGCCGCCAGTAACTCCGATAGCGTCGCTCCCGGATTCGCTGTCCGCAATAGCGGACGATCACTCAAGTGATGAATCCGCGCGCGGAGCGTCGCTTCGTCGGCATCAAGCCAGACGACCGTCCCCATTTGTTTCAAAAGATCGGCATTCTCTCCACGCAGGACGATGCCGCCGCCGGTCACGACAACTGCTGGCTCTTCTCCGGATAATGAACGCAATACTTCCGTTTCGAGGTCGCGGAAATATTCTTCGCCATGGGTTGAAAAGATCTCCTCGATCGGCATTTTTAACTTGGACGAAATAATTTCGTCTGTGTCGAAGCGACGAAAGCCAGTTTTCTGTTCCAAAACTTTTCCGACGAGAGACTTGCCCGTTCCCATGAAGCCGATGAGGACGATCGATTTGCCTTCTCGATTCACAAAGGCAATATCAACAAGGAAGGGCAATTTCCAAGTCGCCTAGGCGGCGGTTGGGAGACCGCGCTCCTTGAAGCGTAAAAACGGCTTTACAAGCGAACTGGTTGCGAGGAATTGACGTTATGCCTGCGCAAAAATCTTCTCCACTCGTCGCTGTCATTATGGGTAGCGCGTCGGATTGGGATACCATGCGTCACTCCGTTGAGCTGCTCGAAGAGCTTGGTGTGCCGAATGAACATCAAATTCTTTCCGCGCATCGCAGCCCAGATGCGACGGCTGACTTCGCCCGAAAGGCAGCTGGTCGCGGCCTGCGGGTAATCATCGCGGGTGCAGGCGGCGCGGCGCACCTGGCAGGGGTCATCGCTGCGTATACGTGGTTGCCGGTACTCGGCGTGCCGATTCAATCGAAAGCATTACAAGGACTCGATTCGCTTCTTTCCATCGTCCAAATGCCAGGGGGCGTTCCCGTCGGCGCGCTCGCGATCGGCGCATCCGGTGCGAAGAACGCCGCGCTGCTTGCGGCCAGCGTTCTAGCAATTTCCCACGAAAAGATTCGAAAAAAGCTCGAAGCCTTTCGAAAGAAGCAGACCGAAGCGGTGCTTGCCCAGCGAGTGCCCAAGTGAAAACGGAAATTGTGGCGGCGGTCTATGACCGCCGCTCGAGTCGACCATCGCGGGCCGAAGCCATCACACGCGCAGTTGAACTATTGGAAAAGGGCGAGCTTGTCGCGCTTCCGACCGAAACAGTTTACGGTCTCGCGGCTGATGCGTTCAATCCGATCGCGGTCGCGAAAATTTTTGAAGCGAAAGACCGGCCCCGCTTCGATCCGCTCATTGTTCATTTGCCAGATCGCGAGTGGCTCGACCGCGCGGCTAAAGTCCATGGCGAAGGCCGACAATTGATTGAGAAACTTACCGATCGCTTTTGGCCAGGGCCCCTCACTATCGTTTTGCCGAAGCGTGAGATTGTTCCAGACATTGTGACTGCGGGTCTGGACACGGTCGCGGTTCGAATCAGCTCGCATCCTGTGTTCGCGCAGATCATTGGCGCATTTGGCAGACCGCTTGCTGCGCCGAGTGCCAATCGATTCGGTCGCGTGAGCCCCACTACGGCGCAGCATGTTCGCGACGAACTCGATGGACGCATTCCATTAATTGTGGATGACGGACCAACCGCTCACGGAATTGAATCAACGATTGTCGCCGTACGGGATGGCAAGATCCACATCTTGCGCCAAGGCCCGGTCACGACTGAGCAAATGTCCGAATTTGCCAAGATCGACATCGCGGATGCGACTGGAAAAGTTTCCGCGCCTGGACAATTGCCCACACATTACGCGCCGAAAACGCCGCTCCGTTTAATCGAAGATGCAGGATCATTTTCGCCAGAAGGGAATGAGCGAGTCGGATTACTCGCGTGGAATTCGGTCAAATTAGAAAAAGATTTCGCGGTGGTTCGCTGCTTAAGCGATCGGCAAGATTTGCGCCAGGCAGCCGCAAATTTATTTCGTTATCTGCGCGAACTGGATCAATCCGATCTCGATCTTATCGTTGCGGAACAAGTTCCTCTTCGCGGACTCGGAGCGGCGATAATGGATCGCTTGCGACGCGCGGTGCATCGTCCGCTCGATGCGCAAGACACGCCTGAATAAATCCTCTGAAAAGTGGATGCGGTTTGTTCGGCTTGCTTTGAAACTCCGGATGATACTGGCAGGCGAGGAAGTAAGGATGATCGCGCAATTCAATTAACTCCGCGAGCGTACCGTCGGGCGACGTTCCTGAGATGTTAAACCCTTTTTCCATCATGCGGTCACGGTATTTCATATTGAATTCGTAGCGGTGCCGGTGCCGCTCCATGACCTCGTTCCGTCCATAAATTTTCTCTGCGAGTGTGGCGCGCACAATTTTCGTCGGCCACGTGCCGAGCCGCATGCTCCCACCTTTGTTGTGCACGCCACGCTGTTCTTCGAGAAGCGAAATCACAGGTTCCTTCGCGTTTTTATCGAACTCAGTGCTGTTGGCACCTTTAATCTCACAGACGTTGCGGGCAAACTCGATGGTCGCCACCTGCATCCCGAGGCAAAGGCCAAGATACGGGACATTGTTCTCCCGAGCGAACTGCGCGGCTTTGATTTTTCCTTCGACCCCGCGCTCGCCAAACCCGCCGGGAATCAAAATGCCGGCAACGTCTTTTAGTTGGCCGCTAGCGCCGTCTTGCAGCGACTCGGCATCGACGAGCTGGAGATCAATTCCGCAGTCCTCACTCGCCGCCGCGTGCGTGAGCGATTCGTAAATGCTTTTGTACGCATCCTGCAGGTCGATGTATTTGCCGACCACCGCGATCTTCACTCGTCTTTTCGGACTCACGACGCGCTCGACAAACTTTCGCCAGTCTGCCAGATCAGGCCCGGGGGTCCTGAGATGCAAAAGGTCGCACACAAGTTGGTCCAGTCCCTCGGTGTGCAGCATTAGCGGATATTCGTAAACTGTGTGCTCAACGTCGAGGGCCTCGATCACCGCTTTCTCCGAAACGCTGCAAAACATCGACAGTTTCTGCCGCACATCGCGGTCGAGCGGTCTTTCCGTGCGGCAAATTAATACCTGCGGTTGTAAACCGATCTCGCGCAATTTTGCGACACTTTGCTGGGTTGGCTTTGTTTTCAGTTCGTGCGCGGCCCTGATGTAGGGAACTAGCGTGACATGCATGTTCACCACATTTTGCGAGCCGACTTCCAGAATGAATTGGCGGATCGCCTCGAGAAATGGAAGACCTTCGATGTCTCCAGTCGTGCCGCCGATCTCTGTGATAACGACATCGTATTTGCTCCCATCGGAAAGTTCACGAATGCGATCTTTGATTACATCGGTGACATGCGGAATTACCTGCACGGTTTTTCCGAGATAATCGCCACGTCGCTCTTTGAGGATGACCGACTCATAAACCTGGCCGCTCGTGAGATTGTTGTGCCGTGACAGGACGCAGTTGGTGAAGCGTTCGTAATGACCAAGATCAAGATCGGTCTCTGCCCCATCGTTCAACACGTAAACTTCGCCGTGCTGGAACGGATTCATGGTCCCAGGATCGACATTGAGATATGGATCGAACTTTTGGAAAACAACGCGCAAACCACGCAGCTCAAGCAACGTGCCGAGCGAAGCTGCGGCTAGGCCTTTGCCCAAAGAGCTTACGACACCACCAGTAATGAAAATGTATTTCACGAGACACTCCTCCGTTTTGGGCGAGCAAGCTTTTGCTCCAGCGCCGTTGCGTCCTCGGGCGTGTCTACGCCGGCTGATCCTTTCGCAGTGACGAGCACATGAACCGTTACACCATTTTCCAACGCGCGCAATTGTTCGAGAGATTCGGCGCGCTCGAGAGGTGTTGGGTTCCATTTCACAAACTGGAGTAGCATCTCGCGGCGGAATCCATAAATGCCTTGGTGCCGAAGAAACAAGAAGCTGTCGTTCCTTGAGGCCGGAATCGGCGTGCGCGAGAAGTAGAGAGCGTTGCCGCCAAGATCGACAACCACTTTCACCTGGTTCGGCGATAAGGCATCGGCCGGATTTTGAAAACGATGCGCCGCAGTGACGATTTCGAGCTTGCGATTAGCGCGAAGTTTCTCGACGAGCTTGTTGATCAAGTGCGGATCGACCAACGGCTCATCACCCTGAATGTTGATTATGTACGTGAACCTCTTTGCCTTTTTTGCGACTTCGGCAACGCGATCAGTCCCGCTGTGGTGCCTAGGCGAAGTCAGCGCGACTTCGGCGCCCCAATCAAAAGCGGCTTTAGCAATACGCATATCATCGGTCGCGATGATGACGGAATCGAGGTTTTTAGCGCGTAGACATCGCTCCCAGACGTGATGTAGAAGCGGCTTACCAGCAATTGGATAGAGCGGTTTTCCTGGAAAACGTGTGGAATCCCAGCGGGCCGGGATTATTCCGACTGCCTTACTCATTCGAACGTGTCTTAATTGCGTCAAACATAAATAGGCATGTCATCCTAGGCGGAGCGAAGGATCCCTCACAGAATAATGTGATCAAATCGTTTGGGATCATATCGCGGTCATGACGTCGTATTTAAAATGATATCTGTGGCCGCCGCCAAATCTTCCGCAACCCAATCTGCGATGCTGCCGGTTGTGTCGCGTTGAAATCCAGTTTGAACGCGGATTGTGCGGACGCCGGCGTTGCGACCGCATTCAGCGTCGATCTCCTTATCGCCAATAAAAAATGAACGGGACGGATCGATTTGGTGTTCTCGGATGGCTTGCAAGACCATTCCGGGGGCCGGCTTGCGACAACTGGAATGCTGACCGGGAACGTCGGGGCAAAAATAGGTCGCATCGATCAAACCATCGCCCAGTTGCCGCAAAACTTCTGCTTCAACCGCGCGATACTGCTCAGTTGTAAAAAAACCACGACCGATGCCGCTCTGGTTTGTAATGATAATGAGTTTAAAGCCGTTCGATTTCAAACGCCGCAATGATTCCGGGACGCCAGGGAAAATTTGTATCTGTTTGGGGTCAGAACAGTAATCGGCATCCTGCATGATGGTACCATCGCGATCGAAAAAAACGGCTGGACCTCGTGTTTCGGTTGAGGCGGTCATTTATTCACAGTCGAATGGGGCAAGACATCTCTTCCTCGCTTCCCGATACGTTGAGAGATTCCTCGACTGCGCATCGGAATGACAGAGCAGTAGCCGGCTGATTGTTGAAAGGCCCGCCATTTCGCTCAGGATGCAAGCTCACTTTTGAAACTGGCCATGAGTTCATCTCGTGTGACGGTCGCTGTCCCAAGTTTGCTGACGACAACCGCGCTTCCGTGATTGGCGATTTCCGCCGCTTCAGTCGGCGTTGCCTCGCAAGCGAGCCCGAGCGTGAAGAGAGCAATGGCGGTATCGCCCGCGCCTGAGACATCGAAGACCTGTCGTGCCTTGGTTGGGATATAATGCGGCGTTTCTTGCCCATGGAAAAGCATCATGCCGTGTTCGCCGAGCGTGACGAGAACGTACTTAGCTTCCCATTTTTTTAGCAATATTTCGCCGGCGCGCCTAAGATCGGCATCGTCTGCCGGAGCGTCATCCGGTTCGCGCCAGGGAACGCCAGCCGCGTGGAAAGCTTCGGCGCGGTTTGGCTTCACCACTGTGACGCCACGCCAATCGACGGAATGCCGGGGATTGGGATCAGCCGCGACGATCTTTCCATCCGCACGTGCGTCGCGCGCAATTTGCGAAACGAGCTCATTCGTCAAGAAGCCTTTGCCATAATCTTCAAAGATGATCGCGTCCGTCTCCGGGATATTCTTTCGAACTGCAGCTACGACTTTTGCAATTTGTGCCGGCGATGGGTTAACAAATTGCTCGCGATCGACACGAACAACCTGCTGTTGACGCGCGATGATGCGGGTCTTGACAGTGGTGCGAAACGCCTCCTCCTCGACGGCATCGGAGACGTCGATTTTTCCCTCGGCCAATATTTCGCGGAGTTGCTGGCCACTGCGGTCTTTTCCCAGCAAGCCAATTATCGCGACGTGATCAACGAACTCGCGCAGATTGCGCGCGACATTGGCGGCGCCTCCCGGATAAAATGATTCGCCAGTCATCTCTACGACGGGTACCGGTGCCTCGGGCGAGATGCGGCCAACTTTCCCCCAAACGAATTCATCCAGCATCAAATCGCCGATCACCATAATTCGTTTGGAAGGTGCGCGGTCGAGAATTCCCTGAAGGTGGGTCAGATTCATAGAAAATTTAGACAGTGATGCCGCCGAGGGAGGAAATTGGTTCGATTGAAATGAGTCAAAATGTTTTAGGCGGTGATTTGTGTACGGCGAGGGTTCTGCTTAAGGTTTGCTCCATTAATCCTGAATACGAACTCAAAATCAACAGTCGAAGCTCCCAATGACTCCGTTCACTAGATGTTTAAAGCTAGGTGCAGTTGCCCTGAGTGGCCTGACACTGTGCGTCCACGGCGCCCAGGTTCCACAGCATATCGATATCAAGCAACTGTCGAAAACTGTGGAAGACGTTGTCGTACCCTTGCCGAATGAAATTTTCGGCGCGTTAAACAAACTGGGCGCGGTTAACTGGAAAGAACACGTTCGCAGCGACAAGGGAACAAATTTTACCGAACGACCGCGTATTGCCCTGCTGCTGGGGACCGTAATTGCCGATGGTTTTGTCGCGGTGCAAGCGGAGGATGCGCCGACGGTAAAGGAGATTGGCCAGCGTGTCCTGGCGCTCGCCAAGGGAATCGGCGTCGGGAATTCAATCACGCCGCATGCTAAAGCCATCATCGAGGCGGCAGACAAGCGCAATTGGGAAGCCGTGCGGCTAGAACTGGATCGCACTCAAAATAGCGTACAACAGGCGATGAACGAGGTGCACGACGAAAAATTGTCGCAGCTCGTTAGTCTGGGCGGCTGGCTCCGTGGCACGGAAGTGTTGACTTCGGTCGTGGCGAAGCATTTTTCCGCCGACGGCGCGGAGCTGCTGCACCAGCCCGATCTTCTTTCGTATTTTCAGACAAGGCTGCAGGCGATGCCAGAGTTCAAGGTTTCGATCATCCGTGAAATTGAAGAAGCACTCGGGCAAGTGAAGCCTCTCATCGATGTGGGCAACGCGCGGATTCCTCCGCAATCAGTAAAGAAAATCAATGAAATCACGACGCGGCTTGGCAACGGAATTGTCACCAGAGATTAGGAGGTCTTAATGAATGCGTTCGTGAGCGCTCTCTTACGCGGAAGCTTTCTGCTGTGGCCTCTGATCGCGTTGCAGCCTGCGGTTTTTGCTTCGGTCGACGACGCGCAGTCCTTTGCTCTTCAGGCCGCGGAACCTTATGTGAAGCAAGGATTTCAGGTGCGTGAGGATTACTGGGGAGGCGACCTCGGGTCCGGGGAGAAAAAAGCGGTGCGACAGCAACTGTTTAAGGGGAACGAATATTGGTTTTGGCTAGGAACCGAAGTGGATCGGGCTAAGGTTTCCGTTCATATTTACGATTCAGATGGAAAGCTGGCAGAAGAACCAGACGGATGGGAGAAAGGTCACTTTGCCGCTGCGCATGTCATTCCAAAAACTACCGGCAGCTACTTTATCATTGTCAGCATTGAGGAATCGCCAGCGGAACGCACGCACTGGGCCCTGGTGTATGGTTTCCGTTAGGCGTAAAGGCAATTTTCAAATCGCCGGCGGCAGTGCAGAAGTTCTGATAGGATTTCGCGAGCAGGCTGCTGTTCCTTGATTCTATGACGGAAACGCGCACCTTGCAGTTTGAAAGCCCGCGCGTGCTGCAATCACTCTACGCCAACGACCTTAAACTCTTGAAAACCCTCGAAGATACTCTTGGCGTGAAGGTGACTACCCGCGAAGGCTGGGTAAGACTGGAGGGAGAACCAAGCCGGATTGATAAGGCGGAGCATGTGTTTGGGCAACTTGAGAAGGCCCGCCAAAAAGGTGTGGACATTCAAAAGCACGAATTTAATTACGCTTTGAACTCGGTAACCGAAGCGCGCGACGAGAATCTTGGCGACCTTGCTTTGACGAAAATCGTCACCTCGCCCCGCAAGTCGCCGATCATCGCGCGATCGAGCGGGCAACGCAATTACGTCGAAGCGATCCAAAAGCACGACATCGTTTTTGGAATCGGCCCGGCCGGCACCGGCAAAACTTACCTAGCCGTTGCGATGGCGGTCGCTGCGCTAAAAAAGGAGCAAGTCGCGCGGATCATTTTGACAAGACCGGCAGTGGAAGCCGGTGAAGCGCTCGGATTTTTGCCGGGGGAGCTGGAGCAAAAAATCATGCCCTACTTGCGGCCGCTTTACGATGCGTTGCGCGACATGCTCGAGCCGGAAGAGATTGAGCGCTTGCTGGCCCGGCAGACTATTGAGATCGCTCCGCTTGCTTACATGCGCGGTCGCACTCTGAACCATGCCTTTGTCATTCTCGATGAGGCGCAGAACACGACGACAGAGCAAATGTTCATGTTGCTGACCCGGATCGGTCCGAATTCCAAATGCGTAATTACCGGAGACGTGACTCAAATCGATTTGCCGGGGAATAAACGTTCGGGTGTGGTCGAGGCATTGCAGGCATTGAAAACTATTCCCGGAATCGCGACTGTTTATTTTACCGACCGCGACGTTGTGCGGCATGAGCTGGTCCGCGCCATTATCAACGCTTACCAGCAGCACCGCTCACCCGCGCCGGGATCACGTAAGTAAAAAGGTCGACATGTTCGATTTTCTTAAACGCGGACGACTCATCAAACGCGGCCTTGCGTCGCGCAAGACCCGGCGTCGCCGGCCGCGGAGCGACCTAGGGCGCAATCTCGAGTACGCCCCGTATGCGAAGTTCCTGATCTTTGCGGCATTTGTCGGCGGCCTTGCTTTTCTCGTCTTCAGCGGCCAACAACCGGAACCGACAAAGAATTTTGTCATCGCACTGCTGGTTTTGGCCACCGCCATTACACAACTCTGGATCAACCAACCAAAGACCTTTTCCCGAAGCTCGCGCATTCTTCTCGTGTTTGGAGTTATCCTCGTGCAACTGGCCGTTACAAAAGTCCTGCTGATGATTTGTAACAGCGGCAATTACTGGTTTTTAAAGCCTGAAATGGGCGGATTAATCACGCCCTATGCCTTCGCGCCACTTGCGTTGAGCGTCTTGCTGGGCCGACACCACGGCCTTTACGCTGCATTTTTTGTTAGTCTCTGGAGCAGCGTGTTATTTGGTCCAATTGACGCCCCGCTTTTGGTAACCAGTCTGATCAGCGGATTCACCGCAGTCTCGCTCACATTGCAGGTGCGACGGCGCAGCAAATTGATTCGGGCAGGCATCGGGGTCGGGTTTGCCATTTGGTTGTTGTCACTGACGTTCGGTCTGATTGGGCCAATTACTCTCTTTTCACCGATCACCAACGATTGGGGGATGATCGGATTGCAAAGCGCGCTTGCTGTCGGCAATGGAATCTTGACTGCTACTCTGGTTGGCGGCGCGCTGCCGATGCTCGAACATCTATTTCGAATCACAACGGACATTTCCTGGCTGGAAGCTTCCGACCTTAACCATCCGCTGTTGCGCCGGATGACAATCGAGGCGCCGGGTACTTACCATCACAGTTTGGTTGTAGCCAATCTCGCTGAAGCGGCCGCCGAAGCGATCGGCGCAAACGCCACGCTCAGCCGCGTCTGCTCTTATTTTCATGACGTCGGCAAATTGGTGAAGCCGGAATATTTCACCGAAAACATGAGCTTCGAACGCAACCCGCACGACGATCTCGCGCCAACGATGAGCGCATTAATCATCATCGCGCACGTCAAAGAAGGGGTCGATCTTGCGCTGAAGTACAGGCTCAATCAACGAATCATTGACATCATTCAGGAACATCACGGCACCTCCCTCGTCCGTTACTTTTATCAGCGCGCTCTGCAACAGCATGAAGACGCGCGTGCTGGCGGCAAAATCATGAAGCTGCGCGAGGATGATATTCCCGACGTGCGTGAAGAGAGTTTTCGCTACAGCGGACCGAAACCCCAGACGAAAGAGAGCGCCATTGTCAGCCTGGCGGATACCGTGGAGAGCGCCTCGCGCAGTCTGGAGAAACCGACGCCGCAGAAGATCGAATCGCTCGTAAATGAGCTCATCGAAGAGCGCATCACTGATCGACAATTAGACGACTGCGATCTGACGCTAAGGGAGCTGAAAGTCGTCGCCGAACGTTTCCGGTTCACGCTGCTGATGATGTCGCACAGCCGGATCGCCTATCCGAAGCAAACGCCAAAGACAGGCACACCGAGAGAGGAAGCGTTGCGTCCAGACGTAATGGCGGCAACACGGCGACCCGCAACGGCTCCGCCAGTCTCGGCGGCTTAGCTGGTGGGGCGGATGCTTCCTTGATTGCCGCTCGCGTCGGCAAAATTCGTATTCGGCGGCGAGCGCGAACCCGTGCAACAAATTTGTCTTTGTTTGAATCCAATTCACGGCGGAGCTGCATCCAACGTTCAAAGCAATCATGAACAATCAACAAACTTTAGACAAAATGAGAATTCGTCGGCGTCTTAAAATTATGAATAACGAAGCTCAATCGACATACGCGCTGCTGGTCCGCTCGGAGGAGAAAGGCCGGGGCATCATGGAAACTGTCGTTTACGCGCTTTTCGGTTTGAGCGCGATTATTTCCATCTGGCAGTTCGCCCAGCAAACAAATCATCTGCCGATTGATGGACCTACGGCGGAGCCCTATCTGGCTCCGCAGATATCGCATCGGCAGGCAGGGTCGGCCTTAAATAAGGGATCTTGAAGGACAACCGGCTCGCAGCCTGCTTTGAGTCGTCGCGGCTCTTGCTGCCCGAAAATTGCGGAGAGCGATTTGACAATGAATGAACGTTCATTCATCTTCCTAACCTTATGTCACAACCCCAGATAGAATCCAGCCCCGATCGGCGCACCCAAATTCTCGATGCCGCCTTGGTCTGCTTCGCCAAACGAGGTTTCCACCCGGCCAGCATGCACGATATCAGCGCCGAAGCCGGGATTAGCGTTGGCCTCATTTATCGCTATTTCGAGAACAAGGACGCCGTCATTTCCGCAATGGCTGATCGGCATAAACAAGAAATTCATGAGGTCTTGGAGCGCGCACGACAGGCCCCGACGCTGCTCGAGTCGCTCGAGATTTTGTTCACGGCGCATTGTTGCGAAAATGAGCCGCGAGTTATTTCAGCCTTCGTGGTCGATCTTTACGCGGAAGCGTCGCGCAATCCGCACGTGGCCGATTTGGTGCGCGACGTTTTGCAGACGGCGATGAATGGCGTGACGGATTTGATCGCGCGCTCGCCGGAGGCGGAAAACGCCGGGCATGGTCTAGAGCCTCACGAGCTGGCGGAACTTATTTTTGCTGTCTCGCGCGGAATGTTGATGCGCGACGTTTTGCAACCACCGGAGATGACCGCCGCGGAAAGGCGCGCCAGCCAATTGGAAGTCACACGAAGATTGTGGAGCCTCTTGTTTAAAAAGGAAGGCGAACCAGCATATGCATGATATAGCCAAACCTGTTTCTACTGAACTCAAAGTGAGATCTGGAAGAGGAGCATGGCGCCTTGCAATCGGAGGCCTGCTTGCGCTTGTCATCCTGCTTGTGGGAATCAAGGGATTACAAATTTCCAAAATGATGGCAGCGGCCAAAGCGATGACGCCGCCGCCGCAGGCGGTCAGTAGCGCGGAAGTGCGCGAGGAAAATTGGGCGCCTGTACTTTCAGCGATAGGCTCGGTTTCGGCGGTGCAAGGCGCAATCATAGCCGCTGAGCTGGGCGGCGTAGTGAGTGAGGTCAAGTTTGAAAACGGTGGTGTCGCCAAAAAAGGAGACGTAATCATGAAACTGGACGCCTCCCAGGAGGAAGCACTTTTGCGATCCGCAGAAGCCGAAGCCGAGCTGTCGCGCACGGACTTAGAACGAACTCAGGGCCTTGCCTCACAAAAGGTGGTTTCGAAGGCTGAACTCGACGCCGCCGAATCGAAATTCAGGAGACTGACTGCCATTGTCGATCAGATGCGCTCTAATATTCGGAAGAAGACGCTTGTCGCCCCGTTCGATGGCCAGCTTGGCATTCGCCAGGTGAATGTCGGGCAGATGATCAATCCCGGTCAGCAAGTGGTGGCGCTAACATCGCTCGATCCGGTGTATGTCGACTTTGCGTTGCCGCAGCAACATTTAGCGCAATTATCCCAGGGCTTGGAAGTCCGCGTCCGAAGCGATGCCGTCCCTGGCCGCGTTTTCCCTGGAAAGTTAACCGCGGTGAACTCGATGGTCGATACGGCCACGCGAAATGTCTCTGTGCAGGCGACGCTGGATAATCCGGATCACCAGTTGCGTCCAGGGATGTTTGCAAAGGCTGAGGTAGTGTTGCCGGAAAAAAGTTCTGCACTGGTCATTCCCGGTTCGGCAGTGTCGTACGCGCCATTCGGTGATTCGGTCTTCATAATCGAAAAGAAGAAGGACGAGAAAACAGGCAAGGAAACACAGGTTATCCGGCAACAATTTGTCCGCATAGGCGAAGCGCGCGGCGATTTCGTTTCAGTAACAGAAGGATTGAAAGCTGGTGAAACTGTGGTCGGCACCGGCGTCTTCAAATTGCGCAACGGAATGGCTGTGACGATAAACAACGATCTCGCGCCCAAACCGCAGGTGAACCCGACCCCGGTGGACTCATGAAGTGAAGTGCGGTTAACATGAAATCGTTTACAGATCTTTTTATTAAACGCCCGGTGCTGGCGATGGTGGTCAGCTTTGTGATCCTCATCGCCGGTCTGCAGGCGATAAAAACAATTAACGTGCGGCAATATCCGCGCAGCGACATCGCTGCGATCACCGTGGACACGGTTTACGTGGGGGCGGATGCAGAGCTCGTGCGCGGATTTATCACGACTCCGCTCGAGCGCGCGATCGTCGCGGCGGACGGGATCGATTACATCCAATCACAAAGCAAGCAGGGCGAATCACTGATCACAGCGCGATTGAAACTGAATTACGACGCGAACAAGGCTCTCTCCGATATCAGCTCAAAGGTCGATGCGATTCGGCGCGATCTGCCCCCCGAATCGGAGATTCCAGTGATCAATATCGAAGCGGCGGATTCGCGATTTGCTTCCGCATATTTGAGTTTCACTTCGGACATTCTTCAGCCCAACGAGGTCACTGATTATCTCGTACGTCTGGTGCAGCCGCGGCTGACGGCAATCAGCGGCGTGCAAAAGGCGGATATTCTCGGAGGACGCACTTTCGCCATGCGTGTGTGGATGAAGCCGGATCGGATGGCGGCTTTGAACGTAAGTCCGGCGCAAGTCCGCAGTGCACTCGCACGAAATAATTATCTCTCGGCCGTTGGCAGCACAAAAGGTTCGCTCTTGCAGGTCAACCTGACCGCGAACACCGACCTGCATACCGCTGACGATTTTAAAAAGCTAGTCGTCCGTCAAGACAAAGGAACGCTCGTTCGGCTCGGCGACATCGCGGATGTGGTGCTCGGCGCGGAGGATTACAACACCGAGGTGCGGTTCTCCGGTCAGAAGGCGGTGTTCATGGGCATCTGGGTGTTGCCGAACGCGAACTCGGTGGACGTGATCAAGCGCGTGCGCGTAGAGATGGAGCAGATCCAAAAGGAATTGCCCACTGGCATGACCGGGCAAATCGCCTACGACGCGACCGCGTACATCAACGACGCGATCCACGAAGTCGTTAAGACCTTGCTCGATACCCTCCTCATCGTCATGATCGTGATCTTTTTGTTCCTCGGATCCTTTCGTTCCGTGATCGTGCCAGTGGTGGCGATTCCGATCTCGCTCATCGGCGCTGTGTTTTTGATGCAGATTTTTGGGTTCACGCTGAACTTGCTGACGTTGCTGGCGATCGTGCTTTCGGTTGGGTTGGTGGTGGACGACGCGATTGTCGTCGTTGAAAATGTGGAGCGGCATATGCGCGAGGGGATGTCGCGGATGAACGCGGCATTGAAAGGCGCGCGCGAACTGGTCGGACCGATCATCGCAATGACGATCACGCTCGCGGCCGTTTACACGCCAATCGCGATGCAAGGCGGGCTGACCGGCGCCCTTTTCCGCGAATTCGCCCTCACGCTTGCGGGCGCGGTTTTCATCTCCGGCGTCGTGGCATTAACACTTTCCCCGATGATGTCGGCGCATTTGTTGCGTTCCGGCAGTATCGATAAAGGATTTAGTGGCTTGGTTAATCGCACCTTTGATCGTTTCCGCGATTGGTATGGCAGACATCTTGATCGGACCCTGGCTGCGCGCCCTGCGGTTTACACCGTTTGGATTGGATTGTCGCTCTTCGGGGCTCTCTTTTGGTACATGTCGCCCAACGAACTGGCGCCGACAGAAGATCAGGGCGTCATCTTCGGCATTGTTACCGCGCCAGCCAACGCCACAATCGACGACACGATTCGTTATGCCGATGCGGCTGGCAAAATTTTCCACGACATTCCAGATACGCGCTTCACATTTCAGATTACAAATCCCGACCAAGGCTTTGGCGGAATGGTGCTCAAACCGTGGGGCACTCGCAAAACGCCAACTGCTGCTTACTTGCCGGTGGTGCAGCAAAAGCTGGGCGCTATTCCTGGGATCCAGATGTTTCCTGTAATGCCCTCCGCGCTTCCCGGTAGTGACAGTTTTCCAGTGAGTTTCGTCATCGCTTCCACTGCCGATCCCGAGCGCATCCTTGAGTTTGCCAAGCAGATTCAACTAAAAGCGATGCAGAGCGGAATTTTTCGATTTGCGGATATCGATACGAAAATCGACCAGCCGCAGGCCGAGATCGTTTTCGATCACGAGAAAGTGGCGTCGCTTGGTCTCGACATGCAGCAGGTCGGCGCCGACATGTCCGCGAGTATCGGTGGCAACTATGTCAATCGTTTCAATATTGCCGGCCGCAGTTACAAAGTCATCCCGCAGGTCAAGCGCGTCGATCGCCTGAACCCGGAGCAATTGGAAAACATCTACGTCACGGGACCGAACAATCAGCTCGTGCCGCTGAGTACAGTGGCCACGATTCGGCACAAAACCGTCGGTCGCTCACTCAATCGCATGCAGCAGCTTAACGCCGTGTCCATCAGCGGCGTGCCAACGCGGTCGCTCGATGCTGCTTTAAAGTTTCTCGAGGATGAGGCGAACAAGATTCTGCCGAAAGGTTACGTGCTCGATTACACGGGGGAGTCGCGCCAGTTGCGCACGGAAGGGAGCAAGTTTCTCCCGGTCTTCATGCTGGCCGTGGTGCTCATCTTTCTCGTTCTCGCCGCGCAATTCAACAGCTTCCGCGATCCGTTCATTATTCTGCTTGGCTCTGTTCCACTCGCCATTTTCGGCGCGCTTCTTTTCACTTTCCTGAAAATGCCGTTCGGTAAATTTTTTACCGACGGCTGGACGACGACGCTCAACATTTATTCGCAAGTCGGTCTGGTCACGCTAGTCGGTCTCGTTTCGAAAAACGGAATCCTGATCGTCCAATTTGCCAACGAACGGCAGCGGCAGGGGCTGGGCAAACTCGCGGCGATCGCGGAAGCAGCGCGTATCCGTTTACGTCCCATCATGATGACGAGCGTCGCGACCGTCGCCGGTCACTTTCCGCGCTGGGAAGACGCACCGGAAGATGTCGATCTTACGCCGGAATTTGAGCCTGCGCTCGCGCCAGATGGGAATGGCAACGGCTGGAAGCAAGGATGATCCAGTTGCGCAATTAGCTCCGCTTTCGATAAGTTGCGCAAATCGAGATCCAGCGGCGCGCCAAAGCGGTAATGCTCGCCGCGCTCAGCGAGCACGACGCGCACACACGCCATCGGCGATTTACACGGTCTGCAAAAGTAACAGACGCGTTACTTTTCTGGAGCGGCGCGCGGCGCGGATCGTTGCGATTCTACGGGCATGAAGTCGATGAGTAGGACCACAGCGCCATTATTCATTGCTTCGACATCAACCCCAACATCAACCCGACAAAAATATAGAGAAAGAAATCTCACGCCGTGGCGCCGCTCTCGGCCCGCGTTGATAAATGAAAGGAAAAAAAACATGAAAACAATTCACACTTCGATCAAAACAACTCTGCTTGTCTTAATAGCCATGTCGTTTACCGCCGCTTTCGCGCGCGCGGATAGTTACTCCTGGACAAATTTCCAGTCCGACATCGCGGGCGTCGCCCAGCATGTTGATCCGAACTTGGTCAATCCATGGGGCATGGCGGCATCCTCTGGCGGTACCATTTGGGTCAGCGACAATGGTACCGGCGTTTCGACTCTTTACCACCAAGACGGCACCGCTGTTTCGCTGGTCGTGACGATTCCGACGGCCGCGCGGAATAGAGAAGGAGGGAATCCCACTGGAGTCGTGTTCAACAGCACGTCGTTCTTCAACGTCACACTCAATGGAAATTCACAACCCGCCCGTTTCATCTTCGTCAGCGAAGATGGTTCCATCTCGGGTTGGAACCCGGCGCTGGACCAGACGCACGCCATCATCGCCGTCGATAACGGCACGAACCGTGGCATTAACCGCGCCATTTATAAAGGCGCAACGCTGGGCGTCGCCAATGGTCACAATTTCCTGTATGCCACGAATTTCCATACAGGTCACGTAGAAACCTACGATGAGAGCTTTCATCAGGTCAATCCCGGCGGTTTCGCCGACCCAGGCCTTCCGGCAGGTTACGGGCCGTTCGGCATCCGGAATTTCAATGGTGAGATTTTTGTGACTTATGCCAAACAGGATCACCACAGAGAGGATGATGTTCCTGGTCCCGGCTTCGGCTTCGTTAATGTGTTTGATACCAGCGGCAACTTCCTCAGGCGCTTGATCTCGAACGGCAACCTCAATGCTCCGTGGGGACTCGCCCTTGTGGAAGATGAGCTTTGGGTTGGTAATTTCGGGGACGGGAAGATCAACAATTACGATCCGGCCACGGGCGCTTTTATCGAGACGATCAGTGGCGCCGATGGAACTCCACTCGAGTTCGACGGCCTGTGGGATCTTCTTCCTCTCGGCGACGGAGTTTATTTCACTGCCGGAATCGCCGACGAAGAACACGGGCTATTCGGCATCATCACCGAAGATTAAAGCCACTGCTAAGATCGAACGTCGTCGTCTGCCGATTGCGGACGACGACGACGATCTGGTTTGCAAAAAAAGAGGGCGCCCATTACTGGGGTGCGGAAGCTGAGGATTCTCAGCATATCAGTTTGTTGTGTTTCCTCCTCGTCGAAATGCTGAACGTGAAATCGCTGAATAGCGATCTAGCGATCGCGCTGTTCCGATCGCAAGTTTCGGGTCACAATCTTGGCTACGCCCCATGGCGTGGTGAGGCTTCTTAGCGAAGCCCCACCAGCCTTTAGTCAAGCAAGCCGCTTTCAGGCGACGTTGACTTCGATCTGTTTGGGTTTGGCTTTTTCGTTCTTCGGCAAGTGCACCTCAAGCATGCCGTGCTTGAACACAGCCTTTACTTTGTCTGCGTCTGCGTCCTCCGGCAGCGCGAAAGTTCGGACAAAGCTGCCGTAGCCGCGCTCTACGCGGTGATATTTTTTCTTCTTCTCTTCTTTTTCGAACTTGCGCTCGCCCGAGATAGTAAGAACCCCGTTCTCGACAGTGACTTTTACGTCTTCTTTTCTTAACTCAGGCAATTCAGCCTTGATAACGTATTCCCTGTCATCCTCGGTAATGTCCGCGAGGGGCGTCCATTCGGGCAACGTGATACTCTCCTTCCCATTTCCCCGGCGCATTGGCGTCCGGCCGAAAAGGGTCGACAGTCGGTTCTGCAGGTCTTCCATTTCTCTGAGTGGTTCCCAGCGAGTGAGTGTATTCATCATGTTAATGATATCCTTTCTTTACCGGCGGGATTGGGTGTATCGCCGTGTTCGGCCGCCAGTTGTCCGAACAATAAAATCGGCGTACGTCAGTCTCGCGCAACGCTGGATGATCGCCAGGTAACTTAAGTTGCCTTTTTAAATCGCCTGACTGTTGAACGGTTCAGGAAACGGTGTGTGCTCAGCCTGCACGCAGCTGCCAAAATCAAAAAGCCCCGGTGAGTTTCCCCACCGGGGCGGTTGATTTCTTTGTCTTCGCGCTTTTTGCTTTAGCGCATTTTATCTGCTGCCGACTGGCCCGCTTGTCCGGAATTCGGCAAACTCGGTCGAGTTGCTTATCTTCGTGACAACCCACGGCTCCGGCCCCTGATTAGCTGACGGCTGTTCCTCAGGCTTGCCAAGTCCAGACCACTGACAGGCACATTAATATCGAGTTTCATTTTGCTATTTTCCCTTTCTTTTTTAACGTTGACCTTGAACTTCGCACACCAATTGACGACCGCCAGGTAACTTAGGTTGCCTTTTTGATCGCCTGATTATTGAACGTGGCGGGAATGAGTGCAGCCTTAGGCTGGGACAAAAGAACAGTGGTTGCGCAAAGAGGAGCCGCGAATGACGCGAATCGCAGGGGTTGGCACGAAGCGCGAGCCGGTGATCGATCCGGTGCTCGAAAGGCCTCTGCTTGGCCTGCACCGAGCAATGAACATCGATTCGTTTTGGAAAGCCGTCCAGCGGTTGCTCTCCGCCGCCATCCCAAATCGCTTGATGGGGATGACGCTTCAGCACAATCCAATTTTGCCAATGATCACGAGGTGGACATTGCCCATGCCTGACGGTTTTTTCAACGCCACGCCGCTTAAAGGTTATATCGCCGGGCGACCGCGTAACAGGTTTGTGCGGATTAGCGACGTCTTTTCGAATCGAAGCAGCCTGATGAAATCCGCCTTCTATCGCCGATACATGGCGCCTCAACGCTGCCTGCACGGCGTCGGCCTCTTTTTTTGGAAAGACGAGAGGCTCATTTGCGTGATTGCAATCATGCGCACGGCAACGCAGGGCGATCTGTCGCCGGCGGAGATGAAAATGCTCCGGCAGCTTTACCCGCAGGTTCTGACCGCGCTTCACCGGCTTGGCTCGCTCGAGCGCGAGCACTCAGCGCGGATGGCCTTCGAAGAATTCCTGAACCGGCTGCCAATGCCGACGATCCTCCTGCGATGGAATCTTAAGTCGATTTATCAAAACCGGGCCGCGCGTGATTTCTGCGCGGTTTGGGAAAAAGGACCGGAGGCGGCGCGACTAATGAAAGCGAGTTCACCGATTCCGTCCGAGATCCTCGACCGATGCCGCCTGCTCAAACAACAATGGGCCGACGCGCAACGCCTCAATGCGCCGCAAACAAGCGCCCAAGAAGAACAAGTGCATCATCCCCGCTCGCCGCATTTGCGAGCGACGCTCCATCTGAAACCGCTCAACTCAGCCGGCGTGGCGCGGCCGCATTTTCTTATCGAGTGCGAAGACCTGCGCCGTCAGGCTGCTCCGCGTTCCGGGCCGGCGAGCTCCAGTTTGCCCCATTTCGTCCGGCTTACGCGCCGCGAACAGGAAGTTGTCCGACTTGTCTGCGATGGGCGGAGTAACCAGGAGATTGCCGATGACGCCGGCTTGAGTTTGCCGACAGTGAAAAAGCACGTTCACGCGATCTTCCGCAAACTCGAAGTCACCAGCCGCAGTCGGCTTATGGCGCTGATGCGATGAATCGAGCGGCGCGAGATTTACCCGTCTCGTCCCCGTAGTTGCCCCGCTGGGGTGACACAAATTTTCGGCCTCACGAGGATAAGATCAGCGGCGGCTCGGGAAAACTCAGGACTCTGCGACTTTGAGTCTGCGGATCATTTTCGCTTAACCTTCCCGTCGACCTCCACACGGTTGACCACTGGGGTTTCGCCCGTGCCGTCATAATAGACATGAACGCGAGTGCCGGGTTTGATTAGGCGCTCGTCGATCTGTCTGCCGGCTTTGTCCACGTAACGAACCGTATTGTCGAGCACGTAACTAAAAGTATCGGGCGCGTTTTCAGAGCCGACTAGGATTATCTTGCCAGGCTCATACGTGGTAATGGTGCCGGAGCCAGTTGTCATTTGCTCTGCAGTCGTCGTGCTGGTTTGCGCAAACGCCAAAGGCGCGATCAGCGCGCAGGCGAGAGCGTTGATTGTTTTCTTCACCATGAATGCCTCCCCTTTTTACCTTGATGTTTACCCCAAGCTTCGTGGTTCGCGATTCGACGAACGGCCAGACCATTGCCAATTCCACACTTTGACCGACCCGCCATGGCGCTGTTCAAACTAATCTAGCATTTGCGCGATTGACCGAGCCGGCAGATTCGTCAACGTGAGGCCTAGAAAATCAGCCAACGCCGACTGTCGATACGCTTAGCCGGAATTACGCGTCGCAAGGATTTCGACACGAAATGGAGTTGATAGCGTTACATCACCGAGTCGGTGAAAACCCGGACACCTCATTTGTTCGGTGAAGTCGAAGAGAGTTTTTGGAAACGCGGATCATTCCGGAGCGGATCGAACATGGGATCGAGGCGGAGCAGCGCCGGAGTGAGCGGCACGTTCGAAGCCAGCGCACCCTGACATGGTATCGAAAGCAGTTTCTGTAAAGCGCCAATGGCGCGGTCGGGCTCCCCCATGCGCGCCGCCACCCGCGCGAGGATCTCGATCGTAGCGGGACCGTCCAAGGCGTCTTTCTCGATCGAATTCACGGCGATGGCGCGCTCGGCCAGAGTCAATGCTGCCGCCTTGTCGCCGAGACCCATATTGGTCAGCGCGAGATCTCCAATCAGAGCCGAATTTTCTGGCTGTTCTTTGAGGAAAGGTTCCAGTTCGCTGCGCGCCTGTCGCCAGCTTTCCTGGGCGGCGGCATGGTCGCCGGCGACTTCCTGCGCCCAGCCTAACCAAAAGCGCAGTTCGCCATTGATGTAACCCAAGGCTGGATCAGGCCTGGCCAATATCTCCTTTAGCCGATGGGTGATTTGTGCAGGGCGGCGCTCCAGGAGCGCTTGGTAAACTTGTGTTTCCACGCCCCCGGAGTCGTCGGCGTTCGGATGCAGTGGAGCGAGGAGCGCCGAGGCACGCGGCAGGTCGCCCTCGGCCTGTGCGATAGCCGCCTTTTCCACGAGGGTATCCAGGTCGTCCGGCGTAATATCGAGAACCTGATCAAACTTTCGCAGTGCTTCGGGGAAACGCCGGAGACAGAAATAGGAAATCGCGTGCTGACTGAGAAGGTTAACGTTGCGCGGGTCTAGCCGCTCGGCTTCGTTGAAGTACGACTCGCTCCGGTCCCACTGGCCTCGCCTCCGCGCGACATAAGCGAGCGATTCAGGAATCCGGCTGCTATTCGGCAGGAACTGACGCGCCTGCTCAAAGTAACGCACCGCGGTGTCGTAATCTCTCAGGCAGCCGTAGTAGTAATATCCCTTGGCATACAGCGCCTCGCCGAGATTGGGCTGAAGCGTGAGCGCGGTTTCGGCTGCCTGCCGTGCCTCTTCACGCAGGGCGACCGTTGGTTGAAGAGTCGCTGTGATGTAGCCGCGCGCCTCCACGAATGACAAGAGCGCCCAACTAAGAGCGAACTTCGGGTCCAACCTCACCGCTTCTCTGAGATATTTCTGTGCGCCAAGGCCGTTGGCGGGTGTGGCTGCCGTTTTCAGTGTATAAGCCAGGCCGCGCAGGTAGGCATCGTAAGCCTCAGGATTGTCTGTCGGTTTGGCGGCGATCACTTGTTCTTCCCGACCGCTCAGGTGCGCGCGCAACTGGTCGGCGATGGCTTTTGCCACCTCACTCTCGACCGAGAAGATATCGGTCAGTTTGCGATCAAAGGTATCGGCCCAAAGATGGGAATCATTGGCTGCCTTAATCAGCTGCACGTTCACGCGCACGGCGTCGGCGCTCTTCTGCACGCTGCCCTCCAGAATATGGGCGACGCCAAGTTGCCTGGCGATTTCGGGCAGGTTTTCCGGCGTGCTTTTGTAATGCTGCGTGGATGTACGCGAGATCACCTTTAGATCGGCGATCTTGGATAAGCGTGTCAAAATCTCGTCCTGGATGCCGTCGGCAAAGTAGGCGTTGGCTTTTTCTTCGCTCAGGTTTTCAAATGGAAGCACCGCAATGCTCTTCTGTGGAATAGTCGTTGAAATGGTTGCCGCCGTTTGCGACCGCTTGAGCGGAAAGAGCAGAACGCCGATCGCAACGACGGCGATAATCAAAACCGCTGCGCCGATCATTGCCCATCTGCGACCGGCTGACTTTGCGGCCGATCCGGAAATTAGCGCTGTCGTTTTCGGTGCGCCTGCTTCTTGCTTAAACTTTTCCGGCAGTTCCGGGTTCCCGAGTTCCTCGGTGTAGAGATTGACAACGGAAACGCGGACGCCGTGTTTGACTTCGCATTCGCCGAGATCGTGCAGGCGCGGTTGCCACTGCCGGTATTGCTCCAGATCTTCCGCGGCCCGCCGGGAGACGAGGATGTGTCCCGCATTCCCGCAATCCATCACCCGCTGCGCCATGTTGATTCCCGCTCCCGCTATGTTGGAACGATCGTTTACATCGGAAAGCCCGCTTACTGGGCCGCTGTGGATACCCATCCGCACACGGAGTTCCGGATGACTCTTTAACGCCTTGCTGATTCCCAACGCACATTGAACAGGCGCTTCCGGAGTCGTGGCAAATGCGAGCGCCATCCCATCTCCGGTTGGCAACCGAATCAGTTTGCCGGCCGCTTCCGCAACGCGGAAAGCTTCAGTCGCTCGGACGATCTGATTGAGTTCTTGGAGTAACTCATGCTGCTCGTTGATCAGCAGTTTCGAATAACCGACGATGTCGATGAATAAGACATGTGCGATTTCGATTTGAATTTCGTTTTTAACCTCGGCCGACATTCCGTGAAGTTACGTGAGAACAATGCAATTCATAATTCCCCTTCCGCCGATGGTCGATGATTTTCCGCAAGCTCGAAGTCACGAGGCGCAGCCAGCTTATTGCCCTCATGCGATCAGAGATCGTGCGCGGTTTACTCTGTTTGCGTTCTGCGCTTATGACCGTGCACGCGATCGACCTTGGAAAACAATTTGCGCTTCAGCTCGGCGACGAAATTGCCCACTGTTACCGCATCGCCTTATTTGTCCGGCGTCTTCGGTCCGGGTGAGGCGACGAGTTTTTGGAAGCGCGGATCATTCCGGAGCGGATCGAACATCGGATCGAGCCGGAGCAACGCGGGAGTGAGCCCCATGCCAGTAGCCAGCGCGCCGTTGCCCGGTATCGAAAGTATTTTCTGCAGCGCGGCAATGGCGCGGTCGGGTTCCCCTATACGCGCCGCCACCCGGGCAAGGATCTCGATCGCCTGCGGAGCATTCGCGGCGTCTTTCTCGATCGGACGCACGGCCATGGCGCGGTCGGCCAGAGTCAAGGCAGTAGCTTTGTCGCCAAGGCCCATCGTGATCAGCGCGAGATCTTGAAGGAGAGAAGAGTTTTCCGGCTGTTCTTTGAGTAAGACTTCCAGCTCGCGACGCGCCTCCCTCCAGGTTTCCTGGGCCGCAGCCTCATCGCCGGCGACTTCCTGCAGCCAGCCTAACCAAAAGCGCAATTCGCCATTAAGATAGCCTAACGCCGGATCGGGCTCAGCTAGTATTTCCTTCAGGCGCGGGATGGTTTGGGTGGGGCGGCGCTCGAGGATGGCTTGATAAGCCAGGGTTTCCCACGCGGTAGGATCGCCGGCAGCCGGGTCGAGCGGAGCGAGGAATGCCGAGGCGCGCGGCAGGTCACCCTCGGCTTGGGTAATCGCCGCCTTCTCCACCAGCGCATCGATGTCGTCCGGCGCGATCGCGAGAATTCGGTCAAGCTTTCGCAGAGCGTCAGGGAAACGACGAAGTGTAATGTAGAACTGGGCATGACGAGTGAGCAGGCTTACATTGCGGGGATCGAGCCGCTCGGCTTCATTGAAGTAGGAGTCACTTCGATCCCACTGCCCGCGATCCCGCGCGACAAATGCAAGCGACTCAGGAATTCGGCTGCTATTAGGCAGAAATTTTCTCGCTTGCTCATAGCAACGTACTGCCGTCTCGAAATCACCCACGCACCCGTAGTTGTAATAGCCCTTGGCCACCCAGGCTTCGCCCAGATTGGGCTGAAGCGCGAGCGCGGTTTCGGCCGCCTGCCGCGCCTCTTCCCGCAAAGCGACGGTTGGCTGAAGATTTTCGGTGCGGTAGCCACGAGCATCGACGTAGGAGAGGAGCGCCCAGGCAAGCGCAAACTTTGGATCCAATCTCACCGCTTCTCTGAGATACTTGTGTGCACCCAGATAGTTGGCAGGTGTGTTTTGCGTTTTCCGCGTATAAGCGAGGGCACGGAGGTAGGCGTCGTAGGCCTCCGGATTATCGGTCGGTTTGGCGGCGATAACCTGTTCTTCCGGGCCAGTAAGGTGCACTCGTAACTGATCGGCGATAGCTTTAGCGACCTCACTCTCGGCCGAAAAAATGTCAGTCAGTTTGCGATCATAAGTGTCAGCCCAAAGATGGGAATCATTGGCTGCTTTGATTAGCTGCACGTTCACGCGCACGGCGTCGCCGCTCTTTTGCACGCTTCCTTCAAGAATGTGGGCGACGCCAAGTTGCCTGGCGATTTCGGGTAGGTTTTCAGGGGCGCTCTTGTAATGCTGCGTCGATGTGCGCGAGATGACCTTCAGATCGGCGATCTTGGATAAGCGCGTCAGGATCTCGTCCTGAATACCATCCGCAAAATAGGCGTTGGCCTTGTCTTCGCTGCGGTTTTCGAAGGGTAAGACGGCGATGCTTTTCTCCGGAATGGTCGCGATTGCGGCTTGGCTGTTTGGGTTCATAGGCACGGAACGGCGCGAGAAAGACCGTAGGACTGCGGGCGCAAAGATCAGAGCGAGCATCGCAAGCCCGATAAGCAAGAAGATGACAAGGAAAACTCCGATTACCATCAGCGAAGGTCTTTGGCGCCTATGCGACCCCTTTTGAGCGGGCGGCACTGTTTGTTGTGCTGTCTTAAATTTCTCCGGCAGCTCGGGGTTGCCGACTTCTTCCGTGTAGAGATTGACGACGTGAACGCGCACGCCGTGTTTGACTTCGCATTCGCCGAGATCATGCAGGCACGCTTGCCATTGCCCGTATTGCTCCAGATCTCCCGCGACCCGCCGGGAGAGAAGGATGTGACCCGCGTCGCCGCAATCCATCACCCGCTGCGCCATGTTGATTCCCGCTCCCGCTATGTTCGAGCGATCATTAACATCGACAAGCCCGCTTACTGGGCCGCTATGGATACCCATCCGCACACGCAGTTCCGGATGACTCTTTAACGCCTTGCTGACTTCCAACGCACATTGAACAGGCGATTCCGGAGTCGTGGCAAATGCGAGCGCCATCCCATCTCCGGTTGGCAACCGGGTCAGTTTGCCGGCCGCTTCCGCAGCGCGGAAGGCTTCAGTTGCTCGGACGATCTGATTGAGTTCTTGGAGTAACTCGTGCTGCTCGTTGATCAGCAGTTTCGAATAACCGACGATGTCAATGAATAAGACATGGGCGATTTCGATTTGAATTTCTTTTTTAACCGCGGCCGACATCCGGTGAAGTTACCTAAAAACAAAGCAATTGATAATTCCCCTTCCGCCGATGGTCGAGACCAAGCAGGCCTCAAGAAATCGCCGATGACGCCGGCTTGAGTTTGCCGACGGTGAAAAAGGACGTTCACTTGATTTTCCGCAAGCTCGAAGTCACCAGCCGCAGCCAGCTTATTGCCCTGATGCGATCAGGGATCGTGCGCGATTTACTCGACTTGCGTTCTGCGCTAAAATCTGACCTCTGGATTTTTCCTTCATCCTTTTTACTTTTGCCTTTCTTGCTGTCCCCGTAGTTCAACGGATAGAACGGAGGTTTCCTAAACCTTAAATGCGAGTTCGATTCTCGCCGGGGATATTCTGTATGCAAACGTGGCTGACGATAGCGCAATCAGCGAATGTCAAATGTTTAGGGCGTGTTGCCCAAAAAGCAGGTCAAGTGGATGGTTGGCAGCTTGTCGCGTAATTTGATTCGTTAGCTAATGTCGACGGTTTGAAGGCGTGGCTGTGTCCACGAGCGTGCCTTGATTAATCCGACGCAG
>WNGL01001400.1_pt1 | contig 33866 bp, 30 predicted proteins | sample 5400591 | NCBI WGS metagenome assembly WNGL01 (sample SAMN13153377, study PRJNA577476) | soil metagenome | isolation source: 80 cm soil or saprolite under Garry oak tree replicate 1 | place: USA:California | collected 2016-06-15
GGGAGTACAAGCATGTCCATTGAAGTGTTGCGTCTCATAAAAGTCAGAGCAAACCTGGAGCCAGCCTTTAGAGAGCAGCTCATGAAGAGTCCCTTGCAGTTCTTGCAGGAGTATGACCTTACTGAAGAGGAGAAGCGGCGGATTATCCTGCCTAACTTTGGCTGGCTCTTCGAGCACAAACTGGCAGCTATGGCGTATCCACAGTCAGAAGATGCTTTTGCTCTGCTGTACCAGATAGGAATTCGGGCGGTACTCAATCTTTCTGAGGCGTCTCTGCCTTATGAAGCTCCCAATACACTCGGTCTGCTCACCAGGCATATCCCCATTGCCGACTTTACAGCCCCAACGCTTCAGCAGGCGAAAGAGGCTGTAACCGTGATTTCCACTTGCCTTGATAGAAACATGCCGGTAGCCGTTCACTGTTTGGCAGGCCTTGGACGGACAGGCACCATTCTCGCCTGTTACCTGGTTGGGATGGAAATGTCCGCGAACAATGCGATTATCATCATTCGGGAGTGGAGACCCGGCTCAATAGAGGTTCCTGAACAGGAAGCGGTTGTATACGAGTACGAGCATTTCATGCAAACACAGGGATAAGGGTATCCATCTCTCTGTTTTCCATGTGAAAGGCTTTGCCTTTCTAGTCAGCATTGTATGTAGAAAAGGCCTATTTCCACGAACGAGGCTTCCCTTGCAGGAGCCTCGTTCGTGGTGATTATTGAAGACTCCTACACCGCCTCTGCTTCGGCCTGTTTCACCAACGCCACTTTTTGTGAATCGAGCGGCAAGACCTGGCAAGCCTCTGCTGGGAATGTAAGGATGACGTGCTGTGCTACAAAGAAATCGCGTGCTTGCTGGCTGGGAACGTCCGCGGTCAAAGTATCGCCCTTATCGGTGCGGACATGAAATCGCGTAAATGGCCCCAGGAAGGTACGCAATTCGATTACCCCGTTAATATGATTGCCAGCGTGATTGGTGTTCTCTTCATCTCCCTCGCTTAACTGCTGTAATGTTACCTCTTCAGGTCGCACCAGGACCAGTATAGCGTCACCATCGTGCAGGTCTGATACTGGTAACGTGTGCAGTAGCTGATTATCAACCCGGCAGAGACCCTCCGCCGCCGACTCCAGCACACCGCGAAACTGGTTGCTTGTCCCCACAAAGCTCGCCGCGAAGACTGTACGTGGATTGCTGTAGATCTCTTCAGGCTGATCCAGTTGTTCAATCCTGCCTTTCGCCATCACCGCGATGCGGTCAGAAATGGCTAAAGCCTCTTCCTGGTCGTGTGTGACGTAGATGGCAGTCATCTTGAACTGCTGCTGAATGCGCCGTATCTCATTGCGCAGGCTCACACGCACTTTGGCATCCAGCGCGGAGAGCGGCTCGTCGAGCAAAAGCACTTTGGGTTCGACTGCCAGCGCGCGCGCCAGTGCGACGCGCTGCTGCTGCCCGCCTGAAAGCTGGTGCGGGTAACTGCGTCCCTTATCCCCCAGGCCGACTAACTCAAGCAGTTCGGCGCATCGCATTTTGATCTGCGCCTTTGCCTGGTGCTTGATGCTCATGCCAAAGGCGATATTTTGTTCAGCCGTCAAATGTGGAAATAGCGCATACGACTGGAAGACCATGCCCATGGGGCGTTTATTGGCTGCACGTAGCGTAATGTCTTCGCCATCCAGCAGGATCGTACCCTCGCTGGGTGTCTCAAAACCCGCAACCATGCGCAGGATCGTGGTTTTTCCACAGCCACTTGGACCAAGCAGCGTCAGAAATTCTCCCTGCTCGACAGACAGATTGATATGATCTACGGCGGTATTGCGCCCAAAAAGTTTGGTAATATCCTCTAGTTCAAGAAAGGCCATCTTCTGCTCCTTTGTCGGACGCGATTGGTTTGTCATGCAGCTTGCCAACGAGACGATTACCTCTCCCCCCGGAGAGGGTGGTCTCTACCTCCGGTCAGGCAAGCTGCAAGGAAGTAATCGCGTCCCTACCGTGCTCCTGCAATGTCAATCTGTGTGCCTGCTTGCCCTAATCTACTGCGGCGGCCTCCTACGATTACGATGATAGCCAGTACGCAAATCAGCGTAAACATGAAGCTCAATATCGCGAGCGAGGCGGCTTTATGTGGGTCATTCTGCCCTACACCGTTCAGGTAAATCGGGAACGTGTAGATGTTAAAGAGAGTGGCGATGGTGAATTCACCCATCACTGTCGAGAAGGTTAGCAGGGCAGCGCTGATCATACCGGGCCAGATATTCGGGAGAATAACCGTGAGAAATGCTCGCCACCACCCGCTCCCCAGACTGTAAGCCGCCTCTGTGAGAACCGTTGTGTTAATGGCGCGCAGGCTATTATCAATAGGACGATACACAAACGGTAGGGCAATAATCACATAGGCGCAGACCAGTAGTGGAGGAGTATTGACGATATTCAAGGTGTTGCTCAAGAAAGGGACAATGCCCAGGGATAGAATACCGATGAGCGGACCACTTGTACCGCTATACTCCTGGAGAAATCCGACTGCCAGCACAATGGCCGGGACTGCAAATGGCACCAGTGAAAGAAATTCCAGCAACGGACGCGCCCTTGGCCTTGGAATGCGCAGTTGCACCCAGTATGCTGTCGGTGTGACCAGTACAATGGCAAGGATAGTTGCCCCAAAAGCCAGTTCGAGGGAGGTCAGTATAGTTTGTGTGAAATCCGGATCGGTAAATATGCGTTGAAAGGTAGAGAAATCAAAGCCGGTACCTGTATTGAGACCAAACTCCAGCGTTGCTCCCAGTGGGATCAGCAAATACAGCATCACCAGTATCAGCGCGATCTTATTCATGCCAAACCCTCGTGCAGCTCTCGGTCTGCCTTGCTCCTGGGGCCTGGTATAGATATCCGCCAGGGCTCTTTGGATTATACCGGGACCTTGTTGCATAGTGCTTACCTCCCCTGCCATCTATTGACTCGCTGCAACATTACTGTATAGAGCGAAACCGCCGCGAGCAATACTACGATCATTCCGACCGCCAGCGCATTGCCCAGGCCAAAGTCAACGATGACATTACCATTGACAACGAAGTTGATGAGGATTGGTACCAGGTTGATATTTCCCTGCGCAAGTGCAAATGCTGTGGCAAACGCTCCAAATGAGTTGGCAAACAGCAGCATGGTAGCTGCTAACAGGGAGGGGAATAGAATGGGTAGGGCAACGCGCCGCCAGTAGGTGAAATTTGACGCTCCCAGGTTGGTGGCTGCCTCGCGCCATTCTGGACGGAGTCCGCTTAAAGCGGGGAGTGTGAGCAGGAGCATAAGCGGTAACTGGAAATAGACATACACAATTACCAGTCCCCAGAAATTGTAGATACTGAAGCCAAGATCGTACAGGCTGACGTGCAGCCAATCATGGAAAGTAACGGTGATAAAACCCGTCACACCCAGTGTCGCAACCCAGGCAAAGGCCAGTGGCACGCCTGCAAAGTTTGCCGCAATGCTTGAAAAGCCAATCAGCAAGTTGCGTAGCCAGCCTGCGCGCAGGTTATAGACCCCATAGGCCGCCAGCCCTCCAAAGACGCCTCCAATCAACGCGGTTACAACGGATATGGAGATACTGGTTTGAAAGGCGTGTAAGTTTTCTGTGGAGAACATATGACGATAGTTGTCTAGCGTTGGGGCGCCTGTATTGTTATCAGTGAAACTGCCCTGGATAATGATAATTGCTGGCAAGATTTCAAACAACAGGCAGAACAATAAAAATGGTACAAGTCCCAGCCAGCTTGTGAGGCTATAGCTCCAACCTCTTCCTCCCGTTCGCCTGGCTCTGGCAGATGCCTTCGCCTCGCTTCCGGTAGTCGAGGTTTCCGCTATTCCTTTTGCCACCTGTGGTTGCATTCAGCCACCTCCTGATAGTTGTAATTCGAGACAGGTAGAAAGGGACGCGATTCGTAGATGTGGACGCGATAAATCGCGTCCCTACTATAGTAACACATGCAATCGCGCCGCTGTAGGAACCCGATTTATCGCGTCCTCTCCTGTACGAAAGCGCACAACAACGTTGTATTTTATGTTCCCAGTACCTGCGGACCCCAGTTCGTGGCGACGATACCTGAAGCCGTCGTCAGTTGCGAAAGGCTGGGGAACTTCACATTTGCATACTGCGATGCTGGAGGCAGTTTGGCTGACAGATCGGCAGGTACCTTACCTGCGGCAACAAGTTTCTGATAGCGCGCCGGGTGCGCATAGCCTTTCAGATAGAATAATTGCCCCTCATCCGAGAAAATGTATTCAATCCACAAGCGTGCCGCATAGGGATGTGGCGCGGTCTTGTTCACAATGGAGACGTAAGGGCCTGCAATCGATGCATCCGAAGGTATCACGACCTGCAAATTTGGTTTACCCTTGTAGCCGTCACGGTAGCCCAGGCCGAGGTAGTCCCACATGATGGCAATCGCGACTTCGCCCTTAGCAATATTGGCATCGCTTGAGCGAGCAACGGTGAAATTCCCCTTTTGCTTCAGCCTGGCGAAGAAGTCAACGCCGGGCTGAATGTTGTCCAGGCTGCCGCCATGAGCGAGCGCTAGTTGTTGTTGAGCAGGTCGGTGAAAGAAGCTGGTGGATTCTTGACAATGTCCGTGTTGATGACGAAGGCTTGAGCGCCATAATATTCAGTACACCAGTTGCCGTCTGCATCTTTGAGGCTGGGATCGATGTCATCCCAATGCGAGTGTTTATATGGTGTCACCAGTCCCTGTTGAACCGCAGTAGGCCCAAATTTGAAGCCGACATCGCCGATGTCACCATGCGCATGAGTTTTCGAGTTCTTGAAGACGACTAACTCCTGCGCCGAGGAGTATTCTGCCTCAACCTTGTAGGAAACGGGCACGCCAAAGTTTTTGGTATAACCAGCCAGAATGTCGACATAGTCAGCCCACTCAGGAGGGATACCTATGGCTTGAAGCTCACCTTCCTGTTTCGCATGTGACATCAACGTTTGCATGTCGATTGGACCTGCCAGATTAGGTGTGGCAGTTGATGAGGTGCTACCACTACCTCCACTGTTGCCGCATGCCTCCAGAAAAGCCGTGAGCGCGGTTCCCGAAAGACCGACAGCGCCAGCACGCTTCAGGAAATCACGACGATTGTGTGGGGAAAATAAATTGCCAAACAGCTTATGCTCCTGGCTACTCATAAGGGGGTACCTCCATGTGCCTGAACGGGGTAAAACGACTAGTAAGAACGCACTTCATAGACGACATAATCATGGATAGCTCTGCATCTACCCGGTATAGATAGTACGTCACGAAAAGCTCATTTCTTACTGGCTATGCAGGGAATCAGGAACACTGCCTCGTATCCGTAAGGATGAGGTATTTACAATGAGTGTAACAGGCAGATGAACCTGGTGCAATGTACAATGTACACATATGCAGAGGCAAGGTCTATCGCGAGGTAGCGTAAATCCATGAAGAAGGAGTTTGATATCATGACTACCCAATTCTCCCTTCGTACCATCCGGCGCTTCAGAACTGTGCAACAGTTGCTCGATCAATTAGACCCCGAAGCCCCACCCCAGGCCCTGATCTTGCCAGGTTCACCCATACCCAAAGGAAACATCATCGTCTTCCCTGGCTCCTTCAATCCGCCTACCAACGCTCACCTGGCTATGTTGAAACAGGCGCGACGCTTTGGGCGTCAGCACGGAGGTATGTCTGTCTATGCCGCCTTGAGCAAGCGCACTACGGACAAAGAAAACGTTGAACGTCCACTGCTGGTGGATCGCATACTCTTGCTGGATACGGTGCTCCGGCATCACCTGCGCGATATCTGTATCATGCTGTTTAATCGAGGCTTATACGTGGAGCAGGCGGAGGGAATACGCGCCGCTTTTCCCGAGGTGACGAAACTCTATTTTCTGCTCGGCTTTGACAAAATTGTGCAGATCTTTGATCCCCACTACTACAGAGATCGAGACGCTGCTCTGCGAGAACTCTTTGCCCTGGCTGAAATTCTGGTTGCGCCGCGCGCGGGTGCAGGCCCGGAAGCATTGAAGCAGCTACTCGATAAGCCTGAGAATGCTCAATTTGCGAAATACATTCACCTGCTGCCCCTGGACGACAACTATCGCAATGTCTCCTCAACGCTCATACGGCAAGAGTTTGAGAGGCATCAACAGGACGTTCCCCCAGAAGTGCAGCGTTTCATACGCGAGACACATGCCTATGACCCACCAGAGCAACTGCCGGATGGCTCACAAATTGATGTCTATGGTGAAAGGGTGGCGGCTATTCAATCTTTGCTTAGAGAGACGAACGCTTGAATGTGAGTCTACTCATCCCAATCTGCACCACATCACCTTCAATCAGGCGATAGCGGGTGATACGCATGCCGTTGACGTAGGTTCCGGTGGCTGAACGATAATCCTCTATTTCATACCCCCCACCAGGCATCTCACGAATGGTCGCGTGCAGGCGGCTTACAGCCAGGTCTTCCAGGAAGATATCGCATTCGCGGCTGCGTCCAATGGACATTTCTGGCAGCAGTTCAAAGCTGCGCTCTACTCCGCGTAAACTGGAAAGATCCAATTTAGCGATCGTGCTGGTACTCGGCTCAAGTTTTTTACCTCTCTTCGACTCGCGTCCGCGCGATGACGCCAGCTGAAAGGGCCGCGTACCCTCATGACCATAGAATGTGACGCGGGTGTTGCCAAAGCGCAGGACATCCCCATCATTCAGCAGGTGTTCTCGCACCGGCTGCTCGTTCACAAAACTATCGCCGCTGCCATTATCGTCGCGCAGCACAAAACCATGGGGAGTAAATACAATACTGGCTTGCTTGCGATGTACCGTCAGATCTTCGAGGAAAATGTCACAATCAAGACTGCGACCAATGGTCGTGCAATCCTTCCAGAGTTCCACTCGTTTACCTGCCTGCTGCACGCTCTCTTGAATGACAAGATAGGCGGCTGTTGCGTGTTCTGGCGGCTCTAATGCCATGTATCATCCTCAGTTCTATACCGCTTTGCTATAGTATAATATATTTTACTGCATCTGCTCATCTAACGCTTGCAAAATTTTTTCTGCTGTAATAGGCAGGCTGCGTATACGTATACCCAATGCGTCATACACCGCGTTGGCAATTGCCGGAGCCATCCCATTAGTAGGCACCTCACCGGCGGATTTCGCGCCAAATGGCCCGGTATACTCGGTATCTTCTACCAGGAAGGTTGTCATTTTCGGCATATCGAGCGTTGACATCACCTTGTAATCCACGAACCCTGGATTGCGTACCCTGCCCTGCTCATCAAATTTCACTTCTTCACTGAGCGCGTAACCCAGTGCCATTGTCACAGCCCCCTCAACCTGTCCGGTCGCCAGCGTTGGATTGATGGCCTTCCCCAGGTCCAGCGCGTTCACCGCCCTGGTAACACGTAGCTGGCCTGTTTCTGTATCAATCTCGACTTCCACAAACTGCGCATAAAATGGAGCAGGTGAATCATCCGTCCAGAAGTCGCCCTTTGCCATAATTTGCTGGCGGTGTCTGCCGTAGAGGGTCTCGTTAGCGATATCGGCTACCGTGAGATGACTGGGTCCGCGTGGAGTATGAAGCACCCCATCGATAATCGACATATCTTCGGGCGCGCAATCCAGCATATCACCCGCCACCTCCAGTATCTGTTGTCGCACGCGCTCTGCCGCGACCTTGACGCCGCCTCCGCTGATATAGGTCGTGCTGGATGCATAGGAGCCGTAGTCAAATACGCTGGAGTCGGTGTCGACGGAATGCAGGACAATCTTCTCCATGCCTACGCCCAGGGCCTCAGCCGCGATCTGCGCCATGACCGTATCGCTGCCCTGCCCGATATCGGTCGCACCCGTCATCACATTGAACGAGCCATCTTCATTCAGCTTGATCGACGCGCCACCCAGCTCAAAACTCGCGACTCCACTCCCCTGCATGGCCGTCGCCATGCCGCGTCCGCGCCGTATCGGCTTGCCGTCGCCCCGATCAAATGGCCCATACCAGTTCATCGCTGCCGCGCCTTTCTCAAGACACTGCGGCAGCCCACACGAGCGAAAGTGCCGCTTCGAGTGCCATACGCCATCGATTTCTTCTCCCTCGATCGGGTCCCAGTCGCCCTTCTGCACATGATTCTTGCGCCGCAATGCCAGCGGATCCATGCCAAGCCGGTGCGCGATTTCATCGATATGTGATTCCAGCGCGAAAAAACCTTGAGGCGCGCCGTAGCCACGCATCGCGCCGGTGATGGGCAAGTTCGTATAGGCGGCGTCCGCCTGGAAGCGATAGGCCTGGGCGCGATACAGGCACAGCGTCTTATGCCCCGTGCTGCGTGTGACGGTCAGGCTATGCGTTCCATACGCTCCCGCGTTGCCTATCGAATGCATGGAGATCGCTACTAAGGTACCATCGCGTTTCACCCCGCTGCGCATGCGGATAATCATGGGATGCCGGAAACGCCCGGCGGTAAACTCCTCCTGGCGGCTATATTCGATGCGCACGGGTTGGCGTGTCTTCATGGCTAGAACTGCGGCCACCGGTTCCAGCAGCATTTCTTGCTTGCTGCCAAAACCTCCACCTACACGCGGCTTGACCACGCGCACCCGTGAAATGGGCAGTTGCAGCACGGCTGCCAGTTGGCGGCGTGTATGATAGGGAACCTGCGTGCTGCTGACCACGATCAGGCGATCATAGCCATCGAGGTAAGCCACGCACACATGGGGCTCCAATACCGCGTGCGAAATATACGGAACGCGGTATTCACCCTCGACGATGAGATCGGCTTCATGCATAGCAGCATCAAAATCGCCATGCGTAATGACTTCGTGCGCGGCGATGTTGTGCGCCGCATCATAAATATCGCCCAGGTGTTTTCCATGATTGGGGTGGGTAACATCAGGCTCGTGCAGCTGCGGCGCGCCTTCTTGCATCGCTGCGAGCGGGTCAAATACGGCGGGCAAAACTTCGTAATCTACCTCGATCAGCTTGAGGGCCTCCTCCGCGATGGCGGGTGCCTCGGCGGCCACAAAAGCCACCCAGTCGCCAACATAGCGTACGTGCGCATCGAGCAAGTACGTATCATAAGGAGAGGGTTCAGGATACGGCTGGCCCGCGGTGCTGTGCGCCACACGCGGCAGGTCTTCATACGTCAGAACAGCATAAACCCCCGGCAGGGCTACTGCTTTGCTTGTGTCGATTGAGCGAATATTGGCGTGCGCGTGCGGAGAGTGCAGGATACGCGCGTGGAGCATATTGGGCTGTTCAAATTCCGCCGCGTAAACAGGCGCGCCTGTAACAAGCGGACGCGCATCGACACGCCGCTCCTTCTGTCCAACCACTCGCGTGCGCGCCGCCTGCCGCGCCAACTGGTGAGCCGTATCTGGGATATTGCCTGCGCCGGGTTCATAGTCTTCGTTGTCCATGAGAATATTTTCTGAAGCTAATCAGGCTGCCGGATCGGAAAAAGAGATATCCACATATTTTGCAGTAGTTTGCGGCGTGGGAATTGGTTCGTGATCCTCAATCATCCCTCGTAGATGCATTGCAATCGCCTCGCGCATATTCTTTTCAACTTCCTCCACCGTGTCTCCTACTGCTACGCACCCAGGTAAATCAGGAGAATAGGCACCGTAATTTTCGTTTCCTTTTTCAATGATGACAAGAAAGCGATACATCTTATTTCCTCCTGCTTGAAAATACTTGCTAAGGTACCTGGAGGGACTTCTTTGCTAGGATGTCCAGCGATGGTCACACGCCCTCGCTTTATTGGATGCTTGTATTGCCGATGATCCCCTTCCATGCTAACCTGGTACCAACCATCAGCTTCGATTATCTTGATGACATCTCGAACTTTCAATTCATAGCTTGCCCTTTCCACTTTACTGCCAAAATCATACCATGCTTCTATCCTGGGCACAAGTGCACTCTACGACCGCATCATCTCCGCCGCTTTCAGCACCGCCGCCACCGGTTTCACATACCCTGTACACCTGCAAATATTACCAGCCAACGCAGCCTTTACATCCTCCTCTGTAGGCTGCGGATGCTCTTGCAAAAAGGCATAGGTTCTCATAATAAAGCCGGGGGTGCAGTAGCCGCATTGCGCTGCACCTTCTTCGGCAAAAGCCTCCTGGATGGGGTGCAGTTTGCCATCCTGGGAGAGTCCCTCGATAGTCAGCAGTTCGGCGTCCTCGGCCTGGGCCACCAACATACAACAGGCGTTGATGGAGTGGCCATTCAGCATCACACCGCAGCCGCAGCAATCCCCCGTGCCGCAAATCAACTTTGTTCCTTTTAGATGATGTGCGTGCAGCGCCTCGAGCAGAGTCTCGCCGGGCGAAGTACGCCACGTTACCGCGCGCCCATTGACTTTCAAGCTAATCTCTATCTCACGCATGATGCCATTCCTCTCCACGCGGAACTAATCCTGCCGCCTGTCGCAATGCTCGTATGGCCGCCACCCCGCTCATACGCCGTCGATAATCGGCTGAGGCGCGGTGATCGCTGATTGGCCGCACTTCCTCGCGCACTATTGCTCCCACGCGCTCGAAATTTTCTTCCGTCGCTGGCTGTCCCTTGAGCGCCTCCTCCGCACGCACGACACGCAGGGGAACAGGTGCAACCGCTCCCATAACCAGCCGTGCATCAACAACCCTCCCCTTGTCTATCACGAGCATCGCAGCCGCGTTGACAATGGAAATATCTTCAGCCGTGCGCCCAATCTTGTAAAAACCGCCGTGCTTGCTGACTGAATTAGCCACGGGAATACGCAATTCACGTATCAGTTCACACTTCCGCACACTCTTCCCTGGTCCGACAAAGAACTGTTCCAGGGGCACTATACGCTCGCCTTTTCTCCCTACCAGGACGACATGCGCCTCGAGTGCCAGTAATGATGGAGGTGTATCGGCAGATGGAAGAGCAGAAGCAACGTTGCCGGCTAAGGTTGCCATATTGCGAATATTGGGTGAGCCGCAAACCGCCGCGCCGCGTGCCAGGATACCATCAGCAAGCGCCTGTATCTCTGGATGCCGCGCGACGGTGCGCATAGTCGTTCCCGCGCCTACAGATAACCAGCCACTTTCGATGTGGATGTAGTCTAACTCTAGCTCGCGAATATCTACGACTTCGCGCACCCCAACCATGTAGCGCGGGTTGACCAGCAGATCGGTGCCTCCGGCGATTACGGTGCAATCTTCTTCTGCCAGCAACATTACAGCTTCGCTGATGGTGTCGGGGCTATGATACGCGGTGATGTTGAGCATGGTAATTATGTATCGTCTTCCTGCTTTTTGATAATCATATCATGTTTACTCAAATTGAGAAAATACATCACCGCCTCCAACACCCCACCGGCAATTGCGCGTGACTTATCCGATATCGTGAAACAGTGTTCGCGCTTAGCGCGTGGGTCGATATCTCCCACCTTCATGCCAGCATGTACCGGGAGACCGTCGCGCACCAACCCGCGTAGTATGCCGGAGATAGCCGCGATAACAGGTGTGGCTTCCACGTCAAACTTCACCACCGCAACCGTCTCGCCAGCCTGTACCTGGTCTCCGATCTTGCGCAGTCCATAAAGCGTGCCAGCGCAGGGGGCGCGCAGTAACCGTTCCCCAGTATACCCGCCAATCGTACCGGGTACGCCCGTATTTGGTTCTGCGCAGCCCTGCAGATAGACACGCCCCAGGTTGTGCCCGCGATTCGTCTCTATAACCGCGTGCACATCTTTTCCTGCCTCATAGCCTGGACCAAGCGCGATCACAATTGGCGCATCATGCATGGTTATCCCGCTATTACGCTTCGAGAGAGTCGCTTCAACCAGCACGCCGGGTTGCATCTCTTTAAGGAATGCCCCAGCGGGATCAACCACGACAGGCACCTGTCCCCGCGCGAATGCGCTTTGTATTGCGTCTATGGAATCGGCACGGCAAGCGGTAATACCCTCAACCGTCATCTGACCCTGTGTGACCGCCTCGGCAAAAGCGACGGTGCGGCGCAGCACAGTTGGTTGTGGTAGCTCGGTTGCCATCACTGCAAAGCCCGCTTGTGTCAGGCGGTGGATGACGCCTGTAGCAAGATCGCCAGCGCCTTTGACTGCTACTAATGGTAGCTGCATTTTGTCCTGCTTGCTCATAGCATCACCTAATGCCAGCCTACATAGCGCAGCGTTTGCGATATCTGCTGCCCGGCGCGAGTCACAGCCCCGATTAGCTCGCCTTGTTTGGGGCGGCAGCGTTCGCTTGGCCCACCGATAGAAACGGCGGCAACGACGGTGCCAAGATGATCGAAAATAGGAGCAGCTACCGCGTCGATGCCCTCTTCTAATTCGCTTTGCGAGATGGCGTACCCACGTTGACGAACCATGCGCAGTTCTTCTAATAAGAGGCGCGGATCGGTAATTGTGTTGTCGGTATAGCGCGTCAAGGTCGTATGCGCCAGTATCTCGCGCAGGCGCGTTTCCCATTGATAAGCCAGCAAGACTTTCCCCGTGGAGACGGCGTGCGCCGGGAGATGCTGGCCAGGTACATTCACGGCTCGCACAAAAAAATAGGAATCTTCGGTATCGATAATGACCGCTTCCAGGCCTTCCAGTACTGCCAGGTGTACCGACTCGCGTGTTTGATCACGCAATTCCATCAGGATAGGCCTGGCGGTTTTACGCACCGCGTGGGAATTGAGGATACTGGCTCCCAGTGCCGTCACGTGCAGGCTCAAAGCGTATTTATGACTGTCCTCATCCTGCACCAGTAATCCTTCGTTTACCAGAGCCGTCACCAGCCGGTGCGTGGTGGATTTGGGCAACCCGGTCACACTGGAGAGATCGGTAATGCCAAGTAGCCCCTGCTTGCCGAAGGCGCGCAGCACACTCGCAATACGATGCACAATCTGAACCGTTTTTTCGCCTTCCTGTGGTTCTCCGTGCCGCATGATTCTTCCCCGTCCTGGCTTTCCATCTGGGTGTTCTACGCAATGGAATAGCGTTCCATGCATGGAGTGAGTATAGCCAATGCTGCTTGGAAGTGTCAAGCAGAAATGAAGCACGCTTTGAACTCAACATTGCGCTGTCCCTGGCGGAAATTGTATCATGAAGCCCTATCACATATTTGGCGGGTTCAATGCTGTCGTTAACACCTGAGAAGGAGAGTGCCTCAAATCATGGCAATGCAAATGGGTCAACAGACTATCGTCGATTTCGATGTGCCGGCCAGAATGCGCGATGGCACCACGCTGCGCGCCAACATTTATCGCCCAGCAGGCGAGGGCAAATGGCCTGTCTTGCTAACACGCCTTCCATATGGCAAGGATTTTCCTTGGGGAACTTCTGTGATGGACCCCATACAAGTGGCACGGCGTGGCTACGTTGTCATTGTGCAGGATACTCGTGGCCGTTTGACATCAGAAGGGGAATGGGTACCATTTGTCAACGAAGCGTTGGATGGTGTCGATACCATCGAATGGGCGGCGCAGTTACCCTACAGCAATGGAAGCGTCGGCATGTACGGCATCTCCTATTTTGGCTTCACTCAGTGGGCGACTGCCGTCCACCATCCACCGGTGCTCAAAGCGATGGTTCCGTTTCAGACGTGGAATGACCCATTAAACGGCGTGATCTTTCGCGGTGGAGCGTTGGAACTAGGCACTTCAGGTAACTGGCAGCTCATGATGGGGTTGGATGTGCTGATGCGTCGTCATAGCGATGATCCACAGGCAATGGGGCGCGCTATTTACATGTTGGCGAAAGAAATGGACGCGCTGGGCAAGCTGGGCTACTGGTCGCTGCCACTGAATGAATTTGGTCCATTGCAACGGCATAATGTGGCTCCTTCCTTCTTCCAGAATTTTTCCAGCCCAATGGATCGTACTCACGAGCTCATAGAGCCGATGACCATTGTAGGAAAACATGAGCAAGTCACCGTTCCCACACTCAATGCCGGTGGTTGGTACGATATCTTCTTGCAGGATACCATCACCAATTTCACCACCATGCGCGAACACGGCTCCACGCCCGAAGCTCGCCAGAGTAAGCTCGTTATTGGTCCCTGGACACATGGGCATGTCACCAATCCCATTGGCGAATTGAACTTTGGCTTCGGGTCAAGCGCCGCCTTTATAGACCTGCAAATCGATTTTACGAGTTTGCAGGTGCGCTGGTTCGATCACTGGCTCAAAGGCATCGATACCGGTATGCTGAAAGAAGCGCCCATCAAGTTGTTCGTCATGGGAGCGAATGCCTGGCGCGATGAGCAAGAGTGGCCGCTCGCCCGCGCTGTGAACACCCGCTACTACCTGCATAGCAATGGGGGCGCAAACTCGCTGCATGGCAATGGATACCTGACGACCGACCTGCCCGATAACGATGAACCGGCATCCGACAAGTACGGCTATGATCCCAACAATCCGGTGATTACTCGCGGCGGCGCGCTGCTTTTATCACCGGAGTACCCTCCTGGCCCTTTCGATCAGCGAGCAACCGAGAGCCGCGAAGATGTGCTGGTGTATACCTCTGGGGAGTTGAAAGAAGACCTGGAGGTCACAGGCCCTATCAAAGTCCATCTGTGGGCGGTTTCAAGCGCGCCCGATACCGACTTTGTGGCCCGCCTGGTGGATGTGCACGATGATGGTTACGCGCAGAACTTGACCGATGGCATCATTCGCGCCCGCTATCGCCATTTTGAGCGGGGGGAAACTCCTTCACTGATCGAGCCAGGTAAGGTCTACGAATATGAAATCGACCTGTGGGCCACCAGCGATGTCTTCAAGGCCGGACACCGCATGCGCCTGGACGTGACCAGCAGCAATTTCCCGCGCTGGGACCGCAATCCCAATACCGGTCACGATTTCGGAGCTGATACAGATATGGTCGTAGCGCACCAGACCATCCTGCACGACCCTGAACACGCTTCCTATATCGTGCTGCCTATCGTGCCTGTACCGGAGGGATAGCAGCCCGTCAGTGCCATAATGACCTTATCTCGACGCTCATTGGGCGCAATGGTGAACCTTAAGAATTTAATCAGGGATCAAAATGTAGGGACGCGATCAATCGCGTCCCTACATCCATCCTCCGCCGTTAATAACCTGGTGTCCATGTCCCAATAGCAGCAGCGCGAGCAGCACCCCGATTACTAATAAGATGAGCATAATCAGCCCGATGAGCATGATATTGACTGTTGGCGCAAGGCCGGTCGATGTTGCCTTGCGCCGTACCGGTGGTATCATTATAGTTGGTGCAGTCAGCCGACTATCCTTGCCACCTTGAAATGGCTGTTTTTCTTCGAGTGGTAATGGCGTCTGTGTTTTGTTCGCATCCAATGTGGCAATGCGAGGCGCAGCATCGAACAGCGCGGGTTGTGGCGTGCGTGGCACCTGCGGTGGCACCGGGAGTGGAACCATGTTACCGACTCTGGGCAAAGGCATAGCCAGGTTTCCGCGTTCCTGCCGTATGGCAAGCGGAACGGGTTTTTGCGCCTCCACTCCCAGTGCCCCCTTTGGCCGGTTTCTATTTCCCGTTTCCAGATTGTTGACCAGTCGCGCACTGCGCAGTTTTTGTAACGTGGCTTCGAAATCCTGTGCGAATGCCAGGATAGTTGGATAGCGCTGTTCAGGTTTCTTGGCTAGCGCTTTTAGAAATACCTCGTCCAGTTCAGAAGGCAGCAGGGGATTATAGACGCTGGGCGGTGTTGGGGACGTGTTGTGGTGGTGATGAAGTAACTGGCTGGCTGTTCCCTCGAATACAGCCCGACCGGTCACCAGTTGATAGATCATCACAGCCAGCGCGTATTGATCCGCGGCCGGCCCCACTTGCACGGAAGATGCCAGCGTGGGATCGTCAAATTGTTCGGGGGCCATATATAATGGCGTTCCAACTGATCGATGCAGCGAACGCCCATTGCGATAAAAGGCTGCCAGGCCGAAGTCGGCCAACAAGAGATGCGGTCTGCCATGAGGGAAGATTTTAGCAAGATGCGCATGCGCCCCGTCTTTTCCTTCTTTGAACGGCATGCGCTCGACGCGTATCAAGAAATTGGTTGGTTTAATATCGCGGTGAATAATGCCATGATCGTGCGCGCATTGCAGGCCCGCTGCCGCTTGTAAAAGATAGTAACTGGCCTCTTCCGCTGCAATGGGCCAGGCAAATCCAAATTGCTGCGTGCGTTTTTGCAGCCAGTTCCATAGTGAACCCTCAGCCAGGTAGGGCATGACGAGATAAGTAATAGATGGACTGCCAGGCTCTAACAGTTCATCACCGAAATGGTACAGCGGCAGGATATATTCGTGTTCCAATTCCGCGACGGCGCGCGCCTCTCGTTCAAAGCGCGTTGCAGCCTGCTTCCCCTCCGGTGTATTTGGAATTGCCCGCAGGTCTCCAGAAACAACTTTAATGGCGACTTTCCGCCCGATGCGTGCGTGCTGCGCTAAATAAATATCACCCATCCCACCACTTTCAATGAGCCGCAGCAAACGGTACCCACCGAGAGTTTTCCCCACCAGCATATTCATTCTCTGTATTTCCCTCATCAGAAGCGAATTGTAACCTATGGAAATGAACATAGCGTTACTCTCAAACGCTCGAGTAGTTCATTCCCTATTTACAGTATACAGGGGGCAGAGAAACTGGTTTGTCACCTCAATTGGCGCAGCGCATTCTGCACGGAAGGTCCCAATTCTGGGCGAGTCTCGGCGAGTCGCTCAAGCCAGGGAACTGATTCGATATCTCGATATTGTGCGGCGAGTTGGCAGGCAACGCGCACAACTGTATCACGCGGGTCATTCAGGGATTCGCGGACAACTGTGCGGCTGCGTGGGTCTTCACCAAGTGGGTCGAGACTCTTCAGCGCCTCGAGCGCCTGGGTGCGCACATATGGGTCAAAGTCCCTGGCTGCGTGTATCACCAGCTCGAGCGCGTCGCGATCATTGAATTGTGCGCAGGTGCGAATGGCCGCCGCGTAGACGATGCTGGCTGGAATATCGGGATCACTCGCCGGGAGATTATCAGCGCGCCTGGCGCGAGCCGCCCGTGCGTTGACAGGTATCACCCGGTTCACCAGTTGGAGCATCGCACCCACCACGCGGTACTCGCCCAGTTGAACCAGCGTGTCGCAGATTTGCCCCAGGCGCACCGCATGCTCACGGTCAGTGATGGCGGTCACGCTATCCAGCCGTGCCAGCAGCACAGCCGAGGCCCGGATCTCGCGTAATTCTTTCAACACCTTCAAGCATGGCCCGAATGCCTCTTCCTCGTTTGCCAGTCCTTCCAGGAGCGCATTTCGACCCGGGCCGTTCATCCAGCGCTCGATGTCTGGCATCATTGGCAGGCAGGCATAGACTGGCAACGTGATACGCGGGTCTTGTTGCGAGCCGCGTGAAATATCGCCCCAGTAGCGACCCAGGAATAGCCCAAGACGATGGAGCGCGAGCGCATTGCGCCAATCGGGGGACTGCTTTGCACCCTCAAAGAGCGCGGCAGCCATGATGGGCAGGTCGCGTTCAAAAACGACGGGCAGCGTAGTATTGTTCGTGGAATGTGTGTGATCCTGCAACACCTGCGCGAATACCAGCGCTGCCTGCTGGCTCAAGCGTGGGACAATCGTTTTGCCACCTCGCAGGTAGGTCTCAAGCGGAAGTGTACGATACAATGGGGCCACGACATAACTTTCCAGTCCTGTCGCATTATCAAGCCCGCTTGCCAGCATGATTTCGTAGAAACGCGCTTGATTTAAAGCGGCAAAGGCATCGATCACATCTACTTTCGCCCAACCCCTGGCATCTTTCAGCGAGCTAACTAATGCTTGCAGTGCAGCTACGGTTCCCTGTTTCACCAGTGATTGGGTTGCATACAGCGAAGAAGAAGGATCGGTTGCCAGCTTGCTTAGCACTATCGAAAGTTCCGGCGATTTGTAATAGCCCAGCATCAGCATTGCAACGCGGCGCGCTCGCCCAATCGTCGTATCGGCGGGATTGGCATCCGCCGGTAAATCGCCGGGATCATCCTCTTCAACCAGTTTTAACCATGCAGGTACCAGGTTACCAGCCCGGTCAATCTCCAGAATAGTAGGAATCAATACAGGTATCCACTGTTGCAGTGAGCCTACATGCTCCTCTCGTCCTGCCTGAGCGGAGCCAGACGCCTCGGCGTAGCCTGCAGCGTCGTTGGCAGGACGCATAGGTACCGAGAGCATAGGAATAAGCTGTTCGACGGTCGCCTGTACCGAATATCCGCCCCAACGTAAATCGGTGACCAGTGTGGTGAGCTCCGCGCGCAAGTCGCTTAATCGCTGCTTGACTTCTGGCTCTTCAGCGTTCAATGGCGTGACGCTGCGGCGCGCCGCGAGATGCTCGACCGTACCCGTGCGGTTTGGCTGTTTGAACGCGGCAGGTGGAACCGGTGTGACAGTCGTGGGTAGCACGGGCGCGGACACCGCAGCGGTTTCCGTCACTTCCATCACCCCAAATCCTCCTTGCTCTGACGATTGATTCTCGATAGGGGGGGTAGGTTCGGTTTGTTCGAGGCTTGTATCGGACATGCTATTTTCTATCCTTTTGCTTTGATGATCCTATGAACACTCTCTACATAGGTGTACGGAAAAAGATACGCGGAGCGTTACTGGGACATTGTAACGTTCTCTGCTCATATGGTCAAGTATGCGATCATGAAATATGTAACTTTACCTACCTATCATGCGTAAATCATAAGGTATTATGAGTGAAGCAAAGGGATGAATGGAGTTATGCATGAGTGACCAGGAAATGCAGTTCGCGGACCCCGATTGGAAACCAACGCAGCCATTACAGAAGAAAATGAGTACGCAAACGCCAGAAGCATATACTCCTCGGCCAATCAATGAAGATGGCCGCGAGCAACCACAGCAGCCCGTAAGGGAGATTCCTTCCGAACAACAGGGAGCCTACGCGGGTCTTCCGCCTTATGCTGGCACGATGTCGGCACAGCCAGGTGAGCGCTATCAGTACAGGCGAGCATACCGGCGAAGAGGGCGCGGCCTGTGGTTCTGGATTATTCTCGCCATACTCTTTTTCAGCTTTATGGGTGGTGGATTTGGCGCGCTTGGAAGAATAGGTCAGAAGACTCTTGACGATCCTCATTCTATCAATGTAAATGGAACTCCAACCATCGTTATACGCGAGGACAATGGTAATATTCATGTACATCAAGATGGTACGGGTAACACGGTACTCATTGACGCAACAAAAGAGACCGGCTTCTTCGATAATCCGAGCAATATCCATGTCAATGTCAACCAGGACCCGGCGAACGCCAATATCATCAATGTCACTGTAGATACAGGGAATAATAATGCTTTTTCTTCGCGACAGGTCGATTTTAATGTCACAGTTCCCCAGGGGGCCAATCTTCAACTCAAAACGACTTCGGGCGATATCAGTGTTGATGGGGTTAACGGCCAGGCATCGTTAACAACAGAATCTGGTAATATACAGGCATCGGGTGATACGTTTAGTGGTACTTCTACAATAAGCGCTACGTCGGGTGACATTTCGATGGATCAAGATACATTAAATGGCCAATTAAATGTCACAACGACATCCGGTAATATTCACTTCAACGGTGCGGTTAATGCAGGCCAGACGTACCAATTTCAGGCTGATAGCGGTAATGTTGATATTGGCTTGCCAGGTAGCTCCAATTTTTCCGTTGATGGATCAACGAATTCTGGTTCGATCAATACCGATGATTTTCCCGGCCTGAATGGGCAGCAGAATGATTCTGGCTCGATAACGGGACAGGTGGGAACTGCTCCTGGAGCTTCATTTACTATACATACTGGAAGCGGGGATATTAACATCCACCAGGATGGGTAATTCTCCCCTTGCTTGTTGGACGGCTGTCTATACTAACAATGAAGCTCAAATCTTATGTCTATATGCGGTTGGGAGGCGTGAGAAATACACTATGTCAGCGCAGCTATACTTTCAGCAGCTAACTGTCCAGGTACGGAATCTGCTTGGCTGCGAGGCCGTTTTACTGGTGCTGGACAGCCCTGAAGCAGCGTTACGCCATCCCCTCCTGGAACGGTTCCAGGCTGCGAACTTCGACCATTGTTATGGCTCTCCACACCTGCAAGCCTTGCTGGATCACGAATGTGTGCGCGCAGTGTGTGATAGCGCCTGCCAACGTGGGCAAATGCAGTCTCTCAATCATTGCCGTATTGCCATCGATGAACAACACCTTGCGCAGAGCCTCGCAATCGCTCCGGTGGAAGGTCCAGGGGGCATACTCGCCTTCCTTTTACTCGTGAATGCCCCTGCAGGCGCCTTTTCTCAAGGCGAATACCACCTGCTGCATCATTATCTACAGACAATAGCGCTCGATTTTGAGAAAGCCGTGCGGATTCTATGCCCTGCCCTTAATGCTTACCCAGGAACCACCTCGGAAACAGGCAACCAGGATCATGCATCATCCCTGGTCCCGCATTCTTTGGAGTACAAGCAAACATTAGATGGACTGAAGAACGAATTTGTCTCCATAGTCAGCCATGAACTGCGCGCGCCGTTGACGGCAATTAAAGGCTATGCCAGCCTGTTACAGGTATATGGTGTAAGCGATCAAATCCAGGAGAATAATCGTACAGTAGAAATGACCCCGGCCCGTCAACAGCGCTACTTGAACACCATTGTAGAACAGGCAAGACACCTGGAAGTGCTGATCGGTGATCTGCTGGATGTCTCACGTATCCAGGCAGGCAAACTAGCCCTGCGCTTCACTTCGGTACACGTAGGCCCTCTGTGCCAGCAAGCGGCACGCCTGGCACAGCAACGCATCGACGAGCAGCAGCTCGAAGGCCATCACCTGCGCTGTGAACTCTCACCGGACCTTCCACCCATCTGGGCTGATCCGCATCGACTACAACAAATCCTGAACAACCTGCTGGATAACGCTATGAAATATTCGCCTGCTGGAGGTCTGATCGAAATTTACGCCCGCCCGGTACATCTTGCCCCTCGTTCTCTCATACAGATCGTCGTGCGCGACCAGGGTATCGGCATTGCTGAACAACATCGCGCGCGACTCTTTCTCCCTTTTAGCCGTCTTGATCATCCCATCACCAGCCAGGTGCAGGGGGCCGGGCTAGGACTATATATTACCCGGCAACTGGTTGAAGCCATGGATGGAGAAATTGAACTTACCAGCCGGGAGGATGAAGGTACCACGGTAACTATACACTTGCCAGTCTTACTACCGGGCGAAAAAGAACTTCTCTCGGAACATTCTATTGACTTCTCTCTAAGGAAGAGTTAAGGTTGGCTCGCACAACATTAGAAAATGCTGAGTTTTTTATTGTTGACTTGTGCATCCTCATACTGTGCTGTTATCCTTAACTGTGTAGACAGTTTAACCATGCAAACGCGTTCATGGTAGTACAGCAACATTATTATCTAAGGATTAGATAAGGAGAACCAAAAAATGCAGGTGAAAAAAGGTCGGGGACGTGGCTTTGCATCCATGAGCCCGGAGAAAAAGCGTGAGATTGCCAGCAAAGGTGGCAAAGCAGCTCATGCCATGGGTACCGCGCACAAATGGACAAGCGAAGAGGCCCAGGCTGCCGGGCGCAAAGGTGGTTCGATTAGCCGCCGTCGTCCAAAGCACGCTGCTCAGTAGTGTAGATATGTCATATCTTGCAAAGGCTGGTATTCAATGCCAGCCTTTTCTTGATTCATGGGAGCTGTACATAGAGCAATGGATTGACCCACACATTATGCACAAGCACCATAAAGTGCACATGCGGGCCGGTGGAAGCGCCGGTGCTGCCCTCGTAGCCAATCACCTGCCCTCTGGTCACGTTCTGCCCCACCTTCACAATATAATGATCCATATGCCCGTAAATGGTAGCGATGTAATTACCCTGATTGATTTTGACCGCCCAGCCCAGCCCGGACCAGTCCCATCCTACCCAGATCACCTGCCCCGTATCGGCTGCCAGAATCGGTGTCCCATAGGGCGCCGCTAAATCGATGCCCGTATGCGGCCTCCAGCATCCACACCAGAGCTGGTACTCGCTATGACCAAAATACTGCGTAATGATCGCTCCCTGGATGGGATGTTGCATTTGCCCGGTGCCTTGCAGCCCGCTCTCTGTGATAAAGGTCGCGCACGTACTCCAGATATCGGTTCCCCTGCATGATCCCCCCGTATCACCATTGGTAATCGCTGTCGCCACAGGCGTCACAGCGTGTAATGGAGTATTGATAACACCCCCCTGCGCGTTCGTAAACAAGTTGGTGATCAACTGCCCGATTGTACTTGAATGCTGGCTGTTGTCCAGTGGAACGACAAACAGCGAAGCCAGCACTGCGACAAGTATGCCGCCAACCAGCACGCCAGGCAGTACAAACCGGCGTTTGCGCGGTGCGGGAACAGGCAGCGGCGAAGTTTTGGTGCGCCTGCTCGACGCTGGAATAACGATCGGTACTTTTGTGCTAGTGGTCGGGGTAGGGAGTGGTGAAGTCTGAGTCGTGCCGGGCCGCTTTATTGTAATCAGTGGCGTTTCAATACTCCCTGTCAAAGGCCTGGTAACACGCGGGTCGGGTGAAGTGAACATGCTACATCCTCGCTCTACAACGGTGAAAAATAAAGATGTGTTTCGTACACAAGGACAATGTACCTGAAAATATCGCCGCTTACTACACGGCACGGTACAGGATAGCGCAAATAGGCTAATAATGGCCGCGCGCATCTCAACCAAAATAAACACGGGCATATCCGAATTTATCGTATTGAACCCGGCTTGACAACGAGTTCCCTTCTTGCATGCTATGCCACATGATCCACTGCGAGAATGCTTTGCACAGTAGGTTTTGCCGTTCTCCCGGTACCATAGTGCTTCTAAGTGAAGATATATATGTCTATTCGTTAATAAAGGATACGGGGCAAAACTTTTGGTTAGTACAAAAAGTACTTTCTGCACAAATCTCAGACCGCACTGCGGTTAACTGCTATAATGAGCAACGATTGAACCAGGGCAAAAGGTGAGAGGAGAAGCAGGCCATTTCACAAGAATCTATTCGCCCAGAATATACATCAACCACGGTTGTTTCAACAGTTGAGCCAGAACCAGTTATACCCATGTCCCCCGCTCCTGAAGAGGAAGACCTGTTAGATGATGAAGGAATCGCTCAAGATCAGCAGGTGGGCATAGGCATATTTCGCTTTCGCTTTCGCCTGGCAAATTTCCGACTCACTCAGGGCATCTGGCAGCGGCGTTTTAGTATAGCAGAGGCCGCATTCCTGCTCATGCTGGCCTATTTGGCGTCTCGTGGACTGGGGGTCATACGCCAGAGTTTGTTCAACGCCCTCTTTGGCACTAATGCCGAAGCCAACGCCTACTATGCTGCTTTCCGCCTGCCCGATTTCCTCTTCAACCTCATCGCGGGCGGCGCGTTGAGCCATGCCTTAATTCCCGTCTTTGTCACCTATGATAAAGAGCATGGCCGGCAGCAAGCATGGCGCCTGATCAGCCTGGTCTTTAATGTGCTGCTGGTCGCCCTGGTTGCCGTCTTGCTGGCGGGTGAGTTTCTTGCGCCCGCCTTCGTCAACAAGATACTGGTGCCTGGCTATAATCCTGCTGAACAGGCCCTGACAACCACCCTCACTCGTATTATGCTCGTACAGCCCCTTATCCTGGGACTTGGAACCGTTGCAACTGCGGTCCTGAGCAGTAAACGGCAATTCTTGCTACCCGCCCTCTCAATATCTGTCTATAACATCGGACTCATCGGTGGCCTGTTTGTCACTTTAGCTATCCCGAAGGTTGGCATCTACGGCCCCACCTATGGTGTATTGCTGGCCGCCGTCTGCCAGGTCGCTGTCCAGATTCCTGGACTGGTGAAGCAGGGTTTGCGCTACTTCTTCGTGTGGGACCTCAAGGACCCTGGTTTGCGCCAGGTGATGCGTTTGCTCGGCCCAAATGCCGGAGTGGTTGCACTTGGCTCCGCCGCTTTTATTATTGATACCGCCTTCGTCTCTTATCAGATAGATAAAGGAAGCCTGGCCGCGCAGCATAACGCCTATATGCTCTTTTACATGCCGGTAGCCCTGTTTGCTCAGGCCGCCGCTCAGGCTGCATTACCGCAATTATCCGCACTGGCAACACGCGGAAATTTTATACGCCTGCGCCGCCTGGCTCTTAAAGTTATCGGAGCTGCTCTTCTCTTAGGGATTCCTACCGCGGTTATCTTGTGTTTCCTGGGCAGACCCATTATTCACCTCATTTTTCAACATGGCGCGTTTAACAGGCATTCCACCAACTTAACATCGCTCGCGCTGATTGGGTACGCCATCGGATTGCCGGGAGTGATCGCAGGAGGATTGATTGCAAGCACATTCTATTCACTCAGAGATGCGCGTACCCCGCTGTTCGCCAACATCTTCAACCTCGCCATCCACATCGCGTTCATTCTTTACTTCCTGACAATCTTTGTTGGCACGAATGCCATTCTTGCCATTCCCCTGGCGGCAAGTGGTTCTGCCACCTTCGAGGCCCTCCTGCTTGGCCTGCTCTTGTACCTGCACTTACGCTCAAAGGTAAGAAGTGAGAGGCTGAATGGCAAGCCAGAAGAAGCTCAGCCGACAGGGATCTCGAATAGCGGAGATAAGGCCGATTGATCTTAGGGAAGTGCCCCAACTTCTTAGGCACAATGAGAGCTGAAGCCAGGGGCCCTCATGCCGCGTTATGGTAGAATAAGAGTGCACACGGTTGGCATGACAATGTAGGGACGCGATTTATCGCGTCCAAGAAGGAGGTATTTTATGATTGATGCGGTAGCCACGATCTGCATTTTCGTCAACGATCAGGATAAAGCCAAGGCCTTTTATCTCGACAAGCTCGGCTTTGAATTGCATCAAGATTCACCGATGGGACCTGACTCGCGCTGGATTGCCGTCGCACCAAAAGGGGCGCGCACTGAAGTCATTCTCTATAAGATGGATGAAAATTGGCAGCATTATCGCCAGGTCATGGGAAAGTCGCAAGCTATCACCTTCAACGTCTCAGACATGGCAGCGTTGCACGCCGATTTCAAAGCCAAAGGGGTGCGCATCACCCAGGAACCCGATCCTCAGCCCTGGGGAACCTACATGATGATCCTGGATGAGGACAACAATGCGTTGCTCCTGGTTGAGCCTCCCAAGGGTACTTCCTAGCATCACTGCGTAGGTGACCGATTTGTCGCGCCCCTCTTGGCAGGCTGGCTTTCAAGGTCAATAGCTCCAATTGACCCCGCATTGAGAACAATGCCGCGCCGGGTGAGCGCTTTCGAAGGCGCGGCGAAAGCTCTCATAACGCTCACCATGCCAGATCGCCTCGATTGGCTCCTGAAAAATATTACCCAGCACCCGCTCTTGCTGGTATTCCCGCGCGCTTTTATGTCCGAAAGGCGCGAAGCAGCAGGAAAGTACATTGCCGCTGGACGTGATGTAGGTCAGTGTATAGGGTCTGCGACAGCCCGACCAGGGGCGCTCCCCAAAGTCTCGCACCAGGCTTTCCAGCGGCGTCGCCGAACCGGCCGCGCTAAAGGTCATGCCGCGTTCCTTGCAGGTCTGCTCGCAGCGCCGCACCAGCTCCAGTTCCTCGCGTGTTGAGCGGCGAAATAGCGCCTGCTTAGAGTTGGCCAGACCCTCTTCAAAATAAACCAGCCGTTGTAAATGCACCTCGCGGATGCCGTTCTCGTAAGCTAAATCGATCAGGCCAGGCAGTTCGTGCAGATTCTCCTTCATAGCGGTAAACCAGAGCGAAACGGCCGGTTTGCTGGCGCGCTGCACCCGTTGTAGAGCGGTGAAAGCGCGCATATTGCGCCAGATCTTATCAAATGCATCCACACCGCGCACCCTGGCATAGGTCGCGCGTGTTGCGCCATCCATCGAGAGGCGGTACTCGTCCAGCCTGGCGTCAATCAACGCCTGGCCGCGTTTCTCATTGAGCAAGATACCATTTGAATTAAAGAGCACATAGGTACCTCGCGCTTTGAGATACTGGATCATGCGCGGCAAATCCTTGTTCAATAATGGCTCTCCCAGCCCATGTAAGACTACGCGCTCCAGCTCAGGAAATTGATCGACGATGTAACGGAATGAATCGAAACTCAGATCGCGATCATCCTCGCGCGAGAGCAGCGTGCGCGGGCATTGCTGGCAGAGTTCATTGCAGCGGCTCGTCGGCTCGATATAAATCGAGCGTGGCAGGGTGGCAACTTCAGGCGACGTCGAAATCATAGTGGGCTTCCTCACGTACTACCTATCATCACTGCTGACTAGAGACGAAGTCTCGTTGCAGTGATGCTTTCAATTTACTACCTATCATCACTGCTGACACAAAGTGTAGAGACGTAGTCTCGTTGCAGTGATGCTTTCAATTTAGCAAGTAAAGCGGCTGTCGCAGGCGCAAGCGTATCGTCCCTTTGCAATAACGCAGCCAGGCGCAGCAGATCTGAGAATTCATCCACGTCAAAAAGTGGATCAAGCAGGCGCACCGACAGTCCCTGGCTGCGTGCCAGTTCGATAGTCATCTCCAGCACGACGCTGGTACTCATAGGAACGCCCGTAAACACATCATACGGTTTGCGCATAGCGAGAAGATAATAACCGCCATCGTCAGCCGGTCCCAGCACAATGTCTACCTCATCGAGTGCCTTTCGCGCGTTCTCGATGGTTTCCCGGCTGATCTGTGGTGAATCCGAGCCAATCAGGATGGTGTGCTCGAAGGCCCGCGCCCGGGTCCATTGAAAAGCATGATGCAAACGCGCGCCAAACTCAAAGCCCTGCTGTGGAAAACAGGTCATAGCGTGCGCGTGGAGTGGTGCGAGCCTGGCAACAAAATCTGCGTAGTTCACGTCGGCTGGCGTATAGGCCCAGTGTAATGCGATGTCCGGCATTCCGGCAAAACGCTGCGCCAGGTCGGTCAGGATCGCCCGGTAGAGCTGTAAAGTCTCCTCATTGCCGAGCGTGAGCGCCAGGCGTGTCTTGGTCTTGCCAGCTTCCGGGTACCGTGCCACGATCACCAGTGCTGTCTCATGCATGGGCACCCTTCTCCCAGCTCGCCCATGTATAGCGCAGAGTCGTGGCTACCATCGCATAGGCAGCTTTAATGCTGCCGGTGATCGTACCCGCTACTTTCGAGCGACCGTGAGTGCGGCGGCGGTAGTGGATAGGCAATTCCACGATACGATACCGCGCGCGCGCCATCTTCACCAACATCTCTACCGGCCATCCAAAGGTCATCTCCTGCATGCCCAGCGCGTTTAATGCGCTACATCGAATCACGCGAAAGGACCCTATATCATGTATGCATGCGCCATAGAGAACACGGATCATGCGGCTGACCAGCCAGTTGCCTAGACGCGCCTGAGGTGGAATCGCTCCGCGCTCGGCACGCTTGCCAACACGCGACCCAATGGTCATATCGGCCTGCCCCTCAAGTACCGGGGTGAGCATCATGGGCAGGTCGGCAGGGTCATCGCTTCCATCGCCATCCATAAAAATAACAATCTCGGCCCCCAGACTACACGCTGTCGAAAAACCTTTCAAACAGGCTTGCCCATACCCGCGCGCCGGCTCGCTGGCAACCATCGCTCCACCTTTCTGAGCAACGGCGGCGGTGGCATCTGTACTGCCATTATCGACAACGATGATCCACTGCGCGAAATCCCTGGGCATCTCTGCCAGTAGTTGACGTATCGCCCCTTCCTCGTTCAAGGCGGGAATAACAATCGCAACCTTCTCGGTTGACATACAATATAACTCCTCACTACGGTGAACACTGTACCGGGCAAATCGATATACTTGCTTGCATTCAGATGAGAAAGATGCGGCCGCATCTTTTTAGCCGCGACAGTGGCGTTTCTGAATGGATAGGATATGGAGATATAGGTTCATCACGTTTCGCATGAGGAATTTTTTACAAATATCTTTGGAAGAAATCCAGCACTGCCGCCGTATATTCTTGCTCGCATCGAATATGTGCGGCATGCCCTGCGTCAAACAATAACAACTCCGATCCGGGGATACGTTCTGCAATTACGCGCGCGTAATCGACCGGTACTACGCGATCGCGTTTCCCATGCATAATCAGCGCCGGGCAGCGAATACTTGCCAGTTCCTCGCCGGTAATGATCACTCCGCCCGCGGCCACCAGCGCCTCCTGGCCTTCCACATACATCGTTGGCAGCTCGCGCCAGTACGGTTCACCATGTAATTCTGCCAGTTGCGCCTGCCAATCCTCTGGCAGTGGCTCTTCGAGCAACCAGTGGCGTATCGCCGCCGCATTCGGCGCATTCACCGTCGGCTGCGCCCCCATCACCGCCAGCGCTTTCACACGCTGTGGATAGAGCGCCGCCAGTAATAACCCCACGATACCTCCATCGCTGAAACCCAAAACCAGCGTGTGCTCGATGCCCAGCTTATCAAGTAGCATTGCCAGGTCCGCCGCGTCATCACGGTAAAATGTCAGCGTATATGCTTCGCGCCGTGTAGAGCGTCCATAGCCGTGCAGATGGGGCGCTACTACGCGATACCTGGACAGCGCAGGCAACTGCCCCTCAAAATCGCTTTCGGGCGTGCCGCCGAAACCATGAATCAACAGGACAGTCGATGGATGGGGTATTCGGCCCGTCGTAGTGAAATCCGGCTCAAAAACATCGTAGTACATTGTGGTATGTGGTGTTGAAAGAAATGGCATGATTCACCTATCATGTGGGTAGTTGTTGTTCGGCCTGTGTTAATGAATATCCTATAGTATGTCACATCCCATGCGCAAAATCGTATGGCAGGGCTGCGATCATGAACCAGGGCGACCGCAAGGGTGCGCCCCTACCCTATACGGGCAGATCAGGCAGCATGCGCATAGGGTAGGGGCGCACCCTTGCGGTCGCCCTGGAAGAAGTTAAATTTTGAATAGCTCTTGTCGTATGGCAGGACGCTTGACAGGCTCTAAACTGGTGTCTATACTGTATGGCAACACCAAAGGCTGCGTTTTACTGATCTTTCGCCTGATTCTAGCTGCCAAATTTCACCGTACAGATAGTAAAGGAGTAACCTATGGACTCCGAGCAGACCATCTCAAATGAAGCAATAATTCCACTCACCACCTCAGGTAGCCTGTCTCAAGCTGCGAATGGCGTTGAGGATGAAGTCATCATCAGTGCGATCAAAGTAAACAAGTATTTCGGTGATAAGCACGTTCTTAGAGATGTCGATTTTGAAGTGCGCAAAAAAGAAGTGGTCGCGTTAATTGGCCCCAGCGGTTCAGGCAAGAGCACCCTGCTTCGTTGTTTCAACGGTCTGGAAAAGCATACCAGCGGCGAGATTTACATTCATGGGCATCTGCTCGATCCCCGCTTCTCGGTCAAGCAGCTCAGCCCGATCCGCAGTGAACTGGGCATGGTCTTCCAGAATTTCAATCTCTTTCCGCATATGACCGTGATTCAGAACGTTATCGAAGCCCCTTTACTCGTCCGTAAGATGCCCAAAGACCAGGCGATGGCCCTGGGCGAGAAATTGCTGGCAAAGGTTGGCCTTTCAGAGAAGCGCGATGTGTACCCTAGCCGCCTGTCGGGTGGACAGAAACAGCGTGTTGCCATCGCGCGCGCGCTGGCCATGCAGCCGCGCGCGCTGCTTTTCGACGAACCAACCTCAGCGCTTGACCCCGAACTCGTAGGCGAGGTCCTCAAGGTCATGCGTGACCTGGCCTACGAAGGAAGTACGATGGTAGTAGTGACGCATGAAATGCAGTTTGCACGAAATGTCTCTGACCGCGTCGTCTTCATCTCAGACGGCACGATCGTTGAACAGGGTGATCCCCAGGAGCTGTTCAAGCAGCCCAAACATGAGCGCACAAAGCTATTCCTGGAGCGTGTGCTTTCTACCATGGCGTAAGGTACTTCCTTAGCATCCTGCATAGGGATCTGATTTATCGCACCGCGTTGGCAGGATGGCTTTTGTGGTAGGCTCAACTTCTTGTTACCAGGACCAAATACGGAAAGGCAATGATGCTCTATGATCGAAGACATTGGTAGACGAACATTTTTAAAGCGTGCAGGCCAGGCGGGTGGCCTCGTTATCGCGGGTGGCACCTTTGAGTCACTGCTGGCTGCGTGTGGTGGTAATGTCTCGAACAGCGGTGGTGTTACACCCACTCCAGGTACCACACCTATAGGCAATGCTGGCCTCAAAACCCCTGGTTTATTGCAGTGGGGCGCAACCTCTAATGGTGGAGCTCCATATGTTTTCCCCGATCCTAGCAATCCAACTCAGTTGGTTGGCTTCGAGTATGAGATTGGTCAAGCCATCGCTAAGCTGATGGGCGTTACATCCAAGCAAGTAGAAAACGACTATGGGCAAATGGAGCAAGCCCTACTGGCTGGCAAATTTGATATGGTGATGAACGGCTGGGAAAAGACCCCCGACCGTGAGAAAACTGAGCTATTTTCCCAGGCCTACTATCGCTACGGTCAACAAATTGTCGTGCGAGTGGATGACACACGTTTCGCCAGCTTTACAACCTCAAGTGATCTTGGCTTGAAGAATCTAGAAGGACTGACTGTTGGGACAGGAGCAAGTTATAAGGCAGCAGATATTTTAGGAGAAGATAAAAAGATCACCATCAAGCTCTATGATCCAGATCTTCCATTTAATGACCTTTCTGCGCATAGAATTGATGCTGTCTTAATTGACGGGCCAATCGCTGCCTATTACGTTGTGGGTGCTGGCCCTGGCGCCAAACCTGATCCTACACTGAAGCTAATCGGAAAACCGTTCCGTACAGATGATTACTTTGTTGGCTTCAGTAAGAGTAACCCTAATGCCCAAACTTTGCAGGGAGAGATCGATCGAGCGTTCGACGTACTCAAAAAGGATGGCACACTGAAGCGTATCTACATGAAATGGAGCATGTGGAACGATCAGCAGGCCCAGATCGGCATCATGTAGCTTGTAAAGCAAAGCTTCTACCCATAGTTTGTTCTCATTGCAACGTAGGACTTGATGGCATCATCTTTCAGCATGCATGCATACAGAGCCTACGTTGCACTGGTTTCAGAGTAGGGTAATGTTTTTGCCCTCAATGATATTGGCACAAACGATAACAAAGGATGTGCTTTATGGATCTTATCCAACAAGCTCTACCAGCATTTCTGGCAGGTGTAAGAGATACTATCTTTTATTGTATCTCTGCTTTTCCACTAGCCCTTCTTTTTGGGCTTATATTGGCGCTCATGAGCAGCTCTCGCATTATCTGGTTAAGAGGACCAGCGCGTATTTTTATTGAGATCGTACGCAGCACTCCTATCATTGTACAGCTTTTCATTCTCTACTATGGGATAGGCGCTCTCCTATTGCAATTTCGTCTTGAGACTCTTGATAACTCATGGACGGCAGGTATTGCCGTCTTGGCAATGAACTACGCTGCCTACGAGTCTGAAGTCTTTCGCGCTGGTTTTCTTTCCGTTGAGCGGGGACAGACGGAAGCAGCGTTATCATTGGGTCTAACATCGCCGCAGAACTTCTTTCGTATCATCCTACCACAGGCTGTTCCACTCATGATTCCCCCGTTCGTTAATGATTTCATCTATATGCTCAAGGATTCAGCCATAGTAAGTGTGATTGCCGGTACCGAGCTTACCTCGGTGCTGAATACATGGGTTACGCATCACGGCAGTAACCCTATCCCTCTTTACACACTTGCTATCGTACTCTATCTACTTCTTAGCCTACCGACCTCGTATGTTGCCAGGTTTTTTGAACGCAGATTGCGCGCGGCGTTGTAATCAGGACGGAGAAGAGCATGTCATATCTAGAACCCTCGGTAGAGCGTCGCTCGCTACGAATATTCAAAGAAAAAGCTCAAGGTGAGGCGCCGACATGGCTGACCGTATTAAATAGTCTTTTTTATGTGGTCGTTGTGCTGGCGATCATTGGCTTTGGCTACTACCTTTATACCTTCCAAAGGGACCAGGGTATATTGACCCTTTATTTTCCCTTTTTGCTGCGAGGGGCTGAAGTAACCATTGTTGTCTCATTAATAAGCATGGCACTAGCCACCATCTTTGGATTTATTGGGGCCTTGGGTCGTCTTTCAGGTTTTGCACCTATTCGCTGGATGGCAACTGTCTACGTTGAGGTGGTGCGTGGAACCCCCCTCCTGGTCCAGTTACTCCTTTGGTATTATGGCGTTGGCTATGTGCTATCATCCATTGGCTTTGACCCCTTTAGTATCGCTTTTCAGGCGATGACAGCATTGCAAAGCAACAGTCTGGTACCGGACCAATTTAACGGGTATTTCTATGGCATCATTGGATTGAGTTTTAACTACGGTGCCTACCTGACAGAAGTCTTCCGTACAGGTATTGAGTCGGTGAATATAGGACAGACAGAAGCCGCGTTGAGCCTCGGTTTGAACTCTCGCCAGACCATGCGTTGTATCGTCCTTCCCCAGGCCATACGTAACACAATTCCGCCCTTTACCAACTACTTTATGACATTGATACAGGATAGCTCCCTGCTTGCCGTTCTCTCTGTCATAGAACTCGATCATCAAACATTTGCTCTTGCCTTACCGCAGACGGACGCAAACGTCAAATTTTTCGTCTTCATTCTTGGTGCCTTGCTCTATCTCTTTATGTGTTACCCACTCTCGTTGGTTGCTCGCTTCCTGGAGTCACGCTTCGCGCGAGCATATTGACCAACACTCGGTATATATAATGCCTTCATTTTGTATGAGGAAGGCATCCTGTTTTGTGGGTTTAAATAGTTTGTTCGCCCTGGTGATAATTTACAAACCCTGGGAAAGCCTTATTTTCTGCTTGACACCCTCGACCTCAACCTCTACAATCAGCCTGGATGTGAGAATTATAGTTGTGATTTTTGTACAGATAGGGAGAGCAACATATGATGCGCCCGGAAGACCTGGTCGGCCAGTTATTAGGACGCTACCGCATTGTGCGCCCAGTGGGCTATGGAGGCATGGCTACCGTTTTTCTGGCCCAGGACACACAATTACAGCGTGAAGTTGCCATCAAGGTGTTCTGGCCCAGACCAGGGGAAACCGTTGATTTTCTTCACCGCTTCGCACGCGAGGCGCAGGTACTCGCCCGGCTCGATCATCCCAATATTCTGCCTATCTACGACTATGGCGAGCAGAACGGTCTTGCTTATCTGATCATGCCATTTATGGCCGGAGGGTCTCTCAAGGATCTGCTGCAAGCGCGCAGAGTCCTTCCTCCAAATGAGGCTATACGTCTCATTACCCAGGTATTGAATGCCCTTCAATATGCCTATGAGCGCGGCCTGATCCATCGTGATATTAAGCCTGGCAACATATTGCTCAAGGCAGATGGCACAGTATTGCTCTCCGATTTCGGCCTCGTAAAGGTGTTAACACCAGACAGGGATGGCGGATCGCCTGCCAGCGTTGCCACGCAGTCCGGAAAGATACTGGCCGGTACGCCCGAATATATGGCCCCCGAACAGATCATGGGACAGGCTCAGCCCGCCAGTGATATCTACAGCACCGGCATTCTCCTCTACGAGATGCTCACGGGAACCCGACCGTTTGTGGCCGACGTGGACATGGCTGTGATGATGAAGCACCTGTACGAGCAGCCACCTTCGCTGCGCCAGTTCAATCCCCAGATTTCGCCACAATTGGATGCAGTCGTGCTGCGCGCACTTGAGAAGGACCCGGCGCGCCGCTATCAGCGTCCAGCCGATTTTCAACAGGCGTTGATTCAGGCTAGTCTGTCTCAGGGGCCAGCCGGATTAACCGGGCCGACGAATTGGCCAGCGCCAACCGCCCCGTCTTCCTGGCCTCCTCCTCAACAGGGAAGCAGCCCCGTAAATCCGG
>WNGL01001027.1_pt1 | contig 33856 bp, 30 predicted proteins | sample 5400591 | NCBI WGS metagenome assembly WNGL01 (sample SAMN13153377, study PRJNA577476) | soil metagenome | isolation source: 80 cm soil or saprolite under Garry oak tree replicate 1 | place: USA:California | collected 2016-06-15
TGAAATCGTGTCCCGGTGGACATCGAGACCGACATATCGCACACTATTCATCTGGGTGTTCCTCCCTGTTGGCTTTGGTTGTCTGCTCAGCACAGCAACCGCAGCTTACAGGAAAGGGGCGCCCTTTTATAATGCGTGGCCCAGGCTAAACCTAGGCCCAACACGGGTGCCCCGTCCTAGCTCCGCTAGGGCGGGATCTATGTCTTCCCATCACAGACGCAACCACTCAATTACACCAAACTCTCCTCATGCCCTCGAAACTCCGCCGGTACCAACAAACCGGGGGACCTGCATTTCATCACCTTCAGTGGTTATCGTCATCAGCCGCTGGGCACTCCGTCCGCACGCTCCCAATTCGAACGTGCACTGGAACAGACACGTTGCGCGGCACTTTCAGAACACCCCGTAATAATCTGCAAATCCCCGCGACACAAACCAATCCAAAGTAAGGCGAACAAAGAGCAATTGTTCCACGTGGAACATTTTCGATCGAGGCGAAAAAAGGGCAATTGTTCCACGTGGAACATTTTTCCCCCCGGCCGAAAATCGGCGCCGTCTCATCGAATTTGCGGGTAAGGAATTTCCCGCCCTGGGCCCTCTCCATCGAGCATCCCCAGCCACGCTCGAATGCTCTCCCGAAGTGCCTCAACCTCTACGCCGCCATAAGCGGCGGGAAATGGTTCGAGACGCCGCAGCGCTGCCCTTAGCAACGACGCGGCGCCGATTCGGTTGTTCCGCTGCAGGTGGTGAAACGCCGCCGCAATTTGAATCAGGGCTTGCAAAAAAGTCTTCTCCGGCTCGTCACAATTCAGCCAGATACTTTCCCAATGCTCATGAGCGAGAAAGAACTCCTCGTTCCGGTAGCACCGCAACCCTTCGGCCAGCGCACCGTCAGTCCAGTCAAGCGGCATCGTGCCCTCATTATCATTCAGCATCGCAAATCATTCGTCGAATTGCCGAAGTGGGCGAATCTCAAACCCCGGCGCCGCGCCACCGGCCGTTAGAATCATCAAGTGGCTCTCGACCTCAACATACTTCAAACTTCACCCGCGGGCGGACGTCGCGCGCGGATCGTCCTGCCCCATCAGACCGTCGAGACGCCTGTCTTCATGCCCGTCGGAACCGCCGGCACAGTCAAAGCCGTTCCCCAGGACATCGTCGAATCCCTCGGCTCACAAATCATTCTCGGCAACACCTACCATCTCTATCTGCGCCCCGGCCACGAGCCCATTCGCCGCATGGGCGGTCTACATCGCTTCATCAGTTGGCCGCGCGCCATGCTCACCGATTCCGGCGGCTTTCAGGTTTTTAGCCTGAGCGGCCTGCGCAAAGTCACCGATGAAGGCGTCCGCTTTCGCTCGCATCTCGATGGCAGCAGTCACTTCTTCTCTCCCGAGCACTCCATGGATGTGCAGATCGCTCTTGGCGCCGACATCTGCATGGCATTCGACGAATGCACCGAATACCCTGCCGACCGCAATCGCGCCCAGGAAAGCCTGCGCCTCACCATGGCCTGGGCTCAGCGCTCGCTCGATCACTTCCGCGCTCATCAACAGGAAGTCGTCTGGCATGATGAACTCGGCGGCCGCACGCAATCTCTTTTCGGCATCGTCCAAGGCGGCGTCTACACCGACCTGCGCCGCGAATCAGCCGAGCGCCTCGTTGAAATGAATTTCGACGGCTACGCCATCGGCGGCCTCAGCGTCGGCGAACCCCGCGAGTCCACACTCGAAGTCATCGACGCCGTCCTTCCGCTTCTGCCGCCCGACAAGCCGCGCTACGTCATGGGTGTCGGATACCCCGATGAAATCGAATACTACGCGCGCCTCGGCGTCGACATGATGGACTGCGTTCTTCCCACCCGCGCCGCCCGTCACGGTTTGCTCTTCACCAGCGAAGGCCGCCTCAACATCAAGAACAAAAGATATGCGGAAGACCAATCCCCGCCCGACCCGGCATGCGATTGCATGGTCTGCCGCCGCTATTCTCGCGCCTATTTACGTCACCTGATGCAGTGCGGTGAGGCGCTCTCCGGCACACTCAACACCATCCACAACCTTGCCTACTACCTCGGCATCATGCAGCGCGTGCGCCAGAGCCTCCACCCCGGTCGCTGATTCATGCTTCGATTTGATAAAAGAGCGAATCCGCCGCCCCAACAGGCACCCATCCTGCTCAGTCCGGAATCGAACATAGCAGCTTCCTACCGGGGAGCTGCGATGACAACCACCACCACCATCCTCGATGGCCCGGGTTCCCTTACTGGAACGCGACCAGATTTCCGACGAAGTCATTGATTTATATGACCATCTTCTCGCCGAGCGCGGAGTGGTGCCCAACATGTTCAAAGCTCTCGCCAACGCTCCGGCGCTCGCCTTTGGAATCACCGCGCTCCTCCGTCCTCTGATGGGCGAGGGAGCGCTGCCCGGTTGGTACAAGGAGCTCATCGCCACCCGCGTCGCTTCACTCAATCAGTGCGACTACTGCGTCAGCGCGCACCGGCATCTGGCCGCGAAGCGAGGAGCCACGCCAAGTCAAATCGCAAGCTACGATCACTTTGAACTTGGCCCGTTCTCAGATAAGGAGAAAGCCGGCTTCCGCTACGCGGGCGTCCTTCATCTTTCCGGGCACGCCGTCAATGAAGCGGCCTTCGAAGACGTCAGCGCGCACTTTAATCCTGCAGAGTTAGTCGAACTTACCAGCGTCGCCGCCGCATTCGAGTTCTTCTCCAGGTTCAACTCCGCACTCCGCATCCCGGTGACACCGCTTCCTGAGGGGAAATAGCGTTTCATCTCCCCAACTGCTTCACAAAGAAATCCGCCATGATGTGGTTCGCCTCGATCGCCTCGGGCAGCCGCGAATCGTACCAGAACGCGTGAGGCAGCGCGTCATAAACCACCAATCGCGCGTCTACTCCCGCCAACAAATAAGCGCGATGCAAGTTCACCGTGCCACTGAGCAGAAGATCGCGTCCGCTGGTCACAAACAGCGTCGGCGGCATTCCGTGCAGGTCCCCATATATGGGTGAAAGCACCGGGTCTTTCGCGTCCGTCGCGGCCACATACTCAGGGTCGTGGGCTCCGGGATGAGGCGTATCGAGATGCCCGGCAAGGCCGCGCAGCGCATACATGGCGATCGAGTCGCCCGGCCGCGCAAAGTCTCCCATCCCGCTGAAGATGCCCAGCGCCGCCGGCATCGGCAGCCCCAGTTGCTTCAGCTTCGCCGCCACTTCCGCAGTTAGAATCGCTCCCGCCGAGGTGCCGTAGATGACGATGTGCTCCGGCTTGTACGTCTTCAGCAACTCCTTGTAGACGGCCACCGAATCCACCACCGCCGCGGGAAATGGAGCTTCGGGCGACAGCCGGTAGAGCACTGCGACTACCTTGATTTTGCTGTAACTCGCGATGGGAATCGACTCCGTATACGATCCCGAGTCGGAGTTGAATCCGCCTCCGTGCAGGTTGAGCAGCACTTTGTCTTTGTTCGCCTCAGGCAGTCCATCTGGTGTCACGATGCGCACCGGAACGCCGGCCATCTTCTCTTCGACAATCTGATTGGGACAAAGCTTTGTCCACTCCACACGCGCTCGAGCCGTGTAAGCGTCCGTCCCCTGGCGCCGTTCGGCGAGCGGCTGCTGCGGTCCCTGGTCCGGCTCCGCACGCCCAATCGACTTCTGCGCCTCGGCGCTCACTGTCTGCGGCACCGGAACAACCCGCGTCACGTGCGCCGTTCCCTGCGCGTCCATAAAGCTGGTGTCGCGGTTGGGGGCTTCCGCGGCAGTCGTCGGCGTTGACGCAGGCTTCGCATCGGGCTGCTGCGCAACCATCGCGGCCGAAGACAACAAAATCAATAGTGCGGCGTGTCGAGTCTTGAACGGCATGGGTTTGCTCCTTCACGAAGACTGAATTGGGCGGCAACTCCGCCGTCAATTTCCAGACCCTCCACCATACCAGAGCGCGCGCACCGACAATTCACGCCGCGCAATTCCGCCTTGGACTAAGATGGTTACGTTTCAGTTCGCCCGGAGGAATCCTCATGGTCGCAAGAATCTGGCATGGATACACAACTCCCGAACACGCCGACGCCTACGAGAAGATGCTCAAGCCCGAGCTGCTGCCCGGCCTCAGCAAGATCAAGGGCTACGTGGGCAGTTATTTGTTACGCAGGCCGTTTGAGGGCGAAGTCGAGTTCATCACCATCGTTCTCGCCGATTCCATCGAGTCCATCCGCGCTGTGGCCGGCCCCAACTACGAGATCGCAATCGTACCCGAAGACCGCAAGAAGTATCTCTCGCGTTATGACGCCAAAGCCACGCACTTCGACGTAGCCTCCGTCCACGGCATTCCCGGGCTGTAGAAAATCGCAAAGGAGTTTTTCATTCCCTACGCCTGACGCAACACTTCCGCTCCGCGCAGCGCCAAACCGTGAGCGACCGAGGTAAACTCATTCCCGCTTCGCATGCGGTCTCTTCCAAACCGGGTCTCGAAAATGCGGCGAACAGCGGGCACAAACGAACTTCCTCCGGTCAGAAATACACAGTCCACCTCACGCGGGTCGATCGCTGAGGTCTGCAACAGCGTGTCGATGGAACCCTCGATAGCGTGCAGATCTTCCTCAATCCATGATTCAAAAGCGGCTCGCGTTACAGGGATGCGCAGGTCCAAACTTCCGTCGCGAAAGCGAAACTCCGAACTCTCACTGCGCGAAAGTTCAAACTTCACCTTCTGCACCGCCTGGTGCAGTTGATAGCCAAGGTCCTCGTCAATAATCGCGATCAAAGCTTCAATCTTGTCCGGCTCCAGTGCTCGAATGCGTGCGCTCTTCAAAATCTCTCTTACATTGTTCGTACGCAAAAAAGAAAGATAGTGCCAGCGTTCGAGGTTGGAATAAATCCACGCCGGAACAGCCGGCAGCAGCTTATTGAGCGAGCGCGCCTCAGAGTTCGATCCCAGTGCGGGCGAGACAAGTTTGCGAACGATTCGCGCATCAAACGCATCCCCCGCAAGCCCCACACCGCTGTTGCCAAGCAGGTCCTGCGCAGTGCGTCCGCGCTGCCGCACGCCCGGGCCCACGCGCAGCAGCGAGAAATCACTGGTGCCGCCGCCAAAGTCCCCAATCAGAATCAACTCATCATGGTCGAGCGTGGATTCATACGCGTAGGCGGCCGCCACCGGCTCCATCTCAAAATCAACATGTTCGAAGCCCGCTGCTGCAAAGGCATCCCGCAATCGCGAAACCGCGAACTCCTGATCCTCCGCCGTCTCCGCGCCGACGAAGCGCACCGGCCGCCCCACCGTTGCATGCCGAATCGGCTTGTTGAATTGCCGCGCTGCATTTTTTCTGAGATCGGCCAGGATACGCGAAATCAGGTCTTCGAGTTTGTAGCGACGCCCGAATACTTCCGTGCCCGTCAGTGTCCGGCTCGACAGATGAGATTTGAGCGATTGAATCAGGCGGCCCTTTTCTTCCGTCTGCAGATAATGTTCAATCGCCGCCGGCCCGGTCAGAGAGTGCGACCGCTTGATTCCCTCATTCGTTTTCAACTGTTCAAAATAGAGAATGGAACGAAACGACGACATCTCCACACCAAGCGACTGGAACGAGGCAAGCTGTACCTTCGAGTCCCCGCTCACCAGCGCGACGGAGCTGTTCGTTGTGCCAAAGTCAAACCCGATTGCATCCGCCTCAAGTCCCATTGCCTGCATTAGCCCTATTATTTCGCAGCCACCGGCATGGTTCGTTCAGCACGCGAGAAATAGAGAACTATTGCGGGTTGGGTTATTCCCCTCGCAGTGCGCGCATGGGATCAATCGAGGCCGCACGAAGCGCGGGCAGCCCCGATGCCGCGACCGACAGCAGCAACACTGCCACCGCGGCCACCGACATCGCCACCGGATCGAAAGGGCTCACTCCGAAGAGAAGCGAGCGCAGCAGGCCTGCAGCAGCGGCCGCGCCGCCCAGTCCGATGACGCAACCGGCCAAAGCCAACTTCGCACCCGATTGCAGAACCAGGCGAATGATTGCCCCACGCTGCGACCCCAACGCCATGCGGATCGCCATCTCCTGGACACGCGATGCCACGGAAAACGCGATCACGCTATAGATTCCAAGCACTGACAGCAGCACCGCCGCAAGAGCAAAGCTCCCAATCAGAACCGTGTTGAATCGCCGCGGCGCTTCGCTTTGCGATACCGCCTCCTCCATCGTTTGCACCTGCGTCAGCGGCAGCAGCGGATCGATGGACCGCACCGTCGAGCGCAGCGCGTTTTCCATCTGCTCCGGCGGCAGAGATGACCGCAGTGCGATGTATCCATAGTTCCCATTCAGATCGGTCGGCGACGCCAGCGCCCCAATGTCATCCTCACCCTGATCTATGGGCGTGTAGTACTGCTCTTTCGACGGATCGTCCGGCGATGTCAGCTTCACATCCGCCACTTCACCCACCACGGTCAGCCACGGCGTCTGCATCTCAGGCGTCCCAATGCGCAACCGCTTTCCGATCGGGTCCTGGCCAGGCCAGAAGTGTTGCGCCAGCTTGTGATTCACAACGAGCACCAGCTGCGAACCGTGCCGGTCCGCCTCTGTGAAGAGCCGCCCCCGCAGCAGCGGAATCCCCATCGCCGGGAAAAAGTCCCCGATCACCTGCGACACGGTAGCCAGGTTCAAATCGGCGCCCTTGGGCGGCGTATACCCCTCCACTACGAAAGTCTGATTATTGTTGCTGTTTCCCGCCGGCAGCAGGGTGGTGAGGCCGGTCGCTGTAACCCCCGGCAACGCGTTCAACCTCTGCAGCAGCTCGCGATTGAATGTATCCACCTGCGACTGCTTCTCATATTGCTTTTGAGGAAGCGAATACGAGGCTGTTGTCATGTGCTCCGGCCGGAAACCGAGATCGACGGACCGCATCTTTTCGAAGCTGCGCAGCAGCAGGCACGATGCTGTCAGCAGCACCAGCGCAACCGCAATCTCCGCCACCACCAGCGCAGAGCGCAATCGCGCGTGACCTCCGCCTTCCGAGCCGCTCCGCCCGCCTTCTTTCAGGTTCGCGTTCACATTGGTGCGCAACGCTGCGAACGCTGGCACCAGCCCGCACAGCAGGCCCGTCACCACTCCCAGCGCGAGCGCGAACCCGACCACATTCCAGTTGAGCCCAATCTCGCTGATACGCGGCAGACTTTCAGGCAGCATGCTCTTGCCCACGCGCAGAGCTACCGCGGCTAGAACCAATCCCAGCACTCCGCCGCCCACACTTAGCACCAGGCTCTCAAGAATCGCCTGACGCAGCAGCGTCGAGGCTCTCGCCCCGAGAGCCAGCCGCACTGCCACTTCTTTTTGCCGCCTGATCGCACGGACCAGCATCAGCCCTGCCAGATTTGCGCACGCAATCAGCAATACGACCGCCACCGCCAGAAACAGGGTTCGAAGCAGCGGCCTCGCCTGCTCTATCGTTTCCTCCTGCTGAGGCCGCACCATCGCGCTGATGCGCAAGTTGGCCATCATCGCCGGATAATTGCGCATGATTTCCTGCGCGATCGTCTCAGCATCGCTCTCGGCCTGCTTGGCTGAGAAGCCAGGCTTGAGCCGCCCCACCATCTGGTAGCTCCAGTTTGCGGCCTGCTGCGGCGCGAGTTCCTGCGCCGTAAAACTCATCGGCACCCACAGCTCCGTGCGGTTCAGTTGGCCGGACTGCAGCGGAAACTCGAAGTTGCGCGGCATCACTCCAATGACGACGAAGGGCTTGCGATCCAGCAGAATCTTCGTCCCAAGAATCTTCTCGTCGCGATGAAACCGGCTCACCCACGCGCCGTAACTCAGCACCGCCACTTGTTGGCTGTGCTCATCTTCCTCTGCAGTGAAAACTCTTCCGAGTTGAGGATTCACACCGAGAGCCGAGAAGACTCCCGCTGTCATCCTCGACGCACTCACCTGCGCCGGCTCGCCCGCTCCGGACAGTTCATACCCCGAGCCCTGGTAGCCACCCAACGCTGTAAACGCGTGCGTCTCGCGCGTATAGGCACGGATGTCGGCTACGGTCACGCCCACTCCGCCGTTCCCGCCGACATTCACCCCGGCCAAACGATCAGACAGCACCATCAACCTCTCCGAATCCGGAAACGGGAGCGGCCGTAGCAGCACCGCTTCGACAATGGAGAAGATTGCTGTTGTCGCGCCAATGCCAAAGGCGAGCATCAGCACTGCAGTAATCGCGAAGCCGGGCGACTTGGCGAGCTGTCGCACGGCGAAGCGGAGGTCAAAAAGCATTTTCTGCATGGGGCGCTCCCTTAAGGACGCGAGTTAGAAAGACGAGCAGCACTTCTCGCTCCAAACCATTATTCGCTAAGCCTCATGGAATGAGCGGCCGAGACTCGTTTCTTCTTCAACGCGCCTCCGCAGTGTTCGAACTCGAAAAGTGCCTGTGCGTTAATGAACACTCACAGAATCAATTTGGCGGAAGGTTCCTGGATTTTTAGCTTCCTGGGTTTTTGACGTTGATTGTCCCGCAAGCCGGACAGAAGTAGAAATGTTGGCGGACCGAGGCGGCATCGCCCGCAAACCTTTCGGAGACTGGCAAACTGACCACGCATCTATTCGATGGGAACACGAATTTTGAGGCTGACCCCGCCCAAAAATTCTACTGCCGTCCTTATACGGGTTGCGTTACAGTGAAGTTCCCATGACAGCGATTGCTTCCTCCGCGATTCACAATTTCATTGGCGGCAAGTGGCTAACGCCCACCAGCTCCGCCGGGCTTGAACTCACCAATCCGGCCACCGGCGAGCCGCTCGGTCAGACTTCCGCCGGCTCGGCCGAAGAAGTAGATGCCGCCGTACAGGCTGCTCATTCCGCCTTTCCGTCCTGGCGCTCAACGCCGGCCGCGGACCGCGTGCAGTATCTCTTCAAGCTCAAGGCCCTGCTCGAATCGCATCTTGACGAGCTGGCAAGCCTCATCACCATCGAGAATGGCAAGACCCTCGCCGAGTCCAAAGGCGAGCTGCGTCGCGGCATCGAAAACGTCGAAGTCGCCTGCGGCATTCCGGTGCTCATGCAGGGCTATTCGCTTGAAGACGTAGCGCCCGGCATCGACGAGATCATGGTTCGGCAACCACTCGGAGTGGCGGCTATCATCACGCCCTTCAATTTTCCCCTGATGATTCCCCTGTGGTTTCTGCCCTACGCAATTGCCACGGGAAACACCGTCGTGCTCAAGCCGAGCGACCGGGTTCCTTTTTCCGCCGCGCGTCTCGTCGAGCTGATTCAGGAGACCGGCCTTCCCGACGGCGTCGTCAATCTGGTCAACGGCGGCAAGCCGGCCGTCGACGCGCTGCTTGATCACCCACTGGTGCGTGCCGTCAGTTTTGTCGGCTCAACGCCCGTCGCGAAGTATGTTTACTCGCGCGGTTCGGCCAGCGGCAAGCGTGTACAGTGCCAGGGCGGCGCCAAGAATCACGTCGTGGTGTTGCCCGACGCCGATCAGGAAACCACCACTAAAATCATCGCCGACTCCGCATTTGGCTGCGCGGGTCAGCGATGCCTCGCCGTTAGTGTCACCATAACGATCGGCGAAGCCAAAAACTGGTTCCGCGAATCGATCTCCGCTGCCGCTGCCTCGCTCAAGGTGGGCGATGGTCTCGATCCCGCAACCCAGATGGGCCCCGTCATCACCCACGCAAGCCGCGATCGCGTGCTCTCGCTCATCGCTCAGGGAGCGGATCAGGGCGCCAAGCCAATCGTCGATGGCCGCGCCCAGGCCAACGGGCACGCGGGCTCATTTGTTGGCCCCACCGTACTCGACGGCCTCCCCGCCGCGAGCCCCCTGATGGAGACCGAGATCTTCGGCCCTGTTCTTTCCGTGGTCCACGCCGAAACGGTCGAAGAAGCTATCGCCATGATCGATCGCTCCGCATACGGCAATGCCAGCTCCATCTTCACATCCTCCGGTGCGGCCGCACGCAAATTCCGCAACTCGGTTTCCACCGGCAATGTCGGCATCAACATTGGCGTACCCGCGCCCATGGCTTACTTTCCTTTCTCCGGATGGAAAGGCAGTTTCTTTGGCGTGATGCACGCACAGGGACGCGACGCCATCGAATTCTTCACCGACAAAAAAGTCATCGTCGAGCGCTGGCCGCGCGAATGGTCCCGCAAATTCTAGAGAGCCGCACAACCTCACCTAAATTCGAAGCTGCCCAAAAGCAAAAAGGGGAACGCTGCTTGAGCGCTCCCCCTTTTTCAATTGGTCCCGATGAATTATGAGTTCGGAAGTATCAAAAGTTCACTCTCCAGCAACTTCTCCGTCAGTCGATCCAGCGCCAGCGGAAATTTATAAGAAATCGCGCGCGCGCTCATGCCAATCATTTGCGCAGCCTCGACCTGTGTATATTCCTGCAGCACAATTCTGCTCAGCATCTGGCGATCCAGCGATCCGAGTTTATCCAGGCATCGTTCGATATCGAGAACGAAAATCACCGCGTCCTCAAATGTTCGAATCGGCCTGCTCGACACCCAGCCCCTTCCTACTGGGTCTCCGAGAATCGCCGGTGCTCGTCCCACCTGCATCGACGCGTAAAGATATCGTCGAAGCATGTTCTCCGTATGCTTCCTGTAGAAAGCCAGACTCGCATTCGGCTTTCCTTCTTTGATACTGGAATTCTGGATCTCCGCCTTCCCCTGCGTCGATCCCGCGCCTCGCTCCGCACCCGTCCCGCGCTGTCCTGCGCTCCGATTGCCCAACCAACGTTCCTGAATATTGCTCGTTCCCCACACCATCGGCAATTGCAGAGCTGCGCTCATTCCGCACCTCCTGTTGCCAGTACAGTCGCCGTCGCGGACTCCGTCGCCACTGCCCACACCCGCACCAGCGGCTTACGCGGTGGCCGCCCTCGCCGCTTTCTTGTCTCCGGCGAGGGAAACTCCCTCAGCTTCGTTTCACACTCCTTGCAATAAACAGTCCCCTCGGTTTGGGCCCGGTACCATAGACAACCACATCCTTCGCAAACCTTCAATTGCACGCACAACTCCATGACGGCATCTCCATAAGTGCCATTTTTTCCGCCGGGCTAATTTGCATTGGTCTCTTCGGCGGGGTAAAGAGAAGCAGGCGCAGCGACTCAGGATTCTGTTGTCCTGATTCTCAATTGCCGCCTGGATTCTCTCGCTATTTGTCATCATGATTAGCGCGCAGACTCTGGAAAGGCTCGCCGAGCATATCTCAGGCGCATCTGCTACGTCTAAGACGGGGGTCAGGAGGATCGGTCCACTCAAATGGGCCCACATGCTCATCGGTTACCGAAGAGGGAGACTAACACCCTCGTCCGATTGTGCCTGCCGAGCCTGTTCCTAGAGAATTCCCACAAAACTATGCGAGCTAAAGTAAAGCCAATCTAGTGAACTGTCTCTCGTGCGTCAACGCTTCGCCCTTAGATTCCTCTTATGACCGAACCCAACAATTATCTGTCTACGACAATGAAGGCTATTCGGCGCAATTCGGTTTGGTCAAAAAAAACAGGGGTGATTTGTCTCCATGCCCGGTGGCGGACGTTGCACAGATGAATTTCACCCAGATGCATGAACGCCTCCGGGTTGAGTTACTGCGCAGGATAGAGCGCGGAACCGTCAGTGTCTCTTTGCTGGCGAGGCAAACCGGCTTTGGCAAGTCGCATCTGTCTAATTTCCTGCACAACCGCGGCCAGCTTTCTCTCGAGGCCATGGACCGCATGCTCGCCGCGCAGCATCTGGCGGCTGCCGATCTGTTGCCCGCAACCTGCAACTCAAGCCAGTGGCGCACCCATGAGGAAAGCGGCGCCGTGCCATTGGTGTCCCATAACGCAGCGTTGTTTGATCCGCACATCCGGCCCACTGCGGTGCAATCGATGCTCCACCTGCCGCCCAAGGCGCTGAATGGGCTCCGATCGCGCGCTACCCCCGCGCGGCGCGCCTGGCAGCGCTTTGTCGCCGTGCGCATCTCTCCTTCCGACGCGCTGCCGATGGATCCACTCGTCCTGCCCGAAGCGCTCGCGGTCATCGATCGCCACTACAACTCGCTCATTCCCTATCGACCCAGCCGGCCCAATCTCTGCGCGGTCCGTGATGGAGCGCACCTTACATTGCGATACGCCGACTATCTCAGCACACGGCTTGTGCTGCGGCCACTGAGCATTAAATTTCCTGTGGATCTGATTGAGCTTGGTCCCGCAGCATCGCCGGGCGAGTACATCGCAGGCCGCGTGGTGCTGATTATCAACGAGCCTTAGGGGGAGTCGCCCAATCGTCACGGCCGACGGCAATTCGCTGGTCAGATCACATTGCGTGCTCGTTGGCCGGATCGTCAAACCGCGTATAGCGCGACACAAAATTCAAATGCACTGTGCCCGTCGGCCCGTTGCGCTGTTTGGCAAGAATGATCTCCGACTTGGCCTTGTCTGACTCCGACATTTCCTCGTCGCGATTGTAGTAGGCCTCGCGATGAATGAAAGCCACCACGTCCGCGTCCTGCTCGATCGAGCCCGACTCACGCAGGTCGCTCAGCATCGGCCGCTTGTCTTCGCCTCTGCGCTCGCTCGCACGGGAAAGCTGCGAGAGTGCAACCACCGGCACATGCAGTTCCTTGGCGAGAGCTTTCAGACCGCGAGAGATCGCCGAAACTTCCTGCGTGCGATTTTCATAGCGCTTGCCGCCCGCCGACGGCAGCGTGGCCGACATCAGTTGCAGGTAGTCCACGACCACCAGATCCAGCCCGCCTGCAGTCTGCTTGAGGCGTCGCGCCTTCGCGCGCATCTCTGAGAGCGAGATGCCGGCGCTGTCGTCGATGAAGAGGTGCGACTCGACCAGTTGCTCAAGCGCATTTTGCAGCTTCGTCTGGTCCTCGCGGCCAAGGAAACCGGTCTGCAGCTTGCGCTGATCCACCCAAGCCTGCGAGGCAAGCATGCGTCGCAGCAGCGACTCCTTGCTCATTTCCAGACTGAATACCGCCACGATGGCCTTGCTCTTGATTGCCGCGTTCTCGGCGATGTTGATGGCCAGCGCCGTCTTTCCCATCGAGGGCCTAGCGGCGATGATGATCAGTTCGCCCTTCTGTAGCCCGCTGGTCATGCGGTCCAGTTCGGTGAAGTTGGTGGCCAACCCCGTGACCTCGCGGCTTTCCTTGTACAAGTTATCAATCGTGCCAAAGGAATTGGCGACGATCTGGTCGAGCGGCTGCAGCCCGTGGGTGATTCCCTTTTCGCCGACCTCGAGCAGCTGCTGCTCGGCCGCTCCCAGCACCTCAAGCGCCGTCTCGCTTTGATCCGCCGCGCGTGCAATCGCCGCAGAGCAAATGAGCATCAGCTTGCGCAGCAGGCTCTTGTCCTTGACGATGCGGATGTAGTCCTCGATCACCGGCCGGATCGGTAAACCCTCGGTCAGTGACGCCAGGTAGGCGACGCCGCCCACCGCCTCGATCTCCTTGTTGCGCGAAAGCTCATGGGCCAGCGTCACAATATCCACTGCGCGCTGGGAGTTCATCAACTCCGTCATGCGCAGGAAGATGCGGCGATGCGAGTCCAGCGAGAAGTCGTCCGGCTCGATCTTCTCCGCAGCCTCGGAATGGGCTGCGTTATCCAGCAGAATCGCGCCTAGAATCGTCTTTTCGGCATCCAGATTAGCCGGCATTCCGGCGTCGAGCGACAGGGCAGAGAGTGTGGCCATAGCCCAAGTTTAGGCTCAATCCAGCGCCCAATCCCAGGAAGGTCGCGTGTGGATATTTGAGCTGCAATTCGGAAATCAGGAAATCGCCGCCATGACGAATCCGCTGGGGACCGAGCGGTCGAAAATTCTCTGTAGAATCAGCCCCAAAAGCGAAGGCCCCAACTCAACGAGAAGGGGCCAACCTCAGCAACGATAAGGATGACACACCGCATTTGGGCCGAACAATCAGCCTCTCGCCGGCGGTCGGGCTGAGCTTATTGCGCGATCACCAAGGCAGATGTACTGGTGATGTTGATGGAGTACGCCGGCAAAAACGGAATATTCAAGGGATAAGCGTAGGTCACCTTGACCTGCACCTCGTTCCCCGGTTTGTTGCAGCCGGTTCCCGAGCAAGCGGTAGTCGACCATGTCGTGGGCGTGGTCGAACTCGCGGTGTACCAGTTCGTCGTCGTCGTCATATGCGACGAGTAGGGATAACCCAGGTTGTGCACGTAGGCCTGTATATCGCCGCTGTCCGCGCCGGTTGTTTGGGCGTCAGTAGGCGAGCAATACGCGTTGTTTACATACAGCGCGCAGTTTGAGCCGCGCACCATTGCAAATCGGGTTGCCTCCCGAGCCGCATCCGAGGCGAAGTGAAACCCATACAGCGCGAGGGACAACTCAAAGATGCCCAAAAGAACGGCCATCAACATCGAAGAGGCGATACCCATCTCAACCAGGGCTGACCCCTCTTCGGAGCGAATTCGATTGAATTTCCGCAATAGTGTGTTGTTCATTGGTTCGATACCGTCTGGCTGGCTTTGCCGTAGAGGTTGTATGCGGAGCTGCCCCGATCACCGGAGAAGCGAAAGAGAGAAGTGTACGGGGCCTTGGTGGTCACGGTGAGCGTGGATATCATCGAAGTGTTGTGGGTGCTGCACGTTGAGTTATCCGTGCAGCTTGTTGGAGTGTAGGCCGTATTTGCGCATGAGCAGGCCAGCGCGACCGACGTAACGACGATTCCATTGAGATTTGCCGCATCGTTTACGGCCGCATTGGCGATGCCGCCGGTGCATGTCGAACTTGGATAGGTCCCGCTGCACGAGTAGTCGCTCGTGTTCGCGGACTTCAATGCGCCATATTGAACGGCCGCGCTGGCGGCGTTTGAAACCTCGATCGACGCATAGGCGACTTTGGCCATCTCAACTCCACCCATCAGGATGAGAGTCAGAAGCGGCATGGAAAGCGCAAGCTCTACCAGGGCTCCGCCTTGCTCGTTTTCGCGAAGGGTCCTGACCCCGTTCCAGCGTTTGAACATTCTCTTGATCATCTTCTTCTCCTATCCCACCAGCGTGATGAGTCTGAACGGTGAGGTAGTTGGGTGCGCGCTTGTGTAGTTTGTGAAATTGATATCGATGTTGCTGTTGTCATAGAGCGTTCCGACAACAAATGCAAAGTTCGTGGTCGTGCCGGTGCCGCCCTGATCGTGAAGCTCCACCTGAGCGCCTGGAGCGTAGACCATTCCGTCAAACGTCGCTCCGCTGCTGCCAAACGAGAGCAACATGTTGGAGGTGTCTGTAGACGACTGGTATACGGCTAATCCGTTGTAGGTGCCGGATGTGGGGGCGTGAATATTGAAGACGGAGGTTGTGTTGACGGTGAGCGCGCCGCCGGATACGGCTATCGTCGCACCGCCGTTTGTGCTGCTGGTTCCGACTGTATCGGTGCCGGAGATGGTCACTCCCGTCGTAAAGACATAAGTGCCAGGCCCCAGGGTTGCGCCATTCATCGTAATGGCAGCGCCGCCGCTCCCGCCGTAGCATGCAACGTTTCCGAAACCGGGCCCAGTAATTGTCCCAGTGAGCGTGTTACTGGTTGGCGTAACGACGGCGACAGTCCCCGTCGGGTTCGAGGCGGTTTGGCATTGACTTGCCGGGTCAGCGAGATTCGAGAACGGCGCGGGTTGCACAGGGGCACTCGTATACACGGTTGTGGAGGAACTGATAGTTCCTTTGCAGTTCCCGTTCCCCTGCTGCCCGACTACATCCACCCACGCGAAGTCCGATTTACTGGAGCTTCCCGTGACACAAAGGGCATCGGAGGCATTTGAGTTCACATACATGCCGCAACCCGGCGCAACGATCGCCCCGGAACCGTGAATCCAAAGCGCATCGTCGCCGCTGGGACTCATGATGTATCCGCACGCCTTCCCGGTGCCCGGTGCGCCAGCGATTGATATCGCCGATACGTTCACGGTGGCGAACTTGTTGCCCGATATCCATTGGCTCAAAAACTGCATGAAGATCGTGGGCGCCGGCTTGGAAAGCTGGACTTGCACACAGCTCGCACAGGCCGTTGAGCCCAGGGCTTGCCCCGAAGTGGCCATGACGACGTTGCCGGTCACGGACGGGTCCACGCCATTGGCTTTGGCGGCCGCATTCACCGCTGTCGAAACAGAAGCGTTGTAGTAGAGCGCCGTTGCTCCCGCCAGGGCAGCTCCATCGGCGGCGATCTGCATGTTGCGCTTCGAACGAAGAAGCATGCCCACGTCAATCGCCATTCCCAACGATCCCAGCAACACACCCATGCACAGGGTCGTAAGGACAAGCGTCTGGCCGTCTTCCTTTAGCAGTTTCTTCATAGAACCTCTCTTACCACCCAAACCCAATCTGAAGTCGCGCATGAATCCACCTTCCATCGATCCTCGGGACAACAAGGAAAGCATCAGCTCAAATACAGGGGCCCTCTGGGGACTGGGTTGGATTCTATTAAGTAACGGATTACCGAACAAGTAATTTGGGTTACTTGGAGGTTACTAAAGTCCCACATAGGTAATAAGGGGGAAGTACCTGCGACGGATTGATCAATCAAACGGCTCTAAATCGTTGCGTTGTCCAATGAGTTGCATCGGAGCCCAGAAACACAAAAGTGCGCGCACATATCGCACGCGCACCGTTCCGATCTGTAAATGGCTGGAATACTACTGCGAGATCACCATTCGGGATGAGGTCGAGACGTTCAGCGTCGTGGAGTTCCAGAATGGGATGCTCAGGAAGAACGGATAGGTCACGGTGACCTGGATCATGTCTCCTGGAGCATTGCAACCGGTGCCGGAGCCACAGACCGTCCAAGTCGGGTTTAATCCATTGGCTGGTACCGGCTTGTACCAGGTCGAAGTCACGTTAAGCTGGCCTGAATTCACTCCCGGATATACGAAGGTTGCGCGGGCGTATGTCTGCAGCGTGGCGCCCGAGTCGGTAAAGCCGCAGTTCGGCATCGTGCTGCTACTACTGCAGGACGAACCACGGACCATGGCGTAGCGGCTCAGGTTCCGCGCGACTTCATTGACGAAGTGATAGCTGTACAGCGCGAAGGAGAACTCGATCACGGCGAACAGCATCATTATGACCAGGCTGATTGAGAGTGCGAACTCGACCAGGGTACCGCCCGAATCGCATTTGAGAAGTCGCCGAACCGCACTTCCTCGATCTCCGGGTCTTTCAACCCCCGAGGCCCCGAAGCACTTGAGATGTCCCCGCGATCCAAGCATTGGTCTACCCATGGTTCGTTCCTTTGGTTCGTTCCTCGTACTTCAATTTTCCCAATTCCTAGTTCAGGCGCTTTTGCACCGCATGGCCCCGCAGAGTAAACGGCCCCGGAAGCCCGGTTACATGAACAAGCGGGTCGAACGGGGCCGTGACCGTAACCGAGAGCGTTTGCTCAACAAAAGACGGGGACGCACACGAATCAATGGGTGCGTCCAAGCAGTTGAACGGAGCAGTGGATGTATCCGGCGAAGAGCACGAGCAGTTAAGGGCGGTGTTGACGCTGACATTGACGCCACTCGAAATCAGACTGGATGTTTCAAGCCGCGCCACTGTCTGCATGCCCGCAGTATCAATTGCCGTAATCTGGGTTTGCGCGCCGTACTGCACGGCGGCTTTCGCTGCGTTCGACACCTGGATCGACATGTATGCCACGCGACCAAACTCAGTCGCACCGAGCAGCATCAATATCAAGAGCGGCGCCGTGAGAGCGGCTTCAACCAGCGCTGAACCGCACTCACCAGCTTTTCCCGATCGAAACCCTCTGCGAATCATGCTGTTTATGTTGCCCATTTTGTCTCCTTACTCAACCAGCGTGACCAGAGCCAATGGGTCCGGTGACCCACCGGGGGCGGTGAATCCATTGATGTTCAGTGTCGCTGTCTTGTCATCCAGCTGGCCCACCACCAGGTCTATATTGAAGGTGAGGCCTCCGGAGTGATCGCCACCGCTGTCCTGGAAGTACATAGTCGCAGCCGGCAGATAGACAATTCCGTTGAACGTGCCACTGCAGTTTCCGAACTGAATCTCGAATACGCTGGTGTTCGTTGTGGGGGCCGCGAGCACAACGTTCGGCATCGTCCCTGTCGTTTGCGCTGTCAGGTTGAAGACCGTACCGGAATTTTCTTGCATACCGCCTGTGACGATGTCGATCGTAGTGCCGCCCGTCCCGCTGCTAACGTTGCCGCCCCATGTTACGTTCCCACCGTTGAAGATCACAGTGCCGCTAAGTACCGCGTTCGTCACCGTAACATTGCCCTGGTAACAGACCGTTCCACCAGAAGTACCGATCGTCCCGGTGATTGCGCCCCCAGGGGGCGTAATGCAACTGGTCGGGGTGGGAAAGCTGTCCGCACTCAAAGGGTCGGAGACCGCCGCCACTGAGGTCACAGGCGCTGGCGAGTAACTGCCCACGTTTCCGCCGGCTCCTCCGACAACACCAATGTAAGCAAGCGATGTCGATCCGCCACTCCCGTTGTAATGGAGGGTGTCCGATCCGGTACCATCAATTTGCATTCCGCATTTTGGTCCATTCACTTGGAAAGAGCCCTGCAGCCATACTGTGGAATCTCCGCCGCTGGCGCCCGCACCGAGGGTCCCGGTCGTACCCAGGACTGTGATGCAGTTTTCGTTGCTCCCCCCCGGGGTGCCCGCCACCGCCCTGGCCACTACCGGCACCGAGTTGTAACCAAACAAGGCCATGAAGGCTAACGGGCTTGGCTGGGTGAGGGTCGCCTCGAAGTAGCCCGTGGAATCGTGCCACGGCGTCGCAAAAGTACCCGATCCGCCAGACTTGATCGAGATCGTGGCGCCATTGGAAGTCGATATACCGTTGTCATTCGCGGATCTCGTGCCAACTGTCTGCGCCGCCGAAACGGCAGTGTTTGATCCTCTGTTGTAGAAGTAATCCAGCGCCGCGGAAGTCGCAGCGGCATCGGCAGCCATCTGCAGATTGCGCTTGGCGCGGAAGAGCATGCCCACATCGATGGCCAGCGCCATGAAACCCAGCAAAGCCGCCATGCTCAGCGCAGTCAACACCAGAACCTGCCCGTTATCGTCTCGGAATGAATTCTTCATAGTCGACCTCGACCTCCGTGAACCGCCACCGGTCTAAACGGCACTCGGTGGGGATTGGCGCATCTCTAAATCACTCTTGTCGCGCTGGACAGATTCTCGCCGGTCCGTCAGGATTTTCGATTTCCAACACGCCGCCAGATTGAGGAAAGGCCCTGTTGACATCGCGGACAAACGAATCTCTTACAGCCGCCGGATGCACCCACACCCGGTTCAAAATGCAACAACCCCTGGGTGAACGATTATCCGATTTCGGTCAGTGGGAAAGCAATAAAAATGTGGAGGATAAGCGGATATCTTTAGGTGCTTGCAGTAACCAGATTCAACCGAAAAGTTACATGGTGCAGAGGTTACTCCCAGGTCACCGCGGCAGCAAAAACCACAACTTTGTTGACAGCCCAGCGCTGCATAAAACCTGCAATGAAAGAAGTTAGCCTTGCGTGGGCCGCCACCGGAGAATCGGCTTTCTCGCCGCCTGAACTTCGTCAAGCCGGGAGACGCGCGTTGAGTGTGGCGCCGTCTTTACCAGCTCTGGCGTCTCGTCGACCTCGCGAGCAATGGCGCGCATGGCCTCGATGAAGAGGTCCAGTTCCTCCAACGACTCGCTTTCCGTGGGCTCGATCATGAGTGCCCCGTGCACTATCAGCGGGAAACTCACCGTGTAGGGGTGAAATCCATAATCGATAAGCCGCTTGGCGATGTCGCCGGTTTTTACGCCCTTCGCGGCCTGGCGCTTGTCAGAGAAAACAACCTCGTGCATCGACGGAGTCTTGTACGGGAGCTCGTAGAGGTCTTCAAGCTTCGCACGGATGTAGTTGGCATTGAGCACAGCGTCTTCCGTGGTCTGCCTCAAGCCGTCGGGCCCGTTGGCGAGGATGTATGCCAGCGCGCGAATGAACATACCGACATTCCCATAGAACGCGCGGACGCGACCCACGGAATGCGGCCGGTCATAATTCCAGTGCTTCGCACCGTCTTTGTCTTGGACGAGCACTGGTGTAGGGAGGAAGGGCTCGAGAAACGCTTTGCAAGCCACGGGGCCTGAGCCGGGTCCACCGCCTCCGTGCGGCGTTGAGAAGGTCTTGTGCAGATTCAGGTGCATCACGTCGACACCAAAGTCGCCGGGGCGAACCTTGCCGACCAGGGCGTTCATATTCGCGCCATCCATAAAGAGCAGTGCGCCCTTGGCGTGCAGAATGTCGGCAATCTTGTGGATCTGGCTCTCGAAGACGCCGATGGTCGAAGGATTGGTCAGCATGAGCGCCGCAGTCTCTTCATCGACTTGCCGCTCGAGGGCTTCGAGATCGATCCCGCCATCGGCATTCGACTTGAGATTTTCAACGGCATAACCGCAGATCGCCGCGGTGGCCGGGTTGGTGCCGTGCGCGGAGTCGGGGATGAGCACCTTGCGCCGCGCATTGCCCTTCGACTCATGCCAGGCGCGAACCAGCAGGATGCCGGTGAACTCCCCATGCGCGCCTGCGGCTGGCTGCAGCGTGATCGCTTCCATGCCGGTAATGTCGAGCAGGCAACGCTGCAGCAGATCGATGACTTCGAGAACGCCTTGCGCCAGCGACTCGGGACGATATGGATGCGCCTCGGCCAGCCCCTCGATGCGCGCGACGTATTCATTGACGCGCGGGTTGTACTTCATCGTGCAGGAGCCGAGCGGGTACATGCCGAGATCGATTGCGTAGTTCCACGTGGAGAGACGGGTGAAGTGGCGAATGATTTCAATCTCGCTCAACTCCGGGAGCTCCGCGCTGTGCGAACGATACGAAGATCCCAATACTGTGGCAGCGTCCACAGCGGGAACATCGAGCGGCGGCATTTTGTATGCGCGCTTGCCCGGCGACGACTTCTCGAAGAGCAGCCCTTCGTTCTGCGTCTGGTGCGGACGAACCTTGCCGGTCGTGCGTGGGCCGATATTTTCAGTTGCTGACATTCTTCTATGCCTCTTCAAACTCCGTCATTTGGTCACGCCGAACAACTGAAATCGCAATGCGGTCGACCGTCTTCCGTGCCTTGGTACAAAGCGTTACGAATCCCGCAACCTAATGGACACAGCGTGTCCCCTACGCCTCCACCAACCCTGCCGCCAGCACCCGCGCCGCAGCATCGATCTGTTCGCGCGTGATGACTTCGGTCGCGCACCACAGGGTCGCGTTGCCCAACTCGGGATACCACCGGCCCAGTTCAATGCCGCCGACGATTTTCTCTTCCATGAGCCGCTTGCTCCACAGCACGGACGGCTCAGCCGTCTCCAGCACAAATTCGTGAAATCGCGGCGCACCCGTAAACAGCAGCTTCGCACCCGGCTGTTCGGCCAGCGTCTTCGCCGCATAATCCGCCTTGGCAAGGTTGTGCTCCGCCAATTCGCGAATACCTTCCTTGCCATACACTGCCAGGAAGATCGTCGCCATCAACGCCACGAGTGCCTGATTGGTGCAGATGTTCGAAGTCGCCTTTTCGCGGCGAATGTGCTGCTCGCGTGTCGACAGCGTCAGGCAAAAGCCGCGATTGCCGTCGTGGTCTACGGTCTGGCCGACGAGGCGTCCCGGCATCTGGCGCAGATACTGTTCCTTGGCTGCGATCACTCCGCAAAACGGCCCGCCATAACTCAGCGCGACGCCAAAGGACTGCGCCTCCATGCTGACAATATCCGCCTCCACCGGAGGCCGAACGACGCCAAGCGAAACCGCCTCCGCGATCGAGACAATCAGCAGCGCGCCTTTTCTGTGGGCGATCTCCGCGATGGCCGGGATGTCCTCGATCACGCCGAAAAAGTTTGGGCTCTGCACCAGCACCGCTGCCGTCTCTTCGGTCACTTCCGCTTCAAGCGCCGCGAGATCAATCCGCCCGGTCTTCGCGTCATAGCCGACCAGCGTCGAAGGCAGGCCTTGATGTTTCGCGTAAGTCGCCATCACTTCGCGATACTCCGGATGCACCGTCCGGGCTACGACTGCCTTGTGCCGCCCGGTGACGCGCACGGCCATCATCACAGCCTCAGCCGCGCCCGTTGATCCGTCGTACATGCTGGCGTTGGCCACGTCCATGCCAGTCAGCTCGGCGATCATGGTCTGAAATTCAAAGATGGCTTGCAGCGTGCCCTGTGTAATCTCGGCCTGGTATGGCGTGTAGCTGGTCAAAAACTCACCGCGCTGCACCAGCGAATCGATAATCACCGGCCGGTAGTGGCGATAGGCTCCGGCCCCCAGAAAACTGGCGTAGTTGGTGGCATTCTTCTGCGCCGCCTCGCGAAAGTAATTGATGATCTCGCTTTCGGCCTGCTGACGCGGTACATCGAGATCGCGGTTGAGCCGATACTCGGCAGGAATCACAGCAAACAAGTCGTCGATGGATTTTGCGCCGATCTCGGCGAGCATTTGCTCTCGTTCAGCCGGCGACTTTGGAAGATAGCGCATGTCAGCTTCTAGCCTCTAGCTTCTAGCTTCTAGCTAAAAGCCTGTTTGACGAACCGGAAATGGCCTTGCCAGGTGATGCCGCTCCGAATCCGAAAAGCATCGCGAGTGGCTCGCCGTCCGGAGCTTGCCTCTACGCCGCCGTCTCTTCGGAAATAAACTTCTCATAAGCCGCAGCGTCAAGCAGCTTTTCAAATTCCGAGGGATCAGACAGCTCAATCTTGATGATCCATGCCTCGTGGGGCGCTTCGTTGATCTTATCGGGAGCCGTCTTGAGCTCCTCATTCACCGCCGTGACGGTCCCGCTCACCGGCGAATACAGATCGCTGACCGCCTTTACGCTTTCAACCGAGCCAAACGAAGCACTGGCCTTGATAGAATCACCCACCTTTGGCGCGTCGACGTAGACGATGTCGCCCAGCGAGTTCTGCGCATAATCGGTGATGCCGACGGTGCCAATTTTGCCTTCGAGCGAAATCCACTCATGTTCGCGGGTGTAGCGGTAATTCGTGGGATAAGCCATGGAAGGGATTCTCCTGCATAAAATAGCGAAGTTTTAGTGTACGACTTGCAGCCACGGTAGCGGCACTGAGGAAAAGCAGGCCATTGGACAGAATCAAAACTTCCACGGATATTGGGATTTAGCTCGCGGGCGGCGGAAATCCGGGATAAGGCTTGAGCGGCACCAACACGACCAGTTCCAGCATGCCGGCTTTGAAAATGGGCAAACTCCCGATGGCGTCGCGCACATCCTGCTCGCTCTCGGCCTCCCAGAGAATCGATGCGCCCGGAATGTCGCCGCGGAGCCAGATCTGGCTCAGAATCCCGGCGGTGTGCAATTCCCTGACCCGCTGGCCCTCATGACCAAGCAGCTCAGGAGTAAATGCCTCAGGGGGAAATGCGTCAGTACGGCGTCGCGAAAGGGAAAGAAACTGCATATCAATATTGTAGGGGAGCAAATATCTGTCCTAAGCGGTCCCACTCGCCAGATCGGCCGTCAGCCTTCTGTAATCCAGCAGCAGTTTGGCCCGCCAGATCACGATCATGCCAAACGCCAGAATGAAGAACACCCCGGCAGTCTGCTTTTCATCGAGGAACGTATCGAAATACCCGCGCGCCAAAAAGCGAATCGCCGCCAGCCCCAGCAAAACCACCAGGAAGGCACTCGACCGTTTCATCATGACCGAGTCGCCGCGCCGCTCAAGCCGGGTGGTCAGCAACAGAGGCCACGCCAGCGCTACCGCGCCGATCAGGAACGCCGTCCCCGCCCAGCTCCACGGAATCCGAAACGCCGGAACGAAAAACATAGAGAACCCGGTCGCCATCCCCAGTGGAGGAATCACGATCTTTTTCAGGGAGACCGCGGTCCTGGCCTCGCGCAGACGCCAGATGGTCACTGCCACCAGGCCGGCAAGGGAAGCAAGGATCGACATGACGGGGGGAAGCACCATCGCACCCTCCATTTTATTCGATGTCAGGATTGCGCGCCTTGGCAGCTTGAACCCCTACCTGGCGAAAAACTCCCCTCTGCCCCCGTTGGCCCATGGATCGTAATGGGCCGCGAAGTTGGCCCGCGTCTTGACGGATGGATGGTTATACTCCCAGAACTCAATCAGGGGGTTTGGATTGGGGTCCTCCAGCCATGCCTCTCCCAGCGCGTTGAAGCCCGCGACCGCCGTTTTCTGCGGGTCGGCGACAATGCCGTGAATGGCCTCCTGCCCATACACATCCGCCTCATGCTCGAAATGGCGGCTGAAGGTGTTTCCCGCCGGCTCCAGCACAAAGTTGGCAACCGATATAGCAAAGAGGAGAACCACAAATCCGGCGCGGCTCGACAGCGCCTCAACGTTCCAGCCCGACCCAAAGCGCGCAACGAGCCAGCCGGCGAACCCGGCGCAAGCCCAATAGACAAAGAATAAGACGAACGCAATGCCCGACAGCATCTTGGGAATGTGCTTCAAGACGTAGTGGCCGCTCTCATGGCCAAAAACGAACATGACTTCGTCATCGGGAATGCGCCCGGCCGTGGTGTCCCAAACCACGATGCGCTTGGTGGCGCCGATGCCGCTCACATACGCGTTGAGGCCATTGGTTTTCAGGCTGGCCTTCATCAGGTACATGCGGTCGGGCGGGATGTTCGTCCCGGTCCGGGCTACAACCTTTTCAAGGTCCGTGACCAAACCGGCATGGTTTTTGGCCAGAGGCTCGAACTGGTTAAAGATGGGCTCAAGCAGCGGAGATACAAAGAGGACCAGAACCAGAATCGGCAAAGTAACGACCCAGATTCCGAGCCAGTAACGCCTAGGCCAACGGCGCACGATCCAGTTAAAGAGCAGCAGTATTAGCGAGCCAAACACAACAGACAGGCCCAACGCCTTGGCCTGATCGCCAAGCCAGCCGCCCCAGCCCTGGACGCTGATGCCGTATTCGCGGCTGACATGGTGCCCGAATATATCCAGCGGCAATCCCGCCACAGTGAGAAGGACGATAAGCGCTGCGAAAAACAGCAACCCCTGCAGCCACCGCCGTTTCAAAACGCTCTCTGCCCAGGCGCCTAGCCGGGCCACGGAGCGCGTCGCCAGCAACAGCCAGATCACGGCCAGCCCCCAGAGCGAGCCGACGATGTCCATGATGTTGCGAATGCGGCTCAGGGCAATCGCTTTGGCCAGCTTGTCAGGCGGAAGAGAGTAGGCCTGCTGCTGATTCGGCTGGGAAGAAGCTGCCTGAGACGACTCAGGCGACGCGGGAGTCTGGCCGGCAAACAGGCGCGGCGCCAGACCCGCCAGCAGTAGGACAAGGCAAATCGTGACCAGGCCGCGATAACCAATTCTCATGGGACTTTCCCCTCGGCACATGGCAATTCTGAGACAATCAAGCCTACCAGTGCTTTTGTCCAACTGTATTCAACTTATGCCAGAAAAATCTCTTGCCGCCGCATGGCGAACCTCCTTGACGTCCTATCAAAGTTCTTTGAGGCTCGCAGTACGTGCTGTGCTCGCCCTGGCTGCCGCGTTAACCGCTACGGCCGGCGCGCAGCAAGCCAGCCCCGTGCTCCTCGACGCCATGACGACCGAGTTGCATCGCGCATACACCTCGCTGGGAAAGCAGGGAGACGACAAACAACTGCCGCCCTACTTCCTCAGCTACTCGGTAAGCGACGCCAGCGGGGTTTCCATCCGAGCACAGTTCGGAGCGCTGGCAGACAGCTCGACCAACCGCGTTCGCGTGGCCGATGTGCAGGTGCGCCTCGGCGATCCCAAACTCGACAACACACACGGCAACCATCGCAGCTCGGCGGTTAACAGCCTGCAGCTTCCACTTGGTGACGATCGCGAGGCTCTTGTCCGCACGCTGTGGCTCGCCACCAATGCGGGTTACAGCAACGCCCTCGACAACTTCTTGCGCGTCAAGACCGAAGCTCAGGTCCGAGCCAAGGAAGAGGACTCCTCGCCCGACTTCAGCCAGGAACAGCCTCAGGTGTCCGTCGCCAACCCTGCGCCGCTCGTTGTGGTTGATCGTGCGGCATGGGAACAGCGCGTCAGGGCTCTCTCCCGCGTCTTCCGCGAGTATCCCGATGTCTATCAGAACCTGGTGATGCTCACCGGGCAAAACGAGACCGACTACTACGTCTCATCGGAAGGATCACGTGTCGTGGCGCCGCACATGCAGGCCCGCGTCGTTGTTCTCGCGGTCACCCGAGCCGAAGACGGCATGGACCTTTTCCGCGCGCAGACGTTTGAAGCCGAAACAGCGGCGGGCCTCCCTTCGCAGGCAGAGATGGAATCTGCCGTTCGCGATCTCGGCAAAAGTCTCGAAGCGCTGCGCACAGCGCCCTTGACTGAGCCCTTCAATGGACCCGCAATTCTTTCCGGACGCGCCGCGGCTGTCTTCTTTCACGAGGTGCTCGGCCATCGCCTCGAAGGCCAGCGCCAGCGTGGCGATGAAGAAGGTCAGACCTTTACCAAGGAACTCAACAAAGAAGTGCTTCCCACCTTCCTCTCGGTTGCCGACGACCCCACCGTTTCCACCTTTGGCAAAACCTGGCTGAGCGGCAACTACACTTACGACGACGAAGGCCAGAAAGCGCGCCGCGTCGATCTCATACAGAACGGCGTGCTGAAAACCTTCCTCATGTCACGGCTGCCGATTGCGAGTTTCGCTGCGTCAAACGGCCACGGCCGCTCACAAACCGGCCGCATGCCCACGGGGCGCCAGGGAAACCTCATCGTGACGTCCAGCAAAACCGTTCCAGAAGTAAAACTCCGGGAGGAGCTCATCGCAGAAGCAAAGAAGCAAGGCAAACCCTACGGCCTCTATTTCGAAGACATCTCCTCCGGGTTCGCGGTGACGACGCGTAATTCTCCGCAGGCATTTCAGGTCATTCCACTGGTGGTGTGGCGCGTCTATGTGGATGGCCGCCCCGACGAACTCGTTCGCGGCGTCAGCATTGTCGGAACGCCTCTCGCCGCGATGAAGCGCATCCTTGCCACCGGCGACAAGAGCGAAGTGTTCAATGGCGAGTGTGGCGCTGAGTCGGGCACCGTTCCTGTCAGTGCGGTAGCTCCCGCCATGTTGCTGAGCGAAATCGAAACGCAGCGACAACAGCAAGGCAGCGCACGTCCGCCGATTCTGCCGATTCCCGGCGCACCCGCAGCGGCAGTAACGAAGGAGGCCCAATGAGTCCCGTTCGAGCCACTGCCAAACGGTCGAGGGCACCTCATCCTTTTCGCGTTCTGTGCGAAACGGGTGGGCGACTACCTCTGCTCGCCGCAGCCGCATTGTTTTTAGCCACTTTCATCGCGCCTCGCGCAGCCGTAGCGCAGCCAACCCGCGCCGACGCCGGGGTCCCCGCGGACAGGTCCAAGTCCGTGGGGCGGGACGCTGAGAAGGACCCCGTACTCAAAGCCATGCTCGAAGAGCTCGACCGCAGCATGGGTCACCTGCAGTTGCCGGGATTTGAAAAACCGTTCTTCATCCAATACCGCATCGAAGACGTAGACGACTTTGAGACTCGGGCAGCCTATGGCGCGAGCAACGGTTCGCAGCACAGCCATCAGCGGGTCGCTCGGATCACCGTCCGCATCGGCGACTACAAGACCGACAGCTCCGGCCCACGCGGCGACGGCGCTCTCGAACTTGCCTCCCTCGACGACGATCCCATTGCATTGCGTTCCTCGCTCTGGTCAGGCACCGACCAGGCATACAAGGCTGCGCTCTCCGCACTGGCGCAAAAGCAGGCCGAGCTCAAGCAGGTGCAGACGCTTCCGCAATCTGACGACTTCAGCAAGGAGAAGCCGATCGTCTCGCTGGCTGAGCCGCTCAAGCTCTCAGTCGACGAGGCCGCGTGGGTTGAGCGCACCGCCCGCGACAGCGGCATTTACCGCACCGATGCTTCGGTCAGCGCCACGCAGAGCGATGTTCAATATTCCTCAACCGCATTTCATGCGCGAGTAATCAACATCTGGCTCGTCAACAGCGAAGGCGCCATCGTCCGCAAATCGACAAGCGGCTACCAGGAATCTTTCGGCGTAGGTACGCAGGCAGCCGATGGCATGCGCGTGGACCGTTCCTACGCCACAACAGGCGTCCTCCTCAATGATCTCGACAGCCCCGAAGCATTCAAGAAAACCGTGGTCGGCCTCATCCAGTCGCTAACCGAACTGCGCAAGGCGCCGCTGGTTGAGGAGGAGTATCACGGTCCCGTGCTTCTCAGCGCCGACGCCAGCGCCGATACGCTGCGCTCTCTGCTGGCCAATGGAGTTACGGCTACGCGTCCCAAGCTTGGCACCGAGGCGCGCACCAATGGGCCTTTTTCCTCAAGCTTTCACGCACGCATTTTGCCGGAGTTCGTAGACATCGTTGATGATCCCACTCTCAAGGTCTATGCCGGCAAGGGCCTCATCGGCTCATATGATGTCGACGACGAGGGTATCCCCGCGCAGGCAGTCAAGCTGGTCAACTCCGGACACCTTGAGAACTACCTGATAGGTCGAGTTCCCGTTCGCGACTTCCCGCTGTCCAATGGCCACGGCCGAGCCGGACTTGCCGGCCCCGCCAACCCCGTGATCGGCGTATTCAAGGTGACTGCGCAGAGTGGACTATCTGACGATGAATTGAACCGCAAGCTGATCGCCCTCGCCAAGGACCGCGGATTAAAGAGCGTCTACTTCGTTGCGACACTTGGCATCGAAGCGACTCCGCGTCTGCTCTACCGGGTTGACCTCGATGGCAAACGGGAGCTGGTGCGCGGCGCAGTCCTCGACGATCTCGATCAGCGCGCGCTGCGTTCAAGCATCGAGGCGGCAGGCAAAGAGCTTTGGATCGCCAACTACTCCGGCGAAATTCCGAGCACGGTGCTCGCACCTGCACTGCTCTTCAGCGATCTCACCATCCGTCGCGCCAACGAGAAGAATGAAAAGCTGCCCTTCTACCCGCCTCCCGATTGAGGGGAGGTCTCGGATGCTATTTCTTGTTCCACCCGCCCACGATGGCGCCCATCAGCATCATGCCGACAAGCCAGAATCCGGCGTTAATGGCGAAAAGGCTCAGTGGGCGCACCTCAAATATGTACTCCGTCGCCCATGTCGGAAGCTCAAACCCAAGCCAGAGCAACGCGGCAACCTTGACTCCGCGCAGCGCTGTTTGCGCGCCCGTGAGCTGTGTGACGCATGAGATTGCTGTTGCCATAATTGCCGCGGAAACGAGGGCCGTTCCAAACTGCACAGCCTGACTCATTCCAGTCGCGGTTAGCCATTCGAGGGTGCGACCGATCCCGTTAAGCCATGTCTTCAGAAAGACCGAATACCACAGCGCCTCGAATGCAAAGTTCGCGACCGCCGCCACAACGATCGCAAGGTAGTTCTGGCGTACTCTTGCCCCCTGCGTCACTGGAATCCCAATAGCCATTGCGTCCTCCAATCCAATGGTTGAGATTCCAAAATCTATTCGCTTCTTTGCTGCTTGCGCAAGGCAAATTCGCGCGGGCCCTCGCACCGCTTGCACACACCGGGCGCGAGCAGCCTCTAATCCAGCCGTGTCAGATAGGCATTACCCTCTTCGGGCTCCAGGCTCCGCGAGATCTCCTCGGCCTGGTCGCGGTTGTCGGCCGCGGGGCGTATTCGAACCCAATAGCTTCTCTCTCCCGAAAACTCAATGACCCGCGAGCCGGGATACTTGTCCAACAACTCTGCCTTGAGTTTGTTTGCCCTGCCTTCGCTCGTGAACGGCCCGATCTGCACGCACCAGCGGCCTCCAGTATCAATCGGCTTGGGAGTGTCGTAGACGTCGACGCGCACCGGTGCGGTTCCCGATCGATAGATGCCGATCGACTTTGCCGAGGCCATGGTCAGATCGATGATCTTGTCGGGAACGAACGGGCCGCGGTCGCTGATTCTCATGGCCGAGGCCTGGCGCGTCTTCAGATTTGTGACCACGATCAGCGATCCCATCGGCAGCGTGCGATGCGCCGCCGTCAACACCTCGTCGCTGAACACTTGCCCGTTTGCGGCCTTCCGACCTTTATAGGGGGCGGTATACCAGCTGGCCTCGCCTCGCTCGCTATAGATGGGCCTATGCTCGAGGATGAATTCCTTATCCTCCGCGCTGACACCACCCGTCGGAACAGGCGTAATCCCGATTCGGCCGCTTCCGTTACCGGAAGAAGCGGGCGCAGGATTGACAGGCGCTGGATGCGCAGGAGTAGGAGCTGGATATGTCGGTGGCGCTGTTGCTGCAGGCGGCAACGATGTCGGATTCTTGTGGTGTCCGCAGCCTACGGCAGCTAGCAACACCAGGGCAAATCCCACCTCGCACGCACACCGCAGCGCGCACCAACGTTTGCTTTCACCCATCAGCTGCGTGGGCCTTTCGGCTGCCGGTCGAGGCGATCTGCAAGATTGCTTAACGTATCCGACATCTTGCGCATCGCGGAGATCGATTCGCTCCGGACCTGCGGGATCACCGCATCATTCACATAAGCGATCGCGTGCCGCAGTTCCATCTCAATCAGTTCCATAGCTTCTTCAATCCGGTGGCCCACGCCCGGGCCCGGTGGTGGAGGAGGATAAGTGCTCATCTTGAACTACCTCGTATTTAGTCTGTGCCGCGCATACCAACGCGTCAATGCTAACGGCTTCGTCAAACAGCCGTGGGTGCTGCGAAGGTCAACAAAGACCCTAAACCTGTATTCCCTGACGGCGTCCAAATGAAAGGCAACCCTTTGTTTACGCCGGGGTTACCTTTCGCATCTAACCAGCGTCGGAGAAATAGCACCGGCGAAGCGATGAAGCACCAACCCTTACTCTAAGGCCGTCAGACCGCTACACTGCTTTACGATCGATAAACTCTTTCATTCAGCGAGGACTGGCCCATTGGGTGACCTGCACAGAGATCACAAGAGACAACGCAGGATTCTCACCCGCCTGATGCCCCCCTCGCAAACCGCGATGACGTTGTCGATTCAATGGACTCTGCTCTCCGCCCTCTTGCTGTCCGCAGGATTGGCAGGCGCGGGGCAGGCCGTGCCGGTGAACCCCGCCGCCCCGCTGCCGGACGCTCCACTGCCTGTTATCAAACACCAAAAATCAAAAACAGGGCCATGCCGTATCGTGCCAAGAAGCGAGTCTTCAGGCGCGGCAATTGCGGCATCGGCAGGCGGAATGGCGACAACTATTCTTGGCATTCATCCTGTACCGGCCCTCGCACGGCCCAGCGTCGCGCCGCCGGCTCAGCCGATCAACCCCGCGGAACTACCGCCGTGCCCTCCGCCGCCGCTCATCATCTGGTATAACCGCTTCATCAACGGACCGGAAGTGACGGCGCTGACACCGAAAGAAAAAGCGCGCCTTGCCGTGCGCAACCTCCTCGACCCGTTTAACGCGGTCACGATCCTGGGCAATGCCGCCATCGCCATCGGCTCCGACTCCCATTCCGCCTACGGTCCCGGAATGCCCGGCTTCGCGCGCTATGTAGGAGTGAGCTATTCAGAAGACATGACGGGCGAATTCTTCGGTACCTTCCTCATCCCCTCTGTCGTGCATCAGGACCCGCATTATCACCGCTTGCCCAAGGCTTCGATTCCTCATCGGGTCGGCCATGCCATTCTGCAGGTCGCGTGGACCCAGGGCGACAACGGCGAGGGCATGCCGAACTACGCCAACATCGCCGGATTTGCGATTGAAGACGAAATCGCCAATCTCTACGTTCCGGGCCGTGAAACGAACGCAGAGGCAAGCGCCGCGCGTTATGCCATCGGCTTCGGCCTTTCCCCCATCGACAACTTCATCACTGAATTTCTGCCCGACGTGGCCCGGCACATCCACGTCCGAGTTGTGTTCGTCCAGCGAATCGTCAACCAGGTAGCCAAAACCGGCGGCCCCGGCAGTCCTTAATCCATCGTGATTCCCGGCTTAAACCATTGCCATTCAATGAACTTGCCCTTCAGCGCCCGGATTCGTACCGCCTCCGTTCGCCCCCCCCAATTGACCATTCAAGCTGCGTTTCCGCCATTCGCTGCACCCGGGTTGGATTGATCAGGCGCGCCGACTACCCTATTCGTGGTAATTCAGCTTCCCGGAATGCACCGTTTTCCGGCCGTAAGCTGAACCGGCTCAGCCCCATCCCGCCGGACAAACCTTCTCAAAGGAGTCTGCAAAGCCTATGTCCAAAGCCGTCAAGTACGCAGAAAAAGCCGTCGTTTACGCTGCCAAAGGCGCGTGGGTGGTCTATGAACGGATAAACCGCATCAGCCCCAACCCATCGTTTACCCCCAAGTGGAGCGACAAGCCCCTGCAGAAAAGCTGGCAGAAGGAAAAGCCGCCCCTCGGCTGGCCCCGCACCACGGACTCGCTCTGTCCCAAGTGCGTTCCCGAGATCCGCAAGCAGATCCTGGACGGCAAACTGCCTCATGAAGTCCTGCTCAACGAAAAGGTCGGCGAAATCAAGGCCCAGATCATCGAGCGCGACGGCCAGATCCTGATGGTCAAGGATTGCCCCAAGCACGGCCATTTCGAAGACGTGATGTCGATGGACACCGCCTTCTTCAAGCACCTCGAAGAGAGCTTTCCCGGTCGCGACATTCGCGCCCACAACGACGAAAAGCTGCACAACCATGGCACTTCGACTGTCACCCACGGCCGTGGCTCGGTGCTCACCATTGACCTCACCAACCGCTGCAACATGATGTGCGATCCGTGCTTCATGGATGCCAACCAGGTTGGTTTCGTCCACGAACTGACATGGGAAGAAATCAAGACCATGCTCGACAACGCCATCACCATCAAGCCCAGGCGGCAGATGAGCGTCCAATTCTCCGGTGGCGAGCCCACCCTTTCGCCGTACTTCCTCGACGCCGTGGCCTATAGCCGCAAGGTTGGCTACAACAGTGTGCAGGCCGCCTCGAACGGAATTGAATTCGCGAAGAGCAAGGAACTCTGCCGCGCTGCCGCTGAAGCCGGACTCCGCTACGTCTATCTTCAGTTCGACGGCATCGGCAACGCTGCCAACTCGCACCGCAAGGTCGGCAACCTGTTTGACGTGAAGCTGCAGGCCATCAACAACCTGCACGAAGCCGGCGTTGACATCGTACCGGTCACCACGATCATCAACGGCATCAACAACGAGCAAGTCGGGCACATCATCCAGTTCGCCCTCGACAACCCCAAGAAGATCAGCTTCCTGAGCTTCCAGCCTGTCAGCTTCACGGGCCGCGACGAGGACATCACCGACGAGCGCCGTATTGCTCAGCGCTACACGCTCTCGCACATGGCCCACGACATTAAGAAGCAGTGCGGCATCGGCGAACCGGCGCGCGACTGGTTCCCGATCAGCTTTATGAGCACCTTCTCTGACTGGGCCGATCTGATTCACGGGCCGACCGCGGAGTGGGGTCAGCTCTCCTGCGGATGCCACCCCAACTGCGGCATCGGCATGGCGCTCATGATCGATAAGGAAACCAAGGAAGCCGCCCCCGTCACCGCGTTCCTCAACATGAACATCGTGGCCAAGGACCTGGCCAAGGTCAATGATGCGGCTCGCGGCAAGTGGATGTCCGTACTCGGCTTCGGCCTGGCGCTCCTCCGCAACTACGATCCCTTCATGTCCCCCACCCACTTCAAAATCACTGACATGCTCAAGAAGATGGACAAGACCTTCAACGCCACCGGCAAGGATTACGGCAGCGTCAAGGGCGATCGCACCATGGACGACATCAAGAAGCGCCGCTCCGATCGTTGGAACTTCCTGTTCATCGCCGGCATGTGGTTCCAGGATCTGTTCAACTACGACTTCCGCCGCACCGAGCAGTGCATCATTCCCTACGCGACCCAGGAAGGCGAGATCAGCTTCTGCGCTTACAACACTGGCGTAGGCTGGCGC
>WNGL01002519.1_pt1 | contig 33838 bp, 27 predicted proteins | sample 5400591 | NCBI WGS metagenome assembly WNGL01 (sample SAMN13153377, study PRJNA577476) | soil metagenome | isolation source: 80 cm soil or saprolite under Garry oak tree replicate 1 | place: USA:California | collected 2016-06-15
CCTGGCCTTCGGGTTCCTGCTGTACCTGACCGGGCAGGGCGTGGCCATCTGCGCGACCACGGTGCTGCAGGAGGAGGTCGAGGACGCCTACCGGGGCCGACTATTCGCCTTCTACGACGTGATGTTCAACGTCTCGCTCGCCGCCGGGGCGATCGTCAGCTCGGCGTTCATGCCGGTCAACGGGAGGTCACCGGCGATCATCGGCGCGGTCGCGGCCGGGTGGGCCATGGCCGCGGCCGGCTACTGGCTGCTCAGCCGTCAGCCCGCGCCGGTCTCCCCCGGCGGTCCCGGCACGTCCAGGCCCCCCGCCTCCGCCCAGCGCCGCAATTCCTGAGCGGCCCGCTCGCGGCCGAGCGGGCCATGCTCCATCCGCAGTTCGAGCAGGTACCGGTAGGCCTTGCCGACCAGCGGCCCCTGCCGCAGGCGGAGAGTCTCCATGATCTCGGTGCCGTTCAGGTCCGGCCTGATCCTGTCCAGTTCCTCCTGGGCCGACAGGGCCGCGATCCGCTTCTCCAGGTCGTCGTAGGCACGTTCCAGGCGCTGCGCCTTGGCCTTATTCCTTGTCGTGCAGTCCGCCCTGGTCAGCACGTGCAGCCGGGGCAGCAGGTGGCCCGCGTCCCGCACGTAACGCCGGACGGCGGAATCGGTCCACTCTCCTTCGCCGTAGCCGTGGAACCGCAGGTGCAGCGCGACAAGCTCGGATACGTCCGTCACGACCGCGGCGGGGAAACGCAGGGCGGTCAGCCGCTCCCTGGCCATCGCCGCCCCGACCACCTCGTGATGGTAGAAGGCCACCCGGCCCCCGGGGCCGGGCAGCTTGCGGCGCGTCTTGGGCTTGCCGATGTCATGCAGCAGCGCCGCCAGCCGGACCACCAGGTCGTTCTCCAGGCCGTAGGCGGCCTCCGCGCCGCCAGCCGGACCACCAGGTCGTTCTCCAGGCCGTAGGCGGCCTCCAGGGTGGTCGCCCGGGCCAGGACGGTGAGGGTGTGCTGGTACACGTCCTTGTGCCGGAAGTGCTCGTCCCGCTCCAGCCGGAGCCTGGGCACCTCGGGCAGGACGTACTCCGCGACCCCGGTGTCCACGAGCACCGATATCCCGCGCACCGGCCCGTCGGGGCCGGGCGAGCAGATCAGCTTGGTCAGCTCGGCGCTGATCCGTTCCGCCGACACCACCGACAGCCGGCCCGCCATCGCGGTCATCGCCGCCTGCACCTCGGGCACCACGGCGAAACCGAGTTGCGCGGCGAACCGGGCCGCACGGAGCATCCGCAGCGCGTCGTCGTTGAACGAGTCCTCCGGCCTCCCCGGCGTGCGCAGCACCTTGGCCCTCAGGTCGCGCAGGCCGCCGAACGGGTCCACCAGTTCCAGCGACGGCAGCCGCGCCGCGATCGCGTTGACCGTGAAGTCGCGCCGGGACAGGTCCGCCTCCAGCGACCGGCCGTAGGTCACCCCCGGCTTGCGCGAGCCCGGCTGGTACTCCTCGCTGCGGTAGGTGGTGATCTCACAGACCGTGCTGCCCTTGCGCAGGCCCACGGTGCCGAACTCGATCCCGGTCTCCCAGATCTTGTCGGCCCACGCCGCCGCGATCTCCCGCACCTGCGCGGGCCGCGCATCGGTGGCCAGGTCCAGGTCACCGCTGCTGCGGCGCAGGAAGACGTCCCTTACCGACCCGCCGACCAGGGACAGCTCGTGGCCGCCCGCGGCGAACAGGCGCGCCAGGCCGGTCACGGCCGCCGCCGGCTCACGCAGCAGCGCGGCAGCGGCACGGCGCTGGTGCGGGGTGAGATCAGAGGAATCCGGCACGGCACGAGGGTAGGGGCTCGCGGCTGTCTAGCGAAAATGGAAGGGCATGCCGGCGGACCTGCGCCGGGCGGGCCGCACCGGCCGGGAAGGCCGCCAGGTCCCCCCGGCGATGATCGCGGGGCGTAAGCGGCAGCCGACGATCGGCAATAGCATTCGAGGCATGGCGTGTCAGCGGCCGGGCCAAGTCCCCGTGACGGAGGAACGGGGACTTGGGCCACCGGGAGGTCCGGGCCGTGGGGCCCGGGGGCTTGCCCCCGGGGGGGCGGAGCGCTCCCCCGGGCTAGCACGGCGCCTTGGGGGGTTCCAGGGGGGTCGCTCCCCCGGGCTAGCACGCGCGGTGGGGCCTGCCGGCTTGCCGGCCAGGCGCCATCGGCGCCCCGGGGGGTTCCAGGGGGGTCGCTCCCCCGGGCTAGCACGGCACCGGGACCGGCGATGATCCGGCGGTGCCTCCGGCTCGCGGCCCTGGCCCTGGCCACGGCGCTCGGCGCCGGGTGGCTCGCGGCCGGGCCCGCGGCGGCGGCACCGGCCACCGGCGCCGGGACGGCCAGCGCCGCGGCGGCCGGCCGGGCCGGGGCGCGGCCGCACCCGTGGATCGCGATCACGTCGCTGAGCCCGACGATCGCGGCGCCCAAGGGGAAGGTCACCGTCTCGGGGATCGTCGCCAACCCGACGTCCGCCCCGCTGCAGGGCCTGTCGGTGCAGCTCTGGTCCTCGGCTGTCGCCTTGTCCGGCCGCGGGTCGATGCACAGCTACCTGACCGCGGCGAGCGCCGCCGGCCTGGAGACCCAGGTGCCCGGCGCGCAGGTCCCCCTGCCCGGCCGGGTGCCCCCGCACGGGACCCAGCACTGGACGCTGACGCTGGATGTCACCCAGACGGGGATGCGCACGTTCGGCGTGTACCCGCTCGCGGCCCAGCTCACCGGCGCCGGCACGGTGCTTGACGTGGCCCGCACCTTCCTGCCGTTCTGGCCGGGGAAGCCGGCGCGGCACTCGGTCAAGCCGCTGACCATCGGCTGGGTGTGGCCGCTCATCGACACCCCGCAGCGTGGTGCCTGCCCGGCACTGCTCAGCAACGAGCTCGCGGGCAGCGTGGCATCCGACGGCCGGCTCAACTCGCTGCTGGCGGCCGGCCAGTCCGCCGACGGCCGCCGCGCCATGCTCACCTGGGCGATCGACCCGGCACTGCTCAGCGATGTCTCGGTGATGAAACAGCCCTACCTGGTGGGCGCCCGCGCGGACTGCACCGACGGGAAGCCCGAGCGGGCCAGCGGCGCCGCGGCCGCATGGCTCAGCGGCGTGCGTGGCGTGACCGGGCAGCAGGACTTCTTCCTCACCCCCTACGCCGACGTGGACATGGCCGCGATGGCCCACCGCGGCCTCGATGGCCAGATCACCGCCGCGCTCGCCGACGGCAGCCTCCCCGCGCAGAAGCTGCTCGGCTGGACGCAGCGCGCCACCCCCGCCCTGCCCGGCGTGCTGGCCTGGCCGGCCGGCGGGGTGGCGGACTACGGCGTGCTCGAGGAACTGGCCGGGCAGCAGCACGTCCGGGTGATAATCCTGGACAGCAAGCTGATGCCGCCGGTCACCCCGGTCAGCTACACGCCCACGGCGGTCGCCACCACGCCGAACAGGCTCGGCGGCCAGATGAACGTCCTGCTGGCCGACCACCAGATCACCCAGATCCTGGCGGAGCGGCGCAACCAGATCCCCGGCGTGGTGCCCGGCCCCAGCGCCATGCCGGCCAGCGCCCGGGGCCTGATCAGGCAGGCCGCCGCGTTCGGGAAGGAGCAGTGGTTCCTCGCCGAGACGGCGATGATCGCCGCCGAGCCCGCGGGCACCGCCCGCTCGGTGGTGGCCGCCCCGCCCCGCCGCTGGGACCCGTCGCTGAGCCTGGCCGACGCGCTGCTGGCCGAGACGGCCAGCGCTCCCTGGCTGCGCCCGGCCACCCTGGCCAGCATGGTCGCCGCCGGCCCGGAGCCGGGATCGCCGGCCCGGCGGGCGCCGCCGCTGCACCTGGTCAGCCGCGGCGAGCTGACCGGGGCGCTGCTGCGGCAGGTGCGCAATTCGCTCGCCGTCCAGGTCCATCTGCTGGACAGCATCCTCACCAAGGGCGGCCAGGGCTACCTGTCCACCGCCGTGGCCGCGGTGGAGTCCTCCGCCTGGCGCGGCGGCAGGCGGGCACAGCGGCCGGCCGCGCAGTTGCTCCGCCGCGAGCTGGCCTTCGTCGAGGGGAAGCTGCGGCAGGTCAGGATCGTCGGCTCGTCCCGCGTCACGCTCGGCGGCAAGGCCGGCGATGTGCCCGTGTCGGTAAGGAACAACCTGCCCCAAGCGGTCACGGTCCAGCTCAAGGCGAGCGCGCCACACGAGGACCACGTGACGATCGGGCCCTACAAGCCGACGATCACGGTGCTGGGCAAGAGCCAGGTGACGGTCCGGATCCCGGTGAAGGCCGCGGCCGCCGGGTCCACGACGCTCACTCTGCGGCTGACCACCCCGGAGGGAGCCGCCCTGCCGGGCAATCCGGCGAGCCTGACCGTGACCGCGACCCACTTCGGCACCCTGGCGATCGTCATCATCAGCGTCGCCCTGGTGGTGTTCGTGCTCTCCGCCGCGGCCCGGGCGATCCGCCGCGGCGGCCCGCAGGAGGGCGGCGCCGGCGCGGAGGCGGAAGACCTGGACCCCATGCCGAGCCCGCGCGATCCGGCATCTGGAGGTGATGAACCCGGTAGCGTCGGTTCCAGGACCGCGGACGAACGTCAGCCAGCGAAGGAGGACGATGAGCACGCCACCGCCCCGGGCGGGGCAGACCGCCGCTGACGTCACCGGGCAGGCGGCTGGCCGCGACCGCCAGGCACCCGGGCCGTACGGCACCGACCGGATCCCGGCGGACGTGCCGCCCCCGGCCCGGCCCGGGCAGGGCACCGCGCCCGGCCAGGCACCGGCCCGTCCCGCGCAGCCCCGTCACGAGGACGTGAACGTCGTCCGCTCCAGCGGTGTGATGGCCCTGGGCACCCTCGCCTCCCGCGGTACCGGCTTCCTCCGCACGCTCGTCCTCGCCTACGTGCTTGGCGTCGCCGCGGTCTCGACCGCGTACAACAACGCGAACACGCTGCCCAACGCGGTCTACGACCTGATGCTCGGCGGCATCCTGACCAGCGTCGTGGTGCCGCTGCTCGTCAATGCCGCCAAGCGGGACGCCGACGGGGGCGAGGCCTACGATCAGCGCATGTTCACGCTGGCCACGCTGGCGCTGGCCGCGCTGACCCTGGTCGCCACGCTGGCGGCCGGCCTGCTGGTGGACCTGTACGCGCACGACCTCACCGGCGCCGAGCACCACCTCACCGTGATCTTCGCGTTCTTCTTCATCCCGCAGATCTTCTTCTACGGGGTGAGCTCGCTGGCCGGCGGGGTGCTGAACGCCCGCGGGCATTTCGCGGCGCCCATGTGGACCCCGGTCATCAACAACCTCGTGGTGATCGTCGTCCTGGTGCTGTTCATCGCGGTCGGCGGCACCGGGTCGTCCGCGTCCGCGATCAGCACCGGCCAGATCCAGTTGCTCGGCATCGGCACCACGCTCGGCATCGTGCTGCAGACCGTGGCGCTGATCCCGTTCCTGCGCCGGGTGGGGTTCCGCTGGCGCCCGCGGTACGACTTCCGCCGGGACGAGGTGGCCGAGATCATGCGGATGGCCGCCCCGCTGTTCGGCTACATCCTCACCACGCAGGTCTCCTTCCTGGTGGTGCAGAACGTGGCCAACGCGGCCTGGAAGCACGCGCCCTACGACGGGTTCCCCACCTACAGCTACGCCTGGCAGTTGTTCCAGATGCCCTACGCGATCGTCGGCATCTCGGTGATCACCGCGCTGCTGCCGCGGATGAGCGCGCACGCCGCGGAGCGCAGGTTCGCCGAGGTCAAGCTGGACTTCTCCGGTGGCGTGCGGCTGTCCTCGGTGGTCGTGGTGCCCGCGTCGCTGTACCTCCTCGTGCTGGGCGCGCCGTTCGCCGAGGCGCTGTTCGGGTACGGCCACACCTCGGCCACCGACGCGAAGTACATCGGCGCGGTGTTCGGGATCTTCTCCCTCGGCCTGGTCCCGTACATGATGTTCCAGCTCATGCTCCGGGTGTTCTACGCGATGCACGACAGCAGGACCCCGATGTACATCGGGGTCGCGGTGATGATCACCAACATCGCCATGAGCCTGGTCTCACTCGCGGCGCTGCCCGTCGGCCACGTGGTGCAGGGGGTGGCCGCCGCGTTCGGGCTGGCCAACCTGGTCGGCACGATCGTCGCATGGCGCGTGCTGTCCCGGCGGATGCGCGGGCTGTACGGGCGGCTGATCTCCATCAGCCTGGTCCGGATGCACCTGGCGGCCATCCCCGGCGCGATCTTCGCGCTGGCGGTCTCCTTCGCCGTCGGCGTCATCCTCGCCCCCGGCCCCGCGTTCGGCATCATCACGGTCATCATCGGCGGCAGCGGCGCGCTGCTGTTGTACGTGTTGTTCGCCAGGGCGCTCGGCGTCACCGAGCTGACCGAGCTCGGCAGCGGGCTGCGGACGAGGCTCCGGCGGTGAGGCGGCCGGGAACCCGGGCCGTGCCCGAGTCACCGACAGGTAACGGTTTGCGCGGGCGGCCGGCACGGGCTTCGGCCCGCTGGTACGCGCGGCCTACCATGGTGATGGCAGCAATCGTGATGGGCGTCGGATTGCCTGCCACCCCGGGGGCGTGGAAGGAGGGTCGAGGGCCTGCGCCGCTCTTGACTGCATGTAAATGAGCACCTTCATCTCGGAACCGGGCACCCGCCTCGGCGGGCGGTACCGGCTCGAAGACCGGGTCAACGCCAGCGGCGGTTGGGCGGCCTGGAAGGCGATCGATGAGACGCTCGCCAGGGCCGTGACCGTGCTGACGTTCGCCCGCGGCTTCCCGCGCATCACCGACGTGGTGACCGCGGCACGGGCGGCGAGCCGGCTCACCGATGCCCGGCTGGCGCAGGTGTTCGACGTAGAAGAGGACTGGGACCACGCCTACGTGGTGATGGAGTGGGTGGCCGGGGACTCCCTGGAGGACCTGCTCGCCGACGGGCCGCTCGACCCCGGCCAGGGTGCGGAGATCATCGCCCAGGGCGCCGAGGCGCTCGCCGTCGCGCACGCCGCGGGCGTCGCGCACCTGTGCCTCAACCCCGACTCACTGCGCTGGACGGCGGGCGGCGGAGTGAAGGTCATCGGCATCGGCATCGACGCCGCCCTGGCCGGAGTCACCGCCGACGACCCGGCCCAGGCCGACACCGACGGCCTGGGCAAGCTGCTCTACGCCGCGCTGACCGCGCACTGGCCGGGCGGCGACTGGCCGTCGCTGCCACCGGCGCCCGAGGTGGACGGGCACCCGTGCAGCCCGCGGCAGGTGCGGGCCGGCGTGCCAGCCGGGATCGACGACGTCGCCTGCCGGGTTCTCTACCAGCACATGGCCGGCGGCACCCCCACGATCACCACGCCCGCCACGCTGGCCATCGCGCTGAACCGGGTGATACCCGCGCCGGCCGCGCCGCCGCCCGCGCCGCACCGGGGGTATGCCACCGGGACCGGGCCCGCCATGCTCGCCCCCGGCCCGCCCTACCGGCAGCGCGGCGGGCCGCCGCGCCGGGCCGCCCGCGGCCGGGACGGCATGGCCGGCCGCAGCGGCAGTGGCGGTGGCGGTGGCGGCCGGGCCCTGGCGGTCGTCGCCGCGGTGCTTGTGCTCGGGGTGATCGGCGTCGCCGTGTGGGCGTTCAGCCAGCACGGTTCGGCGCCGCCGGCCGGCGCCAAGCACTCCCACAGCGCCTCACCGAGCAACACGCCCTCGGCGGTGCTGCAACCGTCCAGCGCGGTCGTGTTCGGGCCAAACCACGGCGACAACGCGAGCCAGGCCGGGCTGGCGATCGACAGTTCCCCGGGCACGGACTGGACGACCGACTCGTACCAAGGGTCGCCGCACTTCGGCAACCTGTACGGCGCCACCGGCCTGATGCTGGACATGGGCAGGCGGGTCGACGTGTCGTCGGTGACGGTGACCTTCGGGAGCATGCCCGGCACGCATGTCCGCGTCGAGATCGGCAACACCGGGACGGGGACCGGCTTGGCGCCGCCGCCCGGGTTCACCACGCTGGACCACTCGAGCAACGCGGTCGGCCAGGTCACCTTCACCGGCCACAGCACGGCATCCGGCCAGTTCATCCTGATCTGGTTCACCAAGCTCGCGCCGCAGTCCGGCCAGTCCGGGCACTACCGGGCGGATGTCTTCAACGTCGTCGTGCGAGGCTCGTCCTGACGCCCCTCCCCGGGGAACAGCCGCCCGATGCCGAACTGCTCCGGCGGCATGTCAATGGCGACAACGACGCGTTCGGCGTGCTGTTCACCCGCCACAAGGACCGGCTGTGGGCGGTAGCGGTCCGCACCCTGGGGGACGCCGAGGAGGCCGCCGACGCCCTTCAGGACGCGATGATCTCCGCGTTCCGCCAAGCCAGCGGGTTCCGCGGCGACTCCGCGGTGACGACCTGGCTGCACCGCATCGTGGTCAACGCCTGCCTTGACCGGCTCCGGCGCCGGGCGGCCCGGCCCACCGTCAGCGGCCTGGACGAACGCGCCATGGACGTGCTCTCCCCCGGCCCGCCCGGCCCGGACGCCGCGGCCAGCACGGAGACCTCGCTCGATGTCATCGCCGCGCTGCGGACCCTGCCGCCCGATCAGCAGGCGGTGCTCGTGCTCGTGGACATGCTCGGGTACTCGGTAGCGGACGCCGCGGCGGTCCTTGGCATCTCGCCCGGCACGGTGAAGAGCCGTTGCGCCAGGGGCCGCGCCAGGCTGCTGCCCAGGCTGGCTCACCTGCGTGACCGGGCTGAACCGCACGCCGCAGGGGCCGCCCCGGTGCCGACGGTGCCGCAAGACGGCCCGCGGCCAGGGAACCAGCCGGCGACCCGGCGCGTCTCACCTGCGGAAGGAGGAGGTGAACCAAGGCTGTGAGAGGCCATGCCGACGCCGAGACGCTGGCGGCGTTCCATGAGGAACTGCTGTCCCGCCGCAAGGCCGGCCGGGTGTCCGCGCACCTGGCCGGGTGCCCGCGCTGCGCCGCGCTGGACGCGCAACTGGCCGAGGTCACCGCCATCCTCACCCATTCCACCGCGCCGCCGATGCCGGGCGCGCTGACCACGCGGATCGAGGCGGCGCTGGCCGCCGAGGTGGCGGCCAGGCCCGCTGCCGGCGCCGTCCCGGCCGCCGGTACTGTTCCAGCCGCCGGGGCTGTCCCGGCCGCCGGGGCGGACATCGCGGCGCAAGGCACGGGGGCACAGGGCACAGGCGCACAGGGCACCGGCGGGCGCGACGGCGCCCGGGGCGCGGGGCCACGGGCGGGACGGCCCGCGCGGGACCGGTCCTGGCTGGCGCTGCGCGTCGCGGCCGTCACCGCCGCGGTCGCCGTCATCGCGGGCGGCGGCTACGGGGTGGCGCGGCTGCTGTCCCCCGGGCACACCGCCGATACGGGCGCCGCCAACGGCGCCGCGGCGGCCCCGGCCATCACCAAGAGGGCCGCCCCGCCCCGCATGTCCACCGGCGGTGTCGGGGCGCCGGCGGGGGGGAGCTACCATTCGGCCTCGAACGGGTTGACCGCGATCCCGGTGGTCAGCAGCGGCACCAACTACCAGCCGGCCCGGCTGGCCGCACAGGCCAGCGCCGTGCTCACGGAATTCGCCCCGAATGCGCAAGCATCCGCGAGGCCGGGTCCGACCGCAGCCGGTGAGCGCAACGGGTCCACCAGCGCTTTCCCCGCCCTGGCGGCCTGCGTCTCCCACGTGGCCGGCCACCAGCGCCCGCTCCTGGTAGACGTGGCCCGCTACCAGGGCCACCCCGCCGCCATCATCGTGCTCCCCCCCACATCCGGCACCAGGCCCCGCGCCCTGGTCATCGCCCAAGGCTGCACCGGCACCAACGCCCGCACCCTAGCCACAGCCACCCTCCCCCCCTCCCCCGGCTAACCCAACCCCCACCCCCGGAACTGCCTCTCGCTCCCCACACCCCCAGCACGACCTGCGCCAGCCGCGCCCCACAACTCCCCACCCATCCCGGCACCCAGCCAGCCCCCGGAACCACCTCTCGCTCCCCACACCCCGCACAAGCTGCGCCAGCGGGCCCGCAAAATCCCACCCGAACCCGGATCCCCGCCCAGCCTCCCGCACCCAGGCCGCCCCCGAACCACCTCTCGCGTTTACCCCACCCCCGTGCGGCGAGGCGCCGCGGGCTGCGGTGGTCTGGCAGACGGCGTTTTGCCGGGTGCCAGACCACCGTTGCCCGCGCCCCCATCCGCCCCCATCCCGCGCCCCCATCCCGCCCCATCCCGTGCTCGCGCCTTGCCGACCTCGGGAATCTTCAGGCCCTAGGATCGGTTGACGCCGGTGCCAGTCAAGCGAAAGGCAAACCAGACCGTGAGCGGCATTCACGAGGTCATCGTCATCGGATCGGGTCCCGCCGGGTACACGGCCGCGCTGTACGCCGCCCGTGCCCAGCTCAAGCCCATTGTGTTCGAGGGATCCGTCACCGCCGGCGGCGCGCTCATGAACACCACCGATGTGGAGAACTTCCCCGGCTTCCCGGGCGGGATCCAGGGCCCGGACCTGATGGACGCCATGCGCAAGCAGGCGGAGCGGTTCGGGGCCGAGCTCCGCACCGAGGACGTGACCGAGGTGGACCTGACGGCCGACCCCAAGCGGGTCATCGTCGAGGGCGAGACCTACTTGGCCCAGGCCGTGATCATCGCGACCGGGTCGCGGTACCGCGAGCTGGGCGTGCCCGGCGAGAAGCGGCTGTCCGGCCATGGCGTGTCCTGGTGCGCGACCTGCGACGGGTTCTTCTTCCGCGAGCAGGAGATCGCGGTGGTCGGCGGCGGTGACTCGGCCATGGAGGAAGCGCTGTTCCTGACCAGGTTCGCCAGCACCGTGACGGTGATCCACCGCCGGGACGCGCTGCGCGCCTCGAAGATCATGCAGGAGCGGGCCTTCGCCAACCCCAAGATCAAGTTCCGCTGGAACAGCGAGATCAGCGAGGTCCTCGGCGACAAGAAGATCACCGGCCTGCGGCTGCGGGACACGGTGACCGGCGAACAGAGCGACCTGGCCGTGGGCGGCGTGTTCGTGGCGATCGGCCACGACCCGCGCAGTGAGCTGTTCACCGGGCAGCTCGCCACCGACTCCGAGGGTTACCTGCTGGTCGAGCAGCCGTCCACCCGGACCGCCATCCCCGGCGTGTTCGCCTGCGGTGACGTGGTCGACCACACCTACCGCCAGGCGGTCACGGCGGCCGGCACCGGATGCGCGGCCGCGCTGGACGCCGAGCGCTACCTGGCGGGCGGGACGAACCCGCGGGACATGTACTGATCACAGCGGCGGAAAGCTGAAGGGAGACCAGGAAATGGGCACCAAGAAGGTGACCGATGAGACCTTCGAGGCAGACGTCTTGAAGAACGACAAGCCGGTGCTCGTGGACTACTGGGCCGAGTGGTGTGGCCCGTGCAAGATGGTCGCGCCCGTGCTGGAGGCGATCGCCGCGGAGCACGGGGACAAGCTGGACATCGTGAAGCTGAACGTAGACGAGAACCCCGTGGTCACCCAGAAGTACGGGATCCTGAACATCCCCACCCTGGGCGTATTCGCCGGCGGCGAGGTCGTCAAGGAACTCGTCGGGGCGCGGTCGAAGTCAGCCCTGCTCCGCGAACTCGCGGACTTCATCTGACGAACGCGAACGGCTCTGCGGTGATTCACCGCGGGGCCGTTTGCCTGCCCGGGAACCCGGCCGGCCGGGCGGCGGCGGTTCCCGGCTGCCCCCGCCAATACTGCCAGGGCTGTCAGGCCAGTCGTAGCGCCCGTTCCGGAGTCATCGAGCCGAGCAGGCGTTCCAGCGCGACTTCCACGTCTTCCCGCCACGACACGGTCGTTTTCAGCTCGAGCCGCAGCCGCGGGAAGTGGTGGTGCGGCCGTACCGTTTTGAAGCCGACCGCCAGTAGGTAGTCCGCGGGCAGCATGCAGGACAGCCCTTCCCCGCGCAGGTCACCGAACGCCTCGATCGCCTTGACGCCGCGGCGGGTCAGATCCTTGGCAACGCCCTGGACCAGCATCCGGCCGAGCCCGCCGCCCTGGAATTCGGCGAGAATATTGGCCGTCATCAGCAGCACCGCGTCACCGCTGACCGGGCTGGTCGGAAAGGCAACGGACCGCGGCACATACAGCGGTGGGGCATAAAGGACATATCCGGCAGGCACGCCGTCCACATAGGTTAGTTTTCCGCAGCTTCCCCATTCGAGAAGCATCGCGGAGACCCACGCCTCCTTTTCCAGCGCCGGATCACCGACCTCCTGCGCCCGGGCATGGCTTACCGGATCGAGCTCCCAGAAGACGCACTTGCGGCACTTATGCGGCAGGTCGTCCAAATTGTCGAGCGTGACGCTGGCGAGGCGGCGCGTCACCGGCACCCCTTCGTCTACAAAACGATTCTCCCGAGCGAGCCGGGCCTCCGCGCGCCAAGGGGCAGCAAATGCCCGATAGCACGAGCGGACCGCCACGAGCCCCGTACCCTGACATGGTACCCACCGACCGGGAGGAGGGATCGTGCCAACTGAGCCCGCGCGCAATGGCCGCGCCGATGAGAAGCCTCGCACAAGCCCGCCGGAGGGGCACGCCGCCGCCTCCCACGGGTCGCTGGTGGACGCGCATGTCGGCCGGTACGCCGCCCGGGCGAAGGACATGGCCGCCTCGGAGATCCGGGCCCTGTTCGCCGTGGCCGCCCGGCCGGAGATCGTGTCGCTGGCCGGCGGGATGCCCTACGTCACCGCCCTGCCCCTGGACGCGGTGGGCGACATGGCCGGCCAGCTGATCGCCCAGCGGGGCGCGGCCGCGCTGCAGTACGGATCCGCGCAGGGCGACCCCGCGCTGCGCGAGGGGATCTGCGAGGTGATGGCGCTGGAGGGAATCCGCGCCCATCCCGACGAGGTGGTCGTCACCGTCGGCTCCCAGCAGGCCCTTGACCTGGTCACCCGCATCTTCGTGGATCCGGGGGACGTGGTGCTCGCCGAGGCCCCGTCCTATGTGGGCGCGCTCGGCACGTTCGCGTCCTACCAGGCACGGGTGATCCATGTGCCGATGGACGATGACGGGCTGGTGCCCGAGGCGCTCGACGAGTGCCTGGCCCGGCTGCACTCCCGCGGCCAGCGGGTGAAGTTCCTCTACACGGTGCCGTCGTTCCACAACCCCGCCGGGGTGACGCTGAGCGCGGCCCGGCGGCCGGAGGTGCTGCGCATCTGCCAGCGGGCCGGCGTGCTGATCATCGAGGACAACCCGTACGGCCTGCTTGGCTTCGACGCCGAGCCGCTGCGGGCGCTCCGCGCCGACGACGACCAGGGCGTGGTCTACCTCGGTTCGTTCTCCAAGACCATCGCGGCCGGGCTGCGGGTCGGCTGGGCCCTGGCGCCGGCCGGGATCCGGGACAAGCTGGTCCTCGCCGCGGAGGCCGCGGTGCTCTGCAACTCCAGCCTGACCCAGCTCGTCGTCGCGGACTACCTGGCCAGCCAGCCATGGCGGGAGCAGATCAAGGTGTTCCGCGAGCTGTACCGGGAGCGCAGGGACGCCATGCTGGACAGCCTCGGCGCGGTGATGCCGGAGGGCTGCCAGTGGACCCGCCCGGGCGGCGGGTTCTACGTGTGGCTGCGGCTCCCGCGCGGCCTGAACTCCAAGTCGATGCTGCCCCGGGCGATCTCGTCGCGGGTGGCCTATGTTCCGGGCACCGGCTTCTATGCCGATGGCGGCGGCGCGGAGTACCTCAGGCTGTCCTACTGTTTCCCCGAGCCGGCCCGGATCCGGGAAGGGATCCGCCGCCTCGCCGAGGTGATCGACGCCGAGACCGAGATCCGGGCCACGTTCGGCCCGTCCCGGGCCGCGGCGGGCGGGGCCGGCCCCGCGGACCTCACCGGGCCGGCGGGCGGCCCGGCTTCGCAATGAGGGATCCCCTGTCCACCTCCCGTCCGTACGCGACCGCCGCAGCCGCCAGGCCGAACGCCGCATGGTGCCAGCCCGGCGTACCTCCGGCACGACGTTCTGCGAGGGAGGCCCTGAGGTGAGCGATCTGGGGCACGTGCTGATCCTGGCCGGTGGCCTGTCGCCCGAGCGGGAGGTCTCGCTCCGTTCCGGGGCGCGGCTCCGGGACGCGCTGCGCGAGGCAGGCGTCGACGCCGACACCGCCGATGCCGACGCGGCCCTGATCCCTGCGGTCATCGCCGATCCGCCCAGTGCCGTGTTCCCGGCCATTCACGGCGCGTCCGGGGAGGACGGCTCCATCCAGGAGGTCCTCACCCTGCTCGGCGTGCCCTACGTGGGGGCACCTCCGGAGGCCTGCCGGTTCGCCTTCGACAAGCCCGCGGCCAAGGCCATCGCGCGCGCCGCCGGGCTCGCCACGCCCCGGTCGGTGACCCTGCCCAAGGAAACCTTCCACGACCTGGGCGCCGGGGCCGTCCTGGACCGGATCGTGGCCACGCTCGGCCTGCCACTGTTCGTCAAGCCCGCCCGGGGCGGCTCGGCCCTGGGTGCCACGCTGGTGAGCGCCGCCGAGGACCTGCCCGGCGCGATGATCAGTTGCTTCGCCTACGGCGACACCGCGCTGATCGAGGAGTGCGTCCTCGGCACCGAGGTCGCGGTCGGCGTGATCGACCTGGGCGGCGGCCCCGAGCCACTGCCTGCTGTGGAGATCCGGCCGCTGACCGGCGGCTACGACTACGCCGCCAGGTACACGCCGGGACAGACCGAGTTCCACGTCCCGGCCCGGCTCACCCCGGCGGAGTCGAAGGCCGCCGCGGAGGCCGCCATCACCGCGCACCGCGCCCTCGGGCTGCGGGACGTGTCGCGGACCGATCTCATCGTCTCCGCTGGGGAGGCGTTCTTCCTCGAAGTCAACGTGGCCCCGGGAATGACCGAGACGAGCACGCTGCCCATGGCGCTGGACGCGGCCGGGCACAGCCTGGGCAGCGTCTGCCGTGACCTGCTGAGCCAGGCCGCGGCCAGGGGAACCTGAGGCGAATATCTGCCCCGTGCTACTCGGGGGTATGGTCACGCGGCGGTCAACGGGTTACCTTATGTCCGGAATCTGCGGCCACACCGCCGGCATGCGGCGATGAGTTGCGCGCGCAGCGTAGTCGGATTGGCACCCAGCAATTGCGCAAGACCGGACACGGAAAGGGAGTGAGGGCGATTCGCAATCGTTTGGGAAAGGCGTTGATCATGAGCGTCACAACGGCCGCCGTCATCGGCATGGTGGCCGCGCCGGCGTTCGCCACCGCAGCCACATGGACCGTCAAGCCAGGCGGGGCCACCACCGCAAAGGCCGGGACCACCACCGTCACGGACGTCACCGCTGGTCAGTCGGTGACCTGCACTTCCTCCACCGCGAAAGGGTCGTTCAAGACGGGTAGTGGACTGTCCGGCGCCGGGATCGGCACCATTACATCCCTGACCCTGAGTGGTTGCTCGGTTCTCGGCATGAGCATCTCGGTGACGATCACCGGGAAGATGCCGATCAACGCCGTGTTCTTCAACTCGACAAAGCGCATCGTGACGATGTTCCTCACGAAGATTCACGGATCCCTGTCCGCCAATGGCTGCAGCGCCACCATTGACGGCACCGGCGCGGCGGCGCACAACGGGAAGGTCAAGGCCACCTACACCGATGGCACCGGCAAGCTGCATGTGCTGACCACCGGCGGCAACCTGCACCTGTACAACGTCAACTGCTTCGGCGTGATCAACAACGGTGACTCGGTGAACTTCACCACCACCTACACCCTGACTCCCAAGCAGGTCATCACCAGCCCCTGAGACCGGGCCAGCAACGCGAGCAGGCCGGCGGCTTCTACCGGGAGCCGCCGGCCTGGCGCGGCCGGCTAGGTTCCAGGGCATGCCCTGTAGGTCATTCAGCCTGCTGCGCGGCTGCCGGACGGCCGTTCGCGACGGCATAGACCCACGGGACACGCCCTAAGCTCTGCCCGTGGACCAACGCAAGAGTTTCGGCAGCGATAATCATGCGAGCGCACACGACGCGGTAGTGCGCGCCCTGACCCAGGCCAACACCGGGGACGTCACGTCCTACGGCGCCGACCCGTGGACCGGCCGCGCGGCCGCCGCCCTGGGCACCGCCTTCGGCGCACGGGGCGGCGTCTACTTCGTTGTCACCGGAACCGCGGCCAACGTGCTCGGGCTCAGCCTCGTGCTGCGTCCGTTCGAGGGCGTGATCTGCGCGGAGAGTGCGCACGTGAACGTGGACGAGTGCGGGGCACCGGAGCGCATCCTCGGCAGCAAGCTGCTCACCGTGCCGACCACGGACGGGAAGCTGACCCCGGAGCTCATCGGCACCAGGCTGGCCGACCGCGGTGACGAGCACCGGGTGCAGCCGCGGGTGGTGACGATCTCGCAGGTGACGGAGCTTGGCACCTGCTACTCGCTGGAGGAGCTGAAGTCGCTCGGGGAGTTCTGCCGGGCGGAGGGACTGCGCCTCTATCTGGACGGGGCCCGGCTGGCCAATGCCGCCGCCCATCTCGGCTGCTCCCTCGCCGACCTGGCCGCCTGCGCGGACGTGTTGAGCTTCGGCGGCACGAAGAACGGGGCGGTGGGCGCGGAGGCGGTCGTGGTCATGGCGGAGGAACTCACCGCGGACGTTCCGTTCCTGCGCAAGCAGCAGGGGCAGCTCGTCTCGAAGATGCGCTATCTGGCGGCCCAGTTCGAGGCGTTGCTGGAGGGGGACTTGTGGCTGCGCAATGCGAGTCGGGCGAACGCCATGGCACGGCGGCTAGCCGAAGGGATTGCCGGTGTGCCGGGCGTGACGCTGTGGCAGCCGGTGGAGTCCAACGCGGTCTTCGCGTCGCTGGATCCGGCGCACATCGCCCGGCTGCAGCGGGACTGGCACTTCTACGTGTGGGACCCAACCGCGCATGTGGTCCGCTGGATGACGGCATTCGACACCACCGAGGCCGACGTGGACGAGTTCGTCGCGGACATCCGTCGCGTGGCGTGAACCCGCCTGGATAAACAGCGCGGCGGTGGTGTGCACCGGACACCGGCCGCGCCCGCCGCCGTTTCACGTGAAACGCGGATCAGGGTTCAGGCGGTCAGGCTCTGCCCCCACTCGGGGGACATCGTAGTCACGATCCGCTGCAGATCCTCCAGCGAGGCGAACTCCACCACGATCTTGCCCTTCTGCTTCCCGACCTCCACCTTGACCCTGGTGTCGAGCGCGTCGGAAAGCCGGTCCGCGAGTTCGGTCAGCGCGGGCGCCACCGGCTGCCTCGCCTGCGTCCGCCGCGGCTTGGCCTGATGCTGGCCGAGCGCCACGATCTCCTCGACGGCCCGCACCGAGAGCCCCTCGGCAACGATGCGGTGCGCCAGGCGGTCCTGTTCCTCGGGATCGTCCAGGCTGAGCAGTGCCCGGGCGTGACCGGCGCTCAGCACGCCCGCCGCGACCCGGCGCTGCACCGGCCCGGGTAGTTGCAGCAGCCGGATCGTGTTCGAGATGTGCGGCCGCGACCGCCCCACCTTGCGGGCCAGCTCGTCATGTGTGGCGGCGAAGTCGTCGAGCAACTGCTGGTAGGCCGCCGCTTCCTCCAAAGGGTTGAGCTGTTCCCGGTGGAGGTTCTCCATGAGGGCCTCACGGAGCAGTTCGTCATCCGGTGTGCCGCGAACGATGGCCGGCACGTGCTCAAGTCCCGCGCGCTGGCAGGCCCGCCATCGGCGCTCGCCCATGACCAGCTCGAACCGGCCGGGCATGAGCTTGCGGACCACCACCGGCTGCAGCAAGCCCACTTCACGGATCGAGGACGCCAGTTCCTCCAGCGCATCCTCGTCAAAGTGCTGCCTCGGCTGCCGCGGGTTCGGCGTAATCGCCCCGATAGCAATCTCGTCGAAATAGGTCCCATCGACCTCACGCAGCTCCGGCGCCAGCCCCAAGGAGCCACCGGCCGGCGCGCCCGCGGCGTCGCCGACATGGCCCCCCAGCCCAGCCGCCCCCGGCGCGGTAGGTATCAGGGCTCCAAGTCCCCTGCCAAGCCCCCGCTTCTGCTGCGCCATCTCATCTCTCCTCGCGCCCGCCACGAACCCCATCCGCCTTGGCAGCACCAGCCGCCGCTACCACGCCCACGCCGCCCTCTCACCGTCCTGCGACGGCGTGCTGCCAGCTCAGCACCGAAGCCAGCACTTCCGGTCCCGCGCCAGGAGCCCTACGCGCCGGACTCCCACTTAGAGCATCCCATCTAGACGACCGCCGTCGGGCCCATTGTTCGATCCGCCTGCTGGGCCCGGAGACAGCGCCGCCACATGTGTCCCCCCGCCGAGCGCTCATCTCAGCGGTGTCAGGGTTGCTCTGAACAGCGTTATCCGCTGGTCAGAGCAACCCTGGCGCCGCCCTCGCCCTGCTCTCCGGCAGTAGCAAACGCAAGGCTGCGACGGCAACAGCTATCCAGCGTGTGAACCAGACCCGGCCCCGGATGCCATCTCCCGTGCCGCATCCAGGTAAGCCTGGGCTCCCGACGATCCAGGGTCGTACGTAATCACAGACTGCCCGTAGCTCGGCGCTTCAGAGACCCGGACGCTTCGCGGGATCACCGCACCCAGCACGACGTCGCCGAAATGCTCCCGCACCTCGTCCGCGACCTGCGCGGCCAGCCTGGTGCGCCCGTCGTACATGGTCAACAGGATCGTCGAGATCCAAAGCTCAGGGTTCAGATGCCCCTTGACCAGGTCCACCGTGCGCAGCAACTGCTCCAGGCCCTCCAGGGCGTAGTACTCGCACTGGATCGGGATGAGCACCTCGGTGGCCGCCACCAGGGCGTTGACCGTGAGCAGTCCCAGCGATGGCGGGCAGTCGATCAGGATGTAGTCCAGCCCCGACGCGTCATAGCCGGTCAGTGCCCGGTTCAGCCGGGCTTCCCTGGCAACCATCGGCACCAGTTCGATCTCCGCACCGGCGAGGTCGATGGTGGCGGGTGCGCAGAACAGGCCGGGTATCGCGGCCACATCGCGGACGATGCCGTTCAGCGGCTGGTCGTCCACCAGCACGTTGTAGACCGATGGCGTCCCGGCGCGGTGCTCGACGTCGAGGGCGGTGGACGCGTTCCCCTGCGGATCCAGGTCCACCACCAGCACCCGGTTGCCGTGCAGCGCCAGGCACGCCGCCAGGTTGACCGCCGAGGTGGTCTTCCCCACGCCGCCCTTCTGATTGGCGATCGTGATCACCCGGCAGGACGGCGGGCGGGGCCATTCCCGTTCAGTCTGCCCCAGCGCGGCGAGTGCCGCCTGGGCCGGGCTCACCGTCGCAGCCGGTGCCGGTGCCGGTGCCCCGGCCGGGCTGGCCGCCGGAATCTGGGATGGGGCGGGCACCCCCGGCGGAGCGGCCAGCTTGTCGCCCACGGTGGCCTGTGCCTGTGCCGGGACGCGATCGGCCGCGATAGCGCTGGCGGCAGTGGCAGGAGCCGCCAGGCGCGACCCGCCCGCTCCCCCGTCACGCCCGCCCGGTGTTTCCTTTTCCCGCAGAGCGCTAGCACTGCCGGCAGGCTTTCCCCGTGTCCTCACTGTGCCACTTCCTTGTGCCTCATCCCACGCGCCGATGTCCCGCGCATCCGTTTCACGTGAAACCGCGGCCGACAGCGCTTGCCTTACCCGGGCGGGCGGTTCCCCCTCGCGGGAGACCTGTCCCTGCCCGCTGCTGACCGCCTCATTCGTGCCCTGGCCGCCACCTGCCCCGCCCGGAGTGGACCTCCCAGAGATGGCAGGATTCGTGCCCTTACTCGGGCCAATTGCGCCATGCTCGACTGCGGTGCCGGGCCATCCCAGGCCCGCAGCCATCAGCCTCGACTCGTCCCGTGCCGCCCCGAGAGCAAGCCCGGCAGGCTCGTCCGGCCATCCCAGGCCGTCTGGCGAAGCCATCAGCGCGCTCCTCCAGTCCTGCCGTCGCTCCCAGGCCAGCCCGCCGCGCAGTCCCACTCCCGGCCCTGCCGCCCAGGCCCGCCGACGTCATCGGCGCGCGGTCAGCCGGACCACTGTTGCAGCCGGATCGACCCTACCGCCCCCGGCGGTGAGAACCTCCACGTCTCGCACACCTAGCCGCTTGAGCGCCCCTTTCGCGTCGCGGACCTCGGCGGCGGCCTTCGCTCCCTTGACCGCGAGCAGGATTCCGCCCGGCTTGAGGAGCCCCAGCGCCAGCGATGCCAGCCGGTCGAGCGGCGCCACGGCCCGCGCGGTCACCACGTCCGCGGCCAGGGTGCCAGCCATCTGCTCGGCCCGGGCCCGCACCACCCTGGCGTTGCCCAGCTCAAGCTCGGTCACACACTCGTCGAGGAAGGTGGCCCGCCGCAGCGACGGCTCCAGCAAGATCACCTCGACATCGGCCAGTACCAAGGCCAGCACCACCCCCGGCAGGCCAGCCCCGGACCCCAGATCCACCAGCGAGCACGGCCGCGCCCCCGGCACCAGCTCAGCAACCACGGCACTGTTCAGCAGATGCCGCTCCCACAACCGCGGCACCTCGTTGGGCCCGAGCAGCCCTCGTTCCACCCCCGCCCCCGCCAGCAACCCCGCATACCGCTCCACCCCCGCCGCAGCATCCCCAAGGATGACCCGCGCGGCCGCGGGAATCGCCGGCACGCTCACGCCCACCTCACGCCCAGAAGCGGGTAGACGCCCAGCCGCCCCGTGAGCCACGACCCCCGGGCGCCGCCCGGAGCGGGTTAGGGAGCAGCCCGGGGCGCGCGGCGTCGTGTGTGCCGAGGTTCCCCAGATCACCGCTCCCCTCGCCCATCCCGAACCCAGGCCAGCCCTCCGGATCCACTTCTCGCTTTAACCCCACCAGGCCGCAGCCGACAGCTCATCCCAGCGGTGCCAGGGTTGCTCTGAACAGCGTTTCTCCGCTGGTCAGAGCAACCCTGGTGACGCCTAACCCTGCCCGCCAGCCGGTTCCATCACGGCATCCTCGGCATCCTCGGCATCCTCCGCAGCCTCCGCCGCCTCTTCCGCAGGAAGCACCACGACCCGCCGCGACGGCTCCTCACCCTCGGACTCACTCCGCAGCCCCGCGGCCGCGACCGCATCATGAACCACTTTGCGCTCGAACGGCGTCATCGCATCGAGCCGCTGCGGTATGCCGGTCCGGCTGACCTGCTCGGCCGCCTTGCGGCCAAGCTCGGCGAGTTCCTCCCGGCGGCGAGCACGGTAGCCGCCCACGTCCAGCATGATCCGGCTGCGGGTGCCGGTCTGGCGGTGCACCGCCAGGCGGGTGAGTTCCTGCAGCGCTTCAAGGACCTCGCCGCGCGGGCCGACCAGCTCGGTCAGCGTCGCGCCGACCACCGACACCACGGGCCGGTCGCCCTCGACGTCCATGTCGATGTCGCCGTCCAGGTCCGCGACGTCCAGCAGCCCCTCGATATAGTCGGCCGCGATCTCGCTTTCCTGTTCCAGGTCGGCGGCGGGCGCCTCCTCCTCGCCCTCGCCAGCAGCTTCCCCGTCATCGTCGCCCGCGGGCGCACCCGGCCCGGCATCGGCCGCTGCGTCGCTCTCCGCGAGTTCTTCCTCACGTTCCGCCGATACTGCTTCGAGGTCGGCCTGGTCACCTGCTGGAACGGCCCCGTTCACCTCGGTGCTGTCGGTCGGCGCCGGGTCCCCCGAGTTGTCATCGCCGGTCACGGCAACCACTTTCTCCTCCTGATTCTCGCAAGACGAGGCCGTTTTCGTGCCTGACCCAGCCACCAGGCCCCACGGACTGCACGTGCCTGCGCCTAGCGCTTACCGGAACGTTTGCTGCGCGACTGCCGGACGCGCTGCTGCCTGACGAGCTTAACCTCGGGCTGCTCTGCCTCAGGTTCGGGCTCGGGCTTGCCCCGGCCCAGGCGGCGCAACAGGCCGGAGCCCGTGCCCGAGCCGTTCGCCGACGACCGCTGACCCGCAGCGGCGGGCGGCCTGCCGGATCCGGCCGGCTTCGCCCCGGCAGACCCGGTCCCGGCCTGCGGCTTCTTCCGTGATGTCTGGCCCGCGGCCGACTTCGGCGCGCTCTTGCCCGAGGGCGCCGACGCCGTGGCTGGCTTCGCCCCGGCAGCCGGCTTCGCGGTGCCGGACGGCCTGGCCGTGCTGGACGGCTTGGCGGTAGCCGACGGCTTCGCCGGGGCGACCGACTTGGCCGAGGTCAGCCTGCTGACGGCGGACGGCTTGGCCGGTGCGGCGGCGGGCGCGCCGCCGGCCGTGCCTCCAGCCGTGGCGGTGGCGAGCGCCGGCGTCGGGTACCGCTTGAACAGCACGTACTGCTGGCCGAGGGTCCATACGTTCGTGGTCACCCAGTACAGGACCAGCCCGAACTGCCAGTACAGGCCGGAAAGGGCGAAGAACGGCACGATGTAGGCCATGTACTTCTGCGAGGCCGCCATCGGGTTGTCCGGCGTCATCTGCGGCGTCATGCCGCGCTTGGTGCTCTGCCGCACCGTCATGAAGGTGGTCACGACGCTGACGGCGACCGCGCAGAGGATCACGATCTTCGCTTCGACCGGCACGTGCATGGTGCCGGTGAACAGCACCTTGTCGGAGATCTTGGCGCCGAGGATGTTGGCGTTCTTCGCGCTTTGCACAACCTCGGGGGGGAGGCCGTATACCGCTTTCCCTGGCGGCGCGTCAGAAATCGCCCGGAGCACGCTGAACAGGGCGAAGAACATCGGCATCTGAGCAAGCAGCGGCAGGCACCCGCCGAGCGGGTTGACCCCGTTCTCGCGGTAGAGCCGCATGGTCTCTTCGTTCAGGGTCTGCTTGTCGCCCTTGTACTTCTTCCGCAGCTCCATCAGCTGCGGGTTGAGCGCGGACATCTTCCGCATCGAGTGCATCTGCTTGATGAACAGCGGCACGAGGAGCAGCCGCATCAAGACGACGAGCATGATGATCGTCAGGAACCACGCCTGGCCGCTGCTCGGCGGCATGATCACGCTCAGTCCGGCATGGATGCGCCCCATCACCCAGGCGACCGCTTCGTACAGGGGGTTCAGCGGATTCACGAGCTAACTCCCTCGGGACGGGACAGGCGCCCGCGGCGCGTGCCGGGCGGGACCGGGTCGAGTCCGCCGAGAACGGCGTCCAGCGCGTAGGCGCTACAGGACGGCACGAAACGGCAGTGCGGGCCGGTCATCGGGCTGATGAACCGGCGGTATCCGCCGATCAGGACCATGAGCAACCGGGCACCGGCGGAGGGCCGTCCCTCCGCTGGATGCCTGCCCGACTCCGTCCTCACCGCAGTGCCCCAACCTGCCGCCGCATGAGCGTGCTCATCACCAGGTCCAGTTCGGCGGCGAAATCCGCCTGGCGTGCGGACGCAGCCTGTGGATGAGCGCGTACCACAAGCAGGCTACCTCCCGGCAGACTAGGCAGATACCAGCGCAGTACCGAACGCAGGCGCCGCCGCACCTTGTTCCTGACGACGGCGTTCCCGACCGCCTTGCTCACCACGAAGCCGACCAGCGGGGCCCGTGCCTCCTCGCCGGCCCGGACCAGCAGATGACAGGTCAGCAGGGTGCGCCCGGCGCGGCTGCCACGGCGCACCGTGAGCTGGAACTCAGCGCTGCGGCGCATCCGGGATTCTGCGGGAAGCACGCACGACCTCCGCCGTCACGCGGGCGGCAGGGTCATACGCTGACCCTGGCCCGGCCCTTCCGGCGCCGGGCGGCGAGGACCGCGCGACCTGCCCTGGTGCGCATGCGCAGCCGGAACCCATGCGTCTTGGCGCGGCGTCGGTTGTTCGGCTGGAACGTGCGCTTACTCACAGGAGGCTCCACATACGGTGTCAGCACCCGGCAGTTGGGCCACGAGGCGCGCCAGCGCGCAGCAAACTGCCCGGGAAAGCATTTGAGTCGGTTCACGTTACGCGCATCACTGACCACCGGTCAAACCAACGGTGACCGCAGCGGCCAGCTGGCCCGATCCTAGCCGGGCGCAGGAACGGGCGTTTGCCGAACGCGGCACCCCGCGCGCGCCTAGGCTGTGGACAACCGGCCAGGCGCACGGAACGGGAGGCGCGGGCCGACCACAGCGGTCCAGCGGCGTTCGGGCACGGCGCGGAGTGCGGCGTGCACAGCCTGTGGATAAGACTGTTGATTCGCATGTGGGGGCGCAAGGTGAACACCCGATGAGCCAGGCGGACCTGGCGGCGGTATGGGCGAGATCCCTGGAGGAGCTCTCCGATCTCCAGATCGAGCCCCACCAGCGGGCCTGGCTGCGATTGACCAGGCCGCTCGGCCTGGTGGAGAACACCGCCCTCATCGCGACCCCTAACGAGTTCGTCAAGGAACAGCTCGAGACCCGCCTCCGTGCCCTGATCACCCACGCACTGTCCCGGGAGTTCGGCCGCAACATCCAGCTCGCGGTGACCGTGGACCCCGCCACCGCGACCGGCGGCATTCCGCCGCCGCGCGAGGCCGCCCCGCCGACGGCGGGCCCGGGCATGGCCGGCCCCGGGCACCCGGGCCGGGGGCTCGGCCAGGACGCCACCGACGGGCCGGGCCACCTCGGCCACGGTGAGCCCGAGATGACCAACGGCCTCGGCGGCGCGCCGCTTCGCGGTGGCCCCGGAGACCCCCGCGGCGATCATGGCGGGCAGCTACACGGCGGGCCCTACCCCCACCCCGGCGGCTATAGCTCCCGCGGCTACCCGCAGCAGCCGGGGCACGGCGGCTCCCCCGGGCACGCCCCCGGCAGCGGCCACGACGAGGACGCCGCGGCCGGGCCGGCGATGGCGGACCGGATGACCGGCGGGCCCGCGATCACCGGGCGCGATGCGCGCGGCCACGGCGAACCGTCCCTCGGTACCCTCCCGCTGCCCGACGACACCCGGCACGGCGGCGGGCCGACCGGGCTGCCGCACCGCCCGGCGGGCCTGCCCGGCCTGGCCCCGACCGGCCTGCCCCGGCCTGCGCAGGCCCGGCTCAACCCGAAGTACACCTTCGAGACGTTCGTCATCGGGTCGAGCAACCGGTTCGCGCACGCCGCGGCCGTCGCGGTGGCCGAGGCCCCGGCGAAGGCCTACAACCCGCTGTTCATCTACGGCGACTCCGGGCTCGGCAAGACCCACCTGCTGCACGCGATCGGGCACTACACGCAGAGCCTCTACCACGGCGTGCGGGTCCGTTACGTCAGCTCGGAAGAGTTCACCAACGACTTCATCAACATGATCAGGGACGGCAAGCAGGACGGGTTCCGCCGCCGCTACCGCGACGTGGACGTGCTGCTGGTGGACGACATCCAGTTCCTGGAGAACAAGGAAGGGACGCAGGAAGAGTTCTTCCACACCTTCAACACGCTGCACAACGCCAGCAAGCAGATCGTCATCTCCAGCGACCGGGCGCCCAAGCGGCTGGTGACGCTGGAAGACCGGCTGCGCAGCCGGTTCGAATGGGGCCTGATCACCGATGTCCAGCCACCGGAGCTGGAAACGCGCATCGCCATCCTCCGCAAAAAGGCGGTGCAGGAGGGCCTGAACGCGCCGCCCGAGGCACTGGAGTACATCGCCAGCCGCATCTCGACCAATATCAGGGAACTGGAGGGTGCCCTCATCCGGGTGACCGCGTTCGCCAGCCTCAACCGGCAGTCGGTGGACCTCCAGTTGGCCGAGATCGTGCTCAAGGACCTCATTCCGGAGGCGCAGGGCCCGGAGATCACCGCCTCGACCATCATGGGCCAAACCGCGTCCTACTTCGGCATGTCGATTGACGACCTCTGCGGTACATCCCGGTCCCGCGTTCTGGTAACCGCACGGCAGATTGCCATGTACCTGTGCCGCGAACTCACCGATCTGTCACTGCCAAAGATCGGGCAGCAATTCGGCGGCCGCGACCACACCACCGTCATGCATGCGGAACGCAAGATCCGCTCGCTGATGGCCGAACGGCGCTCGATCTACAACCAGGTCACCGAACTAACCAACCGCATCAAGCAGCAGGCGCGGTCGGGATGAAGCAGCCCGCGGCCCGCATGAGCCGCCACGTATCAGCGCCGCCCGTAACAATCGGTACACACAGGCTGTGGATATCTCTGTGGACACGCTTGGGACAGCACGAGGACAACACCGGAAGTCCGGGGGGTAACCGGCAGGCGTCCGGTGGAGAAAGGACGGCCGTCCACATCTCTCCCCCGCCGGGCCATTGCCGGCACACAGGGCCTGTGGTCACGCAAAGCCGTGCTGGGCTGGGCGATACCCGCTTGTCCCCAGGTTCCACCGACCCTACGACGACTACTTATTTCCTTATCAGCAAGACTAGAAATCAAGAAGCAGGGGCTGGCCGCGGAGCCGGAGCTGCCATACGCGAGATACCCGCTCCGCCCGCCGGCAACCTACCCGTGTGACAGGAGGCAGCTTCCGGTGAAGATCCAAGTGGATCGTGATGCGCTCGCCGACGCGGTGGCCTGGACGGCGCGTGCGCTCCCGGCACGTCCCGCCATCCCGGTGCTGGCGTGCATGCGGCTGCACGCCGGCGAGGACCTGACCCTGTCGAGCTTCGACTACGACGTGTCCGCGCAGGCCAGCGTGCCGGTCGTGGCCGAAGAGGAGGGCACCGTGCTGGTCTCCGGCCGCCTTCTCGCCGAGATCACGCGCAGCCTCCCGGCCCGCCCGGTCGAGATCTCCGCCGATGCCTCGCGCGCCACCCTGACCTGCGGCAGCGCCACGTTCACGCTGCTCACGATGCCGGTCGAGGACTACCCCACGCTGCCCGGGATGCCGCCCGCGGCAGGCTCGGTGGGCAGCGACGCCTTCGCCTCGGCGGTCAGCCAGTCCGCCACCGCGGCCGCGCGCGACGACACGCTGCCCGGCCTGACCGGCGTCCGCATCGAGATCGAGAACGACACGCTCACGCTGGTGTCCACCGACCGGTACCGGCTGGCCGTCCGCGAGCTGCGCTGGAACCCGGTCCGGACCGGGCTGAGCGCCTCGGTTCTCGTCCCCGCCCGCGCGCTGCTCGACACCGCCAGGTCGCTGACCTCCGGGGCTGAGGTGCTCATCGCCCTCGCGCTGCCCGGCGAGGGCGGCCAGCCCGGTGACGGGATGATCGGCTTCGAGGGCGGCGGCCGCCGCACCACCACCCGGCTGCTCGGCGGCGAGTTCCCGCCGTACCGTGCGCTGCTGCCGGGCAACCCCACGGCGGTGGGCGAGCTGGCCACCGCGCCGTTCAGCGAGGCGGTCAAGCGGGTGGCCCTGGTCGCCGAGCGGAACACCGCGCTGCGGCTGTCGTTCAGCCCCGGCCAGGCGGTGCTCGAAGCCGGCACCGGAGACGAGGCACAGGCCACCGAGGTGCTCGACGCGAGCTATGAGTTCCACGGCGACCCGGACGGCGACCAGCCCGACGCCGGTGGCTTCCGGCCCGAGGGCCTTGACGCCGCGTTCAACCCGCAATACCTGCTCGACGGCCTGTCTGCCATCGACTCCGACACCGCCAGACTCGCGTTCACCCGGCCGGGCAAGGCCGTGCTGATCACCGGCAAGCCGGGCCCCGAGGGGGAGACCGACTTCCGCTACCTGCTCATGCCGATCCGCCTGGGGACTTAGTTAGCCGCCGCCCCAGCGGCCGCCCGCCCGCGGCGGGTGGCTAGCGTAGGTGCCGGACGGCCCGCGAAGCAGGCGACGGGAGTGAGCGCGCGATGCAGATCGGCATGATCGGCCTGGGCAAGATGGGCGGCAACATGGCGGAGCGCCTGCGCCGCGCGGGCCACGACGTGGTCGGTTACGACCGGGATCCCAAGGCCAGCGACGTGGCCAGCCTGGCGGAGCTGAAGGACCGGCTGTCCGCGCCGCGCACCGTCTGGGTCATGGTCCCCGCCGGTGAGCCCACCAGGCAGACGATCATCGAGCTCAACGACCTGCTGGAAGCCGGTGACCTGGTCATCGACGGCGGCAACTCGCACTACACCGACGACCAGGAGCACGCGCGGACGCTCGGCGGCGCCGGGATCCACTTCATCGACGCCGGGGTCTCCGGCGGGGTGTGGGGGCTGCAGAACGGCTACGGGCTGATGGTCGGCGGGGACGACGCCGACGTGAACCGGGTCATGCCGATCTTCCGGGCGCTCAAGCCAGCGGGCGACTCCGGCTTCGTGCACGCGGGCAAGGTGGGCGCGGGCCACTTCGCCAAGATGGTCCACAACGGCATCGAGTACGGCATCATGCAGGCCTACGCCGAGGGCTACGAACTGCTCGCGGCCACCGACACGGTCACCGATGTGGCCGGCGCCTTCCGAAGCTGGCGGGAGGGCACCGTCATCCGCTCCTGGCTGCTCGACCTGCTGGTCAAGGCGCTGGACGAGGATCCTGGCCTGGAGCGGATCCGCGGCGTGGCGCAGGACTCCGGTGAGGGCCGGTGGACCGTGCAGGCGGCGATCGACCACGCGGTGCCGATGCCGGTGATCAGCGCGGCCCTGTTCGCCCGGTTCGCGTCCCGCCAGGACGACTCCCCGGCCATGAAGGTCGTCGCCGCCCTGCGCAACCAGTTCGGCGGGCACGCCGTCACCGCCTCAGCCACCGACGCTCCTCCCACGTAACCCACCAGCCCTGGCTCACCTCTCGCTTTCCCCTCCAGGCTCAGGAGCCGCTTGAGCGCTGAGGATGTGGGCGGCCGGCGGCAGACTGGCAGCCGGCAAAACGCCGTCTGCCAGCCCACCCCCGCCCGCCACCGGACAGGGGACCCCCGGGCCAGATTGGGCCGGGAAGTGCCGGTGCGTTTCGTGGGCAGGCCGGGGTTGCGCGGCCGCGGTTTTGTCCCGCGCCCGGGCCGCTCCCCGGCCGGCCGTCACCCGGCAAGCCCGCGGTGCAGGCGCGCCCTTGGGGGCGGTATCCGCGAGTAACCTCAGCGTGTGTACCTGAGCCGCCTCGCGCTTACCGACTTCCGGTCCTACGCCGCAGTGGATCTACCACTGCAGCCCGGGGTGAGCACGCTCATCGGGGCGAACGGCGAGGGTAAGACGAACGTGGTGGAGGCGGTCGGCTACCTGGCCACACTCGGCAGCCACCGGGTCGCCAGCGACGGCCCGCTGGTCCGCTACGGGGCGGAGCGGGCCATCCTGCGGGGCGCGGTGACCTCCGCCCACCGGGACAACCTCGTGGAGATCGAGATCAACCCCGGCCGCGCGAACCGGGCCCGGCTGAACCGCAACCCGGTGACCCGCCCGCGCCAGGTCCTCGGCGTGCTGCGCACCGTGCTGTTCGCCCCGGAGGACCTGTCCCTGGTCAAGGGGGACCCCGAGCAGCGCCGCCGCTACCTCGACGACCTGCTGGTCGCCCAGGCGCCGCGGTATGCCGCCGTGCGCGGTGACTACGAGCGGGTGCTGCGCCAGCGCACTGCCCTGCTCAAATCGCTGCGCGGCCGGCCCTGGGCCCGCCGGTTCGCGGGCGCCGGGCGGTCCGCACCGGCCGGTCCGCCCCCGGGTTCCCCGGATGACGGGTTTCCCGTGGACCAGGACGGCCACGAGCCCCCGGCGGGCTCCGCCGCGACCACGCTCGACGTCTGGGACGAGCACCTGGCCACGAAGGGCGCCGAGTTGCTGGCCGCCAGGATCACCCTCACCGGCGCGCTCAGGCCGCTGGCCGCCCAGGCCTACGCAGCGGTGGCCGGCGTTGACGCCGGGATCTCGATTGCCTACCGGCAGGCGTCCAGCATCAATATCCCTGGCCAGCGGAACGGCGCGGCTGCCGCAGACCGGCCCGGGCCGGAGCCCGACGCGGGAAAGCTGGCGGCATGGCTGCGCGAGGCGCTGGCGCTGGCCCGGGCCGAGGAGATCGAGCGGGGGGTCTGCCTGGTCGGCCCGCACCGTGACGAGCTTGAGCTGCGCATAGGCGACCTGCCCGCGCGCGGGTACGCCAGCCACGGCGAGTCGTGGTCGGCGGCGCTCGCCCTGCGGCTGGCCGCCTTCGAGCTGTTGCGGCAGGCCGGCGAGGACCCGGTACTGCTGCTCGACGACGTGTTCGCCGAACTCGACTCCGGGCGGCGGGAACGGCTCGCCGCGGTGGCAGCGGGCGCCGAGCAGGTGCTGGTGACCGCGGCCGTGGCGGAGGACGTCCCGCCGGTGCTCACCGGTGCCCGCTTCGAGGTCGCGGAGGGGAGGGTGACGCGTGCCGGAGGAGGCTGACTGGCAGCGCCGGGCCCGGCTGGCCGCGGATGCGCTGGCCGCGGCGAAGGCGGACGCCCGGGCCAGGGGCGACCACCCCGTCACCAGGGGCAGGACCGGGCCCGCCCGCGGCAAGCCCGCCGGGCCCGCGCCGGCGGGCGATTCTCCCGCGCCCGCCGGGGCCGCCGCGCCGGGAACCCCGGCGGCCATGGGCGCACCCCGTGACGAGCCCGCCGTTCCGGGCGTCGCGGGCCAGCCGGGTGCGCCGGGCCAGCCGGGTGCGCCGGGCCAGCCGGTTGCGCCGGGCCAGCCGGGGCCGCCCGCCCGGGCCGGCGCGCCCGGCACGCGCCGGCCGCGGCGCGGTGGCCGTACCCGGCGCGAGGACCCGCAGCCGCTGAGCACCGCCCTCGACGGACTGCTGGGCGATCAGGGCTGGCGGACGGCGGCCGCGGTCGGCTCGGTATTCGGCCGCTGGGACCAGCTCGTCGGGCCCGACGTGGCCGCGCACACCCGCCCGGAACGGTTCAGCGACGGCGAGCTTGTGGTGATCGCCGACTCCTCCGCCTGGGCCACTCAAGTGAGATTGCTCACGTCCGCGGTGCTGCGCAGGCTGAACGAGGAACTGGGGCACGGGACGGTCACCCGGGTGGTGGTGCGCGGCCCGGCCCCGCCCCGCCGGATGGGCCCGCTGCGGGTGCGCGGAAGTCGTCAACATACCGACGACTACGGCTGAGTCAGGACGCTTTACCAGGTAAAATCAAAGGGAAGTGCCCCCGGGACGGGATAGCGGGGGCTGACACATGGTCCCGGGCGCATCCCTTCCAGGAGGAGCTTGTTCTTGTCCTACGACGCGCGCTCGATTACGGTCCTCGAAGGCCTGGAGGCGGTCCGCAAGCGACCGGGCATGTACATCGGTTCAACCGGTGAGCGCGGGCTTCACCATCTGGTCCAAGAGGTGGTGGACAACGCCGTCGACGAGGCGCTGGCCGGCGTCTGCGACCACATCGATGTCACCCTGCTCGCCGACGGCGGGGTCCGGGTGGCCGACAACGGCCGCGGCATCCCCGTGGACGACCACCCGGTGGAGAGGCGGCCCGCGGTCGAGGTGGTGCTCACCACCCTGCACTCCGGCGGCAAGTTCGACGCCAATTCCTACGCGGTCTCCGGCGGCCTGCACGGCGTCGGCGTCTCGGTGGTCAACGCGCTGGCCAGCCGGCTGGACGTGGAAATCCTCAAGGACGGCTACACCTGGCGGCAGTCCTACCGGACAGGGGACCCGACCGGGCCGCTCACCCGTGGCGAGGCGACCGAACAGCACGGCACCATCATCACCTTCTGGCCGGACGGGTCCATTTTCGAAACCACCGAGTGGAGTTTCGAACTGCTTTCCCGCCGGCTCCAGGAAATGGCATTCCTGGTCCGCGGCCTGACGATCGTACTCACCGACCAGCGCCCCGCGCACATCAACGGCGAGCCGCGGGTGGTGACCTACCAATACGACGGCGGCATCGCCGACTTCGTCCGCTACCTGAACGGCACCAAGGACCCGGTGCACGGCTCGGTGATCGAGTTCGGCGAGGAAGGCGCGGGCATCTCGGCCGAGATCGCCATGCAGTGGAACGCCTCCTACGCCGAGTCGGTGTACACGTTCGCGAACACGATCAACACCGCCGAGGGCGGCACCCACGAGGAGGGCTTCCGCGCCGCGCTCACCTCGATCGTGAACCGGTACGCCAGGGACCAGAAGCTGCTGCGCGACAAGGACGAGAACCTCACCGGCGAGGACGTGCGCGAGGGCCTGGCCGCGATCATCCACGTCAAGCTGGCCGACCCGCAGTTCGAGGGGCAGACCAAGACCAAGCTCGGCAACACCGAGGCCAAGTCGTTCGTGCAGAAGGTGTGCAACGACCACCTGCGGGACTGGTTCGAGCGCAACCCCGGCGAGGCCAAGGACATCATCACCAAGGCCGCGCAGGCGGCGCGGGCCAGGATCGCGGCCCGGCAGGCCCGTGACCTGACCCGGCGCAAGGGCCTGCTCGAGTCGACCTCGCTGCCCGGCAAGCTGTCCGACTGCCAGTCGGGCGACCCGGAGAAGTGCGAGATCTACGTGGTCGAGGGCGACTCGGCCGGCGGCTCCGCCAAGTCCGGCCGGGACCCGCTGTTCCAGGCCATCCTGCCGATCCGGGGCAAGATCCTGAACGTGGAGAAGGCCCGGATCGACCGGGTGCTCAAGAACACCGAGGTCCAGGCGCTGATCACGGCGCTCGGCACCGGTGTCCACGACGAGTTCGACATCACCAGGCTGCGCTACTACAAGATCATCTTGATGGCGGACGCGGACGTGGACGGCCAGCACATCAGGACGCTGCTGCTCACCCTGCTGTTCCGGTTCATGAAGCCGCTGATCGAGGCCGGCCACGTGTACCTGGCGCAGCCTCCGCTCTACAAGATCAAGTGGGACGGGCGCGGGGTGGACCCGGGCTACGCCTACTCCGACCGGGAGCGGGACGCGGTGATCGAGGCGGGCATCGCGGCGGGCCGCAAGGACCCGCGCCCGCGCGATGGCGTGCAGCGGTTCAAGGGCCTCGGCGAGATGAACGCGAACGAACTGTGGGAGACCACCATGAACCCGGCGCACCGGATACTGCTCCAGGTCACGCTGGACGACGCGGCGCAGGCGGACGAGCTGTTCAGCGTCCTGATGGGCGAGGACGTGGAGGCCCGCCGGTCGTTCATCCAGCGCAACGCCAAGGACGTGAGGTTCCTCGACATCTAACGGCCCGGCCGCCGTTTCGCAGTCACGGGAAGGATCAGCAAGTGACGGACGTGGACTCGGGAACCGTACCGTCCGGTGGGGGTGACCGGACCGAGCCGGTCGACATCCAGGTCGAGATGCAGCGCAGCTACATCGACTACGCCATGTCGGTCATCGTCGGCCGGGCCCTGCCCGACGTCAGGGACGGGCTCAAGCCCGTGCACACGCGGATCCTCTACGCGATGTACGACGGCGGCTACCGGCCGGACCGCGGCTACTCCAAGTGCGCCAGGGTCATCGGCGATGTGATGGGCCAGTACCACCCGCACGGCGACTCGGCCATCTACGACGCGCTGGTGCGCCTGGCGCAGCCGTGGGCCATGCGGATGCCGCTGGTCGACGGGCAGGGCAACTTCGGCTCGCCCGGCAACGACCCGGCCGCCGCCTACCGGTACACCGAGTGCCGGCTTGCCCCGCTCGCCATGGAGATGCTGCGGGACATCGACAAGGAGACCGTCGACTTCCGGCCCAACTACGACGGGCGCTCCAGCGAGCCCGTGGTCCTCCCGGCCAGGTTCCCGAACCTGCTGGTCAACGGTTCCGAGGGGATCGCGGTCGGCATGGCGACCAAGATCCCGCCGCACAACCTGCGGGAGGTGGCGGCCGGTGCGCAGTGGTACCTGGACAACCCGGATGCCACCGACGAGGAACTGCTCGAGGCGCTGATCCAGCGGGTCAAGGGCCCGGACTTCCCCACCCGCGGCCTGATCGTGGGGCACCGCGGCATCGAGGAGGCCTACCGCACCGGGCGCGGCTCGATCACCATGCGCGCCGTGGTCGAGGTGGAGGAGGACGCCCGCGGCCGCGCCTGCCTGGTGGTCACCGAACTCCCCTACCAGGTCAACCCGGAGAACCTGGCCGCCAAGATCGCGGAACTGGTGCGCGAGGGCCGGGTCGGCGGCATCGCCGACATCAGGGACGAGAGCAGCGGCCGGACCGGCCAGCGGCTGGTGATCATCCTCAAGCGGGACGCGGTCGCCAAGGTCGTGCTGAACAACCTGTACAAGCACACCCAGCTCCAGGAGACGTTCGGCGCGAACATGCTGGCGCTCGTCGACGGGGTGCC